>SDBV01012389.1_pt1 | contig 10938 bp, 11 predicted proteins | sample 2277081 | NCBI WGS metagenome assembly SDBV01 (sample SAMN10402039, study PRJNA504765) | marine sediment metagenome | isolation source: marine sediment core GS10_PC15, 223 cmbsf | place: Arctic Ocean: Southern Knipovich Ridge | collected 2010
AAGATTTACCAACCATTAAAGAGTCAATATTAGATACTATAAAAATTCAGAAACGTTTTTCTACAGAATTTAGAATAAAACATAAAAATGGTAATTACCTTTATATTTCCGCGAAAGGAAGCCTAGTTAATGACAATGGAACGCAAACGATTCTAGCAGTGGGTCGAGATATTACCAAGCAAAAAGAGAATGAAAACAAGTTAAAACATTCTGAAGAACTATTCAACAAAATTACAGATCAGACCTTCGTTGGATTCGTGATATTCCAAGATTTTGAAATTAAATACTTTAATCCTGCGTTTTCTGAGGTTCTTGGATATTCTCACGAAGAAATATTATCTTGGAAAGCGAGAGAATTTTTTAATATAATATTTCTTGATGATAGAAATAAAATTATTTCATTAGCTCAAAAAGTATATTCTGGAGATAACGATGCTTTAAACTTTCTTCAATTCCGTATCAATAAAAAATCAGGGCAGGTAATTTGGGTTGAAACTCAAACCAAAACGGTTATTTATGATGGTAAGAAGGCAGATATGGTATTTATTCAAAATGTCACGCCAAAAATGGAAAAGCAACAAGAATCTGAGGAAAAATTTAGGAACCTTTTTGAGAGCTCACCTCATGCTGTTGGTTTAATAAATAGTAAGGGAGTTGTTGTCGAAGTAAATTCCAAAGTTGAGAAGATTTTTGGATATACAAAAGACGAAATTTTGGGACAAAGTTTTAGAAAATTTTCTCTTTTTTCAGAGAAGCACAGTAAATTAGTTTTTGATAGTTTTAAAAAATTGATAAAAGGTGAAATTCCGGAACCACAGGAACTGCAGCTTCATAGAAAAAATGGATCTGTTATCTGGATATCAATGCAAGCTTCCATTGTAAGACTTAGTAACGAAACTTTATTTCAAATAATTACACAAGATATCTCTGAACAGCGTAAGGCAAAAAAAAGACTAAAAGAGTCTGAAGAAAAATACCGCCTTATTTCTGAAAATGCCAATGATCTGATTATTATATTAAATAAAAAAAAAATAATAGAATATGTAAATAAAAGACCACTTTTGAGATATTTTGGATATACTCCAGAAGAAATAATTGGAAAAGAATTAAAAAGCTTCGTAAATCCAGATTATTTGGGAAGATATGGGGGAATAAATATAAGAAAACTCTTTCAAAAAGAAAAAAAAATCATTGAATTAGAAATAAGACATAAGAAAAATTATTATTGCCCTGTTGAAATAAGTATAAGTATATATATTGATTCGAATAATGAGCCTAAACAACTAATATTTGTTAGGGATACAACGGGGCGTAAACGTGTAGAACAAAAATTAAATGAATCAGAGGAAAAATATCGTTTGATTTCAGAAGATGCCGATGATCTTATCTCCTTATATGATGAAAATTTTAATATGGAATACATTAATGAAAAAACTCATTCCAGACATTTGGGTTATTCTATAGAGAGATTAAATGATCTTGCTTTCAAGCTTTCAATTACTCATAGAGATGACGTAAAAACTATAACTAATGCGAGCAGGGATTGTTTTAAGAAAGGAAGTGTGACATACCAGATTAGGCTAAAACATAAGAACGGGCAATATTTATGGTTTGAAACGAGGGGAAAGGTATTCTTAGGTCAGGATGATAAGAAAAAAGTATTGTACGTTTCCAGAGACATTACTGAACGAACAATGGCTGAGGAGGAATTGAAAGCCAAAGAGCTAAAATACCGAACACTAGTAGAAAATCTTCCCCAGAGAATATTTCTCAAAGACAAGAATTTTATGTATATATCTTGTAATAATAAATATGCTGAGGATTTGAATATTAAAGCGGATGACATTATGGGCAAAACGGATTACGATTTTTATCCTAAAGAATTAGCAGATAAATTCAGAACAGATGATATTAGAATATTGTCAAAAGGAGAAGCGGAAGAAATAGATGAAGAGGATATTCTAAATGGTCAAGAACGTTATGTAAGAACTATAAAAACCCCTATTCGAGATAAAATTGGTAATATCACTGGGCTATTAGGAATTTTCTGGGATATTACAGAACGTAGAAAAGAAAAACAACAACTATTAGAATCTGAAGAGCGATTTAAATTAATATTTGAGCATGCCCCCGATGCTTACTATTTAACTGATTTAAAAGGAAAGTTTATTTATGGCAATAAAACCGCAGAAAATTTAATTGGGTACAGGAGAGACGAATTAATAGGTAGAAATATTGGGAAAATATTACTAGAAAGTCAATTACCAATGGCATTAAATATTCTTTCTAAAATTAAAAAAGGATTGAAAACCGGTCCAGATGAATTAATTATAAAACACAAGGATGGAAGAGAAATCCCGATAGAAATTAGATCCCATCCAATCACAATTAATAATAAAGCTCTAGTTTTAGGTATTGCTCGTGATATTACAGAAAGAAAAATACACGAAAATTTAATGGTTGAATTAAATCAGGTCTTTTTCAATTTTACCGCAGATGTAAAAAAAAATATACAATTACTACTTCAAACTGTTAGTAAATTATCTAAAGGAAAAATTGTTCTTTATGCAAGAAAATTTTTTGATAAGGACGAAGAAATAGCTCAAATAATAACAAGTGAGAATGAAATCTATAGCCATAATGTAAATAATTTCAAAAAAAACTATTTTTTGAGTGAAATATTTGAACAAACCCACGAATCACCCCAGATTTTTTCTAATTTACATAAAAGTAATCAGTTGAGTGGGGACCCTTTTATACAAAAATATAATATAAAAGGAGCTTATGGGAAAAACATAAGCACTCAAGAGGAATATAAGAGTGCTATATCTATCCTATATCAACAAAATCTTGAAGTAGCTGATGAAGACCAGTTGATTTTATTATTTGTAAGTGAGGCTATCGCTATCGAGGAACGAAGATGGCAACTATTACAAAAATTAGAGGAACAAAACAAAAAATTAAGCGACATCGACAAACTGAAATCGGAATTCCTGAGAAGAATCTCCCATGAACTAAAGACGCCGCTTATATCAATTAAAGGGTATTCAGAACTAATTTTGAGTCAAAATAAAGATAATTTTGACATTGATACCATTTCAATGATTGGGGAAATCGTACAAGGGTGCTCAAGACTTGAGAATCTAATCGGTGAACTTTTAAAGACTTCTCAGCTGGAAACAGGCCAAATTGAGTTGAAAACCTCAATGGAGGATTTATCTTTTCTAATTAGATTTACTGTAAATGAGTTGCAAGGTTTATCTAGGACTAGAAATCAAAAAATTATAATGAATGTGCATAAAAACTTAATTACTAGATTTGAAAAAGAAAGAATTCACGAAGTTGTAGGCAATTTATTAACCAACGCAATAAAGTATACCCCTCCTTACGGTATGATTGAAATAAAATCGGAAATAAAGGATACCTATTATCTTGTTTCGGTTAAGGATAACGGCATAGGATTCACAGAAGAAGAGAAAGAAAAAGGATTCAAACAATTTGGGAAAATAGAGCATTACGGCAATGGCTCGTATATTTCCACAGAGGGAACGGGTTTGGGTTTATATATTACCAAAAAGCTAGTAGAACTGCACGGTGGAGAAATTTGGTTGGAATCCGAAGGTAGGAATAAAGGTTCCACTTTCTATTTCACACTACCTATAATTAAAGAGTAAAGATTTTCATTTTCGACCTATTTTTTTTTTTAATCCTTTTGGGGTCATACCATTAACCGTATCGAGAGAAATCTAACTTAGGATTTTATTAATAAAAATTTAAATATATATAAAATATCACAATTTTAGGTGATCAAAATTTCATCTCAAAATTGTTGGGAATTTAAAAAATGTGGAAGAGAACTTGACGGAGAAAAAGTTGCTGAGCTTGGAGTATGTCCCGCCGCCATATTTGTTGAGTCAGATGGCTTTCAAGGGGGGAAAAACGGTGGTAGAGGATGTGTATACATAACAGGTACATTTTGTAGTGGCGTAATTCAAGGTACTTTTAAAGAAAAAGAAAAGAATTGTATAAAATGTGACTTTTACCATCTTGTAAAAGGTAATGCTGGCGGAACTATGACGGTCATGGCATTCTATGATTATGTCAAAAAAGAGCAATAAAAATCATTAGCTAAATACGATAACTATTCCTAAAAATAATTTAGATACTGATAAAATATTATAATCTTGGTGAAAAAAAATTTCAGAACAAAATTGTTGGGAATTTAAAAAATGTGGAAGAGAACCTGAGGGAGAAAAAGTTGCTGAACTAGGAGTATGTCCTGCCGCCAAATTTGTTGAGGCCGACGGCTTTTGCGGAGGAATAAATGGTGGTAGAGGATGTATATATATAACAGGCACATTATGTAGTGGAATTACGCAGGGTTCTTACAAAGAGAAAGAAAAAAATTGTATGGAATGTAAATTCTACCGACTGGTAAAAAATGAAGCTGGACCACAAATGAGTATTATGACATTCTTTAAATTTGTAAAAGATAAAGAGAAAGTTTAATTTTCATCTAACTACATTCTTTTACTTTTTAGTTGCGGGATACCAAGGACTAACCACGCATATCCATGTAAGTCCTAATAAAATGAATTCTCTTGGTTTATACTCGAAATATTTTGATATTATTCTTATACCAACATAAATAGATATTACGCAAAAAATAACTAGAATAATTCCATTAGCTATATCAAAGGCTTCTAAAGGCATTGGAGAATTTTTTTCTTATAAAATTCTTAAAATATTTATAATATTTAGAAATAGTATTTTAATCTTTTCTAATTTTCAACATTCTCTAGTAGAGCATGTAAATATATTACAGAAACATCATGTTGTCATCTGTTTACATATCTAATTACGGAGTTAATTATCCAAATATTTAGAGATAACGATTTGATAAAATTTTTTAATTATAATCGTCTACCCTTCTATAAATATATTTATTAAATTTTAAAAATTTTTTTTAGGTGTGTTTTTTATTACACGAAAAAGACTAAAAGAAGGATTAGTACAATGCTACTTTGGAAGAGGAAAGGGTAAAACTACAGCAGCTATCGGTCAAGGAATACGTGCTATAGGGCATGGTTTTAAAGTTTATATGATTCAATTTATGAAAGGTAATTATAAATATGGAGAAGTGAGTGCGATTAAGAGTATTCCAAATTTCGAACTAAGGCAATTTGGAAGCCCAGAACTTATCGCAGAACCCGGAGATTTTGATAAAGATCAAGGAAACAAAGCACTTGAGTTCGCAAAAGAAATAATCATGTGTAATGAGTTTGATATTGTGATACTAGATGAGATCGGTGTTGCCATTCAATATAACGTCATTGAAGTTGAGCCTATATTAGAAATTATAAAAAATAAACCAAATTTAGTAGAAATTATCCTCACAGGTGGACCAAAGATGCATCCTAAGCTAAAAGAAGTTGCTGATTTAGTCACAGAAATGAGGATGATAAAGCACTATTATCAATTGCAAGGTATTAGTGCCAGATATGGTATCGAATATTAGGTAATGATAAATGCATAAATCATTTAATACAAACCAAATATGAGTAAGTATGAAGATTGTTTTTCACGAACGGTATCTCTGATTTCTTTAAATACCTTTAGTCATTTCTATACTACTATCCCATAATTCGTGAGCTTTATCTTTATCATAAGATTCTTCAGAGGATTTTATTTCTTCTAAAATTTGAAAATACTTTCCACTTGTTTTTTCAAGTAAAGGGTCTAATAGCAATCTAGCCATTGCTTTACCTGATTTTTTAGGAGTGCTACTAACAATGCCACTAATTTTCATCGGAGTCTTTATAATTGGACTTTTCATTAGCGTTTTCCTAATTCTACCACCTCCCATAAGATTTGTTCCGGGTGTAAATCCAGGATCAAAAGCATTTACAGTGATATCTATATTCTTTTGCTTACATCTTCTATCCAGTTCATAGGTGAATAATATGTTACATAATTTTGAGGTTGTATATCGCTGCATCCAACTCAACTCTTTTGCTTTATGAGGATCAGCTAAATCTTTTCCACCTAGATACTTTGCTACAGCAAATCTGCCTTCACGTACATTAGGATTATGTGTATTGCTACTAACAACTACAATTCTTGCTGGTTGTGCCAAATCGTCAACAAGTAAATCTACAAGTAAAAAATGTCCCAGATGATTTACACCAAAAGTTCGTTCATAACCTTCTTCTGTAACTTGATCGTCCTTCACAATAATTCCGGCATTACATACCAGCCCCTTTAATGGGGGCAAGTTACACTTTTTATATTCATTAACAAAATTTCTTACAGAAACTAAGGAAGATAAATCAAGTTTTAACGTACTTATATTATCATTACCAGTACTTGATTTGATTATATCAATCGCTTCTATAGATCTTTTGGAGTTACGACTAGCGATAACTATGTGCCAATTGTAGTCATTAGATGCGATTGTTTTAGCACATTGAAAACCAAGGCCAGAATTTCCTCCTGTTATGATTACAGTTTTTTGAGCCATATCGACTTATAATTCGGTCTATCATATATAATTATCTAAGTTTATTAATGTTGTTAAGCTCTTAATGAAAATGAGATAATTTAAAAATTCCTCTTATTTTTATCGTTTCCCGATGGATCTGTTTAATACTTTATAAAAATAGTATTGACAGCAACAGCAACCCCGAGGTTTTCAGGCATAAAAATTCAAACCATCGACGGTTAACCAGAAAATTTTCTTTTACAAATTTGTTATCTCTTTTTACATTAAGTCTTACTAAAATGAAGAAATAAAACCTTTATTTCTCGAAACTTAGAGAAATAATTAAAATAATAATACTGATATAAATATTATAAAAAAAAAATATAAATATCAATTTTAAAAATCATAAGATTACATTGATAACTAATTTAAGTCCTGAAATTATAGATGCCTTCGATAGGATAAGGAAAGTGTATTTATTAGAAAAATTCGAAAATATTTCTGAAGGTACTGAAGATATATTAAAAAAATACTTTCAAAATGAAGATCAAAATGAAGATTACTTAATTCAAATTAAATCCACAATAGAATTAATAATCGAATCTAAATTTGAAAATAAAATTAAAGAATTTGAAGATCTATTTGATTTACAAGATCTTATCGAAGAACTAGAATTAGCTCGTTCATATTTAATTGAATTACTTAGAGGAGATCCCGATGTCGAATGTATTAAAAGCTATATAATTTTTGATGTGTCAGCTGGAATCGTTAAATTTGGATGGAATCACAAAATTTTTAAAAAAGATATTGAGCTAGTAATTGGTCTATTCACAGCAATAACCAGCTTTAGTAAAGAGGCAATTGAGAGACAACTAAAAGGCTTGAGTGTTGAGGGCATGGAATTTAAAATGGTTCGCTTTCAAAATAGTGAGTTAGCAATATTATTCATTTTAAGTAGGTTGCCATCACCAATTTTGATAAAGAGAATGAATCAATTTAAGAGTGAATTGCAAAAAGAATTTGAAGAGCTTTTTTTGACAAAGGATTTTATAGATTTTACATATAACGAAAACATGATAAATAAAATATATGGTATTATGGTTCAAATTTTAAAATTTGATATTAATAAATTAACAGAAATTAAAGGAAACATTAAATAGCATGAGTTTACACGAATCTTTAAGTTTATTACAACAGAAAATTAAAAATTTTCAAGAGATCGTTAAATCACACACATCTAATTTAGGTAGATTTAAAGTAACAGTTATTAAACAAGGTAGTGAAGAAGGAGAAATGACTCTTTCCTTGGGGCTCTTTTTTTTAAGAAATACAATTAAAGAAATGCTAAATTCTAATATTAAATTAAAGGATTTTAATAAATTGCAGAAAACTATTAAAAGATTTTTTCAAATATTTGTCGATACTAATGAATTAACTAATTTTGATAAAGGAGAAGATCTATTTAAAAATCTAAATGAAAATAATTCTATATCACCTTTTAAACTTTTATTTTGCGATGTTTTTCATAAAAATATTAATAGAGATACATTTAAAAATGAATGTAATGAGTTAAAAGAGTGTCTTGGTAATTTTAATAGTTTTAAAGAAAAATATAAAGAAATTTATACAAAAATTCAAAGTTTTGAGACTTTAAGAGAAAAACTTGAAGAATATCAAAGAATCTTACAAAGTGGGGATTTTAATAAGATTGCTGAAGAAAACTTGGAAGTTTTTAGACTTTTCCGTAGTTTTTTTCCTTTAAACGTTAACTCTGAATATTTAATAGATATTAAAAATAAAAACATCATAAAAATATAATAAGTCAGATCATGGAATCAAGAGAAATTATAGAACTAATTTTAAAAAAAATAAAAAAAGATAGCTATATCAATATTTCAGAATTTTTAAAGAACAATAACTTAAAAAACATAAAAGTAAAGGAAAAGGATTTAATAAAAGAAATCGAGAAAAATCACTATAAGGAATTAATTTTTGATTCAAAAAATACAGAAGTTTATTCATATGATTTAGTTTATAACTATTTTAAATTAAAGTTATTCAAGTTATTAGAAAACGCAACCGATATTGATCTCAGTTCTGATGATTTTAAAACATTTAAACCTGATGATTTGATCAGAATTTTTACCATAATCGATTCAGAATTTTTTGATTACTTATTAGATAAAATTTAAAATTAAAATAATAAAAGTTCACTCTAATCCAGCTAATTCAATTAATCTATTCACTAAATCAATAATTTCTTGTTTTTTATTTAAAATTTTAACCATATTTTCATATTGGTGCTTAAAAACTATATTTTATAAGAATAAAATTTTTAACTTAGATTAATTTTAATAAAATAATTTTATTATTTTTTACTATTTTATTTGCTTCCATATGTCTATCATATTTTCAAATAAGTCAAAACATCATATTGAGAAAAATAATATGTCCAATTTTTTAATAGATGTTCGATTTATCAGGAAATCCTGTGCTCAAATATGTTATACATATGTAACAGAGATAATAGACAATGATATAGATAAATATAAAGATTTTGAAAAAGTAAAAGAAAATGGATTTACTTTTTATATCTCAAGTAAGGTTAATGATGTTTACGGAAAATTAGATGAATTTCATTTAGACATTGAAGGATTTTTTAAAAAGAATTTAATTATTAATAATATTGACCCAATTATAAAAAACACTTGTAAAATAGAATAAAACCGTTCATAGTTAACTATAAATATGTCAAAACCTGATTCAAAAATTTCCCCCGAAAGTGTTAAAAAAAAAAAAGTAAAATATACATTAGTAGGAGTATTAATACTTTCTATTTTCGTTAGTTCAGTTATCGGAGCAGCAGTTTATATATCTGCTAATTCAAATCCGGCTGATGATAAATTTACTACTATTGATGGAGATAAAATTGACCTGGAGGATCATAGAGGAAAAGTAGTTCTTCTATATTTTTTTCAATTAAGTTGTAAATATTGTAAAGAGACGGATCCTCTATTAGCCGACATCGACGATGATTATTCTAGTGAGCAATTATTGATAGTTACAATTACTATTGACAATTCAGATGATTATGACGAGTTGGACGAATGGAGAGATAAGCATAACTCAAAATGGGATATTGTTAAAGATAACAAATCACAATCAATAAGTGAGCATTATGATGTATCTAGTACTCCCACAGCAGTAATATTAGACAAAAGAGGGAATGAGGCAGAAAAAATAGTCGGTTCTGGAAACTTTGATAGTAGGGCAAGAGCTAAAATTGAGCAATTATTATTAGTTTAGTTTAAAGCAGAGCAAACTAACTGGAGAGTTTCGAAATGATTGAAGTATTTATAATTTTTATAATTTTATTAGCACTTTTTGGAGGTATTATCTCATTTTTATCTCCCTGTAATGTTGCCACTTTACCATCATTTATTTCCTATGTTGGAAGCCAAGTAAAGACTACTAGAAAAAGTATTCAAATGAGTTTAGCCTTCTCACTAGGTTTTTGTTTAATGTTTTCTGTTATTGCTACAATTTTCATTATTATTTCAGGATTCATAAGGTTCACTCTCTGGTTTAAAATCTTTAGTGGTCTTACAGTTATTTGTCTAGCATTCTATATTTTTCTCAAAGAATATTGGTATTCTAATGTAACCGAAATTAATAAAGATATTTTTAACAAAAACGATAATGCAGAACAAATTGACGATTCAGAATTAGAGACTGCTGTAATGAAATATAGTGGTTATAGCGGAGCGTTTCTCCTAGGCTTCTCGATGGGATTTTCTTGGCTAACATGTGTAACACCGATTTTTTTGGCAATTGTTATCATTGTTTCGAGTCTCGGGAACTTTTTTTTTGGTTTAGTTTTTTTTTTCTTTTTCGCCTTAGGAATTATGATCCCTTATTTAATCATCGGAGCTTCAATTGGAAAACTAAAAGAGAGATTTTTAGTTAAATTAATTAATTTTGGTTCGAAACTTCAGAAAATATTTGCTATATTTTTATTTTATATTGGAATTGAATTAGTCCTATCAGCTTTCGGAATTTCTGGGCTAATACCGTTGATTTAATATAAATTAACAAAAATAATTTAAAAAAAAATTTATAATAGTAGTAATTATTGCTTTTTTTCTAATTTTTCTAATTGAATGCAATAAACTCCACCCTTCATTGAAGCCCCCATACAACTATTGCAATTAATACATTGAGCTGATGACAGATCACCGCTTTTCCATCGATTTGGAAGGTTGGGCTCACGAATTAGAGGTCTGCTTAAAGCAATAAAATCTGCAATATCATCTTTCAACATATTATCGCCGGTTACAGGATTTCGGACTCCTACCCTAAAAATAACAGGACGACCATTCATAACGGGCTTTAGCACGTTAACACTTGAACTAAAGTAATTCTCCTCTTACCCTGCTCTCAACGTAACCGCAAACTAA
>SDBV01012390.1_pt1 | contig 10937 bp, 18 predicted proteins | sample 2277081 | NCBI WGS metagenome assembly SDBV01 (sample SAMN10402039, study PRJNA504765) | marine sediment metagenome | isolation source: marine sediment core GS10_PC15, 223 cmbsf | place: Arctic Ocean: Southern Knipovich Ridge | collected 2010
TAATAAGATTTATTATTTACCCAATAGCAAATATACCGCACACTTTGTTATTCAGGGCAAAGGGATAAATGGCAACTGGATAGACTTTGAGGGCATAGGAAAAGATTACTCTGTTAAAAAAATAAATGACAGAAAATATGAAATTACTTTTACTAACCTTCCATTAACTAACCAGATAGTAAGTAAATCTCTAGGTGGTGTTAATCTGGTTGTTGAAAGTTATAGATGGTATAAAGGGAATTACACCGACACATCCCCAACAGCTTCTACTTTTGGGAATGTAGAAACATTTAGCTTAAACATAACTAGGAATACTACTTTCGCAAGACCGAATGTTACTTTTGTTTTTGATGAGATTACTTATAGCACAACAACAACCACTAATGAGGATCATATAATATTTTCCAGAGATTTATCAATTCCTAACCCTTCTGGTTCTTCTGCTCTCCTAGATTTTGAATGGGTTGTCAATATAACTCAATCAGATGATACCTCATACACTTTTAACATTTCAAATTCATTAAATATTTCTGAATCATTAATGGATGATTGCTCTGTTTATAATACAACTATTCTATCTATATTAGGGAAAGATGAAGAAACTAACAAAGAGGTTAATACAACACTCAATATAGTTCTTTTTTCTAAAATAGTCGGAACTGGAATAAATAACTCCTATGAACTATCTGGGAAATCAAATTATACATTTTGCACAGATTCTGGTTTTAATTTCACCATAGATTCTATAATGGAATATGGTGATGGGACAATATATACTGATAGAAAATATTATCTAAATAATTTTACTATAGATACCTCAATTACAGCAGAAGTTTTCCTCTATAATTTAAACAATTCAAAAGCAAGTGAGATAACATTAACAGTATTTGATACAACAACTGGGGATAAAGTTCCAGGAGCTTTCATAAAGATACTTAGGTTCTATCCAGGAGAAAACGTATTGAGAACCGTAGAGATAGAAAAAACAGATGAAGTTGGAGAGACTTTAGGAAAGATGGTACTTGCGGATGTTTTCTATAAGTTCATAATAGAGAAACCTGCTGGAACAGTAAAGTTTGCTTCTGATGTGTTAAGGATATTAAGCCTTACAAGAAGCTTTGGAATATCTTTTGCAACAGACGTTCTAGATACTTGGGATAAGATACATGGAGTTTCAACCTCTGTAACTTGCACAAAAGGAACTCAAACCTGTAGAATTACCTGGAGTGATACATCAAATATAGTAAGAGATGCTACTTTAGAGGTATGGAGATCAACTGGTATTACAGATACATTACTCTCAACCCAGACAACAACCTCAGCAGCAGGAACAATCTCTTATACAATAGTAGAAGATACAACTGGAAGGGCCTACACAGCAAAAGGTTTCATAGAAAGCAATACAGGAACTTCACTTTATGGTGTAGGAATAGCGGGTTTGATATTTTCAGATAATCCATTCTTTACAGATGAAGCCCACAGGATTGCATCTCTGTTCCCATTATTTTTATTAGTTGTGGTTATTGTGTTTTCGCTAATAGATTTTGGAGTCGTGGGTATTACAATTGGATCATTACTTGGATTGATTATTGGAAGTATCATTGGGATACTCCCAATAGATCCATTCTATTTAATTTCATTCATACTTTTAGCGGTGATTTTGATTTACAAGTTAAGCAAATAAAATGGTATTTGACAGAAAAACTTGGATGAAGAAATATAGCAAATCTCCTAGAGGAATAGCTGCAAGAAAGAAACATCAACAATCACCAAAAAGAATAGCTTATCTTAAAAAATTAAGTAAGACACCACAATATAAAACTTGGCTAAAAAAATATACAAAAAAATATCAACAAACACCACAATATATAGCTTATCAAAAGAAGTATGAACAAAAACAAAAAAGAATAGATTATAAGAAAGAATATAGGGAAAGACCACAAACTATAGAATACATGAAGAAATATAAACAGAAATATGAATCAACTCCACAACGTAAAGCCTATAGAAAAAGATATGATAAAACTACACAACGTAAGGCATATTTTAAAAAATATAGTATAACTCCACAATGGAAATCTTATCACAAAAAGTATGAACAAACACAAAAAAGAATAGCGTATAAAAAGATGTATAATCAAACACAACAAAGAAAAGATTATTTCAAAAGATATATGCAAACACCACAAGGAAAAATGGTTGCGATAAGAACACATGCAAAAAGAAAAAGGAACTTAGGATTTATCCCAATAATGAATAATCCATTTCCAAAAGAAATAAAAGTAGATTACCATCATATAAATAATACTTTTGTTATTCCAACACCTAAAAAATTACATCAAGGTGTTGGTGGTAAACAACATAGAATAAAAATTAACAAAAAGATTGAAAATTTAGGATTTAACTTAGGTGAGTTCGCAAAATGAAATTACAAGACTTCCTCATAGGAATTGGATTGTTTGGTTTGTTCAGTATAATTATATTTGGATTCATTGATACAAGCGGAACTAATTGTGCTGGAATCTACTGTGAAAACAACCTTAACATAACACATAATACTGAAACTAGCAAGGCTATCTCGAATATATCTACAGTCGGAAAGACAGCAGAATCAGACTTCCAGGGTATGGGGAGTGGTTTGAAAGGGTTTACATCAAATAGAACTGCAAGTGAAGAGCCAACAGAGGGAAACCTAATTGCAGAATCAATAAGGGTATTAATGGGACTTCCTAGTTCATGGAAACCAGTAGCAAATGTAATGAGAATGGTAGAGGAACAATTCCAGATACCACAAGAATTTACACAATGGGTAATAGCTTCTATCATTATAATAGTAATTTTAATCTTATTGGCAGCATTCCTTAAAAATAAATTACAGAGTTGATAAAACAATGGTATATAGATATTACAACCTAACAAACCTAACAAACGCAGGAAACGACACAACCATCCTTACCTTTATAGAAACTACTAACTCTTTATTAAACGGAGTTCCAGCCCTATTGATGTTAATAGCACTATACATAGTATTGGTTTTAGCATTGATTGGAAAAGGATTTGATCCATTTAAAGTATTTGCATCCTCAAGCTTTGCTATGATGATATTTGCTATTATCCTGTATCCCATGAATCTAATATCAGGATTTACATTGATTGTATTTTGTACCCTATCACCAGTATCTATATTCATCCTTTGGGTATGGGGTGGGAGAACTGTATAATGCCAAAGATACATATAAGGGAAGAAACAAAAGATAGATTAATGAAGATAATGGAAAAGGAAGTAAAGAAGAAAGTAGATGATAATCTGCTTAAAGATTTAATAAAAAAAAGTATATCTTTTGATTTTGCTATTTCTAAACTTTTAGATAAAAACTGAGCTTTGTCTATAAACTATCCCAAAAAAGAACTAGTTAAATCATAACTCAATAAAGATTCTGAAAGAATAGAAGCATTAAAACAAACTATCTTAGCAAGTATTTCTGATTCTTGACTTTCAGGTTTCTTACTTCTACAGAAATCTCCAAACTTTCTTTTCAATGATCCAAAGGTAGATTCAACATTACTTCTTTTATGATACCTTTCTGCGAAATACATCTGATTATTTTTCCATAATCTTAACATTAATCCCCATGAACTTCTGCTTTTCATTGGAACATTAATATTCTTCTTTCCCATAATGAAAGGTGCAGCCCCAATCTTAGCTATAGCTTTAACATTATCTCTGCTTAAATAACCTGCATCTGCACTAACCTCTTTAATATTGAATATCTTGGCTGTATCATCAAGCAATGGCTTAAATAAAGGGCTTTCATGCACATGGCCTTTAGTTACCTTGGCAGAGCATATAACATTGGTTTTAACGCCAGATATGACATGAAGCTTGGAATATTCCCTTCTATGCTTTTCTTCCTCTTTAGTGTGCCTTATATTCATCCATCTTTGATTTCCATACTTATTGCTTATGCCTGTAGCATCAGCAGCAAAGTGAACTTCAACCTGGGATAAAGGTTCTGCAATAATCTTATAGAGTTTATGCAATAATAGAGTTATCTTTGGATTCTGCATATAGTTTGCTAATGTACTTCTTCTATGCACTTCTTCTATAATTCCCATTGCCCTGGCTATCTTTAACTCAGATTCTAACCTCCACCATGAATAGTTATGATATGCTTTGATACAAATGCTTTTTAGAATATCTCCATGATAAGCACAGGGCCTTCCATTACCTTTATAGTGATAGTCTAACTCTAAGTGATCTACTGCATCCTTTAGGATTTTAAGGAACATTAACTTTTCCTGAGAACAAGCCTTTTCATAAATAGGCCAGTCTTGCTTATAGGTTTTCTTCTCTCCAAATGGTTTAGGTGAATATTTGGTTAGTCTTGCCTGTATGTCTCTGACTGCTGGATTTACATTCTTGTAAATCTGCTTTGATAGTTTGCTTAAATCTACGTATTGGTCGTAGTTCATATTCTCACCTCTTTGATTGTTTCTAATGCTATCTTTTTAAAATCCCTATTTTCTTTTGCTATATCAGCAATGATTATTTGTTCTCTCATTCTTTCATCCTACTCCTTTAATGCTTATTATGAATATCAAAATCCATAAAGCAATTTTTATTAGTTTGTTCACTCTCATTTTTGTTAATATGTCGTTGTATTTATTAATAATTCGCATCCATTTATAAAACTTTTGTTTATTTATAATACTTCGTTATATGTATTAGAATATATATTTTTAAACATCAACATATTTATATATGGGTAGTCCTATCTATTATTAAACTATTTAAAAAGAATTAATAAAAAAAAGGTCGAAGATGGAAGATGGCAAAAAAAGAATAGAAGAAGTAAAAGATTTATTGACTGTAGAACCAAAAGAATTAAAGAAAGAAGTAAGTATAATTTTTGATGGAAAGCAATATACAATTAGAATCCCAAAAAATCTAGCTAAGAAAATTGCTTTGAATACAAATACAGATAAGTTTTTATTTATATTAAACATCCCATCTAAACATGAAGAAGAAATGAGATTGATCGCAAAGTTGATTAGAAGATGAAAAAGAAAAAATCAAGTTTGAATGTAAAAGAACAAGAAATATTAAAAATATTGCATAGGGAAGGGGGTAGCATGACAAGACATGAAATAAGTAAAAAAACAGGGATAGCTTATGTTACTGTAGGGAAATATGTTAAGAAGATGATCAAAGAAAGAATATTAATTGAAGAATAAAATGACAAGAAGTAGAAGCAAATTTTATAGTATTAATTATGAGAAAGTATTTGGAAAACCAATAAAGTCAAGACCTATAAGAATTAAGCCTATCAAATTACCTAAACCAATTAAGTTAAAGAAGATAAAGGTTTGAAATGGTAGAAGAAAAAATAGATAATGTAATATCTGAAATTTGTAACAAGTACAAAATAGGTACAAACGAAGTAGTTAGATTATGTAGGGCAATAATTAATTCAAGGAATATGAGGGATACAGATATTGATTTATTATCTGTTGGGAATTATTATCATGTAACCTATATCAGAAAATATAAAAATGGACACCGTTTTTCTAACATTAGAACAAAGAATAAAAAAGAATTTTTAGAATGGATAAATAAAAATATAAAATACCATTAACCCAAAGCCCAACTTAAAACTCTAGGTATGGCCCAGATAACTCCCATTACAATCAAGAACAAAATAAACAATAAGAGAACTACCTTAATCATCCTTTTAATTAATCTTGCCCAATATCTAGTTAAGAGTGCTTCTTTACTTAGTTTCTTTTCATATCTCATTTAATGGTTTTATCAGGAAGATTATATTTAAACATTGCTATATTCAATAACACTTACAAAGAAATCTTCCTTCTGAATCGCATTTATACTTATCAGCATATGATTTATCTTCTCTTCCACATACAGCTAAGCATTCATTTTGAGCTAATTGGTCCATGCTTTGATACATAAGAAAAGCTACATCTCTATGAAAGCCACAGCTTTCTCTACTAGCATAATAACCTCTTGGTATAGGAACAGTCTCTTCTTCTGGTTCTTCTTCAACCTCTATAACTTCTTCCTGTTCTACTTCACCACCACTAACACCTATAAAGACACAGATATACTTATAGCAGCCTATAGCCCCAATATCATGATCCCTGTCCATTAGATTCTGTTTATGGCCTACGCTTACCATCCATTGCCTAACTACCTGCCTTACATTCCCACTTACTTCTTCATTAGGATAATGTGCCATTCCACCTAGATTCTCACCTGCATATCCAGCTATATTAAACTCTTCCAAATAATCACTTACTGTTAATCCTTCTGGTGTTACATGCTCAAAGTAATCTCTTTTGTATAGGTCTTTAGCTCTGAACACAGCTAGGTTATATGTATTTTCACTCCATTCCATCTCTAGCAGTTCCTTTTCTCTTCTTAGCTCATTAACGCTATATTCAAATGCTTGTTTGGATTCTTCTTTTCTTTCGAAGGTTTTTTCATCTACAATAATAAGGGATTCTTCTTTTACTATATTTCCAGGCAATACAATTCCTTCTTCAATTGATTCTTTTTTTGAAGTATCAGAACTAAGAATCCCCCTAATCTTACTCAATTTTTCGTCAAGATTGGTAAGAGTTCCATCAGATAATTTTATAGATAGCCCAATAATAATTAAAGTTAGAATTATAGCAACAATTAAACTACTTTTCTTTTCTTGTCTAATAGTTGATTGTATTGGTTTTCTATGGATATTTTCTTTTGGTGGTTTATACCTAAATAATTTTCTCTTCCATTTAGATTGGCTTTTCCATTTATGATAGTGTTCTTTGAATTGTCTAGTGGGTTCTGTATCTCCATATTCTTCTTTTCCAGTATAGACAAAGTCTTTGCCTCCACCAGTATGAACTTTAGTTGTCATTTTTTAATTGATATTAATTTTAGATTCAGGATAAAATAATGGATAATTTATCCCAATATTTATACCAATTTACTTATCTATTTATAAATTTTACTAATTTTTTAATCACTTAGAATAATCTAAGTAGTTCTTTAATAATAAATGGAACTCATTATAACCCATGTTACAATCAGATAAACTCAAATTAGGAATACTTGATTTGCTTAAAGAAGGTGAACGAACTCTAGGTCAGATTAAGAAAGCTACAAAAATAGCTCATCATTATACTTTAACAAATGCTTTAGAGTTCCTAGAGAAGATTGAATTAATTGAGATTATTCCAAAAGGAGATAAGCTTGGTTCTAAAATTGTTAGGTTGAAGTGAATAGTTTATGGACAAATTGGGGTTTACGGACAAAGCCTAAAAAAGTAACCAAGTAACCTTATTGGATTAAAGGTTTATATATGATTACCCTAAATACTCAAATTATAAACATTACCCTTTATGGGTGGAGGTGTTTAGATGAAGTTATTAAAAAAGGCCCAAGTTGGCGGATTGCAAGGATTTATTCTTTCAATCGTCACAGTATCTATAGTTCTGGCTATTGGCCTGATAGTATTAAAAGAACTACAAGATGCAAGTACAGATGATGGAACATCCTCTGGAACAGCAACCGCAGCTAGTAACGCAACTCAGTTAATCATAACTAAGTTAGCAACAGTACCTACATGGATCGGAATAATCATCATAGTGGCTCTGGCATTCATTGTATTGAGCTTCTTCATAGGGAAGAGACAGTAAGAATGAAACTGCTAAAGAAAGGACAAGTAGGTGGCCTACAAGGCTTCATCCTTTCAATAATTACAGTATCAATAGTGTTGGCAATAGGATTATTGATCTTAGAACAACTTGCCGATACACAAGTGACTGGAGGGGCAACCTGTAATACAAGTGCATTAGGTACTAGAACGTCTTGTGGTTCAGCCTATAACGCAACTCATACAATAATAACAAAGTTAGCTACTGTACCAACCTGGATAGGCATAATAATTATTGTTGCATTGGCATTTATTGTGCTTAGCTTTTTCATTGGAAAGAGGCAATAAAAAGGTTTTTTAACCTTTTTTTCTTTAAAATGAAATTCCGAAAGAAAGGACAAGTTGGAGGTTTGCAGGGATTTATTCTCTCGATAATAACTGTAGCTATAGTTCTTGCTATTGGTTTGATAGTGATGAATGAACTGCAAGAAACAGCAAAGGTACTAGATACAGAAACATCACTTAATGAAACTGTTGCTCAGGGGGACAGCGTTTCACAAAACCCATTGTTTATATCTGCATCTGCTTGTAGGAATATAACTAATGAAATAAATATACCTCTTGGTATAGATTGCAATGTAAGCAGTACTGGGGTAGTTTCATTAAACCCAGAAAATGGGAGTAGTGCAAGAATAGACTACACTTATTGGTCACCAAATGCAGCATTCAATAGCTCAAGGACAATAATAACCAAACTAGCAACTATACCGACCTGGATAGGCATAATAATTATTGTTGCATTGGCATTTATTGTGCTTAGCTTTTTTATTGGAAAGAGACAGTAAAACCTTAAACTACTTTTTTGGGCTTAACGCCCACTTTTATTCATTTTAATACTCATAGGTATCACCCCTATAACGTCTGGATTGCCTCCTGCTCTTAGAGTAGGGGGCTTATGCTTTTTCTTGATTTGTTACTATGATAACTTCTTGTTAAAATAATATCAATAGGTTTATATATAAGTATGCTTATATTATTCTTATATCATTAAAAGAGGTGATTAATATGTTATGGTTCAAAAAAAGATGGATGAGTTGGGAAAGATACAAAGCAAGGATAGAATGGCTTGATACGTTCCACTTCCAGCAAAACACAAGGAAACAAAGTATAAGGAACGCATAGTTCCTTTCTTTTTATTTTGGAGGAAAAACAAATGTTATTAAAAAACAAGAAGATAACTCAAATAGGCGGTTCTAAGGGTTTTATTATAGAAGCAGCATATTTCAAGAATGGCCAGATTTCAGAAGATGAAGAATATGATTTAGATATTACTCCCTCAAAAGGAGATGGTAAAGATTCCTAATCGTCAAAAAAGCAATAAGCTTTCTAGTTCTAGTGGCACTAGCCAAGATGCCAACCTTAAAAGCCCTATTTCATGTATATCTACCCTAGATAAAACTTCTGATAGGGCTTCTTTACATCAAAAAGAAATGATAAGAAAAAGACCATTACAAGTTAAAAAATTAAAAAAAGAGGTTGATTAAATTGAAAATAAACAAAGAACATGAATGTGAAGTAGTAAAAAAGTCAATGAGTAAAACACAAAAAGATTGGATAGATTACTTTAATAGTAAAGGAGAGAAGATGATTTCTGCTCCAGACATTTACAGAGTAACCAACAAAGAACTTATAGGAAGTCTAAAAGAAGATTTCAAAGAAGATTGGGAAGTGACAAGCACAAGAATAATCTACAACAAGAAGAATCTAAACGCAGAGATAATTCACAATGCAGATAGTAAGGTTGCAAAGCCAAAGAAATATAAAGTTAAAGTTCCTGTTTTAAATGGAAGCTTTGAAGAGAATAAAGAAACAGAAAAATATCTACAGGCACTATTTGATACCAAAGATAGCTTAGATAAAATTATAAAAACCTTAAAGAAGTTTGGAAAAGACAAAAAAATAAGGTTCTGGACTCCATCACAAAGCTCAAGAAAAGACAAACAAGTTCGCTCTGTTGGGCTGTGCTTCGTCGTTTTCGGCTGGTTCGTTGTCGATGGCGTTGATTGGTTTGATGACAGTGGGGGCTTGTCTCGTGGGGTGATTATAGATTCTGCGAAGCAGACTAAAAAAACAAGGGGGAAATCAAAATGAAGCTTTTAACAGGAGATAATGAATATAGAACACAAGAACAGGCAATAGCTTATCATAATGAAAGAAAAGAAGTTATGTTAGGTTTACCACATATTTTCCAGCTATGGAAAGAAAACAATACAGAAACAATAGAATCATTAAGAAAAAACTTTGATCCTAGATGGCTTGTATTAAGCACAAGAATAATCTACAACTCAGAAAATCTATCTGCTAAAATAATACATAATGCAGACAGTACAGTAACGAAGCAAACAAAAATAAACCTAAAAGAAGTTCCAGTATGCAGACCAATATACATAAAAGAACTCTTAGAAACAGAAGCAGGGCTAAGTTACGTCAGGGCATCAATCAACAGCAAAAAAGCAACAAAAGAAGAGATAATAAACTTCTTTGTAGCATTGAGCGGAAAGAAAGAAAACAAAATAAGATTCTGGACACCTTCACAAAGTTCAAGAAAAGACAAACAAGTTCGCTCTGTTGAGCTGTGCTTCGGCGATTTCGGCTGGTTCATTGTCGGTGGCTATGATTGGTTTGATGACGATGGGGGCTTGTCTCGTGGGGTGATTATAGATTCTGCGAAGCAGACTAAATTTTTAAGCAACAAAGCAATCTTCGATATTGAAGAAGAAACCATCACAATACCAATGAAGAAAACATTAATCAAAGAGATAGTGAAAAAACAATCACAAAAAAAGAAAGTAAGGATAAAATGGGAGCTAAAAACTAAACTAAAATAACTATCTTTGGCAAACTCCAAAGGTCACATGCCAATTTATTAAGGCTTTATTGTCATAAAATACAGTTGCAATACACAGTAGGAAACGAAAACGTAAAGCAACAGTGATATTAAGATAAACTGGCTATAAGAGATTCGCTCTGTTGAGCTGTACTTCAACGATTTCGGCAGGTTCAATGTCAATGGCAATGATTGGTTTGATGACAATGAGGGCTTGTCTCGTGGAATGGCTTTGGAGTTTGCCTGAGATTTATACAATGAAAAAATACAAAAATCAATATCAAGAACTTTTCTCAGAGGAAAACTTGGATATAGCCTCCAACAAAACACAGAAGAGAAAATTGCGCAATAATTATGTCATTGAAGTCTAGCTTAATCTCCATGAAAATTTC
>SDBV01012391.1_pt1 | contig 10937 bp, 4 predicted proteins | sample 2277081 | NCBI WGS metagenome assembly SDBV01 (sample SAMN10402039, study PRJNA504765) | marine sediment metagenome | isolation source: marine sediment core GS10_PC15, 223 cmbsf | place: Arctic Ocean: Southern Knipovich Ridge | collected 2010
CCCTTTGATCAGGTTTACGGAACCACCTTTGGGGCTTTGAACTTTTCCTTTGCAAAGGACATATACAGAAACCTCTGGGTCGGAGCCGGTCTCGGGTTTCAGTACGGATTCGATGACTGGGGAATCGGATTGGATCTTGGATTAATGCACCTTCTCGGCGATCTGGCTTTTCTCAAGGATTTCCGATGGGGTGTGGCGATGCGCGGCCTCGGCAAGGGCTACTTTGTAGACGGAGAGGATCTGTCGCTGCCTCCCTCATTTACCCCGGCTGTGGGAGCCAGCTTCAAGCTGGTTAAAACCGATCCCTTCTCGATAGCCCTGTCACCGGATATCAGCTTTCCCTCGTTTCAGGACCTATCCCTGGGTTTGGGTGTGGAGTTCTCCATCTATGATTTTATCATCCTGAATGCGAACTATGCCTTTGATCTGCGGGACGTTCAGGACGATCGGGCAAGAGCGTTTCCCCTGTCCTTCGGGGTGACGGTAAAGATCAAACCGGGGCGGAGCGTCACGGATGTCGACAGGGATGCCACCGAGATCGAACGGCAGCAGAATGGTATGCGGATCAGCGCCGCGGCTTCCAAGCGACAGGACGACGTCTGGGCAATCGGTGCCGGGGTCAACATCCCCATAGGGGTCGTGGATAAGAATCCTCCGCGGATCGAGATCGATCCAACGAAACGCTACATCTCCCCCAACTTCGACGGGATTCAGGATGATCTCGTTATTCCCCTGAGTATCACCGATGAGCGGTACGTTATGGGTTACCGCTTCCTCATTCAGGACAGCGGCGGAGCAACGGTTCGGGTGATCCGCAACAAAGAGGTCAGACCAGAGAACAAGGGAATACGAGACGTACTGGATCGGCTCATCGCCGTGAAGGAGAGCGTCATCGTGCCGGAATCCCTCAGATGGGACGGAAAGTCCGACTCAGGAACGGTGGTGGATGACGGGACCTACTCGTTTTTTCTTGAAGCCTGGGACGACAATGAGAACCGTGGCAGGAGCAAGATCGGCGAGGTCATCGTGGACAACACGCCGCCGGAAATTAGCGTTGCCACACCGTACCTCATTTTTTCACCCAACGCCGACGGAAGCCAGGATACCCTGCTCATCGCGCAGACGGGGTCTTCGGAAGACCTCTGGCTGGGTGAGTTTTTAGACAACACTTCGGAACGGGTGCTTCTGATCCAATGGGAGAATACCACACCTCCGGAGTTCGAATGGGACGGCACGGATGCCTCGGGAGTGCTTCCTCCTGATGGGGTTTACCGCTATCTCGTGAGCAGCACGGACAGGGCGGGCAATGCGGTTTCCGCTGAGATCGGCAACATCATCATCAACACACAGTCCACACCCATCAATGTGACCCTGGACCCGGCAGAGTTTTCACCCAACGCCGACGGAGTTCAGGACACGGTCCTCTTCACTCTCGATGTCCCGGTGAAGAGGGGCATCAAGGACTGGAGTCTCGCCATTCGAGATGATGCGGAAACGGTGTACCGGACCTTCTCCGGTACAGAAGAGATGCCGTCCACGGTGGTCTTTGACGGTCGAAACGACGGGAATGAGCTCCTGGATGAAGGAGTCTATTCCGCTGCTCTCACCGTCTTCTACGAACACGGAAACAAGCCATTTGAGGTCTCTCCTGCCTTCACGTTGGATGTGACGCCGCCCTCTGCCACCGTCGAGGCGGATTATTCGATCTTTTCGCCCAACGGCGACGGAAGAAAGGATTCCGTTATCCTCACCCAGGATTCTACGGAGGAGGACAACTGGACGGGTTATCTTAAAGATAGGAGCGGCCAAATCGTGAGAACCCTTTCCTGGCCTATCAAGGCGGATGCCACTCTGGAGTGGGACGGACGCCTTGAGGACGGGACCCCTGTTCCTGATGGAAGGTACAGCTATACTCTTCGTGGTGGGGATCGCGCGGGTAATACCGGTGAGTCCGACCCCGTTGTGTTGGAGATCGACACCCGGGAAACCACGTTGCAGCTTGCCACCGATTTGACTCACTTCTCTCCCAACGCCGATGGAGTCAAGGAAAGCATCTGGATCGTACCCACTCTGAGTGTGGGGGAAGGCGTGGAGAGCTTTGAGTTCCGGATCAGGGATGAATCGGAGCGGACCATCAGGACCTATCGGGGGCAGAACTACTCGCCCGGTGCCGTGAGGTGGGATGGTCTGGACGCCGATGGCACCAGGGCAAAAGACGGCGCCTATACCGCCGAGCTCGAGGTTGTCTACGTGAAGGGGGACAACCCCGGCACGTTGTCCAATGTCTTTTATCTCGACACCGTGTTTCCGTCGATCACCCTGTCCGGCGAGCACCGCATCTTTTCGCCTGACGGAGATGGAAGCCAGGATACCCTCACCATCAAACAGACCTCCAGCGAAGAAAACCTGTGGCTGGGCAATATTCTGGACAGCAGGGGTGAGGTGATACGAGGGATCTACTGGAAGGGCAGGGCATCGGAGTTTCTCTGGGACGGAAGGGACGGCAACGGTAACCGGATCTCCGATGGTGTCTATGATTACGCTGTGAGCTCCACGGATAAAGCCGGTAACAGAACAGAGGAGAGACTCACAGGGATTCGAATCGATACGGTGCCCACACCGATCTCGATCAGGGTCTCCACGAACGCCCTCTCACCCAACGGTGACGGGGTGAAGGACACCCTGGACTTTCTCTTGGAAGTGCCGGTGGGCTCGGGTATCAGCACATGGGAGCTCCCGATAACCGACGCGGGTGGGAGGGTCAGGAAGGTCTTTTCAGGGACCGGCGCAAGCCCGTCGAGCATCACCTTTGAGGGCCGGGACGATAGCGGACGGATCCTGGCCGAGGGCAGCTACAGCGGCAAGCTCTCGGTCCTCTATTTGAACGGCAACAGGCCGCAGGACACCTCGCCCCAGTTCGTGCTGGACCTTACACCTCCTTCGGCAACGGTCACCTCGAGCACAGCGATCTTCTCGCCCAACGGGGACGGACGGAAAGACGTCGTGGATCTTAAGCAGGCCACCTCTGAGGAGCCTGAGTGGAAGGGCATTATAAAGAATGAGCAGGGCAATGTCGTTCGAACCGTGTCCTGGGTCGGTACGGCGGACTCGGAGTTTTCCTGGGACGGCCGCGGCGACGACGGCATGCTGCTAACCGACGGGACCTACACCTACATGCTCACTGCCGAAGACGCCGCAGGCAACACCGCAAGCTCCCGAGCCCTCTCGATTGATATGGACACCAGGGAGACCCCAAGCGTCGTTGCAGTGAGTCTCTCCCACTTCTCCCCCAATGGGGACAGGGTGAAGGACACCCTCAGAATCACTCCCACCCTGGGCCTGGAGGTGGATATCCTGCGGTACGCGCTGCGGATCAAGAACTCCTGGGGTACGGCGGTTAGGACCTATACAGGCAGGGGTACAGCCCCGGGTCCGACGGTTTGGGATGGACGGGGGGATGGCGGCAAGATCGTAACTGACGGCGAATACACGGCCGAGCTGGAGGTGGAGTACCGAAACGGAAACCTGCCGCTCAGCACGTCCGGAGTCTTTATCGTCGACACCGAGTATCCCTCGATCACCTTGAAAAGCGATGTGACTCTCTTCTCTCCCAACGGGGATGGCCGACTGGATGTGGTCACCATTGAGCAGGATTCCAGTGAAGAGGATCTCTGGGAAGGCGTGGTTCTGGATGCGAGAGGCAATACGGTCAGACAACTCTACTGGAAGGGCAGGACTAAAGCCTTTGAATGGGACGGAAGAGACGAGAACGGCAACAGGATCGCCGACGCAACCTACCTCTACGTCGTCAAGGCTCAGGACAAGGCAGGAAATCTGACTGAAAAGCGGATCGCCGGACTGAAGATCGATACGCGGAGAACCTGGGTATACATCACCGTGGCTGAAAAGGCCTTCTCGCCCAACGGTGACGGGGTGAAAGACGAGATCAGCTTCAGGGCCTACGTCGGATTAAAGGAGGGCATCAGATCCTGGAAGATCGCGATGCGCCACTCCGAATCGGGTGTTCAGAAAGAGATCACCGGTACGGGGGTTGTCCCGGAGAATGTCATCTGGGACGGAAAGGGCACCTATCGAACAGCGGAAGACGGAGTCTATACCGCGGTTCTGGAGGTAACGTACTACAAGGGTGACAGACCCGAAGGACAAACCATGCAGTTCAGGTTGGACACCTCGGCTCCCAGGCTGTATCTCACCCTCGGTCCGCTTCCTTTCTCTCCGGATAACGACGGAGTGGACGACGAGCTGAATATTGGCATCCGGGTCGATGAGATCAGTCCCATCACTCGCTGGGACCTGAATATCATCGACCCGAAGGGTAACCCCTTTACAAGCTATTCCGGCAAGGGCGAGCCCTCGGAGCGTATCATCTGGGACGGGATCTCGGACAGGGGTGAGCTGGTCCAGTCAGCGGAGGATTACATCCTCATCCTTACCATGGAGGACGAGCTGGGGAACAGGATCACCGAGCGAAGGACTATTCCCGTCGATATCCTCGTGATACGGGAGGGCAATCGACTCAAGATCATCATCTCCAGCATTGTCTTTGCGCCCAACACGGCGGATTACGTGAACAACATCGAACCCGCTAAAGCTGAAAAGAACAAGCGCACCCTTCAGAGGCTGGCCGAGATTCTGAATAAATACCGGGCCTACAACATCCTTATCGAAGGGCACGCCGCAAGCGAGCACTTTGCCGATGCTGCGCGGGCCCGGAGGGAGCAGATCGAAGAGCTCATACCGCTCTCCAAAGCGAGGGCCGACGCTGTGCGTGACGGTCTCTACGAGAGGGGAGTCAGGCGGGGGCGCATCACAACGGTTGGCCTCGGAGGTTCGAGGCCGCTTGTCCCCCACAGCGATTTGGAGAACCGTTGGAAGAACAGAAGGGTGGAGTTCCTGCTGATTAAATAGACCCGGGTCGCTCGCAGGCATGACTGGTTTTCCAAGTCTGATTGGTGATATCTGATTGGTGACAGGTGTGGGAAATCGCCACGTCATTCCTCTGCCATAAATGCTTCGGCGGGTCCGTAGGGCGCCAGCGACACCGTGATGTACCTCGATGTGGCGGTGTCGCCCTCGTCGCGGGCAAACCTCCACATTCGGCGAACCAGCTCCCGTTTCACCTGGTCATATTCGGGATTCTGCGCAAGGTTTTTCATCTCATGAGGGTCTGTCCGAAGATCGTAGAACTCGTCTTCGTCGAAGCCGTTGAAGACGTATTTGTAATCCCTGGTCATGACCGAACGTTGGGTATAGTACAGCTCCACTCCGTTACACTGGGTGTGAATGGCGTCCCTCCAGCCAGCCGGTGTCCGGTCTTGTAGAAAGGGAAGCAGACTGGCGCCGGAGAATCCCCTCGTGATATCTATTCCGGAAGCCTCGAGAAAGGTGGGGGCGAAATCGGCCAGTGAGACAAAGGAGTCGACTCGTCGCCCGGGATTTTTGATTCCTGCCGGCCACCGCATGACAACGGGCACGCGGTAGGCGCCCTGGAAGCAGGCAATGCCCTTGGCAAAGAGCCCGTGATCGCCGCAGTAGTCTCCATGGTCTGAAGTGTAGAGAACGAGGGTGTTGTCTGCCTGGCCTGTCCGGTCGAGGGCGGCGAGAAGTCTTCCGAAGAGATCGTCCAAATAGGTGCAGTAGGCCCAGAAGTGGCGGATTGCTTCGCGGGTTTCCCTCTCCGTTAGTTGTCCCCAGCGGTCTCTTCGCGTCCGCTGGTAGATTCGCGGTTTGTCTGAAAGCTCATCGGCGTAGCTGAGCGGCAACTCGATGTTCTCGAGCTCATAGAGATCCAGATATCTCTTTGGTACTCTGTAGGGATCGTGAGGAGCGATTGCACCGACGTAGAGAACCCACGGTTCCCCGGCCGACGCCAGTTTGGGAAGAGCCTCGAGGGCCTCGCCGACTGTTCTCTCGTCGTGGGGGGTCCCTTCATCGCCGGAGGTTCCATAGGTGGTGTAGGATCCGTACCCCGGCCTTAGAATCTGCCCTTCACCTCGCTCTGTTTCGTAGGGTGACTGGGCGATCTCACGGAAAAGCTCCCAGTCGGTATCGTGCTCTCGCCTCTGATAACCGCTTATGAAGAGCTCCTTCCACCCCCGATCTCGTGGTCTCTCTTCAGAGCTGACGTGCCATTTACCGGACCAGGTCATGTTGTATCCGGATTCTTCCAGATCCTCACTCCACAGGCGCACCCCCGGCTTCAGACCTCGGGTGAGGGCCTGGTCGTTACAGACATTGTTCCAGACCCCGCTCCGCGAAGGATACAGGCCGCTGAAAAAAGTCGCCCTGGACGGACAGCAGTGGGGCGCCGGACAGAAGGCATTGGTGAAGAGCACTCCCTGCTCGGCGAGCCCGGTCAGATTGGGACTGATGGCTGGATGCTCCGCAAGGGCCGTGTCAGCCCGCTGGTGATCGGTCATGAAGATGAGAATGTTTGGCTTGCTCATGTTTCTCTTCTTAAGCTGGTATTTCGTGAATCATAATCCAATTGTTGCCCTCCGTAAACGCGGGATGATAGTCAAAGACACAGACAGCGCCTCACAGTCCCTGCTGCATTACGAAACTGTAATGGTATTGAAAGGTTCCTGTAAATGTCGAGCAATATACTGAAGTCAGGTGATCACGAGATTGCCTGTCCTTCCATTTTATCAAACCCCGGTGTGGCACCGGGGTTTTTTTATGGCCGCTTCGGCGGCGGCGCACCGCTGCGCCCGCGGCTGAGGTGTGGCCGCCTGAGGTGTGGAAAAAGTTTGTGTCATCGAGTAGAATAGCTTAAAGTGTTCTTTGTAGATCTGTACAGTTTCAAAGAAGACGAAGAGGGCGAATCAAAGGCTGCGACGACGACTCTGGAGGAGGAGCAGGCTGAAGAGGAAGAAGCCTTTTACTGTTTGAACTGCGGCAGCACCATCACATCGAAAAAACAGCGGATTACCGTCGAGCAGTCTCACGAGCATACCTTTGTCAATCCCGGGGGTTTTGTCTTTCACATCGGATGTTTCCGAAAGGCGCCGGGTTGCCTGCAGGCCGGTGAAAGCAGCGCGGAACATTCATGGTTCTCGGGGTATGCCTGGAATTACGCCCTCTGCGCCAGTTGTTTCACTCACCTCGGTTGGATATATCACTCAACAGATCAGGAGTCGTTTTACGGACTCATTCTCGACCGGCTCGTTTTCTTCTGAGCCGCGTGAGTTTTTCCCGCAGTCTCGGCAGTAAACCCAATCGCAGATCAAGTCTCTTATCCAGCTCCCTAAGCCAGTGCTCCATGTCCCTCTCACCGATATCGATTAGATCGGGCTGTTTGGTATCGATAAGACTTCGCTTTTCGATACCGGTAATTTGAAATCCTATGTCGGCTAAATCGAGGCTGGCTCGAAGCTGGTGAATTCCCATCACGGAAATCATTCCAGACAGGACCGAAGCCACGTTGGCGAGAGCGTTGGAGAGGTGCGTCGACGAGAGACTGACCCCGATTGTAAAATCCGCACCCATTGCCTTTACGACATCCACCGGAACCTGATCGATCGGTCCGCCGTCCAGAAGCCGCATCTTGCCAATCTCCACCGGGAGAAAGACTCCCGGTATCGCACAACTGGCTCTCACCGCGGTCCCGACATCGTCGAAGTCTGAGACGATGACGGTGGAGCAGCCCGGTTTCCAGTGCGTTTCCTCCGGTAAGAAGCGGGAGAGAATACGCTGTTTCATTCTTCTGGCAACTCTTGGGGAAGTGAAGATGACTCTGCGTTGATGCTCGATATCGGTGGCCGTTACGGACAGGTCGATCCGAAGGTCTTTAAAGCTTTTTCCCTGGAGAAGATTGTTGATCGTTCTTCCCAGCTTTTCGTTTGAGATGAGCCCGCCGCTTTTCAACTCGAGGGCGTGTTTTACAGTGTCGGCGATGTTAATGACATCGTGAAACCAGTCGAAGTTCGTAGCGGTCTCTTCTATCGCCTCCTGGCTCAGCCCCGCGGCGTAGAGGGCAGCTATGATCGATCCTGCCGATGTTCCGGCTACGAGGCTGGGAAGGTATTCCCGGCGCTTGTGAAGGGCCCGAAGAACGCCTACATGGGCAAGCCCGCGAGCTCCGCCCCCACCAAAGGCCACACCGATTTTTGTCATAGAAGCCCTCTAATTCTCTTATCATAACCCGGCACCGCAAATTTGACAAACGCGCAGAGGCCAAATAGACTTAGTGCCAAGCATTCTTATGGATTACCCCAAGATTCGACCGGTAGAAGCTTTTCCAACTCAGGACGACCTCATCGCCTTGAGAGATCCCCAGGGATTCTCGGAAAAGTTACTGGTCGTTCCTGCTGACGTGTTTTATATCTGCACGCTCTTCGATGGCAAGCATTCCATACTAGAAATCCAGGGGGAATACACGAAGAAGTTCGGCGATCTTCTCTTTGGTGAGAGAGTGCGTGAGCTGATCGATCATCTCGACAGCTGTCTTTTTCTGGAGAATGATCGGTTTCAGAGAGCCAGACAAGAAGTGATAGAAAAATTCAATAGCGCCCAGGTTCGCGGGGCCAGCCACGCCGGGGCTACCTATGAATCGGATCCGGATCTGCTGCGGAAGCAGCTGGACGAGATATTCGATCACAGAGATGGCCCGGGCCTGCCGGATACGGCTTCTCCAACGGGCAGAATGGTAGGCCTCATCGCGCCGCACATCGACATAAGACGGGGCGGCAACTGCTATGCCCGGAGTTACTGGGAGCTGGCACGGGAATGCCGGGCCCGTACATTCGTAATACTCGGAATATCCCACATCGAAACGACGAGACGATTCGTTTTGACAAGAAAGGACTTTGATACTCCTCTGGGCACTGTAACCACTGACAGGGAACTGGTAGAGAGGATTGCCGAGTTGACGGTTGGGCAATCGGACAGGGGACCGAGTCAAGGATCACTAGATTTTTTTGTCGATGAGTTCGCACACCGCAACGAACACTCTCTGGAGTTTCAGGTCGTCTTTCTGCAGTATCTCTTCGGGGGGCGGGAGGATTTTAAAATTGTGCCCATCCTCTGTACTGCTTTCCATCAGTACGGTACCGGCACCGCTGCTTCTTCCGAGGTTGAAACAGAGGTGGATCGATTCGTGACTGCCCTCTCTCGGGCGATAGCTGAGAAGGGTGACGTGTGCTGTATTGCAGGGGTGGATCTGAGCCACATCGGTCGCCGATTCGGCCAGGATGTTTCCCTGTCTCCGGAGCTGATTGAAAGTGCAGAGACCGAGGACAGAGAGATGCTCGATTATGTTTTAAAAGGAGATTCCGAGGGATTTCTTGAGTTGATTCGAAAGGAAAACGACAGGCGAAATGTCTGCGGTGTTCCTGCAATTTATTCTCTTCTTAAGGTATTGAAGCCCGGAAGCTCGACACTGCTCAGTTACGGCAGGGCCGAGGAACCCGATACCGATTCTCTCGTTACGTTCGCCGGGGCCGCTTTTTATTCCCTTTGATGCCAGCGGCTACGAAGTTACTCGCTGCAGTGTTTTGTGGAACTCACTGTCGAATTCGGGATCGACGACATAGACGATGCGTCGGGTGTCGTCCTGAGTGAGCTCGAAGTGAGCCCTCCTTGGATCGATTTGCAGATTCTTCGGATCAAAGCCCTTTAATTTGAGTTTTGGCGCATCCGTGAAGATCGGTTTGACCGTGGCTATTCTGCGTACGCCCGGTCGGCTCTGGAAACGCCCGATCGATTCGATTACGCAGGCCTCGAAGACCGAAACCCCTTCACTGGTTTCAGAGGTGATGACAATGAAGTCCCCCTCTTTGAGGATTTTTCTGTTGTCGCAGAGACTGAGTGCGGTGTAATCGAGAAACTCGTGCATGATGCGGCCGGTGTAGGTGAAGTAGGAGTTGTTGACAATCTGTTTTACGGCCTGCTCAGGGGACATGGCCTTCCGCCAGGGTACGTCTGAGGTAAGGGAAGCAAACTCGGAGGCTATGGCAATGATGTTAGCGTCCTCGTTGTACATTTGGCTTGCCCTGAAGAGCTCGAGCTGCTTGACGATATCCTGGGCAATCTGCCTCCTCTTTGAGGATTTTTGAAATTCGACACCTAATTGTTTCAAACGAGTGGTGAGTTTATCCAGATTGGGATAGTTGTTGTCGTTATCATCATGGAACAGGGGTCTGTGGTGGGTCAAAATGTTGTGTTTAACTTGCTCGTCCAGGAATGGCTCGTGAGCTACCATGAGATACGAGAGAAATGGATGTTGTTTCACGTAGCTCATCTCGTTTTTGGAGAGACCCAGGTTCTTTGGCATCTTCATCTGGAAGCAGCCAATGTCGCAGAGAATGGAGCTCATCATCAAATCGATGATACTTTTCTTGGCTTTGCGTTTGTCTTTGAACCTTGTGGCCGCCACCATACCCCGCGTCTTAAGGGCCATTGCAACAACGGTTCTTTTCACCGCCAGCTCGGTATCGAAGTCAGTGTTCTTTGATTTCATGATTTCGAGGATGTTGACCAAACCTGTCATGGCATCCTCTTGGCTGGAGAAATCGGAGAAGAGGGCCTCCATCTTTTCGCTGGCCTTCTTCGTTTGGGAGGCATTCAGCGATGAGTTCTTGATCTCGTCGAAGAGGCCTTCCGTGCCCTCTATCAACTCGTCGGTGTGTTTCTCACTGAGGAGCTTGGTATCGGTGAGTCCTTCGGGGATGTCCCTTCCCGGCGCTTTAGACGGCTCGGGTTTCAATGCCAGTGTCCCGGTGTCATCGACGTTGTAGTAGATGCCCTGGTTTCTGAATCGTACGAGCCGATCGATCTCTTCGGCTGTAGCGTCTTCCTTTTTGTAGATCAGGATCTGTCCGTCCTTGTTGTAAAAGTGGACAGGGATCTCCTTGATAACTCTTAGCCGATCGAGAAATTCATCGGTGAACTCAAATGGTTTGAACTCTGCCATTGTC
>SDBV01012392.1_pt1 | contig 10936 bp, 6 predicted proteins | sample 2277081 | NCBI WGS metagenome assembly SDBV01 (sample SAMN10402039, study PRJNA504765) | marine sediment metagenome | isolation source: marine sediment core GS10_PC15, 223 cmbsf | place: Arctic Ocean: Southern Knipovich Ridge | collected 2010
GGGCGATCTGGGTTTGTTGGCGGCGCTCAATCCGGGGCCGTTCGAAAACTGCGGCAGGTCGTAGCGCCCGGCGTTTAGAAACCGTATGCCAATAGGCGGTTGAAATGACAGTCTCTACTTCCTGTCCCAAATGCGGTTCCGAGAATGTCGTGTTCAGCAAGAAACGCAGAATCCACTTCTGCGAGGATTGTCAGCACGAATTCACTCCGACCAGACAATTTGGTCCACTTCGCATCTTCATCAGCTACAGCCACGGGGGCAACGAAGAGCTTGTCCGCCGGATCAAGACCGACCTGGAGAAGCGCGGGCATGACGTCTGGTTCGACAAGAGCGAGATCAAGGCGGGGCACGACTGGCGGCGGTCCATCACCGAGGGCATCGTGGACAGCCACCGCGTCTTGTCCTTTCTCTCAAAACATTCCACCCGCAGCAAAGAGCACAAGACATCCGAAACATGCTCCACCAAATCCGCGATCGGCTAAGGAGGCACGCATGCCATACGATTGCTTCATCAGTTATGCTTCAGGAGACCGGAAGCTTGCCGAGGAACTAAACCAGAAACTTTGCGGCGAAGGTTTCAAGGTCTGGTTTGACCGAGCCCGTCTGCACCCCGGCTTCGATTGGTACGGCGAGATCGAGCAGGGCTGCGAGAACAGCCGCGTTCTGCTCCCGGTGCTGACGCCCCGATGGAAGCTTTCGGACTGGACCAAATTCGAGACCTACGGCGCCGAAGCCGTGATTCCGCTGATTTTCGAAGGCGAGTGGCTCGAAGTGGCCACGCCGCCTCTCGAGCGATTTCAGGCGGAGAAATTGGAATTTAGCACAGCCGGCGATCGCAACTGGAAGCGCCTGTATGGCGCGGTCCGGCGCGCGTTGGCCGAACCCGCGGCGAGGAAGTCCGCCCGCGTCGTTCATCTGCACCATCGGATCAACGACCATTTTGTAGGTCGCGTGAAGGAACTACTGCGAATCCATGAGGAACTTCACTGCCAACCGCGCGCAGTACTCACCCGAGGCCGTGTTCGAGCCATCGTTGCCATGGGAGGAGCGGGCAAGACCACCCTCGTTAGGCACTACGCCGAAAAATTCTGGCGATGCTACTCCCAGATTTTGTGGGTCGACTGCCGACTCGGTCTTGAGGCGGAGTTCGCACATATCCATGACTTACTATTCCCGGAGACTGTGGCGTTGGGATATTGTGATTCCGACAAGGCCGCGCGCGCGTTCGAGGAATTGCAAAAGGAACACACAAGGCTGCTCGTTCTCGACAACGTTGATGACGAAGAGTCGATTATTCGTTGGATTCCAAAGACTGGCGCTTGCCATACCTTGCTCACGTCGCGGTTTGGGATATGGTCGGCGGCGATAAAGACCGTTCATCTTTGCCTTCTCGAAAAGGCGCCCGCTCGGGTGTTTCTTCAGAGCCGGAGCGGCATAGAGGCGGTCGGGGCAGAGCTCGCCGCGTGTGACAAGCTCGCTGAGGAACTCGGTTATCTTCCGCTAGCGATGGAGCATGCGGCCGCATACATCTCTCAGCAAGGCCAGGAATTCGGCTTCTCCGACTACCTCCAGCTCTACAAACGCGCGGCAACTGAACTCCTTGCGATTCGCGAGCGCGGATCGACCGACTATCCCGAACCGGTCATGATAACATGGAAGTCCACGTTGGCCACGCTGACGCCAAGCGCGCGAGCGGTTCTGTCGTTGGGCTCCTTTCTTGCTTCGACCGAGCTGCCCGTAGAGATGCTCGTCGCTGGGGCTGAGCGCGTGCAGGAGCTTGCTGTAAGACTCGCGCATGCCCCGCCTGCACCTCTCCCGGACCCTGAGATGTTCATCCGGGCTGCGCTTAACGATCTGAAGCGGTTTTCGGTCGGCAGTATCGATGGGCGTGCGTTCTCGATGCATCGCTTGGTGCAACTCGTGGTGCGCGAGAGCTTGCCATCGTCCGATCGGGTTCATTGCTGGAACTGCGCCGTTCATATTCTGGTTCCGTATGCACGCAATCATGGGTGTCGCACTCAACTTCTAGATCGTTGGAAACCCATTCTCCCGCATGCTGAAGCGTTACACGCCAGGTGGACCGATCTGCGAGATGTTCTGCCATCTACGGAGTTGGCGGAGATATTGCGGGATTGCTACTACTCGCAAGGTCGTTACGAGGATGCGCTTCCCTTTGCCCAGTTGGTTTACGATGAAGATCTACGGGAATCTGGCGAGACTAGCAGTCCAACAGGAGACAGCTTGTCGTTGTTGGGTAACGTGCACGCAAGACGGAAAGATTTCGTTGCTGCAACGGAATCGCATCGTGCGGTGCGTAAATGGGCTGCGCAACAGTTCGGAGAACGCCATCATATCACACTCTCCCGCACCCAGAGTCTCGCAATCTCGCTATCGAGAACCGGGCATGCCGGCGAGGCGGCATCACTGTTCAGTTTTGTTTTGGAAGCGTGGCCTTTGGATGAGATCACTTTAGGGGCTTATGCGTATATGCTTCAAAACGTTCTAGGCGATCTCCAGCAGGCCCGCACTCTCTATGAGCGCGCCTTGGGACAGACGCCCGATGATACTATCAATCTCAACAACTACGCCGGGTTGTGTCTCGTGCTGGGCGATCTGTCGGCAGCAGAAAAGTCCCTGCGGGCTGCATGGCGGATTGCATCGCGACGGGCAGACCGCGTTGCAGCCCGTACGCTCTTCTTTCGAGCGGCGCTCGCATATCTGCGAAAAGAGGATTCCAATATGTTCCTTGGGCAGCTTAGGTCGATTTTCGAATCGGGCCTCTCGCCGGCACCGTCCGAGAACGTTTCCGTGATGCAGCATCTGCGCGAGCGCCTGTCGGAGGATGAGTGCGCGCTGTTGGAAGCCGTCTTCGATGCCATCAATGACCGATCGGCTTTAGAACGTCTGAAGCATTTTTCCAAATGGCGTGAAACCCCGCCGGTCGTTTTGGAGGAGCCATGGCCGGCGGAAATCCCGTGATGATGTGCACAGTTTGGGGACGGTCTGGCAGAAAGACGTCGTTTGAGTCAATCAACAAAACAGCAACCGGAACCGCCCGTACCAGCCGCTTGTTCGTCAGTCCAACCTTTGCAGAAAGGACGGCCGAGCGGGACGCTTAGGACCGCAACGTCATCCCCGTGGCTCCGACAACATTGCCTCACCGCCGGGCTCCGGTTTCAGGTCGTCGCGCGTCCAGCGGCAAGGAAAGAGGAACCAGCGTGAAACGCGGGCTTCCAACGATCGAGAAAGGTGGCCGGTGCGACTCCCAATGCTTGGAATTGTCGTTTGCCGACGCCAGCCGCCCGCCCGAGCTCATCGGCGTGGAACTCATTAGATGACCACCGTCTGGAAAACCGCCCGTATCTTCATCTCCAGCACGTTTCGCGATATGCACGCGGAGCGGGACTATCTGGTTAAGGTAGTGTTTCCAGCACTGCGAGAGCGGCTGGAGAAGTACCGCGTCCACCTGATCGATATCGATCTGCGCTGGGGCGTCACCGAGCAACAAGCCGACAGCGGCGGGGCGCTGGATGTCTGCCTGGAGCGGATCGACGCCTGCCGGCCGTTTTTCGTCGGGCTTCTCGGTGAGCGCTACGGCTGGGTGCCGGAGAAACTGCCCGAGCGGGTTACCAGCAAGTACGGCTGGATGCAGTACACGACCAACAAGAGCATCACCGAGTTGGAGATTCTCTACGGCGTGCTCAACAACCCGGACATGCGCAGCCACGCGCTGTTCTGCTTCCGCGATCCGGCGTTCATCAGGGACCTGCCAATTGGGCTGCAGGTTCTTCTCAACGCAACAAGGCCAAGACCGCTTCCCGACGCTGGGCAACGGTCAACTCGGATCGCTTCGGCATCTCTCTGCTCCTTTCGGTCATTCGAGGAACTATCCATCCTACCCTGACCCGAAAGAAGCCTCACACACGGCGATTCCCAAGGACCCTTACCGATACGCACCGCACACTTGCGTCACGATCGTTCGACACGGACAATGATGGTGTGTCGGGACGCTCCCTTTAGGCGACCTGCTGTTGAAATACTGATAGCCATGATACAAATGGCTGGAATTCAAGAGGTGTTTTCATGGCGTACACTGCCTTTATCTCGTCAACCAACGAAGATCTCCGGGACTATCGAGTTGCGGCGAGGGAAGCAGCAATCGTGGCAGGTCTGGCTGTCGACATGCAGGAGTATTTTGATGCGAAGGACCATCCACCGTTAATGGAGTGCCTTGAGCGGGTGAACTCGGCCGATGTCGTCGTTGCAGTTATTGCCCACCGATATGGCTGGGTACCTGAAGATCAACCTGACGGCGACCGGAAGAGTATTACTTGGCTGGAATGCGAAGCGGCAAAGAGAAGCGGCAAGTCAGTTCTCGCGTTTCTGATCGAAGACAATTACGACTGGCCACCAGAACGTAAAGAAGCGTATTCGCTTATGCAGGCCGGGGAGATGGGTGAAAGTACGCCCGAGTTGACTGAGACGATCCAGGACAATGTCCGGCGTTTGAAAGGATTCAAAAAATGGCTCAGCGCGCGAGTCTGCGTATTTTTTAGCACGCCGGAAGATCTGAAGTCGAAAGTCGGGAGGGCCCTAGAGGCCTGGGCGCGCGAAGTAGGACCGGGACCCGAAGGGGATGAGGGCAAAAGTTCCGATAAACCGCCGCGTCGCGTAGAAACCATCATTGGCAATCGATTCTTGGCAGTTGGGACGACCTTCCGAAACCGCGACCAGGAACTCATGTTGCTGCATCAGTATCTACAGCAAGAGAGTGTCCGCTTTGCTTCTGTGGTCGGCCCCCCTGGTCTCGGCAAGACGGCGCTCGTGTCCAAGCTGTGCGAACAATTGGAAATCGGCGATCTGCGGATTAGTCCATCCAACGCTTCGATGGGTGCCGATGGAATTGTGTACTTCGATTGCCAAGGAGTCAACAAACAGGACACAGAGCTTTTGTTTGACGAGATCAAACGATTCCTTGACGACCAGAGCTTTAAGGAGGTGAGCAACTACTGGACCGATGGGTCCGCGACGGATGCTGACAAATTCGCGTTTCTCTTGTCGAAGCTGCCAGGTCATCGCTACGTCGTGGCGATTGACAATTTCGAGCATGCACTAAAGGACAACCGAATTGCCGACAGCAGTCTTTCGACGTTCGTAGAAGTGTGCTTGACTGAGAGCCATCACCCTCTGCGTTTAGTTGTGACAAGCCACGAACGGGTTTCCGTAAGCGAGAGGGCAGAAGGTTGGATGAAAACAATTGTGCTGAGCGGGCTGCCCGAGGATGAAGCGATTGCAATGATCCGGGATCTCGATCGCGACTTGGGGCGTCTTGACAGGGAATCACTCGATGTCCTGAAAGAGACGATATTGCAATGCCAGGGAAATCCAGCCGTGTTACGGCATATTGTCGGCAAGCTTCACGATGACTTCGAGATGACCCTGTCGCAACTGTTGGCTGATGAGGCTTTGTTTGACGTCGCGATCTTCGTTGCGAAGCGATATGAACCACAAACCGACCATTGCAAAAGAGTGCTCGACGCGCTGGCGGTCTACAATAACGAGGTGACATTGGATGCCGTAACGTACCTCCTCAAGGGTTGTGGAGTGGACGCCAAAGTTGGCATTTGCCTCAGCACGTTAACGCGGAACTTCCTGGTGGACCCCTTGCCTAAGCGAGATAAGTACAAGCTACCGCCGAGCGTCCGCCAATACGCGTACGCGCAGATTCCCGACGACGGAGATGGTTACTCCAAGCTAAAGTGCCACGCGCTGGCTGCTGATTTTTTTTCCAAGCAGACAACCGCAAAGGAACACTGGGATTCGATAGACGACGTCCAGCCTCTGCTCGACGAGTTCAAACATAGGCTTCTGGCGAACCAGCACGACAATGCCGCTAGACTACTGGAAGTTGCCGACGAAGACTTTCTACAGAAATGGGGATATTTCCGTAGAGTTATTGCTCTTCGTGAGCAGTTGATCGACAGACTGACGGACTTCAACTTGGTGGCATCAAACTTGGGGAACCTGGGACTGGTTTATCGACGCACGGGCAGAACGCTTGATTCAGTCAACTGTTTTAGCCAAGCGATTCAGATGGCGAAAGAAGGAAACCATTCGTGGGCCGAATGCCGATGGCTGGGAGAACTTGCCAATTCCAAAGCGGACCTGTTAGCAATGGACCAAGCTCGTGAACTGTATGTGCGGGCCATCGAAATCGCTCGCGCTGGTAATCATTTGGACCTTCGAGCACGCATTCTGGGCAATCTGGCGATTCTGCATCGTCAACTCGCAGATTTTGAGAATGCAATCAAATGCTACCAAGAAGCTATTGAACTTGACCGAAAACTGGTCGATCGACGGTGGGAGGCTATTCACATCGGCAATCTCGGAAAATCCTACTATTCGCTTGGCAAGACCGATAAGGCAATCGAGTGCTACGAACGGGGTCGCAGTATCTGCCACGAGATTCACGAAACGCTTTCGGCGGCCGCCGTCACGCACGATATTGGGGAATGCTATGTTGCAAACGGGGATTTAGCCGAGGCGCAGAAATGCTGTCAAAAGGCCATCGATGCACTTCGCCAAATCGACGAATGCCGCCTTCAATCGTATGCTTTGGAGACGATGGGCTTCATTTGGCATTGTCTGGGAAAAAGGGCAGAAGCGCATCAGTGCTACGAGGAGGGTCTCAATCTTGACGTTCCAGAAACCAACTATCGCTTGGCCACAAGGATGGGAATTCTGTGGTTAGACAACGGAGATAATACGAAAGCTGCAGCTTTCTTGTCGCAGGGTGAAGACAAATGCCGTAAGGTTATTGACAAGAATCCTCGTTTCTATGAAGCGAGATACATCATGGGGCTCGTACAGACGGCTCGTGGCCATGCGAAAGGATCGTCAGCATATCCTCAAGCGCTGGCTCTGTGTCCGGCTGAAGGTGTCATCCGGGCGGCTCTTCGCGATCTCGAATTGCTGTGCCGGATCAAGCCGGAGCCTCCGGGGTGCGGTGACGCTCTACAGTTGCTCAGGAGTGCGATTTCGAACGGGTAAAGATCAGCCCACCCAAGCGGCTCGTGCGCGTCGACAGACTTGAAGCTGCCCTGCAGGTTTTGATCTCAAAACCCATACAATTCCGCAAATTTCTCTCTCAAGTATTCCACAAGATCGTCCACGCCCAGAGCTTCTCCGGTGGCTTTCTCGACGAGCGTTTTGGGAGGATAGAGGCACCCATGACGATGAATTCGAGACCGCATCCATTGCAATGCTACGCCAAATTGACCGCCCCGAATCTGTGTTGACAGATTCGGAACCTCCTTATGCATGCTGCGATCCAGTTGGGCAGCGTATAGGTTCCCAAGCGTATATGTTGGAAAATAGCCGAACATTGCGTGTGCCCAGTGTACATCCTGTAACACACCGAGCGCATCGTTTGGGGGTCGAACGCCCAGATACTCGTTCATTTTGTCATTCCAAGCGCCCGGCAGATCAGACGGCGTTAACTCATCATTGAAGAGCGCCCGCTCCAACTCAAACCGCAGCAATACGTGCAGGTTGTACGTTACTTCGTCTGCCTCAACACGAATTAATGATGGTTCAACATTGTTAACCGCGAACGTAAAACGGTCGGGCGTGACGTCCTGTAGCAAAGTCGGGAAATGTCGTTGCAACTGTGGGAGATAGTAATCCCAAAACGGTCGACTTCGCGCAACGAAGTTTTCCCACCAGCGGGCTTGCGATTCATGGACTCCCAGCGAAACCGAGGATCCCATGGGCGTCCCGCGGTGTTCGGGTAAAAGGCCTTGATGATACAGGCCGTGGCCGACCTCGTGAATGATAGCGAACAGCGAATCGATGGGATTGGAGTCGTCAAACGAAGTTGTGATTCGTACGTCGGTCATGCTGACGCCGCTGCAAGACGGGTGTACCGCCGAATCCATCCGCCCAGCTTCAAAGTCGAACTCCATTTCGGTGGCCACCTGGCGGCCGAACTTGCGCAGTTTGTCCGCGCCGAAGGGTTGTCGAAGAATTGACGTATCCGGTCTTTTCGGTGCCTCGGAAATCTTGTGCAGTATCGCCACCAATTTGGGCTGAAGGGCGTCGAACAGTGCCGTGACGTCCTTCGTCGCCATGCCGGTTTCATACGATTCAATTAACACATCGTAGGGTTCGTCGTCATAGCCAACCGCTTGCGTTCGTTCTTTCGTTAGTGCGAGGAGTTTTTCAAGCCACGGTGCAAAGGACTGAAAATCATCGTTCTTCTTGGCCTCAACCCAGATCTGATGCGCCAAACCGGAAATCCTTGCAATCTCGCCGACTAACGAAGGGGGCACATTACGTTCACGATCGTGTTCACGGCGCAGCTCTCGCACATTGGCAACCGCTCCTGGGCCGAGTGACTCCAATTCGGACGTCACATCAAGCTCTTCCAAAAGCACGTGAAGCTCAGTGGACACAATTCGGTCGTGAATCATTCGAGCTACGAGCGCACGCTGTTCCGACCGACTCTCCACTCCACTCGTTGGTAGATAGGTCTGCTGATCCCAACTCAAGAGTTTTGCGATCGACTGAAGTGTGTAGATGTCCCGCGAGAGTTGCAGGAACCGGGCGTAGAGATTCTCCAATTGATGGTGCTCCTGATTCGGATGCCAACAGTAAACCAAGTGCAATCAGGCTAATACCACTGCGAAGTGTCCTCGAATTGTCGTGAATTCGAATGTGAAGTCAAGCTCATTGAGGATGGCCTGGGCATCACCATCTCTCCGCCAAAGTTCGTTTCGTTCCAACACATCGCCCCAGCAAGGTCGCGGGATCGTACTCTACCGGGGTGGCATATTCAAAGTCGGCGAGGTTGAGAAAGCCCACAACACCGTGCGGGTGTCGGACGCCGAGAGCGGCGCTGAGCTGGAGGTGATTCAAGGCACCGGCGACGTCGCGGCGATCGCGGCAGGCGCCGAGAAGTTCCCCACCAGGGCCATCGTACGCGACGGGGAAACCGTGATGGAATCGTCCGGCTCCGGCGCGACGTTGGCCCGGTTTCCCGAGGCACTCCGCACTGTCACCACGCACCCGAACGGCAAGACCTGGGCCGGCGCAAGCGCAAACCACCTTTACCTCATCGCGCTCGAAGGGTGATGCACAACCGTTGGCCTGAGAAACCGGCACCATCTTCGCCGGTCTGCGGCACGCGTGGCCAACTTGAAGACCCCCCGGTTTGCTTGCCCCCACGAACGGTTGTCTAATTGCGGTGCTTCGCAACAACACAAGCACGCGCCCATGACAAAACTGGTTCAACTGTCATCCTCCGCGACGACCTCGGCACGGCTCGTGACGTCCTACGATCTGCGGATCGGCGTGACCGGACATCGCGCACTGGCCGACCCGCCGGCCGTCGCGCAAGCGGTGGAGCGAGTGCTCGATTACATCGAGACGACGCTCACGTCTGCGTCTGCCGAACCCTATGGACCGGCCGGCTCACCGCACACGCGGCGGGAAGTCGCGCTCTCTTGGGCGGCGCGGGTCCTTTCGTGGTTGTTCTGGCTGCCGTCCCGTGTGCCGGGGCTAAACCGGATGTTCCCGGAAATTCCGGCCGCCCCGCAGCACACTCCGCCCGATCGCCAGACGCCGGTCGAATGGAGCGTCATCACGCCACTGGCCAAGGGCACCGACCGGATCGTGGCCGAGGCGGTCTGCCGGTGTGTCGAGGCCAAGCCCGACTGCGCCACGCGTTATCGCTACCTAGAGGCGGTGTTGCCCATGCCGGCCGACGAGTATCGGCGGGACTTCATCGAACCCGAGGACGAGCAGCAGTTCGACTCATTGCTGGCCAAAGACCAACGGCCCCTTGTCGTCTATCCGCGGTTTCCGCTTGACGACCGCGGCGATACGATCGCGCGGCACGACGCCTATCGCGCCGCGGGCCGTGCGGTGGTGAATGCATCGGAGTTTGTCATTGCCGTTTGGGATGGTCAGCGGGCCGAGGGACGAGGCGGAACGGCCGAAGTGGTGAACTATGCCGTCAGCCGCGGGCGGACCGTGATCTGGATCGACGCCAATGATCCGCGGAAGGAGCAGCGGTTGCTCGTGCGGAAAGAAAAGGTGGATGCCAACGATCCCGAAAGGGAGAAGCGGTTGCTCGTGTGGAAAGAACAAGTTGGCGCCAAAGAGGGTCCGCTGCCCGGCATGTGGCACGCCGAACTGCCGACGCGCGCCAAGGACCTCTCGCCGAACTTCCACCGCCTGGCGGCTTACAACCGTGATCCCGCGTTCGATCCGCAGGCGTGCCGGCGGATCTACGATGAGCGGAGCGCACGGCTAGCGAAACTGGCGGCCAAGGTCGGGCTGCCCACACCAATCGCCGAGACACTCGCCGGCGAGATACTGCCGCACTACGCGCGGGCCAGCCAGTTGGCCGACAGCTACCAGAGGCTCTACCGCCTGGCCGCCTGGGGCCTGCCCGTCTTGTCGGCGGTCGCGGTGACGCTGGTGGCGGTGCAGTTGCTCTTCTTCCCGCTTGCGTACCGCGTGATCTGGGTGGAGTTTGTCATCATTCTGTTTGCCTGGCTCGGCTTCAAAGTGGCCCAGAACGAGGCCTGGCACGAAAAGTGGCTCAACGACCGCCACCTGGCCGAACGCCTGCGTGCCTTGACGCATACCGTGCTCTTGGGAAAGCGACGCCCGCTGGCGCGGGTCCATCCAGAACGGGCGCTGCCGTTCTACGACCCGCCGCAGGCATGGTTCACGGGCGTCTTCGATCGGACAGCCCACCGTGTGCAGCGAACGATCGGAGATCTGACGCAGTCGGCCGAGTTGCTCAATCCGGTGCGCGACTTCATCATCGACGGTTGGATCGAAGCCCAGAAGAATTTTCAGAGCGACGCGGCCAAAACAAAGAACAAGAAGGCTCGGCTCGCGGAACTGGTCGGCGTGGGCTTTGTGC
>SDBV01012393.1_pt1 | contig 10935 bp, 12 predicted proteins | sample 2277081 | NCBI WGS metagenome assembly SDBV01 (sample SAMN10402039, study PRJNA504765) | marine sediment metagenome | isolation source: marine sediment core GS10_PC15, 223 cmbsf | place: Arctic Ocean: Southern Knipovich Ridge | collected 2010
GCCGCCCGTCTCCGCAAGGACCTTCGTGATGGCGCTGGTCAACGTCGTCTTGCCGTGGTCCACGTGACCTATCGTGCCAACGTTCACGTGCGGCTTCGTGCGCTCAAATTTCTCCTTGGCCATTCTCGTCTCCTTCGCTTTACCGGCGTCCTACTAGACCGAAGTGATGGTCTATGCGATGCGCCACTGGCGAATCTTCTCTCATCAGCTAAACCGGTACGAACTTCCGGTCGCCTCAATAATCTCATTTGCTACCCCGGGCGGAACCGGTTCGTAGCGTTCAAATTCCATGCTGAACGATGCCCGGCCCTGTGTCTTGGACCGGAGACTGTTGGCGTAGCCGAACATCTCGGCGAGCGGCACATAGGCCTGTATGTTCTTGGCCGAGCCCGCCGACTCCATCGCCTCGAGTCGCCCGCGCCGGCTATTTACATCGCCGACGACCTCGCCGGTGTACTCCTCGGGACATGTCACCTCGACCTTCATTACAGGCTCGAGCAGAACGGGTGAGGCCTTCCTCGCGGCCTCCTTGACCGCCATGGATCCGGCGATCTCGAAGGCCATTTCAGATGAATCCACCTCGTGATAACTGCCTTCCAGCAGCGTGACCACCACATCGACCATCGGATGTCCCGAAATCGGGCCGGTCTCCATGGCGCCCGCACATCCCTTTTTCACTGCCGGGATGTATTCTCGCGGAATCGCGCCTCCGACCACTTTCGATTCAAATGTAAAACCTGAACCGGGCTCGCCCGGTTCAATCGTCAGCACGACGTGGCCATACTGGCCGCGGCCACCCGTCTGACGCACAAATCTTGATTCGGCCTTGGCCTGTTTGCGTACCGATTCGCGGTACGCCACCATCGGCTTGCCGATATTCGCACCGACGCTAAACTCGCGTTGCATGCGATCGACCAGGATTTCGAGGTGAAGCTCGCCCATCCCGGCAATAATCGTCTGTCCGGTCTCCTGGTCGACCCGTACCGTAAAGGTCGGGTCTTCCTCGCTCAGCTTGTTGAGCGCCGCGGACAATTTGTCCTGGTCGGCCTTGGACCTCGGCTCGATCGCAATGTGCACGACCGGCGCTGGAAACTCGACCGATAGCAACTCGACCGGGTGCTTTGGATCGCATAGCGTATCGCCCGTCGTCGTCGCTTTGGCGCCAATGACCGCGCCGATATCGCCGGCGCGGAGCTCGTCGAGGTCCGTCCGGTCGTTCGCGTGCATCTCAAGCAGGCGTCCAAGCCGTTCTTTCTTGCCGGTACGGGTATTGAGCGTCTGCTTCCCGGCCGGGAGCACGCCGCTGTATACCCGAACAAATGTCAGCTTTCCGACATGGGAATCCGTCAGAATCTTGAACGCCAACGCCGCGAAGGGCTCGTCGTCGGACGGCTTACGCGTCACCTCCTTGTCCTCGCCGGGCAAGTGCCCAACCACGGGCGGGAGGTCCGTCGGGGCCGGCAGATAATCCACCACGGCGTCAAGCATGAGCCGCACGCCCTTGTTCTTGAGGGCGGTGCCCGCCAACACCGGGATCAGCTGGCCCGTCAACGTGCCACGGCGAATCGCCGACTTCAGGTCTGCCGAGGAGATCTCCTCATCGTGGAGATACTTCTCCATCAGGGCCTCGTCTACTTCCGCGGCGGCCTCAATCAGGTGCTGACGCGCTTCCTCGGCCTGCGCCTGCAACTCCTGGGGGATATCCTCCCGCCGGACGGTCGTGTCGATGTCGTTGTCGCCGTCGTCGCTCTCCCAAGTGACCTTTCGCATGGCTACGAGATCGATCAGGGCCCGAAAGCTGTCCTCGGCGCCAACGGGAAGCTGAATCGGCACGGCGTTCGCACCCAGTCTATCGTGCATGCTTGTGACCGCGCGGTCGAAGTCGGCGCCCACACGGTCCATCTTGTTGATGAAGGCGATGCGGGGGACATTGTACTTGTCGGCCTGGCGCCAGACGGTTTCAGACTGGGGCTGAACCCCTGCCACGGCGCAGAAAACGGCAACGGCACCATCGAGCACGCGCAGGCTGCGCTCCACTTCGGCGGTGAAATCGACATGGCCGGGCGTATCAATAATGTTGACCCGGTGCCCTCTCCACTCGCAAGCGGTCGCTGCGGAAGTGATGGTTATGCCGCGTTCCTGCTCCAGCTCCATGTAGTCCATGGTGGCGGCGCCGTCATGGACCTCGCCCACGCGGTGCAATCGGCCGGAATAGTACAAGACACGTTCGGTGACGGTGGTCTTGCCGGCATCAATGTGTGCCATGATCCCGATGTTCCGGGTTTTTTCAAGTGAATACTTACGCGCCACTGCTCTATGCTCTCCGCTGCGTCTGTCGCAGGTTAAAACGAAACCGCCCTATCTTGGATGCCGTCGATACTACGGCGTTCCAATCGCTGTTCGCCGCGTAAGCCACTCACTCCTTGGCCCACTGTTGACATTATTCAACTGTGGACGGTGAAGCAGGGCCTACGACTTTCTTAGCTCCGGCACGGACGCATGCCCGCTTTCACCATATCGCACTCAAACTCTCCACGTATCTGAACTCTGCTAAAAACGGAAATGCGCAAAGGCCTTGTTCGCCTCGGCCATCCGGTGTGTGTCTTCGCGGCGCTTAATCGTCGAGCCTTGGCGGTTGTAGCAATCGATCATCTCGCCCGCCAGGCGCTCTTTCATGGTCTTTTCGCCGCGGTTCCGGGAAAACTCGATAATCCATCGAAATGCGAGTGCCTGGCGCGTCGAGGGTGCGACCTCCACCGGCACTTGATATGTCGCTCCGCCCACGCGCCGCGACTTGACCTGCAGCATCGGTTTCGCGTTTTCAATCGCCTTGTCAAAAAGGGCGATGGGATCCTCGCCGGGATTCTTCGACTTGATGATGTCCAGCGCGCCGTAAACAATTGACTCGGCAATACTCTTCTTCCCGTCCACCATCACCGCGTTAATGAACTTGGTGAGCGTACGGCTGTTGTATACCGGGTCCGACAGAGTCGTTCGTTTCGGAATTTCGCGTCGTCTTACCATTTTGCTCTACCTGTGTCCCAACTACTTCGGCTTCTTCACGCCGTATTTCGAGCGGCTGACCCATCGGCCTACGTGTACTGACTTGCCGCCTTCTTCGGTGCGCGATGCCGTTCCGCCCATGTCGCCCTGGGCGTCCAGCACGCCCCGAATCAAGTGATATTTTACGCCGGGAAGGTCCTTCACGCGACCGCCGCGGATCATCACCTGCGAGTGCTCTTGCAGGTTGTGTCCGATACCCGGAATGTAGGTGGTCACCTCCATCCCGTTCTTCAATCGGACACGCGCCACCTTACGCAACGCCGAATTCGGCTTCTTAGGCGTCATCGTATAAACGCGTGTGCATGTGCCCGAAGCCTGCGGAGAGTTCTTAAGCGCGGGGGCCTTCGTCTTACTCTTCTTCGGCTTGCGGCAGTTTCGCATCAGTTGGTTGATCGTAGGCACACTTTCTCTCCGTAAATATGTCCCCGGGACAGACACAAACCTGCCCCGTCGATGTACTGCAATCTGGGGTTCAACACTAGAAACTACAAGCGGACCCGCCACGTTCCCACCGCTCTGAAATGGCGAGAATAACGCTGAAGCAACAGCGGCGAAGTCTAACAGAGGGAAAACCTTAAGTCAAGCGGGATAATCGGTGAATCTGAACCACTCCGGCGCCAAACGCTGCCCGCCCAGGAGTCGGAACTGACTGATTAGGCATAAACACTTGCAAATACATAGGTTATGGCGCAATCTGCGCTTGGGCCTGGTCGAAAGCGATGCGCGGCAGGGGACGCGCTACCCCTATGCCCCCTGGACCACCGTGAATACCCCTGTCGATGCGCCCGCACGGACCGCCTTCGCCTTTTCGTACTCGGGTGAACCGTACCACTGCTTCGCCCGATCGACATCGGGAAACTCCAACAGCACTATCCGAGAGTAGTCAAGAGCCCCTTCCAGGTCCTCTTGCGCACCACCGCGCACTAGAAAGCTCCCTCCGTACTTTTCAACACTCGCCGGTGTTAGTTTTTTATAATCCTCATACTTCTCCGCATCGCTAACGTTGACCTGAATGATCACATAAGCGGCCATGTGTTGTCCTCCCAAGAACGACGACTATAAGCTTGTGGAATAGAACTCTTCAACGTGCACGTCCTCGCTACCGCAGAAATGCGTAACGGCCGATCAATGCAAGGGCGACGGCGTACATGATGGGGTTGACTTCGTTCGCGCGGCCCGAGAGCGTTTTGACGAGCACAAATGAAATGCACCCCATCGCCACGCCTTCGGTGATGCCGTAACCGAACACCATCATTGCGATGGTGAGAAAGGCGGGCAGGGCCTCGGTCACGTCTTCCCAGGCGATGTACCGCAAGGGTCTGAGCATCAGCATGCCCACGACAATCATCGCTGGGGCCACGGCGGGATACATAGGGACCAGTGCGTTCTCGATTCCCAGTGCTTCGTAGTGCTCGGGGCCAACGTTCTGTCCCGCAAGACACACGAAGGGGAAAAGGAGCGGCGCCGCCAAGAAGCACAGCCCCGTGGTCACCGCCGCGAGCCCCGTGCGGGCGCCCGCCGCGACGCCGGTCGAGCTTTCGACATATGTTGTCACGGTGGAGGTGCCGAAGAGCGCACCCGCACAGGTCGCGGCGGCATCGGAAAAGAACGCGCGCGACGATCTCGGCAATACGCCGCCCTCGGGAATGTAGCCCGCCTGTTTCCCAACACCTACTAATGTCCCGATGGTGTCGAAGAGGTCGAGAAAGAAGAACAATGCGATCGCGACGAGCGCGTCTTCCCACCGTTCGCCGAGCTCGGAGAATGCGAGGCTGAAGAAGGTCTCGCCCGAGAGACTGTGCATGGTCTCGGACCGTTCCAGTACCCCTGTGGCGAGGTTGCCCCCCAAGCTAAACAGGATTCCGATGAGGATCGCGCTGCGTACGTTGCGCGCCATCAGTACCGCGATAAGCAGGACGCCTGCAATGGTGATTAGTGGCGGCCCGGAGTGCAGGTCGGACAGCCGCACCATGGTCGCGGGATCCAACACAATGATCCCGCTCCACTGAAATCCGATGAAGGCGATGAACATCCCGATCGCGGGCCCGATCGAGTTCTTGAGACATTCCGGAAGGATCTCCATCAGCCGTTCGCGCGCGCCGAAGAGCGAGAGAAACAGGAAAAGAAGACCGGCAATGAAAACCATGCTGAGGCCCGCCTGCCACGAAAAACCCATCGTGCCGCAGACGGCAAACGCGAAGAAGAAGTTCGCCCCCATGCCGGGCGCCAACGCGAAGGGATAGCGCGCGATGAAGCCCATCAGAAAACAGCCGACAGCGGACGCGAGGCACGTCGCCAACATCGCCGAACCGAAGGGCATCCCCGCGATGGACATGATCGTCGGCTGCACGAACACGATGTACGACATCGTCGCGAAGGTCGTCAGTCCGCCAATGATTTCACGGCGCACCGTCGACTCATTCTCTTCTATCTCGAAGAATCTGTTTAGCCTGTTCACATGCGTTTCCCAGCAAGGGCCGGGCGGTACTCAATCTTCCGCCAGCGCCCTGAAATGCGCGACGGCCGACTCGCCCAGTGTCTCAAGATGATAGCCGCCTTCGAGTAGCGAAACGATCTTGCCGCCCGCCAGATGCTTCACCATGTGCGTCATGGCCGCATAGTCCTCGGTCCTTAGGTGCTGTTGCGAGAGCGGGTCGAGACTGTGGGCGTCGAAGCCGCAGGAAATCAGCAAGAAGTCAGGCGCAAAGTCCTCTAGTTCGGGGACGGCCCTTTCCTCAATGGCCTCTAACCACGCTTCGCGGGGTGTGCCCGGCGGCATGGGAAGATTCAGATTGGTGTTCTTCGCGCCGCGTTCTTCCTTCCGCCCGGTCCCGGGGTAATGGGGATATTGATGCACACTTACATAATACACCGTTGGGTCGTCATAGAATGAATACTGTGTGCCGTTGCCATGGTGCACGTCCCAATCGATAATGGCTACCCGCTCGAGCCCCGCAACGTCGCGTAGCCATCGCGCCGCCACGGCGACGTTGTTGAAGAGGCAGAAACCCATCGCGCGTCCACGCTCGGCGTGGTGGCCCGGGGGCCGCATCGCGCTGAAAACGTGGTCGTACTCGCCGGCCACTACAGCCTTACAACCCGCAATCGCGCCCCCGGCCGACATGAGCGCCGCGCGCCACGACCCCGGCCCCATATAGGTATCGGGGTCGCTGCACCGGGCGCGCTTCTCGCATGTCTCGCGAATCGTTTGGATGTGGTCCTCCGTGTGGACGCGCAGGAGGTCCTCGTGGCCCGCTTCGTCGAACTCTATGCGCGAAGGTTCGAGTCCCGCCGCCGCAAAGGCTTCCTGGATCGCCGCGAGCCGCTCCGGGCACTCCGGATGGCCCCGCGGCACTTCGTGCTCGAAACCCGTCTTGGAAAAAATGAATGCTGTCCGTCCCATACTCTACTCCGCCGCAAGTCACATAAGGTCCATCTCCGAGAGTATAGTGCTCCGCCGCGATTCTCTGCAAAAGACTTCTTGAACTAAGTAGTGGGTGCCTCGTACACTGCGTGCCTGCCGCATGCCCTTCGGCGTGCGCTACCTTTCGGTAATGGGGGAGACGCCCACTATGCCTCAAGACGACGAAAGCCTCAGACCTCTACGCCGTTTCCGCCTGGCGGCGGTGCGTATGTCATTGCTGATCACGGCCGCCATGGCGGCGGCCGCCTACCTTTTTGTGGACGGCGTTGTGGCGCAAGGAATTCTTCTCGGCGGCGTCGCGGGCGTGCTCGGTTTCTGGATCATGGGAGTGCGTCTGGAAAAACTTGCAAACATCGCTCCGGGAAAGATATACTTCTCAGCCCTGACATGGACGTCACTCCGTTTCCTCCTTTATGGCGCCGCGCTCACTCGCGCGTACATGATTGACCGGGAGGAACTACACGGTCTGCTGGGTGCAGTCGCGGGCATTCTGGTCATCCATTTCGTCATGATCTTCATCGGATTGACCGGCATGGAAATGCCAAGCGCGGCTGGTGGGGACTCGGCCGACTCATCCGATGATCTCATCGAATCGGATGAACAAGATAGCGGCGAGCAGAAGGAATGACATGGAACGCATCGGCGAGAGGCTGATCTGGTACTACGTACCCTTCACCGACATCGAAATTCCGGGTGGCGGGATCAATGCCTTGACCGTGCTCAACACGATCTTCGTCATGTGTATTTTGTGGACGCTCATGTGGCTCGCGGCGCGGCGTTTGGCCCGCGTGCCCGGCCGCAGCCAAGTCATCCTCGAGCAATTCGTCGTCGCCTTCGAAGGCCTAGTCGCCAGCTCTCTTGAACTCCCCACACGCAAGGAAAACAGGGCTTTTCTGCCCCTTATCGCCTCGCTGTTTGCCTTCCTTCTCCTGAGCAACTACATGGGGTTCCTGCCCACGCACATCTTTGAAGAGCCCACGGCGGATATCAATTGCACGCTGTCGCTAGGCCTAATGGCCGTTTCCATCGCCACGTACTGCGGCATTAGGGTCAAGGGCTTCGGGGGCTACTTGAGTGAGTTAATGGGCCCCTTGTGGTCGCAGGAGGGCGCTAAGGGCATGGGGCTCGTTCTCGGCAAAGCCTCCGTCCTCTTCTTCCTGCCGCTCGACGTCATCGGCGAACTGGCCAAGGTTGTGTCCATTTCTTTCCGTCTCTTCGGAAACATCATCGGCGGCTCCATCATCATCATCGTCGTATCGACGCTTGTCGCGAACCTGGTCCTGCCCGTTGGGCTCGACCTGTTTTTTATTTTCTTCGTGGGTACGGTACAGGCCTTCGTGTTCACCATGCTGGCCCTGACTTACATCGCCGTCGCGATGAAGTAGCCGCGCTATCAAGTAGTCGCGCTACCAAGTAGCGGGCGAACCGGCAGCAGAGACGAGGCCGCGCGCATTTCGCGCCGCGACAAAGTACGGCCCCGCTACGAAAAGGGTGCAACTCAACGTGGAAATAACAGTAGAAGCCTGGGGCATGATCGGACGCTACGGCGGCGCGGGCCTGGCCCTTGGTCTCGGCGGAATCGGGGCCGCTATCGGGATGGGCATGGCCGCGGCCAAGGCCAATGAGGCCATCATGCGCCAGCCCGAACGCCAGGGCTACCTGCTTCGCACCATGCTCATTGGACAGGCCGTCGGCGGCAGCCCCTCGATCTTTGCCCTCGTGATCGGTCTACTTATCCTCTTCCTTCCCGCCGACGCCTCCACTTCCGGTCCCCTTTTCGCTTCGGCAATGATTGGGGCGGGCCTTTGCATCGGCCTGGGCTGCCTCGGCAGCGGAGTCGGCTGCGGCTGGCCCGCCGGCGCGGCGTGCGACGGTGTCGCGCGCAATCCCCGGCGCGCCACACGGGTCACTTCATTGATGATTATTGGCCAGGCGGTGGCGCAGAGCCCGTGCATTTTTGCCACAGTGATTTCGTTGATTCTGATCTTCGTCGCGCGGCCAGGCTCTGGCCTGGCCGCGGTGGGAATCTCCTTAGGCGCGGGGCTCGCGATGGGGGCGAGCGCGCTCGGGCCGGGTCTCGGCTCAGGCATCATCGGTGGCGGCGCGGTCGAAGGCGCGAGCGCGTGGCCCAAATCCCAAGGACTCACCTTGCGCACCATGCTTATCGGCCAGGCCGTCTGCCAGACACCGGCAATCTTCGGGATGCTCATCGCATTCATCATGCTCTTCACTTTGCAGGACATTGATACCGGCATCATCGGCTTTGCAAAGACTTTCGGCGCGGCCTTGGCCATCGGACTCGGAGCGATCGGCCCGGGCATCGGCTGCGGCTTCGTGGGTGAGCGGACGTGCATCGCCACGGCCGCCAGACCGCACAACGACTTGCTCATGCTCCGGTCCATGCTCATCGGACAGGCGGTGGCGCAGTCGAACGGGATCTTCGCCCTCATCGTCTCGCTGGCGGTGTTGTTTGCCACCTAATAAAATAACGGTTTGAAATCAGTTTACGGATGAAAGGAACACGATTATGATGGATCCGGCACTAGTCGCCACCCTGTTGGATGCGGCCATGGCGCAGACCGAGGCCGCCGCCGAGGCGGCGACCACGATCTCCGGCACAGACCTCATCAAGGCCAGCGCCCTGATCGGCGCGGGCATGTGCATGGGTTTCGGCGCGATTGGCCCCGGTATCGGCGAAGGCTTCGCCGCGGGCAAGGCTTGTGAAGCCATCGGACGCACCCCCGAGGAGTCCGGACTGCTGACGCGCACGATGCTCATTGGGCAGGCCGTCTCCGAGTCGACCGGAATCTACTCGCTCGTTGTCGCGCTGCTGATGCTGTTCGTGGTCGGTGCCTAAGCATTCACGGAGCTTTTAGGAAAGCGCCATGGTCACAATAAACCTGACACTCGTTCTTGAAGTCGGGCTGTTCCTCATCTTTCTGTGGGGCACGGCGCGGTTCATCGTGCGCCCCGTCCTGCGCACGCTTGACGAACGCGATGCCGTCGTCGAGCAGGACCACGCGAAGGCGGCGGCCGATACGGAAGGGGCGAATGCGCTGGAGGCCGAGGGCGCCCAGGAGCTTCTGAGCATCCGCCAAGGGGCCGACGAAGCCCATCGGAGAGCGCGCCACGAGACGCGCAAAGAGCATGCCGACGCGGTGGCCGGGGCGAACGAAAGGGCCGACCAAGCAGTCGCGGAAGCGCACGACGAAGCCAACCGGCTCGTGGCCGAACAACGCAGCGCACTTGAGCAGGCGGTTCCAGAGGTCGCCGACCTCATCGCGAAGCGCCTGCGCTCTGTAGGACCCACACCATGACTGATGCAGAGACAACGCGTAGCTGGAAGAGCAAAGGAAGCTGGCAGCGGTGGGTGATCGTATATCTTCTCGCCTACCTGGCCGTGTCTTCGCTGCTCCTCATCGTGCTTGGCCCCGTGGGAATGTCACCAGACTATCTTGAGAAATTCGAAGCCGACCATGATCGCTACATTGAGACGACAAAGCTCGACGACTACAAGCGGTATCGCCAGCGGCCCGAATTGAACTCGCCGGACGAAGATCTCGCGGCGCGCATCGCCTTTGTCGACGAATACACGGCCCGGCCGGAGTACATCGCCGAGCAGCGCCGGCGCACAACGTACGGACTCCTCATCGACTTCTTCAAGGTCGGAATGGTCATCTTCCTCGTGCTCCATTTCGCTAGAAAGCCACTGGGCGAACTCGTTCAGGGCATGATCGAGACCGTGAGCGAGAAGATAGGGCAAGCGCAGGAGGAACGCGATTCGGCCGCACAACGCAAACACGAGGCCCAGGCGAAGCTGGACGGGTTACCCGCTCAGAAAGCCGATATTGAGACCCAAACGGCAGAGCGCATTGAGGAAATGCAGCGCGAAGACGCCCTGGCCATCGAATCGAGACTAGCGAACATCGAACAGGAAACCGAGGACCGCCGGCGTCAAGAAGAGGCCCTCGCGCGTCTGGAGCTCAAGCGGGAGCTCGTAAACCAGGCCATCGACATGCTGGCCGAGCGCTTCCGCCAACAGACGGCACAGCCGGAGGACGCCGCCCTCATCGATCAATTTGTGCAACAACTGGAGGAGGGAAGATGAGCACACGCCTCATCGCCGAGCGCTATGCCCGCGCCCTCGCCGCCGCCGTAGAGGACGACGCCGAGCTCGATAATGTCCTCAACGCACTTGGGGATTTCTCCGCCGTCTATACCGAGAACAAGGACCTCAGCCAGGTGCTCGAAAACCTGGCGCTGCCTCCGACGACCCGGGAAGCCGTATTTCGCGAGGTCTTGGATCTTGTGAAGGGGCCCGATGTCGTTCAACGCTTTCTACTTACCCTCCACCGCCGCGGCCGCATTTCCGAGATTGGCGGCGTGGTTTCGGCCCTGGGCGAGATCGTTGACGAACGCCTGGGGCGGGCCCGCGCTGACGTCAGCGT
>SDBV01012394.1_pt1 | contig 10934 bp, 9 predicted proteins | sample 2277081 | NCBI WGS metagenome assembly SDBV01 (sample SAMN10402039, study PRJNA504765) | marine sediment metagenome | isolation source: marine sediment core GS10_PC15, 223 cmbsf | place: Arctic Ocean: Southern Knipovich Ridge | collected 2010
GGATGCCGACGGTGTCACTGCGACGAGCCTCGGCAAGCTGCTGCGCGGCGAACCCACGACCTGGCCCGCCACGCCCGCCGGCATCGTCGAACTGCTGATTCGCACCGGTAATCCGCCGGCCGGCAAGCACGTCGTGATCTGCGGCCGCTCGAACATCGTCGGCAAGCCGCTCGCCGGCATCCTGATGCAGAAGAACGAGCGCGCCAACGCCACGGTCACGCTCTGCCACACAGCCACGAAGGCACTGCCGGAGTTCACCCGCCGCGCGGACATCCTCATCGCCGCGATGGGCGTCGCCGGAGCGATCACGGCGGACATGGTGAAGCCCGGCGCCGTCGTCATCGACGTCGGCAACAACTGGGTCGAGGACGCCAGCCGCAAGTCGGGCCGGCGCCTCGTCGGCGACGTGGACCACGAAACGGTGCGCGAGATCGCGGGCGCGATCACACCCGTGCCCGGCGGCGTCGGGCCGATGACGATCGCCATGCTGCTCTCGAACACCGTCTGGCTCGCCGAGCAGACCGTCGGACGCTAGTCCGCCCCAGGGTCTGCAGCGTCGGCGATCATCGCGTTGGCGCGCCGGTTCACCGTGAGCTGGAAGACGTCCGGCCGGGCGTAATGGCCGGCCGCGTCGAGCCAGTAGCGCGAGCCAAGCTGCCGCGAGAGGTCGATCTCCGCGTAGAGGATCTCCTCCTTCTCGGCGACCGGTCCGGCGAGGAGGTCGCCGTCGGGCCCGACGATGGCGCTGTTACCGATGTTCACCCACTCGCCGTTCGGCGGATAGAGGCTCTTGAACCCGTAGCTGTCCGGGATCTCGTCGCGGCGCATGGCGATGCAGCAGCCGATGACGTACAGGCGGCCTTCCTTCGCGATGTGACGGAGCGTCGCGACCCAGCTGTCGGCGCTGTCCCACGTCGCCGCGACGTAAATCTGTACCCCTTGCGCGTACATCGCGTAGCGCGCCAGCGGCATGTAGTTCTCCCAGCAGATCAGCCCGCCGAGCTTGCCATAGGGGGTGTCGAAGACCTCAAGCGTGCTGCCGTCGCCGGGCGTCCAGACCAGACGCTCGGCCGCCGTCGGCACAAGCTTGCGGTGGATGCCCATCAACTTGCCCTTGTCATCGATGTAGACGAGCGTGTTGTAGAGACTCGTACCGCTGGCGTCGGCGTTTCTTTCGTTGACGCCGATGACGACGTAGCACTTGTTCTTCTTCGCCGCTCGGCAGAGCTTGTCGACATCGGGCCCGGGCACCGTGACGGACTGTTCGAGCAGCTCCGCGTACATCGAGCTGTGCAGATCGGCCCTGATCGCCGGGGTCACCCAGACCCAGTCCGGGTACGACGGCACTAACGCCTCCGGAAAGATGACCAGCTTCGCGCCGTTGGCGGCCGCCTCGGCCAGCGTCTCGCAGACCTTCTCGATCGTCGCCGCGCGGTCCATGAAGACGGGCGCGATCTGCGCGGCAGCAACGGTGAACTTCTTGGCTCGGGGCATCACTCCTCCTCTGGGGACAGGATAGACACGCATTCGACGTGTGTGAAGTCCCACGCCGAACGCGGTCGACGTGGGACCCGCGGCCAGCACACGATCGGCCCGTTTTCACACGTAGCGCAGATAGGATAGAATCGCAGACGAGCCCCACTCAGAAGCGAGGAACGTCCCTATGAAGGAATACCCTGCGGACAGCATCCGCAACGTCGCGCTCGTTGGTCACTCCGGCACCGGCAAGACAACGCTTGCCGAATCGATGCTCTTTGCCACCGGCGCCGTCACGCGCCTCGGCACCATCGAAGACCACACCACCACCAGCGACTGGGACCCTGACGAGCACAAGCGCAGCTTCAGCCTCAGCCTCTCGATCATTCCGCTTGAGTGGAACGACCGCAAGATCAACGTCATCGACACTCCCGGCTATATGGACTTCATGGGCGAGGTGAAGTGCGGCCTGCGCGCCGTCGAGACCGCCCTGATCACGATCGACGCCGTGTCCAGCCTGCAGGTCGGGACTGAGTTCGCCTGGCGCTTCGCCGACGAGCTGAAGTTGCCGCGCGCCTTCTTCATCAACCGCATGGACCGCGACAACGCCGATTTCGAACGCTGCGTTTCCGATATCCAGTCGGCGTGGGGCAACAAATGCTTGCCCGTGACCCTGCCCGTCGGCTCCGAGTCCTCTTTCCAGGGAGTCGTCGACTTGCTGACGATGAAAGCGTACACCGGCGATAAAGGCGAAGAAGGGCCCATCCCGGACGACATGCAGGGCACCGCCGATCAGGCGCGAGAGAAGCTCATCGAGGCCGCCGCCGAGACCGACGACACGCTCGTCAACAAGTACCTGGAAGGCGAGGAGCTGACACCGGAGGAGCTTTCCGGCGGCATCCGCGCCGGCATCGCCACCGGCAGCCTCATCCCGATCTTCGCGGGCGCCGGCACCAAGGTGATGGGAATCCACCGCCTTCTCACCGCGATCACCGACTACTTCCCCGCGCCGCCCGACCGCTCCATCCAGGCCGGCGACAAGGAGTTGCAGGCCGATCCCGCGGCCTCGCTGGCTGCGCTCGTCTTCAAGACGGCCGCCGACCCCTACGTGGGCCGCCTCACGTACTTCCGGGTGCTCTCCGGCACCCTCGCGGGCGACTCCCACGCCTGGAACGCCACGAAGGGCGTGGACGAGCGCATCGGCACCGTTTACCACATCACCGGCAAGACCCAGGATCAGGTGCCGCGGATCGTCGCCGGCGATATCGGCGCCGTCGCCAAGCTGGCGGAGACTCAGACCGGCGATACTCTCTGCGCCAAGGGTAGCGACGTCAAGCTCGAACCGATCTCGTTCCCCAGCCCCTCGGCCAGCGCCGCGGTTTCGCCAAAGACCAAGGCCGACCTCGACAAGATGGGCACCGCCCTCAACCGCATCGTCGAGGAAGACCCGAGCCTGCGCCTCGAACGCAACGCGGACACGGGCGAGATGATCCTCTCCGGCCTCGGCGACTCGCACGTCGAGGTCAACCTCGAGCGAGTCAAGCGCAAGTTCGGCGTCGAGCTGGAGATGCACACCCCGCGCGTGCCCTACCGCGAGACCGTCCGCTCGAAGGGCCAGGCCGAGTACACGCACAAGAAGCAGACCGGCGGCCACGGCCAGTTCGCGCGCGTTGCGCTGGAGATCGGGCCGCTGCCGAGAGGCGGGGGCGTCCAGTTCGAAGACCGCATCGTCGGCGGCTCCGTGCCAAAGCAGTACATCGGTTCGGTGGAGAAGGGCGTCATGGAAGGCTCCCGGGAGGGCGTACTCGCCCACTTCCCGATGGTGGACGCCAAGATCGTCCTCTTTGACGGCAGGGAGCACCCCGTCGACTCGTCCGACATGGCTTTTAAGATCGCCGCCGCGATGGCCCTTCGCGAAGCAACCGAGGCCGCGCACCCGATCCTTCTCGAGCCGATCATGGACATGCAGATCACCGTGCCCGAAGCCAACACCGGCGACGTCATCAGCGATCTAAACGGCAAGCGCGCCCGCGTCCAGGGCATGGTCCCCTCGGGGGCGATGACGACAATCGAAGCCCAGGCGCCGCTGCCGGAAGTGCAACACTACTCAGCCGATATGCGTTCATTGACGCAGGGCCGCGGCTTCTTCACCATCGAGTTTTCGCACTACGATGAAGTGCCGGCGCATGCGGCGCAGAAGGTCATCGAAGAGGCGAAACGGGCCCGCGAAGAAGCGAAGACCTAGCCGCTAACTGCGAGTCGTAATGTCGGCGTCGACGATCTTCCACGCGCCACCGACTTCCGACCAGCGCGCATGCACCGTGAACGACTCCGGCCCGATGTACTTCACGTCATACCAGTAATCGTCCCCTTCGCGGGTGTGGCCCAGGATCTCGTAGGAGTTGATCTGCAGCGCCGTACCGCCGCCTGCCTGCTCCTGCAGCTTCATCATCGGCTCCGGCATCAGGTCGTCCATGATCTTCGCAATGTCCATCGTCAGGATCGCCTTCGCGTGCGCGTCGACGACATCGTCGATCCCCTGATCCTGCGTCATCGGTCCCTCCTCGCCTGCATTCCGCCGCGAATGCTAGGCACGCCCGGCGCGCCTGTCAACGCCGCTCACGGGCCAACGTCGATCGGGTCGCCCAGCGAGTCCATCGTACCGTCGGCGTTGAAACGCATCACTTGCATCGCCTGAATCGCCGCGTGGTCTTCCTCACCAAGCACGACGTCGATCCCCGGCAGCAGCAACGAAGGGTGGAACCCGTCGAGCGATTCGGCAGCCGACATCACCTCGCTCCGCGTCAGGTCCGGACAGGCGCGTTCCAGCGTCTCGACGACCGTCTCCGCTAGCGACTGGCCATAGATGCTCAGGTTGCTCGCGGGTGGCCCCCCGTACGTCTCCATGATGCGCCGATGCTCGACGACCGCGGTGTTGTTTTCGTCCTCGACGGCGCTCAGCAGATACGCTGTCGTCAGCACCCCGTCCAGCTGCTCGAAGCCCGCGATGATCGCCTCTGCCTCCGAGCCGCCGCCCAGCTCGCTCGCCAGGTTGCTCGGCTGATTGACGTAGCTCAAGAGAAACTGCGGGTCGAATCCACCGCCCCGGGCCGAGACGATCGCGTTCGCGCTGACAGTCGGCGCCGAGGCGAGGACGATCACTTCCGCGCCCGACTCCACGACCGCATTGATCTCCTGGCTCACGTCATCGTCGTCGACCGGATAGGGCTGCGAGAACACGTTGCCTTCTGCACCGAACGCCTCCTCCATCGCCGCCAGGTAGTCCTGCCCGAACTCGTCGTCGCGGTACAGGAGCCCGATCTGCCTGTCCGCCAGGTTCGAGGCGATGTAGGCGGCGAGCGCGCGGCCGTCCGAGCGGTAGTCGGGAATGAAAGCCGTCGTCCAGGGATACGTCGCTACGGAGCCCCAGCCGCTCCAGCCGGTCGAGACGAACAGATCGGGGACGCCGTCGGCGGTGTCGCCGTCGCCGTTCGGATCGTTCAGGTAGGCGGCCACGTCCCCGTGCGCCTGCGTGCTCAGCGCGCCGATGACGGCGAGCACCTCGTCTTCTGTCACGAGCTTCTGTGTCCGGGCCAGGGCGAGCTCTGCGAGATACTCGTCATCTTCCACAGTCAGCACGATCTGCCTGCCACAGACGCCGCCTTCCTCCTGGTTTACCTTCTGGAAGTAAGCCTCCACAGCCAGGCTCACGGCGGCGTACGGCGTCTCACCAGCGCCGGCGACGTCGTTCGTCATACCGAGGTGGATCTCTGTTTCCGTCACGCCCGGGCCGGACGTGCCGCGCGGCGCAGTCGGCATCGGGGTCGGCGAGACAGGCGTGGGCGACGAATCATCGTCCCCGCCGCAACCGGCAGCGACCAGCATTAAGACTCCCACTATGGCGGGGAGCCAGAGCCAAACCAGTGAACGCAAGGGTGGATCGTTACGATGGTAGTGGACTTACCATCGCTCGTTCAAGAAGACTCAGATCATCTGGGCCCAAAGAGCGGGCACGCCCTGGGCGTGCCCGCTCTTGGACTGATCAAGTGTCTTGGCTTATCCGCCTGCCTCTATCGGCTCGTCCACGAGCGGCTTCAGCACGCCGTCAGCCTGGATCTCGATCGGGATCAGCGACTGGATAGCGGCGTGGTCCGTGTCGGAGATCGTCAGGTTGATCCCCTCGAGCATGATGGAAGGATGGAAATCGGTGATAGACTCCGCGGCCGCCATGATGCCGGCACGGGTCATGTCGCCGCTGTCACAGGCGATCTCGAGCGTCTCCACGGCCGTCTCGGCGATGGCCTGAGCGTACACGGTCAGTGTGCCCACCGACGGGCCACCGTACGTCTCCATGATGCGGGTGTGCTCAACGATCGCAGCGTCGTCAGCGTCGGCAATCGGGTCGAGAATGTAGTTATTGGAGATCGCACCGGCAATCAACGGGAACCCTGCCGCGGCGCCGTCATCGCCGCCCACCAGGGACGCTAACGTACTCGCTGAGTTAACGTAGCTCATCACGACCTGGGGCGCCCAGTCGTTCTGCGCCATGTAAGCGTAGACCTTGGCCGTGAACTGCGGGATCGAGTACAGATACAGAATATCCGGGTCGGCGTTGCGTAGATTAGCGAGCTGAGAAGTGATCTCCGTCGCTGTTGACTCATAGGTCTCCTCGGCGACGACATCCGCTTCGATCGCCGCGATGAACGCATCGCGTCCGGCCTTGCCGAAGTCGTCGTTCTGGTAGAGGGTCGCTACGGTCTCGCCGGGGTTGTTGTCGTTCATGAAGTTGGCGAGGATCGTTCCCTCGGACGTGTAGTCCGGGTTGAAGAGTACCGTCCAGGGAAGTGCGCTTGCGTCCGCGAAGGAGTTGATGCCGGTCGCGATGAACAGGTCGGGAACGCCGTCTGAGGTGTCACCGTCACCGTTCGGGTCGTTGATGTAGCCGGCCGAACCAACATTGGCCGCCGTACCCAGGTTGCCGATGAAAGCGGCGATCTCATCCTGGTCGACGAGCTTCTGCGCCACCTCGCGGGCGTCAGCCGGGCTGTACTTGTCGTCCTCTGCGACGTGGACGATGTCACGTCCACAGACGCCGCCAAGCTCGTCATTGACGTACGCGAAGTACGCCTCTATCGTCGGGACGATCGCCGTGCCGTAGGACGCGGCGGGACCGCTCAGGGCGATGCTTTGGCCGAGCTTGATCTCGGTGTCCGATACACCGAAGTCAGTCAGCACTTCACCCGGCGTCTCGGTCGCGTCGTCGGTCTCCGTCGGTGCATCGGTCGGCGTGCCGGTGTCATCGTCATCGTCGTCGTCATCACCGCAGGCGATCCCTACCGTCAGGGCCACGACGAGCAGCGCCGACAGCAGAAACAAAGGTTTGAACATGTTTCTCATCTCTTGTCTCCTCTCACCTCTTTATACGTTCGCTTGCCGGAATGCGGCGTCACATTCTGGTCTCTTCATGTTCCTTGCGTCAACGGCAGAAAATAACCACTAGGGGTCTGCCTCCTCTCTCGAATCGGACTTGGAACTCCTCCGGTTGAACGGGGAATCCTCCCAGGCCCAGACCAGGTCCTCTTTAACCCGTGCTAAACGGATCCTGAGGCCGGCTGGAATGCCCTTCACCCCATCGATGATCCGGCTCGCTGGCGTCGCTATGAGACGGTGATAGCTGCCCGCGACGCCGAAGGGCATCAGCAACACGACGAAGATTACAGCCGCCCCCTGTATGACTCCAGGCGCATCTTGCACGACGTTATCCGGGAAGAGCGGTATCCCGCCCAGAATGTCCGGACCGTCCGATGGCAGGAGCACCAACGCGAAAGCGCCGATGACGGCGCCCAGCAGCGAGGCCAGACCACCGATCACGATCGCCGTCAGGAAGTTGATCGACACTATGATGTCCACGCTCTCCGGCGTCATCACGCCCAGCAGCTGCGTCAGGAGTGCGCCGGCGACACCCGCGTAGAGCGCACTGATCGTAAAGGCGGCGATCTTCACGCGCGCTACGTTGATGCCCATCGCGGCCGCCGCCACTTCGCTGTCTCTTACGGCCACGAACGCCCGGCCAAGCGGCCCGCGCAGGATGCCCCACGCGATGAGCATCATCACGATCGCCACGCCGACGCACAGGAGGTATAACCACTCGTCTCGCTCGAGCACGCCCCCAAGCCCCGGTGGTGGCGGTGGCTGCTTCACGAAGATCCCCTGTGCGCCTCCGGTCAGGCCATCGTACTTGCGCAAGATCGACGGCATGCTGATGACGAGCGCCAGAGTCGCGATCGCTAAGTAAGGACCCGAAAGCCGTAGCGCCGGGACGCCGATAGCGAACCCCGCGACACCACAGACAGCGGCCGCGGCGATGATCGTCGTCCAGAACGGCCAGGCACTCGCGTCAACGAACCCGAGCTGCGACTGGTCGTCCATCAGGATCGCCGATGTGTACGCGCCAATCAGCACGAAAGCGCCGTGGCCGAGCGAGATCTGTCCGTTGTACCCCGTCAGGATGTTCAGACCCACCGCGACGATCACCCAGATGGCGACGCGGCTGAACTGGAACAAGCGGAAGTTCTCCAGCAGCCACGGCGCGGCGAGGAAGAACACGACCGCGACGACGATCGCCAGTGCGACGCGGTAGCGCTGCGGAACGTAGTCCGCCGTCAACAGGTTGGCGACCACGGCCGCCAGCAGCACCCCGAACAGTTCGGTCACGAAGCCAACGCCCAGCAGCAGGAAGATCAGGAAGCCGGCTGCCAGCACACCCGCTGCGATCGCCCGCTGAATAACGCTGCCCAGCGGCTGCAGACGAATGCCGACCGAGCAAGCAATCAACAGACCGAAGAAGAGCCAGATCGACATCTCCACGGCTTAGACCCGCCTCGCCTGCACGTGGCCGAACAGCCCCTGCGGCCGGAACAGGAGCACGATCACGAGCAACAACAGCGTCAGCGGCAGCTTCATCTCGGGGCCAAAGATGTCGCTGGGCGTATACGTCCCGAACAGGTTCTCCGCCACACCAACGAAGAGTCCACCCACGATCGCTCCCAGCGGGCTGTCCAACCCGCCGAGCACAGCCGCCGCGAACGCGTACAAGAGCACCGCGAGCATGAACCCCGGAAACAGGAACGTGATCGGCGCGACGAGCATACCCACCAGCGCGCCGACCGCCCCTGCCAGCGCCCAACCCAGCATCAGCATCCGGCCAACGTTGATCCCCATCAGCCTGCTCGCGGCAGGGTTGTGGGCGGTGGCCCTCATCCCGAGGCCCAGTTTCGTGTGGTTGAAGAGCAGGTACAGCACCCCCATGATGATCAACGCGGCGACGAAGATGCCGATGCTGTGGGTCGTCACCCGCGCTACGCCGACGTCGACGCTGTTGAACTCGAACGGCGTCGAGAACACCTTCGGCAGCTCGCCCTGCGCCCAGATCCAGGTCGCAATCGAGTTAAAGAAGACGAACAGGCCAAGCGTGACCACGACGACATTGAGCGGCGGCTTGTCCTCCACCGGCCGGATGATCGTCCGCTCGATGAAGCCACCGAGTGCGAACCCCAACGCAATGCCGATGAAGATCACCGTCCACGGCGGGAAGCCGGCAAGGGTCAGCGACCACATCGGGAACGTCACAAACATAGCCATCTCGCCCTGGGCGAAGTTGACGACGTCCGTCGAGCGGTAGATCAGCACGATCGCCAGCGCCAGCAGCGCGTAGATGCTGCCCGTCGCGAGCCCGGATATGACCTGCTCGCCGAACAGCTGCGGGTCATTCCACGGCGCCGGCGCGAGAAAGACTTCGATCACGCCGATCGCCCCCCGGACACGTCAGTAGCCGAGATAAGCACGTCGAACGTTCTCGTCCTCCTTCAGTTTGTCGCTCGCGTCTTCGAGCACGATGCGGCCCGTTTCCACGACGTACCCGTACTCCGCGAACGAGAGAGCGCTCGTGGCGTCCTGCTCGACGAGGAGGATCGTGATCCCTTCTTCGCGGTTCACCTGACGCAGCATGCGGAAGATGTCCCGCGAGACCAGTGGCGCCAGCCCCAGCGAAGGCTCATCCAGCAGGAGCAGGCGCGGCCGGCTCATCAACCCGCGGGCTACCGCCAGCTGCTGCTGTTCGCCGCCCGATAGCGATCCGGCGGGCTGCTGGCGACGCTCCTCCAGAATCGGAAAGTACCCGCTGAGGCGTTTGATGTCCGACTTGATCCCGTCACGATCATGGCGCGTGTAAGCGCCCAGCATCAGGTTCTCGTGCACGGTTAGCTCATCGAACAGCTGGCGGCCCTCCGGCACGTGAGAGATGCCCATCGTGACGATCGCCTCGGCCGACCGGCGGTCGATCCGCCGGCCGTCGAACTCGACCCGGCCAGCCGACGGTCGCAGAAGTCCCGACACGACGCGCAGGATCGTCGTCTTGCCGGCGCCGTTCGGCCCCAGCAAAGTCACAACACCGCCTTCCGGCACTTCGATCGTGACGCCGTGCAGCGCCTTGACCGGACCGTAAGAAGCTTCGATGCCCTCAATTTTCAGCATCGATCGAGCCCCCCAGGTACGCCTCGATGACCACCGGGTCGTTCTGGACGTGTTCCGGCGTCCCTTCCGAGATCTTCTGCCCGAAGTCCAGGACGACCACGCGGTCCGACACACCCATCACCAGGTTCATGTGGTGTTCCACCAGCAGGACCGTCACGCCAAGGTCGTTGCGGATCCGCCGGATCAGGTCAGCCAGGTCTTGCAGCTCGCCCTGCGTCAGACCGGCCGCCGGCTCGTCAAGCAGCACGAGGCTCGGTGCGGCGACGAGCGCCCGCGCGACGTCAACCCTCTTCTGAAGACCGAACGGCAGAGATCCGGCCGGCGACGTCCTCACCTGGCTGAGGTCAAGGAAGTCGATGATCTCGTTGACGGCGTCTCGTTGCGTGCGGTCTTCGACGCCCGTGAAGATCGAGGCGAAGTATGCGGGTGGGTTCATGCGCCCGGCGCGGCTGTGGAGGCCGATCAGGAGGTTGTCCTCCACGGTCATCGTCTTGAAGAGTTCAGCGTGCTGGAAGGTGCGGCCGATGCCGGCGCCCGCAAGAGAGTTCGGCGCTAGGCGCAGGACGTCCACCTCGCCGAACGCGATCTCGCCCTCTTCAGGAGTATAGAAGCGAGATATGCAGTTGAAGACCGTGGTCTTGCCGGCGCCGTTGGGGCCGATGAGGCCGACGATCTCGCCCGACTTAACGCTGAGCGAGACGCCGTCGAGAGCGACGATGCCCCCGAACCTCTTGGTCAGTCCGGTGACGTTCAGGTCGGCCAAGTCATCGTCACTAGCTTATCGTTGCAACCTCCGCCAGATCACCATCGCAGGGTAGTGTCCCCCTGCCCAAACCTGAGTGTCAACGCTCTGGAACGACGATTCGTGGATAGTGCGGGGTGTTTTAGCGCCGTAGTCTTGCGATGGGACCCAGCACCTTCGCCAG
>SDBV01012395.1_pt1 | contig 10933 bp, 8 predicted proteins | sample 2277081 | NCBI WGS metagenome assembly SDBV01 (sample SAMN10402039, study PRJNA504765) | marine sediment metagenome | isolation source: marine sediment core GS10_PC15, 223 cmbsf | place: Arctic Ocean: Southern Knipovich Ridge | collected 2010
TCTCATGGGGGTGAGAATGTTGGACCATGTGATCGTGGCCGCGCAGTCCTATTACTCTTTTTCCGACGCGGGAGCGCTATAAACTAATTTCAGATTCCGGTCCCAGTACGTGCGGTTAAAGCTAGTAACGCAGAGTTTCGCAGCCTGTCCGCCATAGCTGGTCGAAATGCGTCAGCGACGGCGGAAGGCGGCTCGCTGGTAGGCCGCACGTCCCGCAGGGTGAAGCAGTTATACTTAACCATTGAATTCAAATCCTTTTTCAGGGTGTTAACCGCGGCCCTCTGTGGCAGCGCCCGAAGGGGGCGCTTCCTGCCTGTCCTGAGCTTGTCGAAGGGCGGCCCTCTGCGTTAATGCTTGTAACTCTTTGGATCCTGGAATTTGTAATATGAAATTGCCTTCCCTTGGCAACGCTTCAGCTTCAAGGTATATTGAAATTAGCGTGTATAAATCATTTATATTATGACAAATGTTGATGACTTCGCAAAAAGTCATCAACGCGCCCCGGGTGGGGCGCCCAAATCAATGATCGTTAATTAAAGTCATTGATCTGTGAGGAAAGCGAAAATGACACTTTTCGCTTTTAAGTTGAGCAAAAGCCGCGAATGGACTTTTTGCGACCCTATCAATGTTCTGGAAAGGACATCGGAAAGGATCAACATTAAGTGAGTTCTGTTAAAGTTCAGCTTAACCTGCTAGACCGCATTACCCGAGTAATCGGTGAGTCCCACGATTTCAAGGCGACTGTGAACAATATCGTCTCCATGGTGAAGGAGGAGATGGCCACCGATGTCTGCTCTCTGTACCTGTACGATGAGGAGAAGAACCGGCTCGTTCTTGTCGCGACGGAAGGTCTGGACTCCACCGCCATTGGGAAAGTTGAAATGAAACCGTCCGAGGGTCTGACGGGGCTGGTTTTCGAGACCATGACCCCCCTTGTCGTACAGGATGCCCACGAACATTTCCGATTCAGGTATTTCCCGGTCACCCGGGAGGAAAAGTTCAAGACCTTCCTGGGGGTCCCGCTCATCAGCCGCAAGAGTCCCATTGGCGTTCTGGTTGTCCAGGACCTCGACAACAGAACCTACAACACTCAGGAGCTGCTGCTTTTCAACACCATCGCTGGACAGGTTGCCGGAGTCGTGGTTAACGCAAGGCTTCTGCGTGAACTGACAACAGGGAGCCAGGGAGCCCTGTCCTTAGCCAAACCTGAGCGCTCATCCCTTGTCCTGCACGGAACCCCCGCCACACCGGGCATCGCCATGGGTCCTGCCGTTATCATGGAGATCAATGAGGATTTTCACTATATTGTAGAAGAGCGCACTGATGATCCGGAGGGGCAGAAGAAAAGGTTCCGCGAGGCAACTGAAGCCGGGCGAAATGAGATCGAAGCTCTCCGTGAGCGGGTGCAGGAGCAGCTGGGTGAGGAAGATGCCAAGATATTCAATATTCACCTGATGATGCTGGAAGACCAGGGCTTTAATCAGAAGGTTTTCGAGATTATCGATACCGGAACTACTGCGCTGTACGCCGTCAAAAGTGTCCTGGGAGGATACCTGAGAAGTTTTCAGGACATGGATGACCAGTATCTCAGGGACAGGGCCGTTGATATTGAGGATGTCGGGCGCAGAGTGATACGCCTTCTTTCCGACCAGTCCAAGGACGGCTCTCTCCATTTTCACGAAGAAGGAGTCCTTATCACCAGGTTGATCACTCCATCGGACGCCGCTACTCTGTCCACCGAAAAGGTTCAGGGTGTCGGCACATCCGCCGGGGGGCACACATCCCACGCCATCATCCTGTCCCGTTCCCTCGGGATACCATGCGTTGTTGGGATAGAGGAGCTGCTCGAAGTAGTACAACCGGGTGATTACATCATCGTGGACGGCAACACAGGAAACATCTTCATCAACCCTGATGAGCACGTTGTAAAGGAATACAAACGGCTCCTGGAGGACTACACAAAACACGTTGTTGAACTGGTCAGTGAAAAAGAGCTGCCGGCTGTGACCCTGGACGGATACAAGGTCAACCTGATGGCCAATGTCGGCCTTCTGTCCGATCTTAAATTTATGGATTACTACGGCGCTGAGGGGATCGGCCTGTATAGGACGGAACTTCCGTTCATGGCCCGCTCCATTTTACCTACCGAGGACGAACAGTACAGGATATACCGGAGCATGGTGGAGGGAGCGAAGGGAAAGTTGGTCAAAATCAGGACTCTGGACGTGGGAGGTGATAAGGCCATTTCCTACCTGAACTTCCCCGTTGAGGATAACCCTTTCCTGGGCTGGCGATCCATCAGGATGTGCCTCGAGAAGGTGGATATTTTCAAGACCCAGATCCGCGCGATCATGCGGGCCGCACGACACGGGCAAGTAGGTATCATGATCCCCATGGTCTCAATTCTTGAGGAGGTGATGGGGATTCGGAGGCTCATGGAAGAATCCGGGAGGGAGCTCATGTCTTCAAAGGTCCCCCACAACAGCGCCGTTCAGGTTGGAATAATGATCGAAGTGCCCTCGGCAGCCCTTCTGGCGGGGAAAATGGCAAGGGAGGTGGATTTCCTTTCCATCGGCACCAACGACCTCACGCAGTATACCCTGGCTGTAGACCGCAACAATAAAAGGGTAGCCCATTTGTACGACCCCATGAACCCGGCTATTTTAAACCTCATCTCCGTAACCGCCAGAGCCGCGCGGGAGGCTGATATACCCATAGCGGTATGCGGGGAAATAGCAGCGGATCCGCTTTGGACACCCCTGCTGATAGGCCTGGGGATCACGGAGCTATCCATGAACGCCTCTTCCATACCTCTTATCAAACGCTCCATTCGTCTTATCCGGCACGAGGACTGCCTTCGTGCAGCCCGCCGCGCCCTGAAGGCAGGTACGTCAGCCGATGTGAGGAGAATCCTGTCGAGGTTTGAGAAGATGATACAGGCAGAGGTAGTATTTCAACCGACAGAACTACACTAGGAAGACTCACCATAGCACATCATCTACTTCGTACTCCCTCGCCGCCGATCCTCGACGTATGTCATCATATACGCCTGCGGTCGCCGTCTCAGTCGAGCCTCGTATCTGACACACTCTGACGAGTCTTTAAATCCATAATTTTGACTGTAATTTGGAATTTGAAATCTGAAATTTTTTTCATAAGAAACCCGGGATATCTCTACCCCGGGTCCCCCCCTGAAGAGAAGCGCCCTTCCCTTCAATGTGAAATACAGCACAACTCCTGATTATTGTCAAGTAGAACCCGAAATCCGCTATTGGTTTGTGCTGATCCTCCGGCCGGAGCGTTTGAGAGGTTTTTTTCATTTACAGGGTCAGGCATGTTGCGTCTACGCCATCCATAGCGATTCTCGACCGTGTCATCCCGACCGGAAGAGCCCAAACGGCGGATTTCGGGTTATTGACCGCCGACGCTTGGCGGATTAAGATTAACACTTATGGAACCGGGTATCGATAACTTCGCTGGGGTCATTATCGAGAACAAGGAAGGGGAGGTCCTGCTCGTCAGAAAGCTCCAGCATTACGCCTACGCCATTCCATGGTGCCGCATCATTCCGGGGAAAAGCCTTCAGGAGTGTATCATCGAACGGGTCATGGATCTTACAGGAATATCCATACACCCTGTTTTTCTCGGCCCCAGCGAACATATCGAGGGGGATTCACACTTCATTTCCTTCGATCATGTGGCCAGTGTGGACACCAGCCGGCATCACTATGAAAAGGACGACCTCGATTACCTCTGGATATACCCCAGCGATTTTCACACGGTACCCCTGGTACCCCTGACACAGAGCATCCTGGAAAGATACTGTAAGGAGCGCGGGATTGCGGCGGATTGAGCCTTAAAACCTGAAACGTTCCCCAAAACGTTCCTGAGGTGAGCAGTCTCCTTCGAGGCGCTGGATATGGTTTCAGGGTCCTTCCCCGCAGTCGACTTCGCAAGGAGTATAAGGTGACCGGACCACGACCAGCTGGTCTTGTGGATATCTTTATGACAAGATCGATTCATATAGTTCAATGTAGCTATTCGCTTGTTTTTTCAGAGGATACTCTTCCAATGCAATCGCCCGGCAGCTTTCACTCAATTTGGTTCTGAGATTATCGTCCTCGAGCATCTGTACGATCCCCTTGACCAGGCTGTCAGGGTCCTCAGGTTCAGCCAGGTAACCAGTAAGACCCGGGCGGACTAATTCTGGCACACCGCCAACTCTGAAGGAAACCATTGGAGTACCGCAAGCCATGCTTTCCTGCAAGACCAACGGAAGATTATCTGCTCTCGTGGGGAAGACCAGGAGATCTGCAGAAGAATAAACAACTGCCTTTAATTCATCGTCCTCAATAAAACCCAGATTAATAAGGTCCATACCATCGATCAACTGAGAAATGTTTTTTCCTTCGCCGATAACGAGGAGACAAATATCATCTCTCAGAGATGACGGTATCTTCCCCAGAGCCTTCCACAGGAGATCTCCCCCCTTCCTCCGATCCTCGAGGTTAAATGCGGAAAAGAGAAGTACCTTTTTATTTTTTGGAATTCCCAAACGACTACGACACTCATCCCGGTCGAGGGGACGATAAATTTTCATGTCAAGACCGTTAGGGATATGGTTGACAGAAAATCTGTTTAGCATGCTTTCTTTCGCCAGACCACACAGCCACCTGCTGGGGGCAACAATGTGGAGCTGTGAGGTTGTGTAAGCCCTGTTCTTCAGAATCCATTCCAAACGGGTGTTGTCAAAATAGATCTCTGGATATTCCTTGGGATATGGACAGTTGCCACAACCTGTTTTCCATCTGTCGCAATCATAACTATATGAGCAGTGCCCTGTGAAGGACCACATATCGTGGAGGGTCAAAACGGCAGGCTTTTTACCGGTCAAAGAAGGAATGGAAAGGTAGTTGAAATAGCCTCCATGCAGGTTGTGAAAATTGAGTATGTCCGATTCGATAAAGAATCTGTGCTTTGATATTGATGAGGTGCTCAAAATTCCTGCATAGTTAAGCCCAATCAATTTTGTTGAATTTCGGGCGATAAAGCTGATCAGGGATGAGGACCTTTTTTTTTCGAAAATTTCAGGGAGATCAGTGGATTTGCTTCCAACGATCATCTTTGAATCGTGACCACACCTGCGGAGTGAACTGTGCAGTCTATAGCCTGCGATGGCAGCTCCTCCCTGAACATCGCTTGTGTTAATCTGGAGAACATTCATTTTTGGCTAAATATCCTTTTGTAAAAGAAACTGCATGGGAATATGTAGAGGAATTTTTTCATTGAAACAAGGCCCTCGTGCAATCTGGTAGCCGCCTTTGTTGTTTCACATCTCTTTTCTTGTGTTACACAATGAGCGGCCCGATTAACTCTAAAGGCTCCAGGCTATATTTGTCACTGGATCTGTGGTGGATGCAGTAATCGATAAAAGAAATATGGGACATGCAAAGGATAATACAAAACCTTTGAAATCACCTCTGCGGCATTGATCCATATCCAACCCGCCCTCTTTCCGGTCTTAATGTAAATAGTTGCATGGCTCCCAAAGCATGGTCCTTCTCTACTCAACCCCATTAAACGGGCAAAAAGACGGAATGTAAATCTAAGATGAAAAGTTCCAGGGAGGTGACACTTTATTACTGGATAAAAGTTATTTGCAATAATCAAATATCCACCCGGTCGCACGGTATCTATCATTTCACTCAGGATTTTCAATGGAGCTGTAACGTGTTCCAGAACATCGGTGGATAAAAGACCATCGTAAATGCCGACGGGTTTTTTGATGAATCGAACGTTGTTCGCATTTTCTAACCTTTCCTGGGCAAAACGTGAGGAATAAGGTTCATAGATGTCTACTGAAATATGGTGTCCGATATCAGCTATTAAGATACCAAGGGTTCCCAATCCTCCTCCAAAATCAACAACTCTTTGTATTTCGTCTGCCCGACCCTCGATCCAGCTTCTTATGGCCCTTCGATGGCCCATGGATAAAAGGTCCTGTTCGATAAACAGGCTGTTCATCAGCCAGACAGAATGACCATAGAAGTGCTCCAACATCACTGAATCCGGCGTCCTGTTATTGAGACCGATCTCATCCCATACCTCATCCATAAGGCGCCAAACATCCTCTAACTGAGGACTATTCGTGCCCAAGCGCCCAACCAAAGCCTCAATTGTCCTGGATTGTTCATCCGTAATAAGGGTGGTATCCAGATTAATTTTCCATTTTGCCTCTTCATGCATTTAAAAACATCACTCTCCCTTCACCGGATCCTTTGCCTGATCAAACCATCCAGTTCAGCCATTCTTTGACTTATAGTGTGATCAGAGAGTGTTTTTTCCTGCCCTGCACATGCAATAGCTATCCTCTCATCCGGGTGCTCTAGAAGATATTTAACTTTTTCGACACATTCATCTGATGACCTGTACGTGACCACTTCCACATCTGGTTCAAAAAGGTCACTCAGATTCTCTTTCCAGTCTGTAAGCAGACAAGTACCAACGCCTGTGGCCTCAAAAAGCCTCATATTAGACGCAGACCTTGGAGAAATATCTATATGGGAATTCAGAGTAAGCTTTGAATCAGCCAGAAGTTGATACATTTCCATTCCGTATACCGGCGGCAACAGATGAGTTCTTAAATTCCTATTAACCGGCATCCTTGGTCTGGTATTCCACCTTGTGGCACTTGATATTCCAGGAATCTTCGCAAGAATATAATCAGGGATTTTTGCACCCCTTGCCAGTTTTACGAAATCGTAAGCACCGGCCCGCAAGCCTGCCATAAAATTGTCCCTGAACCCAAGGTCTGCGCTCGGGGAAAACATTTTAATGGGAGTATTTTTTATTAGTTGAAGCAGTAGTTTTTCGCGATCAACGTGAAATCCGCTTTGCCGGTTAATCTGGCCAACGAATGTAAATTCCGGCCTGGATTCAACATCTGCATTCAGCCGCTCCAGAATAGAGGGATTAAAAGCATGAGCAATATGTTCTGAACATAATCCAAGTTTCCTAAACTTCTCTCGCAGTTCAGGGATACAAGTCAACACCAGATCACTGGCGGAAAAAACTGAATGGTCTGTAAATGGAGCCCCGCACCACACAATCACAAGCCTTATTGACGTCACCGATTTTCGCAGGTTTTCTATCCACGGGCCTGGGAAATTATTGTAGTCTGTAATGAGCAGAATGTCAGGGCGGAACTGTTTAACCTGGCTGGTAACAACATGAGAAAACCAGTTGGTACCGCCTGAAGACACATTATTCTCGCGTGCCCATGCCATCTGAAGCGGTCTGGCATTTGCCAGTATCTCCGTTACATCATAACCGAGGGGTTTTAATGCCGATGTCCAGAAATCGGCAGTCCCGAATGCATCCGCAAATATCTCCTTCTGCTGCTGTGAGTACGTTTTATCTGACAGTCCAGGGGTGGATCTGTAAAATTTCTCAAGGTAGATCGGGTAGGCCGTGGACAGCTTCACCAGCTTCAACTAAAGCCCCTTTGTGTCGCATCAGTTCCTGGCCTGATAGTGCATCTCCTCAAGGAACGCACACATAAGTAGAGCGAAAGTGCTTTCCACGCACTCTGAGCATCAGTGAAGGGTACACCCTGGCCGGTGGTAATCCTGAGAACCTTATCTTGCGTTGCCGTACAATCGACAAACCCGTACGCTATAAAGTCGCCCGAAACAAAATGATCCAGGGAATATTCCTTCAAAAGGAGTTGCATCCAATCGATAATGGAACCGTTGAAACCGACCTTTATCCTTCTTCGCACAACTTCCTCCTGGACCAGACCCCCGTCCAACTCGTTTTCTGGACCGTCAGAGTAGACAATGAACCGGCTGTTTTTCGGCAAGATGGTTCTGTTTCAGCGCTTCTATGGTTTGCCGCAGATACAAGGGCCTGTTGTACGCAAACAGGACTATGGGGGTTGGGTGTCTATTCATGGTTCCCTTAGCCGGAGGTTCTTAGGGTTTTATGTGTAACTCTACCGTACAACACCGTCACCTGAAATCTCACCAGGCCTTTTCCAGACTATCGTTTTGCAAAAATCCCTAATATAAGGAGGTATGCCAAAGAACTCCCGGGCTTGCCACTCCTCCATCAACCTGATAGCGGCACTGTACTCTTCTCTTTCTGCATTATCGAGCACAAGATATCCTCCCGGTTTTATCTTCCTGCGCGCGTGCCACAAGCAGGCGTTTCTGGCCCGTCCATCCACCATCACCAGATCGAAGCTGTTGTCATCATAACGATCGATTTTACTTGCGTAACTGTAAAATGTCATCCCGGGGGATCCGCTCCCCTCATAGCCAAAGGGGCAGGGGCCGGGATTATTCCCCGCGGGGTTTGAGATCGGGGCCTCGAGATAATATTCGCTGTTTTGGGTTCTGTCCTCATCGAGGGTATACTTTACCTTTGCATACCAGTCCTCATCGTGCTCAACAGACACCAGGTGTTTGACTCTACTCAAAAAATACAAGGTGGATCCTCCTGAGCCGAACTCGAAAACGACACTTTCAGGTCCAATGGATTCACCGATAAAATCCTGACAGGCAAAGGGGATCCACGGGATCCGATAGACCAGAGGGCTGCCTCCCTGGGCAAGAGATTGTTTCCAGAGCCTATAGTATCTGAATGCATCCCGGACATGAGGAAGCAGGCGGACAGGCTCTGACAAAATTACTTTAATTACAAGCTTAAGGTAGCTCCAGAAATAACTGTTTTGACCATTTGGGAGGGCAGCCATCATCCAGGCTCCTTTCCACTATTCAGATTGTTTTTTCGAAGCTTCTCACAATTCAGTTAGAACTGCGGTGTAACCAGGTCCTATTCAACTTATTAAGACATCAACCAGTTTTCCTCATAACACAACCAAGCCCTTTCATCTGCATTACAAAGATGGGGCGGGTTGCACTGAAAAGAAGGTTGGAGAGGGTCGCCGCGACGGCTTGTGATATCAATGTGGCTATCGCTGCCCCCATGATCCCGAAGACGGGTATGAGCCAAAGGTTGAGAAGCACATTCGCCACCGCTCCCATCAGGGTCCTGTAGAGTGACAGCCTGGTCAGCCCTTCATTCACAAGCCATGCACTTTGCACTACACCCAGTGACACAAACAGACCGACCCAAACATGCACCACTACAACGCCCCCCGAAGCAGCGTAGGCGGGACCATAAAGAAGTACAACGAACCACTTGGCAAACAGTATCAGGGGCAGGATCACTATGTATGAGAATAAGCACATGGAGCTGAACATGTTCTGGAGACGCATGTTATACAGGATCGGGTCCTCCTCCTTTGACCGAACGATGGCCGGGAACGCGGATTGCACGAAAAAAACAGGGATAAAGTACCATATCTCGGAGATCCTCACCGCCGCCGCGTACAGTCCGACCTCATCAACTCCACTCATCTGTCCCAGCATGATCTGATCTATCCTCATGTAGACCATTATAGAGAGGCCGGACAGGAGAAGTGGCCAGCTTTCTGACAGGGCTCCCAGAGCAGTATTTCTATGGAACCGGAGTCCAGTCGGTCTTTGGCCGCGCAGCCTGTAAATCACCACGAGGCCTATAGCCTCGAGGGCGGCCTCAAAGGTGAATGCAGCCGCGAAGGCTGCTACTCCAGCTTCACTCAGCACGAGAGCGACCTTGAAAGCTGAGATTAAAAGAAACGGCACCACTTTTCCGAGAACAATATAACGAGCCTCCACCCGTGATCGAAAATAGAATTCGACGATCTTAACCGATCGAAAAACAAAGGAGATGGCCACGATAAACACGAGCCAGAAGGTCCCGTCCACACCATGCGGAAGAAGGGCTACCACCGCGATCACGATCCCCCAGGTCAGAATACCGGCCGCGAATTGCAGGAAAAAGGCGGTCCCCAGAAGACGCTGCTGGTCCCATGGCCTTTTAACAAGTTCCCTTATTACGATATTCTCCAATCCCAGGCCGGCCAGGACACCGAACAAGGAAGCGAAGGCAATAGCGTAACTCAAGAGACCGAAACGCCCTGGGCCCAGATATCGCGCGATGAGAACGCTGACAAAAAGACCGACCACTAGTCTCAGGAGTTTGTCCGAGACAAGCCACCCGGAATTGGCCACGATCTCCTGGCGGTTAGGACTGTCGGAGAGGTGTCTCCGGATAAAAGAGGGCAGGAATCGCAGCAGGACCATCAGTTTAGTGGTAGGGGATGAAGGTGAACCCGGTCATCGGGCATCTGAAAAGAGTTAAATTCCTCTAATGAATGGGCAGAGTTCAAAGGAAACGCCAACCGTACCCTGTTAAACCCGAGGGCGTCCCGAAGACGAACCGCCCCATCTAAAACCGCCCCTATCTCTTCCTTTCGCAGATCCGGGCATGTCACTACGAGAAGCCTCCCACTGACGGCAAGTATAGTGCCGGAATGAGCTTCGAAGCCGGGTTCGATCTCCCTGGCCAGGAGCCAGCAGATATCAGGATTACCCCGTGTTTCCCTGGAAATAGCACACAGGACATCATCAGGACATTGGCAGCCCAGAGTGTCCCGGATAAAGGAAACAGCCTCTTCACGGATCATGGGGGGAGTATACCGTAAACAGTAGCCCAGAGTCAGTAGTCAGGAGTTTGGAAAAACCACGAGACCCGGTGACACGGCGACGCGGTGACACGGTGGGAAAGTCAGGGCGAAAGGCCAGAATGCAGGACGCAGAACGCAGAATAAAATCAAAAACAAATTTACCGATTTTCAAAAACCGCTTTTCTTCTCCCTCTCTCCCTCTCTCCCTCTCTCCCACTCGGGAAGGCTTTTCACTTTAACTCCCGTGTTACTTCAATAAGCTTAAGTGGATCTATCTTCGCTCCCCGGATGAACGCACCAAAGTGCAGGTGCGGCCCGGTAGAGCGTCCGGTGCTCCCCACAGTACCCAGGATCTGCCCT
>SDBV01012396.1_pt1 | contig 10933 bp, 7 predicted proteins | sample 2277081 | NCBI WGS metagenome assembly SDBV01 (sample SAMN10402039, study PRJNA504765) | marine sediment metagenome | isolation source: marine sediment core GS10_PC15, 223 cmbsf | place: Arctic Ocean: Southern Knipovich Ridge | collected 2010
AATCATATATACATTATGTTAAGTGGGGCTTCGGGTTCGGGGAATCTATCATTAGCCAGTAGTGGCTACACTTTACAGAAGGGTTTTGTTGATTATACAAAATAAGTAAGGAATAAAAGAACAATAAAAAATATATATCATGGCAGATTTTTCATATTCAGCAGTAGACGTTGCTAATGGTAACGCAGCACAAGCAATAATAACCAGGGAAGATGTTGAAGGATGGGATGATTATTTAGAAATGGTTTATCAAGACAATTAACTAATGGTAACCTTCGCAGAATTTGTTAAGCAGTTTGGAAAGTTAAATAAGTTCGTTGAGAAACGAGCTAAGGAGATATAGAGACAGAAAACATAAACGATATGAAAAATTTATTTATAATACTATTTACTTGTGTGTCTTTTGCAGCTATGGGGCAGAGTAATTTAGAGAAGGGCCTTACTATAGGTCCGAATGGTGATCTTATTGATTCTTTAAATATTGTAGCTGGGAAGGCTGTAATTGGTGTAGAGGGTTCAGACTATACACTGGGAAATGATTCTGATGTACAGACCAATGCTACTAATGTAAGCAGTAATTCCGTAGCTATAGATACTAAGGCTTCCAATGCTCATGTAGACGGGCTCCGGGATACGGTATTGATTAATTCCGATTCTATAGATAATAAAATTGGTCTTGATGAAACTGAGCGAATGAATTATATAATATATGAAACCGGAATTGATGATACTGATACTATCTCTTCAGTTAAAATCAATGGGGTATCACGAAAAATAACTAAAGGAGAATTTCAATATGACCTGGTAGTAGATATAGGTAATGCGGAAGCGGAGATAGATAAGTTAAATGATTCGATTACAAAACTAAGAACAACTATATCACTACTCGAACTTAGTTCAGATTTTGATTCTTTACGATTATCTACTAATGCTGATTCTATCTATGCTTATTGGTCATCACCCACAGGACAAGTTATAATACCCTGGGTAGTTGGTGCTCCACAAGACAGAACACCGCCTACTTATGTTTCCGGTGAGGTGGGTACATACTCTGATTCGGTTATTGTACTAACACTTTCTGAATTTTTATTAGGTGATTCAATATACGATTATTCAGGTGCGGCAGGAGGTAATTTTTCTGGGTTAGATCATGCTTATAATTTCGATGAGACTTCTGGTATTATTCTTTATGATAAGGTAGGATCAGATCATGGTACAAATACGACAGCTGCGCTTTTGGCTACTGGTATAGCGGGATTTGCTTATGATTTTGTTGCTGCAGACGAAGATAGGATATTAACAATAGGGGATAATTACGGTAATGATGATTGGTGCGTATCAGTATGGGTAAATCCTGATGCATTAAATTTTGCCGTCTTAGGTGATGAGGATAATACAGGATCTATGTTTTGGCGTATTGAAGCAGGTGGGGGATTTATTGTAGGCTCAAGGAATACAGACGCCACCTCCGCAACTACATCGCTATTAGCTACCACAGGCTCATGGCAGCATCTAGTTGCTTCGCATGATGATTCAGATAATGCTATTACTTTTTATAGAAACGGGCCGTCCAACAATGAGATAGAATCTTATACCGCTTCTTTCTCCGCACTGACAAGATACATAGGGGCTTTAGGTGAGACGTTTTACTCATATGATGGGGAGATGGATGATATGTTTATCTTTCTTGGTGAGGAGTGTTTAGCAGAGAGGGTAGACTCACTTTATAACTCAGGCGATGGACGTAGGTATAACGATGCTGGTGGTAGCGCGGCAATCAGCGCAGACACTATTACAGAGGCTTTCAATGCTACTATCGCTCCCTTACTGCCTGGGTTCGCTGTGGACTCGGTGTGGATCTTAGGTAATAAAGTTTATCTCGATCTAACAGACACTATTAGCTATAGTGATATTGTTACGTTCAGATATACCAAGCCAACAGGATCAGGTAGTAATATGGGTGTAAGAGATACATCTGATAACTATATGGCTACTATACCTTTCTTACAGACGGTTACTAATAACATAGACACATCTGAAAGTTTTACAATTTACAAGACCTGGGACTTTGAAGGTGAATCCGTAGGCCATTGGACGAATGTTGAGATAAGGGCATATTTTGTTAATTATAATAGAGATTATCTTCATAATACAGCTCAACAATCATGGTATATTGTAACCGACACAATAAATGCAACTAAAAATTTACAGCGAAGGCATTGGTATGATGCTAATCAACCAACTTCTTTAATAACTCCTGAGATAACAATATGGTTAGATGATTCATATGAAGAGATATATTTTTCATGGGATTATCAGCAAGGCATTAACTGGACTGCAACAGATGAGGCAAAAGTACCGGGACCAAGAACGCAAATAGGTGCAGCGTTGGGATCTGGTTATGGATTTATTCAGGCTTTAAATGCTAAAAAGGGGGGGATTCACACTACTTATCATTATGACCAGACTAACACATGGATTCCCTGGGCTGTAACACAAGATACATTCCAGCTTAATCCTGGTAATTCATATCGGATTACTCAAAGAATAGTATGTAATTCATTTACCGGAGGTGTAGCAAATTATGATGGTATCTATGAATATTTTGTAGATGGAAAACCTAAATATCAAATAAGCGGTATACGAACACGAATTAATGAGGGGTCAGCTTATGAGGTTAATGCTTTCTGGCTTGCTACTTTCTTTGGCCCATCAAAAGGCAGTGCTGGAGCAACGTGTTATAATTATTTTGACAACATACAAGCGTGGATACCTAATAATGATATTACGTTAGGTACTCATGATCTGCATGGATCGGATTCTATAGCTGTTCCTAATCCAATAACCTCAGAGGCGTTTTATTATGATTTAAAAATTACCAGTGATGCTACTGATCTTGAATCTCCGGGATCTAGTTTTGCTGCTAATACAAATTATCGTTGGTTGATAGATGCTGGTGAAGGGAATATCGTAAGTATTGATTTCGATGCTGGTACGGTTGGATCTAACAACTGGTTGATATTCTATGATGGTATGTACACCTCAGCGGCTACCTTAGAGATGGTTGAAGGGTATCAGTCTAATCTAGGCGGGTTGTGGGGTACATCTGGTGTAGTTACGTCTACAGGTAGGTATATGTTTGTATCGGAGGTTTCAGATGAGACTGCGGCTGATGGTGATTTTACAGGGGATATTACATTTAGTACACAATAAAGTTTAATAATTAAAAAAATAGAAATTATGGAATCAATTTGGGATTTAGTATTAACGCTTGTAGTTGGTGGTTATGGTCTATTTAGGGTAGGTGCATGGCTTCTGAAGATTAAGGCTGATAAGGTAGCTGCTAAGGCAGAGACTGTTCTTGAGAAAATTGCAGATGGTATGGAAGGAATTGCTTCCATTGCCAGGAGCGCCGGGTTTGTACGGGTAGCTGATGTTATTGATGAGGCTGCTGATGTTCCGGATGAGCTGGGTGATGTTGCAGGTAAGTTAGCTGAGATGGTAACCAACGATGACTTTACTAAGGAGATTCTTCTTGAACTCATACAGGAGGGAAAAGAGGTAGCTCTGGAAGGTAAAGATTTTTGGGTTAAGATCGTAAAAAAGTCAGAATAGTATGTATGGAGGTATCGGACAGCAGTACACAATAAATACCTTTAATCGAGGTATAGCCAAAGATCTTCATCATGATCTGCCAATTGGTCAAATGCGGGATAGTTATATCTCCTCTGATCGGATGGCGGTACATCATGAATTAATCAATGCATTAAGAGTAGTCACTGGTGATGAGCAGGTAGGTAATAATATCGCATCTGGCACACCTAATTTACTTTTACTTGGGTTGATTGAGATGGGGGGATATTTATATACCTTCTGGGCTAACTCTTCCGATACCTCTATTGCTATTTACAGGGACTACACCTTAATTGGTGATAGTGCCGACTTCCCAGGTAGCTACTCAAGTGGTTACCTATACATAGACTTCAATCTAGATAGTGGTGAGCTGGCAGTTACTGACAATGATCAGGTACCGGTGCTGCTTGATGTTTCGGATATGTATGATTTAAGAGCTACTACTACATACACTACTGCTTACGATAAAACCCTATACGAGGTTAATCAGGAAGCTAATCTAACCCAGCCTGTATTTAGGGGACTCTCCCCGGTAGGTCTTGGAGGAGGTGCAAAATTAGGTAGCCATGCTTATGCTTACCGGTTAGTGTCTAATAATGGGGATGAGACCCCCTGGAGCCCTGTTACTCCATTTATCCCTGTTCCGGAAGGTTATGGGCAGGGTAACGAGTCTAACTATGTTCCCGGCGCTAAAACCTACGGGGGTCCGGCAAGCTTGATCAACTCCAGGTACAGTGTAAATATCTCCTTTAGGGTAGTGAATCAAGCCGGGTTTGATTATGTGGAGGTAAAAAGAATTTCTAACGATGTGGGTGGCCCGGTAGAGTATACTGCGGCTGCTGAGTTTATAAGACTCTCTCAAGATATAAGTAGCTCCATTATAAATATTATTGAATTTTCCGATGCTGTTGGGTTAAACTGGGCTCCTTTAGATGAGTCAAATACTGTACAGACAAATTCAATTGCTACTGCTAGAACAGTTAGGTTTTACGACGGTAGGTTGGTATTAGGTGGAGTGACATATGAGACTAGATTGTTTTCAGACGACACCGTGTTTAATGATTTCTCAGGTGTAGCTAGTCAAGGTATTGCTTTTAAGGAGAGTTTAGGGGTAGAGGGGTATACAGATATTGATGCACAAGTGTATAAGAAATCTCAGCGACTAGGGGAGCGGTACAGCTATGCCTTAGAGCTATGGGATGATGCACAGAATAAATCCTTCGCCATACCTATACCAGATCTTATTAACTTTAAGTTCCCGGAGCGAAGGGATGAGTTCGGATCTGGTGAAGTTGCCTATTCCCCAGACTCAACATATGCGGAATCTACAGATGCTAATATTGCTTTGACTTATGAGGTGTATGATCAGGATGATGATACCAAAGGTAATAACAGGGCACATAATGTAGTAGTTACCAATGGGAAATATCAACCTATTACTCCTACAAGTAGAAATGATAACGATGATTATGATCTTGCTCTGCTTATCGGGTATGATATAGACGGGGCTACTTCATATCTTCCGGAGTGTCATGGTCATGAGATATTAGCCACCGGTATGAAGATAGCTGGTATTGACACCACTAAGCTACCAGATTGGATATCTGGGATAAGTATAGTGAGGTCTGCCTCGGCTGGTAGGGTTATTGCTCAGGGATTAGCTACCTACGCTTTGATAGAGCAAGCTATTGCAGCTACCTCTCCTGCACTCCAGAAGTCATTAACGAAGATTTGGCTGTACTCCCCGGAGTTAGACAGTGTTATAGGGGATAAGGCTGCGATTTTTGATGATATGATAGCTAACCCGGCGAACTATCAAATACAATTAGTTTCCCCGGTAGCTTGGTTTCCAGAATATTATTCTGGATATGAGAGCTCTAGTGAGGGCGGGAAGATCGATTTCGTTACCAATGCCATGGCTACCTTTTCAGCTGATAAGATCAACCCATACGATACTATAGGTAATACCGGGCATAGTGGTTATGTGTCTTTCAATACATGGAGAAATACTTCTGCAGTTACAATGCCTACTGATAATATATTCGATGTCAGTGCTGCAGTACAAAACTCTATAGAGGGTAAGGAGGGCCGAAGTAAGTATTTAGAGGTAACCCTTGGTAGTGCTATTTATAATAATGCAAATATAGCTACAGCAGATACTCCAATATCAGCCAACGCCAGGAATTTCCACGAACCATTTTATGTGGTGAATATAATTCGAGATGGGGCTGTGGTAGCTGACAACAATGGAGATGTATTTAAGGAGATTGGTCATCATATTAAGCTGAAGAGTTTAGTAGGTATAGGGTCCGGTGTTATTGATCAGAGGGTGACTATAACTTCGGAAAGGGTGGAGGACTTTCACGATAGTACAGCTGGGGCTTCAACTGACTTCCGTTATATATATGTTAACGGTTTAAGATGGTTAGATGTTACAGCCTGGAGTACTGGAGATATTAATACAATTCGTGGGGCTTCTATGCCATTCACTTTAAACGGGTGTGAGTTATCATATGGGATCTACGAAGTTTTTCAAAGACGAGGTAGATACTCAATATATTTCCCATATGTAGACACTCTTGGAGCTGATATGGTTCCAGATGCCGGGGATGAGATAGAGGTATGGTATGATAATCGGAATCCTATAGATATTTTGCTAGGGGATACAGTTATTGGACCGGCTTCCTTTATACCAATCGATGTTAGTACAGATAGTAATTGGTCATCTTCTAATGCCGATAAGGAGAAGCACTTCAAGTTTAGTTGTGCATTTCCATTTGCAGACTTTACATTTCTTGGTAATTATTCTCAGCCGGATGATGTAGCAAGTGGTACTCCCGGTGATCGGTATACTAGTAGTGTACTTACTCACTTTAGTTATGTTCGTCAGTGGCTGGTATCTTTTATGTGTGAGTCCACAGTGAACCTCCCATTTGTGTATAAGGACTTTTTCCCATATAAGAATTATGTTATGCGTCCTAATACTTACCCTGTAAAACCTGGTGAAGACTCTGTTGAAAAGTATTTAAGTGATATTAATATGTGGCCGGAGTACAATACCGATTACCCAGATGAGTATATTAACTGGAGGTTTGGAGGGTTCCATTTCCCAGGCGGTTATAACTTTGATTATAATAAGCAGCACTCTACTATTTATTCTGAAGCTCCGGTAGGTATAACTGAGGTGCTTGATTATCCAAAAAGATTACAGTGGGGTATAAAGAGATCGCAGGCTTCACTTTATAATGGGGTGTCTAAACTCTTCCCATCTACAAATACCTACGACATTAAATTAAAGGGGGCTAGTGAAATTAATATTCTGTATGATCAGTATACTGGAAAAGGAAATAACCTATACACTGTTTTAGATAGAGGAGTAGTAGGACTAATTACTGATAAGAGATTACTACGGGATGGTGTAGCGAATGAGCTAGGGGTAATTCTTAGCGACAGTGGTTTCATCCAAGGCGAAATCTGGCTAGATCAGTTCACAGGAACCCCAGACCTTCGCTGGAGAGGAAGGGCCGAGGGTACGTTTCGGACAGACCAGGGGGCCTATATGCCTGGATTGATATTTGTAGGAGATAATGACCTACACCTGCTAACCGGGAATACTGTGATCTCTATAGGCACGAACTTTAGATCCACCTTAAGAGAGGTAATATCGAATATAGAAGATACCAATATACTCACCGCTACCATAGACCCCGTGCGGAATGAGCTGTGGGTAATGATAAATGGTACTATTTATATCTATAGCTTCTCAATTAATAACTGGGTAGCTACTGTATCAGGTACAGAAATTGTGGGTCTTGCTAATTCAAAAATATACGATGATACCAGGTTGGCCAGGTTAGATGTTGTGAAGCATGGTCCATATGAGGGTAACTACACCGCATTTATTGCGAAGACGCATGTAGATTATGATTGGGATGCAGATGCAGGTCTTGGAACTAACCCGGTATCCAGTGTAATCTTTGCAGTTACTCCAGGTATAGATGGACAGTATGAATTTACTGATATATTTGTAAACAGTGGCCCAGCTCCGGCATCGATTACAGCTGCCATTGATGTAGACTTTACCGATATATTCACTATGACCAGCTCCGGGTTCAAGAGTGTGGACCAGCTATGGAGAATGACATTAGGAGAGACTGCTGCCGGAGCAACACTAATAGGAAATACTCTGTATGTGAAGCTAACCTTCGCTACAGAAACCGACGCAGTTTTAGGGTATGTGAAAACAGGATATAAAAAAATAACTTAATAATTAGGATATATAATTAAAAAAGCTTATATTTGTGGAATGAAAGTAACATTATCGTCGAAGAAAGAAATTATTGGAGAATTAGCAAAGAGATCCCATGTGACTAGAGAGTTAGCGGGATATGTGTATCACAACTTACTGGATATTATTCTAGAGAGACTCAAGAAGGGTGAGGAGATAAACTTATCAGGTATTGGTAAGTTTAAATATCTGAACAAGCGGTCATCTGTTTCGAACATTACGAAGCAAGTGATCCCTCCGCATTTACAGATTAAGTTTAAGTTTAATCCAAAGATGGCCAGGTTTATCAGAGTAATGAGCAGGGAGTATTAAAATAAATTATTATGTCAACTTTTGGTTCAACAGCTTCCGGTGCATTAGGTGGTGCCGGTAGTGGTGCAGGTATAGGCGCAATGATAGGTAGTATTGCTGGCCCCCCGGGTATGGCAATAGGTGCTGGTATAGGTGCTGGTATAGGTGCAATAGCAGGGGGTATTGCTGGTTTTGCTGGTGGGAAGGAGCAGCAGAGTGCTTTAGACAGAGTAGAAGGTATTCCGGAGTTTGACCCTATGCAGCTGGCTTTTTTAGATGCTCTTCAGCGTGAGAAGAGGTCACTGGAGTCTGGGTTTACTACGGACTTTCAAGTAGCTAAGGATCTCAATCAGGAGATGCTGGCTGGTGGATTATCTGTGGCTGAGGCAGTAGGAGCATCAAACCCCGCACTAGCTATATCTGCAATTGATCAGTCAGGTAGGGCATATAACACCGGGATAAATCAAGCACTTGGTACGATAAGCTCCAGAGGGTTTGGCATGACGCAATCAATAGGGGATCTAATTAATAGAGTTTCCCAGCGGAAGCTCGATGTTGAAACCTACAAAACTACCCAGGAGTTAGGAATTGCTACCTCTGACCTACGAACATTTAACCAGAATATGATGCAGATGGGAGCTAGTGGAGCTATCAATATGGCGGAGAATCTACCATCGCTAGGTGGTGGTCAAGTTAGTGGTCAAATTGGTAGTCAGGCCCCAATATTATCTAACTTTGATAATATGATGCAGCAGTTAGGACAACGGCAGGTATCTCCAGCATTATCATTACCTTATTAACACTTAACTGATATGTCAGAACTTAGTTCAGTAAACGACCCGTTGACCGGGAGTAATTATGGAGGGATTAATACGGAACCCACGGGAATGAGCGCTTCATATAAGGAATATCTAGATAACTTAGAGAAGACCACACGTAGACCAGTAGGCGGGGCATTAAGGCAGCAGCAGTATACTCCATCGGCGAATCAATCCCCAGTGATTGGCCAGATCTCCAATCAGACCCTAGGATCTCTTCCTATATTTGGCGGTGGAGCTACGCTGTTTCCTCAAGCTATACTGGATAACTACGCTAAGGCTAAGAAGGATTCTGAGCTGGAGTATCTAAACAGTATCGGCAATGTCGATATGAAGACTCTTGAACTGTCAGCCACATTAAAAAATCCATGGCTTAATCAGGCATTCACTACTAAGTATCAAAATGCTATGGATACTTGGTTAGATGCATCAGCTGCTCAGTTTGGTGGTGACTATGTGAAGGGACTTAAAGGGCTACAAGGTAATAAGGACTACTTTAGAATGTTGAAGGGCTACACGGATTACGCTGAAATTTATAATGCTGTTTTTAATTCTGCAGTAGATGTTCTTTCTGCTGATCCTAAGGATACTTATGTCAGCCCTGATAATAGAAAGGCTGCTCAGGCATTCATCAATGATTATGAGAATCTTGATGATATGACTATTGAACAGCTTAATAAAAATGCTCGAAAGTTTAAGACATATACTGGTATTGCTGAGATAGCTAAATTAGCTACACAAGATCTTGGAACACATGCAGTAGATAGTTTCTATGAGTCAGCTGCACTAGGTACTAAGGAGAAGAAGGCTGTTATTAAAAAAACAGAATCTGGTTACGCCGACGCACAAGTGGAAGAGCTGGCTCAGTTACAACTTGATTCTTATCCTTACCTTAAAGAGGACCCCAATGCCTATGAGCGACTAAAGAAGGAGATACGCTTTAAGGCTGATTATTCTATTAAGAAGGCTATTACTCAAATAAATAAAGCTACTTCCGATACGGTAACCTGGGCCGCTAAAAATGGTGTGAAGATGAATAAAGAAGGTACTCCACTATTTGAGGATTCTATGGTGAGTGCTGTATCTCAATATGGATTAGGTGATCAATATAAAGGTACACAAGGATTAACCTACCCCAAAAGAGATATGAATGGTAAGGAAATAAGCCTACCGGTACCATCCGGAACTTTGGCATGGATACTTCAGCCAGATGGTCAGGGAGGAACTGAATTGTATAAGGGGCATATAGCTGGTAACTTTCAAGCTACTCCTAATAGTGAATATGATCTTTCCAATGATTTAACTGGAGATATCCGAGTTATGGAAGCATCTATGAACTTTAGTGATGTTGGACTACATTCTAGAGCTTCAACAGTGACTGAGAAGGTTGGTGGAAAAGTTACTGATATTATTCCAACCGGTGGTAGAACTAATGTATCTAAGGAGTTCCAGTCGGTAGCATTTGTAGATGTTAATACCGGTAATAAGATAGATCTGTTTGGGAATTATACTGTACTGCTCCCATATGAATCTATGAAGAGCTCGATTGAACAAGCTTTACCATATACTAGAGAGGCTCATGCAAATCTTGATTACTCTCCAAAGCGGCCTTCATTAGCAACTCGAAAAACACCGCAGACCGGTACAGGTTCAAAAACTGTACAGACTAATGCTACTGAAGCTTCAGGTGAACCGACTACATTTACCTATAAGAGAACTAGGCAAGCTGAAAAAGATTATAAGAATTGGAAGAAGGATGATATTATTATTGTTGGTAAGGTGTCATATAAATGGGATGGTGAGGGTTTAATAGAGTTAAAGAACCAATAGAGCATGCGAAGTTTTGATGAATTATTACGTCCGAAAACATTTGATGATCTACTAGTGAAAGATCCTCCAGTAG
>SDBV01012397.1_pt1 | contig 10933 bp, 8 predicted proteins | sample 2277081 | NCBI WGS metagenome assembly SDBV01 (sample SAMN10402039, study PRJNA504765) | marine sediment metagenome | isolation source: marine sediment core GS10_PC15, 223 cmbsf | place: Arctic Ocean: Southern Knipovich Ridge | collected 2010
TCTAAGCTTATAATTATCTTCATAGTCTAGTATCATGGTTTGTCTTTAAATTTTCCAATCAGATAGTTATTATTTGACCAATAATTCAAGATATCGACTTAATCAACTAACTTAAATAATAATTGTTAGATGGTTAGTTCTATTATTTTATATTCATTCATTTCATCCTTACATACGCTATATCTGCTTCTACATCCCTTAAAAAATTACTCCAATGGAAGCTGGTAAAATCAGGCCACCGCTGTTCATGATGGCCCATACTGACATAGGGCATAGGTTTATAACGGTCCCTGGTTAGTTTGACAATATTTTCCCAATGCACCAGACATTTTTCCAGATACTCCAGCGCATATTGTCTATCTGTTGGTTGACCGGAAAGATTAAATGTTTCAAGCGCAACACCTGCCCGCAACTTATCAGCAAAATAAGACCCAAGATGGCACCACGTTTCAATATCATCCAACTCCGAATTCAGGGTTGGTTCATTTTCAGGTGATCGCAAATTTCCAATTATCGTCATCGCCTCGTCACAATTATCCTGTATCATCCGGGCAAGATCAAGGGGACTAATTAAATTGTCATTTATTTGAATTCCCTTTTGGATCTTGTCGCAATATTCCCTGATGTTTAGATACCTAGAATCAAGAACTTCATGATTAATTAGCTCTTCGATGGATATGAAAGGTGATTTGTTGTCGTCAAAACCAATGTTCCAGGGTGACATAAACCCCTCACTGTACAGGGTAAAATCCCAGGTACCTTTAAAAAATGAGGCGATATATAACGGCACTTTTGATCCAAGTGAATAGGCATCCAGTAAACTTGCGGTATCAATATTTTTATACCTTTTAGCAAATTCCTTTGCAAGCGTTTCGTTTGTCTCATCGGGATTATATATTAACCGCCCCCATAGGTGATAAAACAACCACTGCTTTTCAAAAGCGTATTCCCAGGATTTATGAGGATGCTGTTCCATGTGTGAGTAGTCTTTAGCCGGGATATAACCTTCGGAGCCAACAAAATAACCATCCACATATGCATAGTGGTTCGTATTAATATGCTCCCTGATGAACTCCGGATCACCCCAACGCAGCACAAAGAAATCTTCATTTCGGATCATCCAGGCTATGAAATAATTTTCCGGTTCGGGATCCCAGAAGTCCTTCATAATTGTACCGTCATCATTGGAATGTGTGAGCGATAGTTTTGGTGTGGAATGTCCATGCGACCAGTTAAATTTCACTTCTACGATTGTTTTATCGGGCAGATTGGCCGCGTCAATTACTCTCCTCATTTCTTTGGGATCACCTGCCAATACGGCCCTGTGTATAAATTTTATTTTCCTGTCAGCATTTGCCATTCCTTCCACAAATGTTTCTTCAATCCAATTTTCGCGCTCCGTCGAGGTCATTTTGTCTTCTCCCCAGTTTCCCATCCAATCGGCAAGCGTTACTCCCAGGCCGGTAAGGTCTTCGTATTCGTTTATCAACTGCGTTACCGATTCCCTGGTATATTTTTTTACCAGTTCCGACCGATCATAATATTCCTCTGCGCCATAAGCATTTGCAAATTCGGGTGAAACAACGATATTCCAGTTGACGAGGTATGTTTCAATTCCTCTCTCTTTAGCCATTTTAAAAAGTGTTTTCCAGAATGATTTCCATTCCTCTAATTCCCGGTCATCGAATGGGGTAGCATCAGGAAAATTTCTGGATTTGATCAGGTATGGAAAAGGATGTTTATTCCATAAGCTAAGGGTATTAAACCTGTTTTCTACCATCATATCGAGGTAAGATGCCCAAAAGTTCAGATCCTTACACGTTTCCATATGAACATCAGTAGAAGGGCCAGGCCTGTACGGTGACCAGGGTAAATTGAATTTAAGAGCGCGAAATGAAAAAGCCGGGTTTACCTGTCGTTCTTCCAGTTTGGATATATCTGCTGAGCTGCCTAGCTGTTCTATGATATCCATTATTCCATACAAACAGCCCCGCTCGGTAAGTCCTATTAAATAGATATTTTCATCTTCCGTTACAATTTTGTAACCGTCATTTTTAATATCTGAAATATTGTTAAATAGAATTTTTCCGTGGTGCTCATTAAGGTCGTCTTTTGGAGTTAATATAAAAATACCCCTTGAAGCATCTCCGAGGGAATGTTCAGTGACTGACCAACCAATATCTTTAATGTGTTTGCTTAGCCTGGCGACGCCATATGATAGTATTGAAGAATCATCGTTGTAGTACACGTCAATACCCTGTTGTGTATCACAGGATAAAAAAGTTACAAATATCGTAACCGCTATTATTACAATTAATTTCTTCACCGATTGATATTTATGTATGTTTTTTGCCACGGGATTTCACCTGATCTCCTGATATGCTGCTGCAGTTGTGATCTTAGTTCCTGGTAAATATCGTCTTCTGAAGGGTCCAAAGCATTTTTTTCATACTCATCATTGTTAATATTAAAATATTGAATCGGTTCATAGGGTGTGTTTTGTAATATTTTGAAATCCCGGTAACGGGCTGCATAATATGCTTGTCCGCCATAATAGCCACCTTCCCGCCTTACCCAAAATACAAATCGGTCGTTTGTGGTTTGCTTATTACCCAATAATGTGGGCAAAATGCTTATGCCGTCAATACTGTTGGCAGGCGCTATTTCTGCAACTTCACAAAAAGTGGGGAACAAATCCATTAGCATGGCAAAATTATCAGTTACGGTGCCTGGCTCAATTTTATTTTTCCAATAAAAGAAGGCCGGCACACGGATTCCACCTTCGTACATATCTTGCTTCCCTCCTCTTAACTTTCCGTTGCTTTGTGCGTACCGAAGCGCCCCGCCATTATCCGAAGTAAATACCACCAATGTGTTTTCATCAAGTCCTGTTTCCTCAAGGGCATGCATCACCCTGCCAATATTAAAATCCAGGTGTTCAATAAAGGCAACATTTTTAGCCCTTTTTTCGGAGATGTTCGGTTCTCGTTTTTTTACTTTATCCAACCATTCATGAGGAGGTTGAATTGGGAAATGAGGAGCATTGTATGCTAAATAAAGAAAGAATGGTTGATCTTCTTCTTTCCGTTTATTCAAATAATCAATTGTCCAATCCGTAAAAAGATCTGTTGCATGGCCTTGGGGATCAATCTCTTCCTTATTGTATCTCATCCAGTTGATCCCACCTCTCAAATGAGTCCGGTAATCATCCATCATGTCTCCCAGGAAACCTTTGAAGTAGTCAAAACCTTTTTCATTTGGAACGTTCGGCTTCTCAAGCCCTAAATGCCATTTGCCAATAATTCCTGTATGATATCCCTCGGCTTTCAGTACTTCAGGCATAAGAACTGCATCTTCTGACAGGTACCCCCAGCTATTATTTACATTTTGCCTGATAACACCCGGAACACCCACCATATCGGGATACTTCCCTGATAGTAGGGAAGCCCTGCTTGGTGAGCAAACCGTACTATTAGCATAAAAATTTGTAAAAGTAAGACCCTGCTTTGACAACTTATCAATGTTAGGAGTTCGCATGTCCATAGCACCCTGACAAGAGAGATCGCCATATCCCAGGTCATCAACCAGTATGCACAGGATATTGGCAGGTTTCGAATTCGTTAGAGTTTGACTGTTAGATTTAGTACATACAGCGATCAATGTTATTGCTAAGAAAATGTATTTTACTTTCATACGTCTTCTTGTTAGTAATATTTCACTTTTCAAAAATTTGTATTCGATTACCATCCGGATCTTTTATTATTACCATCTTTTTACCCGAAATACCATCGGTCACTATATTGCCATGGAAATCAACTTTTAACCGGGTTAAATGAGTAATCCATTTGTCAAAATCTGATACCAAAAAACCAGTTTTAAAAAAGCCAACAAATCGGGTTTTGTCGTTAAAATCTGCTTATGCATCTTTCAATGAAATTGCAGTATTTAATTCAATTAACTCTATCAGGATATTTCCCCGTTTCAAGTTTGCCTGGATAAATCCTCTCTCTTTCGATTCTGTTTTATTTAAAACTTCAAAGCCAAAGCCATTTGAGTACCACGCAATGGAACTATCAATATCACTGACAATCAGCGCTGAATAGTAAGCTTCCGGGTCCGGCAGGAATTCACTTTGTGCAATACAGTATGATGAAACCCAAATCAGGCCTGCTATTGATATAAAATATCTCATTTTCATTCTTTAATTATTGCCAGCAGTTCCTGCAAATTGCCTAAGCCCGCAATTGGCAAGTGGCTCTAATGTATCCATTTATCATTGAAAAATAAAGAAAGCACTTTGGTCTTGCATTGGTATATTACCGGCGATTGACTTTTTAACGATCAAATTGATTTCTTCTATTGCCTGGTAAACTTCATCCTTGTCGTGCATTTTTATGTCATTATCTTAAACCCATAATTGTCATTAGAAATTTACTACTGCTTCTAATTGACAGTCATTCAGTCACTTAGAACCATCGCTACAAAGTCTAATGACAATCTGGGTTAAATGATTTTAGATCAGGAATTTTCATTTTGCTTTACCAGAAAACAAAAAGTGATTTCAATCGTCTTCAATATGTGCTATTTGGTTTTCATTAAAATTGTATATAAGTCGATTTTAACCCGGATTCCAATACGTCTTAAAGAAGTAAAACCAACTGGTAATCCATCACTTTCAAAAGTTGATAAAGTTAGTTTGTTCCCACACAAAGTCTATTGGATCATTTGGTTGTGGTTGGCCCGGAGTACTCCGGCCTTCCTGAATAGTCCTGATCAGCAATGATTTTAGTTCTGACACAACCTCAGGGTTGTTTGCCTGTAAATTATGAGTTTCGCCGGGATCTATTGTCAGATTATACAACTGGAGCGGAGGCAGTGTATCAATTACCTCCTGATCCGTGTCAGGATTTGGCAAACTCCATCCGCCTGATCCCGGAGCCATAATCAACTTCCAATCATTTTTTCTGATTGCAAAAATTCCATTTATGGAATGATGAATGATTGCTTCCCTTACCGGTTTATCTGAGCTATCCTGATTAAACAAAGGGAGCATCGAAAAACTATCTTCCCCTTCGGTATCCTGAAGGGAATAACCAACAATGTCAGCCAGGGTCGCCATCAAGTCGGTTGTACACACAATCTGATCGTTTGTGATACCTGCATCAATTATAGCCGGCCACTTGACGATAAATGGTACACGGTGACCACCTTCATAAATATCGGCTTTATGTCCACGATAAATATAACCGGGATAATGTCCCATCTCCTGTAGTTCTTCAATTCCCGCAGCAGGTGCACAACCGTTGTCTGTTGTGAAAATGATCAGTGTGTTATCTTCGACTCCAGCTTCTTTTACTTTTTTCATCAGTTCACCCATGTAGCTGTCAATCATCATTACAAAATCAGCATAAGGATTGAGATTGCTTTTATCCTTCCACTCCTCCGTTGGCAGGATTGGTGTATGAGGTGATGGCAATGCCAGGTACAAGAAAAATGGTGCACCTGATCCTGAATTTTCGACGATATATTCCTCAGCCCGCCTGAAAAAATTTGGTGTTACATCATCATGGTCAAAATCACTGCCGGTAGGACCTTCCCTCCACCAGGAATATTTTCCTGTATTGATAGTTGTTGTATCGGGTAGTGCCGTGACCTGTCCGTTTTCGACGTAAACATAAGGCGCCATATCTAAAGATGCCGCGTGTCCGTATGCATAATCAAATCCTAAGTTATTGGGGGTGTTCGTTACAGGTTTGGTGAAATCTATAATATCAAAATCCTCCGGGCTCCACTCTTTTTCACTCGTGTCAACCGAATCTTTAAGTGCCCAGTCCCATCCTAAATGCCATTTCCCAATGAATGCTGTTTGATAACCTTGTAATTTCAGCATAGATGCTACTGTGGTTCTGGAAGGAGGAATCAACGCTTTTGATTTTCCGGTCAGGACACCGCTTTTTAATTTACTTCGCCAGTTATACCTGCCTGTCAGGATACCATAACGGGTAGGTGTACATACCGATGAAGATGTATGGGCATCTGTAAACAGGATCCCTTCATTCGCCAGTTGATCGAGGTTTGGTGTGATAATTTTGCCCTCCGGGTTAAATTTTGAAACATCACCATATCCCATATCATCCGCCAATACATAAATAATGTTGGGATATTCTTGTTGCATGGGTTCATTCATGCAGGAAACCGTACAAAGCAGTATCGCAATACTGATCACTAAAATTTTTGATCCCATCGAAGATTTAAAAATAAAATATACAATTATATCCCTTTTATCCACCCTCCGTCTACCGGCAACGAAACTCCTGTAATATAACCGGCCCGCTCACTTGCTAAAAAAGTTACCGCTGCAGCAAATTCTTCCGGCTTGCCAAAACGTCCCAGGGGTATTTCTTCCGTCACTTTCAAAAAGTTGGGATTATCAGCAATCAGGCTTTCCAATCTTGTAGTTTGAGTGTACCCCGGCATTACATTGTTTACTGTAATATTATAAGCTCCAAGTTCATTCGAAAGTGTTTTTACCAAACCGACCAAAGATGTCCGAATCGAATTTGATAATACCAGACCGTCCACAGGTTGTTTCACAGCTTGTGAAGTGATCGTAATAATCCTGCCCCATTTCCTGCTTTTCATAAAAGGTAACACCCCTTTGATCATGCCCACCGCACTTTCCAGTAATAACCTGTATGCCTGTTCCCAATCCTCTTCATCATGACTTTCAAAGTTTCCTAAAGGTGGCCCTCCCGAATTGGTAACAAGAATATCTACAGATCCCATTTTTGATTTGGCTTCGGACAGTACATTGATTCGGTCCGACCTCGAGGCAACATCACCAATGGCATAATGGATATCCTCTACACTAACCTCTGCTATATCTTTAGCCGTTTTTAAAAGGTCATCTTCATTTCTACCATTTATCATTACTTCTGCACCTTCCTTAGCAAGTTCAAATGCAACACTCCTGCCCAATCCCTTGCTTGAAGCCATAATCAATGCTTTTTTCCCCTTCAGTCCTAAATCCATATTATCTTTTCAAATAATCGTCCGTTCCATCCAGCCAATCCTGACGCGGTGGCGCCCAGGTATCTGTTTCTTCCACATCTCCTATCATAAGTGCTTCATGAGGAAGGTTTGCAGGAATAACAACGGATTCGCCTGCATGTACTTCTATTACTTCCTGTTTGTCATCTCCAAACCAAAATCGAATGGTGCCAAAAGTCACCTGGGTTATCTGCTCATTTTCATGGCTATGTTTTGGTACTACAAAACCGTCTTTAAATTTCATTTTAGCAATCATAATTTTATCACCATAGACCAGTTTTCTTTTCATTTTTGGATTAACCTGCTCTTCCGGTACATCCTGCCAGCTAATTTTTTGGATCATCGCTATTTTATTTTGAATATCGTTAATTTATTAGATTTTGTATAAGTTGAAATACATATAGGCCTCAGGAGGCCTGTTTGTTATATGCAATATATTTGATACAACGATCGCAGGTAAAAGAATATGAACATATATTAATCTCCCTGATTCCAATTTTCAACAATTGTCGCTGACGAACAAGTGAAGTGTACGGAGCGGGAGCACTGTATGATTTCATATACAGTGTTGTACCTGGATTTCGAGAAAATAATTAATCTTTTTTAGATTTCTTCAGTCTCTTTTCTGCTCTTTTTTCTTTTGCAGTTTTAGCAGGTTCTTTTTTAACGTTTTTCTTCGCGTCTTGGCCTTTTCCCATGATATTATCTATTAATGTTCATCTATATTTTCTCTAATTTAGACACATATTCTTTAATTCTAACGTAATCCGCTCTTAAAATACTTCAAATCAATGAAGCACGACATAACAATAATGCGTACTGAATAATCGCGCTGATATTTGTTGATGGACCAACATTTCTAAAAATAACTCACAAACTGATAGACAATTTTATTTAATAGAACTAACCATATAGGTATTATTATTTGATTTAGCTGAAACACCAGATCGAAGGCTTACAATAACTATCCAATTGGAAAATGTGAAGACAAACCATTATTCAAATATATAGATAAGAATACCACCTTAGAAAATTACCATTCAAAACGTTTGGCTATCTAAAAATTGTGCTTCGGTATAAAGGAAAATCAATATGCAAGTCCCCCTATCTTTTAAATGATCCTTCTTCATTTTCTTTTGAATGCCCAAAAGAAAAGAAGCAACCTGCCTGCGCAGGCAGGAAGAAAAAGGCACCACGGTCGAAAACCCATTTCCGCGCTAAACGCGCAACCTCTCCCTGCAGAAAAATGTCTTAACCAATTTGAGTACGCTGAGTTCAGTGCAAAAACGACATTTTCAATGGCCGGCCAACCCGCATGGCCTCAATGTGTTCACGCCGACCATGGATGACCCACCGCACGGATTCAGATTTTACACTTAATAGTTATTTCTAAATATACTATTAGAACAAGTAACTTCCCCAACTTGAGTGAAGCCTGCCTGCCGGCGAGGCAGGCTCAAATCGGATTCTGCGCAGTCGTGCCACACTGTTTTACAGCATGATGAAATTTACTCAAGTCCTTAATGAGTAAATGTAGATTCAAAGTGATGTGGTGTCTCGCCTGCCTACCGGAGCCGACTCCGTTCGGCAAAGGCAGGGAAGACCTTTGCAGAATTCAAGATCTTTTTGGTTACTTTTTCCATCGAGTGGGAAAAAGTAACAAAGAAGAAAAATATTTATTTTACTTCTGATTCGATGAACAACCTTTGTTTATGAATAAAACCTAAATGGTTAACTCTATTATTTAATACTGTAGGAGGTCAATATTTTATTTCCGGAGCGGTAGTAAACCCGATCTGTAACGTCGTCAACAGCATAACTAGGTTCACGGTCTTTACCCAGCTCAATGCGGCCTTCTACCTGGCCGTTTGATTTGCTTACCTTTAACAATTGAATGTCCTTGTCCTGCCTGGACATGATCAGCATAAACTCCCTGGTTGACATGGTAGCCTTTTTCCTGGCATTGGCCTGTTTGAAAGCGTTACTGGCATAAGCGGATGCCTGCGCTCCCAATTCGCCATAAGCATCGCCTATCTGGCTTACTATTTCACCGGCCACCTCATCCTCTTGCCTGACATCATGTTCCGCTGCAGCCATAGCCCCTGACACGTAATACGCAGAAGCGCCAATGTATGCCCCTCGCACGGCTTCAGCATACAACAATGCTCGCTTCCAGCCAGGTTCACGTGGAGCGGGATAGTATTCCTGGAATAAGAGCGTACCATCAAAGTCGAATTTTGCAACATTCTGATCCGAATGGACAAATATGCCGTCATCCATGACTTCGAGCTTTCTTGGTACTTCTTTGCCTTCGAACTTTAACTGAATGGTGGACAATTCATTCGCCTTTTCACTGTTCATGTCCACAACTTTGAGCGTTCGGGATTTGGTGTCAAACACGTAAATTTTCCTGTCATTTTCTGCTGTTAATTGTGGATTTGTGTGAATACTCTTACTCCATTTCAAGCTCCCGGAAGCCTGATCCAAAATGTTCATTGATTCTGTTGTGATATACAAAATGCCGGTGGATAAGGGAATGATACCTAATACAGTACCCTCAACTTTAACAGGTTTCTCAAAAGTGATCGTACCTGTGCCGGGTTCCAGAAAATTGAGATAATTCTTATTGGTTGTCTGCGATACCAGGAGAATTCCTTCTCCGGCGTCCAGGTAATCATAGATACCTCCTTTTATAGCTATTCCCCTACCCTTCTTTCCCCAGATACCAACTTGCGTCTGGTAATCATATAAGTTTATTTTCGTTCTGTTTCCATCATTCGGGAGTACCAGTATCCCATTATCCAAAAAAACCACCTGGCTCAGCTGCCCTTTGACTTCAAGTGATCCAGGCCATACCAGGCTGCCATCATCGATGTTAAATGCGCTATAAACATTGGTGTAGTTTAGAACTGGTTCTCCGCCGGAAGATGACATACCGGACTCTGACTCTTGCTGGGAACCCAGGTAGAAGACATCGCTGCCTTCCGGCCGGTAGTAGCGTAATTCTATTTCCATATCTTTCGTCAGGGTCTCGGCTGCTGACTTCATAAATGCTCCAAAGGCGCCAAGATTGTCCATCTGTGCTGATTCTGCAGAATTAACTTCTTTCCAGATTACAGTACCTGTACTGGCATTCAGCTTATAATTGTTGAAAAGTGTAACGATAAGAAGCTCATTATTGCCAAGTTCTGTAGCTGCCACTATCCTGCCAAATTTCTCTTTCATGGTCCAGGAAACCTTCCCCTCTGACATTTTCACTGACACCATGAGGGGTTCACCACCGGCATCTTTTCCTGCCACAAGTAAGGCATCCGAATTGTACAGCAGAAAATAATCGTCTATCTTGTTAATACCTGCTTTATTGGAATCAAATACCTCATCGCCACTGAGTTGGTCAATAAGATGGATGCTGTTCTTAGTTGTCACTGTGAAAAACGGGCTGTTGGGCAACTCTTTGAAGGTCCCGCGGCTGATTCCTGCATGCTCTTGCCTGCTCCAGAGAATTTCACCTGTCTTCGTGTCAATTCCGACAAGCTGATTATCGGAGCTCACGATCAGATTACCAAGCGCCGTCACTTCCTGCCATAAAATATCTGCCGGCAATTCTTTCGTCCATTTAACTTCAATCTGAGCAAAGCAGGTAAATGTAGCCAGGAAAATCAGGGTGAAACTAGCTAAGAGACAAGGCCAGGGAAGTGTCTGGTTTGACGAGATAAAATTAGTAGAAAGTTCTCCAAATTTAGTTCTCAATCCTGGTTTTGAGACTCTAGATAGTTTAGACAAGCCAAAATTGTGGGGGGAGGCTTCTCAGAAAGGATGGTCTTCTGATAGTGAGGAGAGTTACCAGGGAGACAAATCTGTACGCGCTACAGTAGCCTGGAGC
>SDBV01012398.1_pt1 | contig 10933 bp, 13 predicted proteins | sample 2277081 | NCBI WGS metagenome assembly SDBV01 (sample SAMN10402039, study PRJNA504765) | marine sediment metagenome | isolation source: marine sediment core GS10_PC15, 223 cmbsf | place: Arctic Ocean: Southern Knipovich Ridge | collected 2010
GGAAGTGGACCGCAATCCGCCAATATCACCCTCCACGAGGTCACAACCCGCGCAAACTCCCCATTTCCCGCTTTTCCGCAGCTTGTGGATCGGGAAACGTTCGCCACACCGAATACATTTTGGCCCGGTCGGGGGGTTGAAACGGGGCATCACGCCACCTTTCTGGCCCGTTTCTCCCGCAATCGCTGGAGCCGCGCCTCTCGTTTGAAAGCCTTCAACAACCTACGGGCCTTGTTCTTCTCGCGGGTTCCGGCTTGTCGGTACGCAGTACATTTCTTCGCATTGCGGCCCAGTTTTTTGGCTCCCCCGCTCTTCTTCTTGGAGACACCCTTGATCTGAATATCCATCGTCTAGCCCTCCTGCGGCGCTGCCGGCCCGGTCTGGACGGCCTTGATCCTCCCCATCGTGGCGAATCGTTTCGCGCCCGGGCTCGGGAATGTCGTGACCAATGTTCTCGGTGGCGCATTCAAGTCCAAGGGTATGAAGACGACGGAGGCGACGTTTGCCGGCATCGAGCAGTTCATGGCGAAGCACCCGGAGATGGCCGACCCTCTGGCCAGGTTCCTTAAGCGTTCCCAGAAGAAGCTTGGCGTGGATAGCTTTGCTAGCAAGGTTCTTGAGCACGTAAAATCCAATGTGGTCCCGACGCTGCCGAGAAGGGATGCTACGGTCGCAACCGTGGCAGACGAAGCCCCTCCGGCTTCGCCTCCGCCCGCGGCGCCTCCGGCAGCTCCACCTCCGCCTGACGCGCCATCGCCTGGAGCGTAGATGGCGGTACCTCCGAATCTCCTTCTACGGCTGAGGTTTGACGAGTCCGGGATCCACACGCTGTCCCCGATCCGGGATCTCCGGCTCGTTTCAAACCAGCTCATCACCCTCGAGATCCAGTTGGAGAAGCTGATCCCCGGAAGCATCCCTCCAGGCTTCACTCCGGTCGACGTCACCGGGTGGAACGCACTGTGGATCATGAAGCTCGACATCGACGACGCCGACGGTGCCGAGAAGTGGAACATCGCCGGCGTACTCGTCGGCCCGGGAACGGACGGAAGAATTAGCTTTACCGTCTCGAAGGCACTTGCTAACTTCGTAGTCCAGTTCGGCTATTCGGAGCTGACGTTCAGGTCCGGAGCCGACCCGGAGATCCGGCAGATTCTTCCGGTCTCCCTAAGCACACCCGTCCTCGCGACATAGCGTCCTGCTGGGACGTTTCGGAGAGGAGAGTCATGGCGCGTAAAGGTCAGCGCGCGGTAGCCCTTGCTGCCGGAGCGCTCAAGAACAGGCTGGCCGCGGCTGCCCGTGAAGACATCAACGCCTTCATGTCCTTCGTCTTCAAAATCAAGCAATCCGGCTGTCACAGGGAGATGCAAAGGCATCTCGCCACCGAGTCGCGGTCCGGGATCCTCGCGCAGCGCGAAGGTGGGAAGACGACCCAAGCGATCGGCTACCTGCTCTGGCGTCTCGGTCGTGACCCGGATCTCCTGATCAAGCTGATCTGCTCCACCGACGACATGGCGAAGAATCGGATCATGATGATCCGCGACGTCATTAGCCGAAACCAGGATCTTCGCCGCGTCTTTCCGAATCTGGTGCGCCACCCGTCGATCGAGGACTGGGGAAAACATTCGCTCACCGTCAAGCGCGATCGATTCAGCAAGGACTCCTCCGTCCAGGCATGCGGGATCCTCACGACCGCGACCGGCGGCCGCGCGGACCTCATCATTTTCGATGACATTGTGGACTTTCAGAACGCGATCAAGTTCCCGTCGCAGCGAGACCAGGTCAAGGAAGTGTTCTTCAACGTGTGGATTCCGATGCTTGGTCCCGAGGGGCAGGCCGTGTACCTCGCCACCCGGTACCACGAGGAGGACCTGACCAGCGTGTTGATGAAGAATCCGAAGTGGGTGTTCATCGACCTGTCGGTCACCGGGGATCCCCCGGTGTCAGCCTGGCCCGAGCGGTGGACGACCGAAGCCTTGATCGCGCGGAAAGAGGAGATCGGGTCGATCGAGTTTGACCGGTCCATGCGCAACCTCCTTCATCCGGATCGGGCGCGAATCGTGCAGGAGGGGTGGATCCACCGGTTCTCGGAAGCGCCCAAGCGCGGCGCCTTCAGGTACAGCTCGTGGGATTTTTCCGCCAGTGGGAAGGAAGGCGACTACACCGCGCGGACCTCTCTGGAGGCGTCACCGGAGGAGCGGTTGATCCGCATCCTGTCGATCGAGCGCAAGCGCGGTTTGACGTACAACCAAATGATCGACTGGATGATCTACGACTTTGAAGAAGGCAGCAAACCTGACGAGATCGTCATCGAGCAATCCGGCTTCCAGGTGGTGATGGGCCGTGACGAGCGGATCGAGCTGCTTCCGGTCTTCCACTTCGTTCCGAAGGTGTCGAAGGTCCAGCGTGTGATGCAGACCGCCGTGTTGTACGAGCGGGGAATCATCATCTTCCGTGACGGAACGTGCGAGGTGGGGATCGAAGAGCTGCTCGGATTCCCGCGCGGGAGTCATGACGATTGTGTAGACTCCCTCACTCAGGGGGTGCTTCGAGCCATGGAGTTGATCGGCAAACCGTTTCGTCCGGACTTGGCAACGGGAACCAGGCCTCGCATCTTTTCCACCCGCCCGGGTGAAGCCGACGAAGAGGCCACTCCCGGGGCCCGTGCTCCGGCAGACGTCAAGATGCGTGGCATGAGGCGCATGAAATTCAGATCGGCGAGGTGGTAATGGCGAAGCACAAGAATGACCGGCGCGGGTTCTTCAAAAAGATGTTCGGCCTGGGCTCCACGGAGCAGGACGCGATCCCGCAGGGCAGTGGCAAGAAGCGCGGGTCTCTCGTCGAACAGTACATGCGCGAGCGGACGCAGTCCGCCCTTGCGATCCAAGGCGGGACCTACGACTACAACCCCGACGATCTCATCATTGACAAGGGAGTCGGCGTCCGGATCTACCAAGACATGCGCCGTGATCCCTACGTGAAGGCCGCGCTCAACATCAAGAAGTTCGCCGTGTCCCGCCTGCCTTCCCACATCCTGCCGGCGTCGAAGGATCCGGAGCATCAGGAACACGCCAGGTTTATCGAGATGAACCTCGAGACGATGGATACGTCGGTGGACACGATGCTCTGGGGCATCATGGACATGGTCGACTGTGGCTACTCGATCGGTGAGCAGAACTTCTGGCTGGTCGACAAGGGCGACTTCAAGGGGAAGTTCGCCATGAAGTCCATCAAGTCAAAGGATCCCTACGTCTACACCTTTCGGATCGACGACTACGGAAACATCAAGTCGGTACTGCAAAGGATCGGGTCTTACGTTTCACACGACGGGCAATTCGATCCGAAGATCAACTTCTCCGGGCAGCAGGAATTCCCTCCCGAGAAGTTCATCATCGCGTCGTTTCAGCCGCTCTACTCCAACCCCTACGGGAACAGCGATCTCCGTGCAGCCTACCGCGCCTTCTTCATCAAGGACTGGGCGTGGAAGTTCCGGGCGATCTTCATCGAGAAGTGGGGGATGCCGCCGGTCATCGGCAAGTTCCCCAACGGAACGAAGGAAGGCCGACGCAAGGAGCTGGAGGAGGTTCTCGATTCGATCCAGAACGACACGGTCCTGACGGTTCCGGAGGACCTGACGATCGAGATCCTCGAGATCGCCGGCAAGGGCTCGACGACGGAATTCGAGCGCGCGATCGACGACCTCAACAAGGAGATCCTCGTCGGGATCATGGGAAGCTTTCTGTCGGTCGAGGAGGGGAAGCGCACCGGAGCCCGCGCGGCCGGACAGGTTCACTTCAACGTGTCAAAGCTGTGGATCGAACATCTCGCCCGGGTCACCGAGGATGTCATCAACAAGCAGATCGTCAAGAAGCTGATTGACCTCAACTACTCCGTCGACGGGAAGTACCCGAAGTTCCGGTTCGAGCTCAACCAGGCGGCAGAGCTGAAGGTCGAGATCGAGATCGACAAGGTGTTGAAGAACGATCTGGGCGTCCCGCTCGACAACTCGTATTTCTACAAGAAGTACGGACGTCCGGAGCCGGAGCTGTCCACCGCGGCGCGTCCGGTCGGACAGGATCCGAACCTTCCCGAGGGCCAGCCGATGGACCAGATGAAGTCGGACTTCGAGGGGATGCGGAATAACTCGCTGCCAGAGAACCCGCAGAAGATCGGCAAGCTTCGGGAGACCTACGAGTTCTTCTTCAATCTGCACGAGGTCAAGACCAAGCGTGGGAAGTTTGCCGAGTCCACCGGCAAGGGCATCAAGCTCGCCGGCATGGAGCGTCGCCTTCGAAATAACACGGGTAAGTGGATGAAGCCCGACCAGGCGTGGTCCGAATTCCTCAAGGAGGCGTTGCGTGGCTGATCACAAAAATAACCCGTTCGCCATTTGCCGTGCCATGGGAAAGCGGCTTGGCTGGAGCGACGCGAAGGTCGAGGAGTGCGTCCTCGATCTGAAGAAGGAAACCGGCATCGACATGATGGAGTCGGAGATCCCGATCTTCGTTTCCCGGAACGGCCGCGGCGTCAGCCTCGCGCAAATGTACGAAGAGTGGTTCCAGCCCGAGAGCGACGGGAGTCTCTCCCTGATTCCCGAAAGTTGGTTCGAGGGGGTCGAGGCGGATCTGCTCGCGTTCATCGCCGCACCGTTTTCCGTCTACGGTGGGAAGCGCTTCCTGGCGTCGAAGATTGCTCCACTCATCCCCGCACACACCCGATACGTCGAACCGTTTGCCGGAGCCGCGTCCATCATGTTTGCCAAGAAGCCGAGCGCCGAGGAGATCCTGATCGACGTCGACAACGACAAGGTCGACGCACTCGGATTTCTCAAGACCTATAACGACGCGGACCACCGATGGCTTGCCAGCCAGGAGTGGGGGATCTCCAAGGACCTGTTCAACAAGCTGATGGAGTCGGAGCCGAAGGACCGCAACCAGCGATTTCGGAGATTCATGTACCTCACGTGGAACAGTTTCGGAAAACGCCGCGATTCCTTCGCCAACCACAAGGAGTACGGAACCAACGCCGCGGCCTATTTCGAAAAGAGGATGCCCCGGTACAAGGAGCGGCTGCAGAGCGTCAGGATCTTCACGGGTGACTGGAAAAGTGCGGTCAAGCATTTCGACGGCGAGTCCACATTCTTTTATCTCGACCCGCCGTACATCGGCACCTCCAACGCCCGGGCCGCGCACTTCAAGGAGCCGCCCGCCCTGGAGCTGGGTGCGGCGCTGAAGGGGGTCAAGGCCAAGTGGATCATGTCCAACGCGGACGTCCCGGAGCTGCACGACGTTTTCAAGGACAGTGTGATCAAGAAGATCCGCGTCCCGACCGGCGTGGACAAGATGCACAAGGGGGCGAAGACGGAGCGGATCGAGGTGCTGATCGCCAACTTCGATTTCCACCTTCCGCAGGAGCACATCGCCGCATCAGAGTAATGGGATCGCTGAAGGAAAATCATGTTCACGAGGGAGCGACAGGCGGGCAGGAGTCCGGAAGGCTCCGGCTCGTTTGCATCTCTCCCAACCACAAGGAAAAGATCGACATCGTCAACCCAGGTGGAGGCCTCGAGTGCCCGAAGTGTGGAGGGTGTCTCGACCAGCCTCTTGCCCTTATGATGGGCCGTGTTATAGTGCAGCGGATCGACACGGGAGATTACCCACGGCCGCGAAAGCGTAGGAGGATTTGAAATGCCTGCAGTTGCATTGAACCCAAGGCTGATTCGCCTCTTCCAGGTGGTGGGCATCAGTGCGGGAAACAGGACTATCGAGATCGCTCCACGTTTCAGAAACGCCGCGTTCTTCCTGCGCATCGCCAATGAGACCATGGCTCCCGTCATCACGGTCGGGTTGAGTGCCGTGCGCCCTGAGGCGCCGGACGCCGTCGAGGACACTCCCGCAGTCGCGGCCGACAAGGATTCCTTCGGCGCGGCCATTGTCCAGACGGGAGACGGACTGGAGCGGCAGGAGCGCGGAGCCGTCGCCACCCAGATTCTTCCGGCCCGCCTCGAGGCGAACGCCGTCTTCAGCGGCACGGGGACGTGTGATTTCGAGATGTGGGCGGAGCTTTCCGAGTAGGGTGACGATTTTTCCAATTATCCTATTGACATGAAGCCTTCACGGCGGTAAATCTACTAGCACATGAGCAACACACTCGGAGACAGGGGAGGTTACTGATGGCGAAGGGTTACACCGCGGTCATGACTCTCAAGGGTGGGAAGACCCGTCGCGAGTTGTTCAAGGGCGAGAACGCCCAGGCCCGCGCCAAGGAGTACGCCGAGAAGGAAAAGAAGAACAGCTCTTCCGTCATGAGTGTCCGTGTCATCAAGGCGTCGGAAGACGACATGCGGAAGGACCTCAAGCCGGGGGATCCCGGGTACACCGGTGCCGAGGATGACAACAAGGGGAAGAAGTTTGCCGAGATGACCTCCGAGGACTTCAAGGATGGTCACACCCATCCGATCGAGGGGCTCGACGACGACGGCAACGGGACGACCGGCGAGGCCGGCGAACCTCCCCACAGCCACGAGGTCAAGGCCGGGCTGGTCATCCCCAACACGGGCGGCGAGGGAGACGAAAGCTACATCTCCTACCACCCCGGGGAAGTCACCCTGGGCGCCGAGGACAACGACGACGACCCCAACAAGAACAAGCCGGACGAGAACGACCCGGTTCCCGTCGACGAAGCCGCAGCCAAGCTGCTCGAGAAGTACAAGGAGAGGGTCAAGACCATGAAGCTTGCCGAATTGAAGGGTGTCGAGATCTTCGCCACCGGGGTTCACCGCGACAAGACCTTCGTCGAGTCCGACATTGACGAGATCGTCGCCAACTTCGAGACGACCGGCGATTTGATCAAGCCTCCCCTCGTCCTGGGCCACGACGAGGATCAGAAAATCCTTCAGAACTCCGGGCTGCCCTCCCTGGGTCGCCCCAAGGTCGTTTACAAGACGGAGCGTGGCGGAACCCATTTCCTCACGGCGGACTTCGAGGATGTTCCCGAGGTCGCGCGCGAGGTCATCGACCAGAAAAAGTACAGCCGCATCTCCGCGGAACTGTACGAAGACTTCCAGCACGAAGGAAAGGGCATCGGCCTGACCCTTCGTCGGGTGGCTCTGCTCGGGGGCGACATCCCCGAGGTCAAGAACATGAAGGACATCCTCGACATGTCCGAGATCATCAAGCTCGGGGAGCCGGAAGGGAAGTTGATCTACACGGAATCGAAGGGAGAACCCGCCATGAACAAGAACGACGTCAAGGACCCCGAGGCCCGCAAGGCGATCCTCAAGCTCCAAGAGGAGAACAAGTCACTGGCCATGAGGCTGGCCAAGGATGCCCTCGCCACGCACCGCAAGGACATCGGGGTCTTCTGCGACAAGGCCAAGGTCGACGGTCGCGTCCTTCCCGCGTGGGAAGACAGGGGGCTCCGCAAGTTCATGGAGAGCCTCGACTCCGACAAGACCCTGAAGTTCGCCGAGGGCGACGACGCGGTGAAGATGTCCGCGTTGGACTTCTTCAAGGAGCTGATCGAGGGGATGCCCCCGATCGTCCAGCTCGAGGAGCTGGCCAAGCAGGATCCCGGCGGTCTCCAGCGGATCGAGGGGGAGAAGGGCGTCAAGAACTCCACCCTCGACCAGCACGTTCACAAGTACATCGAGAAGGCGGGCGAGGCCGGCACCAAGGTCGGCTACGCCGAAGCTGTCCGGGTGGTCGCCAAGGCACATCCGGAGTTGGTGGAACAGGCGTAGCCGCTTCTGGCGGCCGTTGTTCCAGTTGGATCTTTTGGAAGTTTGAGCACGGTGGAAATAGGAGGCTAGCATGAGCCAGCAGAACCCGATTCAGGACCTGACCTTCGAGGCCGAGGTCGACCTCAGCCTGGACGATGCCAAGGCAACCTCCCTGCGCTACCGTGCGTTGAAGTCCGGCAGCGCCGAGGACCTGGTCACGTCCATCGCCGCGGACACGGATCGCGTGATCGGTGTTCAGACGAACCTACCCGAGTTGGGCGACCTGGTCGCGCTCGCCGTTCTTGGCACCACGAAGGTGCGCGCCGGAGCTGTCGTCGCCGCGTGGGATTACCTTCAGCTCGACGCCGTCGGGAAGTTCATCACGGGTGGCGGCGGCGGAGATCGCAACTGGGCGATCGCGCTTGAGGCCGCCGCGGCCGACGGGGACATCATCGAGGCGATCCTCATTGGCCTGGTGGTGACCTAGAGCCAGGTCTCCCTGGACGACGGGCCTGATTAGGGTAGTACCGGAGTACGGTTGGAAACAAGGTCGAAGAACGAAGGAGTTGAGCCATGCCGCTCGTGAAGAATATCCATGTGGACGCGGTCCTGACGAACATCTCTCGTCAGGTCTCCAACAGCGAGTTGATGTCGACCTCCATCTGGCCGGTGGCCCCGGTCAAGAAGGATTCCGACGTCTACTACCAGTACGGCGCGGAAAACCTCCGTCCCGAGAAGACGGACTGGGCCCGTCGCACGATCGCGAAGGAAGTCCAGCACGAGATGTCCACGGAGCCGTACAAGACGGAACGTCACGGTCTCCAGCAGCTCGTCGAGGACGACGAGAAGCAGAACCAGGACTCCCCGCTCGACGTCATGAGCGACGCGACGATGATCATCGCCGAGAAGCTGATGGTCCGTCGGGAGATCCGTCTCGCGGATATCCTCAAGGCCGCCGGCACGTATCCCGCCGGTCACAGCGTCACCCTCGCGGGTGTCACGCAGTGGAGCGACTTCACGTCGGCCACGAGCGATCCCAACCTGAACATCGCCACGGCGCGGAAGCAGATCTTCAGCCAGACGGCCAAGGTGCCGAACACGCTGGTCCTGCCCCGCGAGGTGTACGAGATCGTCCGCGAGCATCCCAAGGTGCTCGACCGGATCAAGTACACGCAGGTCGGCGTCCTGACGCCGGAACTCCTGGCGACCCTCTTCGACGTGGAGAAGGTCATCATCTCCGGTGGACTCGAGAACACGGCGAACGAGGCGGATGCGGCGGCCCTGTCGTTCATCTGGGGCAAGAACGTCTACCTCGGATACGTCGCGCCGCGGCCGTCGCTGAAGACGGCGTCGTGGGGCTACCACCTCGAGTCGAAGAAGATGACGACCGAGCGGTGGCGGGACGACGAGCGCCAGGGCGAGACCGTGCGGACGCACTACAAGGACGTGCCGAAGCTCGTCACCCCGGGCGCCGGATACATCATCCGCGACGCCGTCGCCTAAGCGAGCGTCTAAGAGCCGGAAGGCAAGGGGCTTCCCATCGTGGGAGCCCCATCCTGCCGGTTCTTTTGCGGGAGTGAACCATGCCGCCTATCTACGCAACGGTCGACGAAGTCAGGCTGCTCGTCTCGAAGGAACTTCTGATCGAGATGACCGACGACGCTGGCTCCGGCCAGGTCGACGACCCCGTCGTGGATCTCGCGCTCGTCAACGCCGAAGGCGAAGTCAACGCCGCCCTGGCCAACGCCGGGTACGAAGTCCCGGTCGCCCTTCCCATCCCACCTGGCGCAGAGGTGATCAAGACGATCACCCTCTGGCTGGCGACCTGAGCGGTTGCAGCAAGAAGGGGCGTGATCCCCGACGACTACAAGAGCCAGTGCGATTACTTCCGCGAGCTCCTGATGAAGATCGCCGACGGCGACATGGCGATCCCTCTGCCGGCGGGGTCGATCAACAACCCGCAGTCCACCACAAGTGGACAGCAGAAGGTCTTCACCCGCACCAAGCGCGAGGTCGGGACCGGGACGATCCGTAACGAAGACGAGGGGAAGAGTCTGGACACGGTCTGATGGCCCGGGTAACGATCCAGTTTGAGGCCGACATCGCCGGGATCCTCCCGTTCCAAAGGCGACTGGCCCAGATCGAAGTCGAGATTCTTCGCCCCGCCGACCAGTGGGGAACCCGGACCCTCCGTCAGATCGACGCAACCGTCACCGACCATTTTCGAGCCGCCTTCACCCTGGCGAAGGAAAAGAGATGGAACCCCGTCTCGGCCTTCACCCTGATCTTTTCGAGGGAGAGGCAGCGCGGAGGCCCCCTGTCCTTCTCCACGCTGAAGCGGGCGGACGCCTTTGCCCGCAACCGGAGAAAGTCCAACATCATGGTGGACACCAACAGGCTTTTCCTTTCCATCAGCAAGATTCACAACGTTGAGCACTTGTTCAAGGCCACTGCGCGTACCATCAAGGTCGGGACAAAGGTTCCCTACGCTGAGAAGCACACCCGCCGCGGCGGATTCGTGGAGACCTTTCCGATGGGATCCGTCGAGCGGGCCCGCATGGACGAGCGCGTATTCCGGCCGCCGGCACTCGGAAAGGGTGGGGCCAAGAGGGCGAAGGGTCGTGGCTCGATCATCTTCAAGGAGCGGTATTACTACAAACTGAGGCATCTGACCGAGAGCGGTCGGTGGCCCTTCCCGGGGCGGGTCCCGCAGCGGAGCTGGGTGAAACCGCTTCCACCCGACGGAAGAAAGTTGATCGTTGATCTGTATTCGGATAACTTCTTCGACAGGGCCTTGGGCCGAAATGAAACAAGTATTTGACGACTACCAGGCGGCGATCCTTGGGGATCCCCGGCTTGCCTACATCAAGAAGGGGGGCGGGGTCCTCATCCTCAAGGACATGGAGTCCTACCCGATGCAGCAGAAGACTCCGGTGATCGTCTTTACCGACGGCGGTACCGGAGGGATCCGTCACATGTCGAGCGCAGTCCGGTGGATGCCCTTCAACCTGATCGTTCACTGTGTCCAGAGGATCTTCAACCGCCAGGAGATCATCAAGGGGAGCCTGCTTCAGAAAAGCGTCGAGGAGATCGCCTTCGATGTCCGACACTCGATCGACATGAACCGGATCGGCGGGAAGTACGCCCGGATGCTCCTCAGATCCGACACGGAACCGACGGTGCTTACCGAGGGGAACATGCACCTCGTTGAAAAGC
>SDBV01012399.1_pt1 | contig 10933 bp, 5 predicted proteins | sample 2277081 | NCBI WGS metagenome assembly SDBV01 (sample SAMN10402039, study PRJNA504765) | marine sediment metagenome | isolation source: marine sediment core GS10_PC15, 223 cmbsf | place: Arctic Ocean: Southern Knipovich Ridge | collected 2010
ATGAGGATTCGGGTTTGATTTTCACTCATTTCAATGTTATTATTATGCTACAAATGTCAGAAAAAATCAAGGTCTTATTCGTAATAACTCAATCCGAGATGGGTGGCGCCCAGCGCTTTTTAAGTATTATTATCCCAAATCTTGATAAGGATAAGTATGAAGCTACTTTGGCAGCAGGCTTAGAAGGCAAATGGGAAGCATTTAAAGACCTAGATGTCCCTAAAATTAAACTAAAATATGCCCTGCGGAAAGTTAATCCGATAAAAGATATGTTTACTGTCTTCGAACTCTGGAAGGTGATCAGAAAACAAAAGCCAGATGTTTTGTTTCTCAATAGTTCTAAAACAACTGTATGGGGGCCACTAGCTGCACTGATTTCGAATCCGAGACCGAAAATAATTTATCGAATAGGTGGTTGGAGCTTTAATGATCCTCGATCAGAGATTAGTAAAAACTTCTGGATCTTTCTGGAGAAGATGTTTGCTCCTCTTAAAGATATAATCATTGTTAATAATCAACACGATTTTGATCAAGCCAAAGAACTTGGTATAAAACCGAGAGAGGACGTTAAATTGGTACACAATGGTATTAATGCAGATGAACTAAAATTCCTAGATAAAGATGCTGCTAGAGATGAATTAAATTTGCCAAAGGGGGATTATATAATCGGAACTATCGCTAATTTTTATAAACCAAAAGGGCTCCCCTATTTAATTGAAGCAATGGGGGATATCGAAAATAAAAAATTGGCAATTATCGGTGATGGACAAAGAAGAAAAAATTTAGAGAATTTAATCAAAGAAAATAATCTACAAGAAAAAGTTATCCTCCTTGGAAGAAAAGAAAACGCCTCTCAATACCTCAGGGCCTTTAATGTATTCGTATTACCTTCCGTTAAAGAAGGTTTTCCATGGTCAGTGTTGGAAGCAATGGCTGCAAAAGTTCCCGTGATAACGACAAGAGTTGGTGCGATTCCTGAGATCATAACCCACAAAGAAAGTGGAATTATCATAGAACCAAAAGAACCTCGACAGATTGTCGCAGCCATCAATGAAATCGTTAATCTAGATCTTGTTGGTAATGCCTACCACACGGTATTAGAAGAATTTTCTCTAAGTAAGATGATTGGCGAAATTGAATCTATTTTAGATAGCCTAAATTAATAATGGTCATCTCTTTACAATTTCCCTTGTATCGGGGTGGTTTTTTGATATATTTACTCCGATGCTTAAATTATCGATATTGATCCCGGTCTTCAATGAGAAGAGGACAATTGTTGAGATTATAGAAAAAGTTAGGAACGCTGCATTACCAACTGACTGGGAGAAAGAAATCATCGTAGTTGATGACGGTTCTACTGATAGCACATCAGAAATACTCCAAAAAATTGAAGGTATAAAACTAATCTCTTCACATAAGAACCTTGGGAAGGGAGGAGCTTTGAAATTGGCCATGCGCGAAGCTGCAGGTAATTATATCGTCATACAAGATGCAGATCTTGAATATAATCCTGATGACTACACTAAATTATTGAGGCCAATCATTGATGGTAAGGCCAAGATAGTTTTCGGATCGCGAGTAATGGGGAAAAACAATGTTCCATTTAGCAAACCTTATTACTACGCTGGATTGGCCATATCTAAAATATTTAACTTATCTTTTGGTCTAAAGCTAACTGACGTAGCTACTTGTTATAAAGTCTTCCCAAAAAATGTTATAGAAGTTCTTCTAACAATGCCGGCGAACGATTTCGTTTATGATATCATAGAAATGACTTACATTTTAAATCAGCATGCCCCCATAACAGAGACCTCCATCACCTATCATCCCCGGGATTTCAATGAAGGGAAAAAGATAAATTACAAACATGGGTTCAAGTGCCTTTTTAGAATATTTCAATTACGTCTCAGTATGGATAAGTTATCACGTAAACTTCGATACAAAAAAGTGGAAGAATATTTTGAGAGAAACAAGCCCTGCGGAGTAATGGTAGATGTCGGATGTGGAGTAACTTTTGATTATATCCATACAAACAAAAAACGGTTCGAGTTTTGTTATGGCCTAGATAAGAAAGCGCCAGCCATAAATGATGCAAAGTCTAAAATCATAAAATGTGACATTGACAATGAAGCTATCCCCGAAATTATGCCTAACTCAGTAAACTACATCGTTATGACTGCCGTTTTAGAACATCTTAATAATCCTGATCTGGTTTTGTCGAAACTTCACGATCTATTAGCACCTGGGGGAAAAATTCTAATTACCACACCAACCGTCCCCTCAAAGCCTGTTCTTGAATTTCTTGCCTTTAAGCTGGGGATAATCGATCCGCTGGAAATTGCTGATCACAAGCACTATTTTTCAAAAAAAGAACTTCTGTCTGTTTTCAAAAACGTTGGATTTAACAAAATAAACCACCGGTATTTTGAATATGGATTCAACCACTTTGTTCAAGCCCAAAAATAGGACTCTTATTATCTTATGGTTATGCCTTATTGGCTTTCTTGGTGCCCTCCCAATAATACACCTGGTTTATTCCATTGGTAGTAGTTGGGATGGTGTTATCCCTAGCTACATCAGTGATAGCTTGTTCTACTTTACTCGTATTAGCAAAACCGCTGAAAACTTCCCCCTGGCTGGTAATCACTATTTTTTGGAACACAAAGGTGACTTGCAGCCAGTTTTTTCTATGGCCGAAACATTTATTGCCCTACCAATGAAATTTGGGCTATCTTTTAATGTGGCTTTAATATTAAGCTTGATTTTATTCAATGTATTTTTTGCCTTTATCCTATACAAATATTTAAGGAAATTTTGTGGATTTGGCTGGTCTTTAATTTTCGCTTCAATTATATACATCCAATCTTACGGAATGATGGTTAGACCTGTTATTATGGAAACAGTTCTTCCTTTTTTTATATTATTCCATCTGTCGTTTCTGAATTGGTTTCTTGAACCAAGCAGAAGACGTAACCAAATTTTTCTAGCAATTACCGTCGGTCTTTCATTTTATATTTATTCTTACTTATGGCAAATCGTATTGGCCAATATTTTAATTTACGGATTTTGGCTATTACTTAACAGAAAGAAGGCTGAATTAATTGCACTGCTAAAAACGATGGCCCTGGCTATATTAATAGCATTGCCTGTTTTAATTTATAGTTATAGTGCGATTTCATTGCCCGACTACTGGGAAAATGCTAAGCGTATTGGCCTTGTAATTACTCATCTGCCATCCATTGAGGCTTATTATTACGGTCGCTGGCTCGTACTTGGTATTTTATTATGGCTGGTCATTCGTCCTAGCCTAGATAAAAACACTTCCCGTACAGCATTCGTTACTATGGTAGTCGGATCTCTTGCTATCTTAAGTGTTATCTTAAGCAATATTATCACAGGTAAGGATGCAGATATTGCTAGACATGCTGGAAGATTTGTTGCTCCCTGGTTTACGCTAGTTTTCCTTTTAGGATTCTATTGGGTTGGAAAGTTTAAGGTTTGGCGCAATAGTTTATATAAGGCGGCGATTTTGGCTATTATTTTCATTCTAGGAATAATTGCGCTTTTTTCTAATTTACCACGATCATTATTACCTCCATTTAATACCGCAGGTGAAGAAGCGATCTACGTTCAAAGTTACAAGAGACCCCTAGAATGGCTCAACCATAATACAAACGAGCCCAAAGTTATTTTAGCTAACAATTCGATAAGCCTTTACGTTCCCTATCTTTCTAAGCATTATGTTCTTTTTCCCGGGCTATTAAATTTCCACTTCTATCGCATGACAGATAACGAAGTTCGAGAACGTTATCTGATCAGCCGTAGTGCATACAATAAAAGGTTGGGACCAGAATTAATTGAAGAAGAATACCCATATTATGCTGGTGCCTACTACGATTACAAGAACAAAGACCTAGGTTTGCGAAACAAAATTTGTATGTATTTTGGCATATCCAAAAGCTCTTTCTGTGAGTATGATATTGCCACCGAACTTGAAATTGAGAAGCGAAAAAATCAAGAATCACTCATGAATTTATATAATTCTGAAATAAAAACGGACCTCCAATCATATTTAGAAAAATACGAAATATCTTATGTAATAAAAGATCGAGAAGCTGATGTAGAATTTAATCTCAGACTAATAGACAACAGTCGCTTGGTCTATGACGACGGAAGATTTATGATTTACGAATTGTGAAAATAAAAGAGCCCCGACAATTTGGCAGGGCTCTTAATGAAATTGAATCTGTTATAGATAATCAAACTTAACCGTTATCTCTCCCGAACACTGCGCAGTAAATATCTCAATCCATCTGTCTATCATCCGGCCATAATTAATACTGGCTGTTATCTTATACTCTTTCGCTAGATCTTCTGTGTTGTTAACAATAAGAATGTTGTGTTGCCCATCTGGTAAAATTAGATCAGAGAAAATACTTGGACCGATGCTTAACTCTCCATCAGTCGTCGGTGAGGTGCCCCAGAAGAATAATCTTCCCGGATGATCTACACCGATATATTCAACATATGCGTTATTATTAATGGCTACGCCCGGTGAAGAAAATACAATCTCCCCTCCCGACAAGTTACAAGTAGCAACCGCAGGTAGTTGGTCATACGGTACGGAATCCCCGACAAGGTTCTGATTAGGAAACCCATCGAAAGGAACCCTACTGTCATCTGGTGTTGCTGTAGGATTTGTTTTAACAATAGGAGTTGGTGTCGGAGTTGAAGTTGGAGTGGGAGTAGGAGAAACACTTGGCTCCGGATTGTCATTGTTATCTAAAGTTCCCAAAGTAAATAGCACTGCCCCAACAGCAATTATTATTATCCAAAAAATAGTATTTCTTTTCATAGTTTTGATATTCTACAGCTTTATTTAAGTCTAGTCAACAGTTCCTCTAATGCACTTCGTTCTTCAGGATTTCTAGCATATTCAAGGCCCTTTGTCGCCATATCAATGGCTTCTTGAATCCTATTAATCCCCGCATAAACTAAAGCTAGATTGTAGTATATAGCCGGATCGTTAGACCTTATAGTCAATAATGTTTCTAGGGTTTCAGCAGCGCCAGGTAAATTCCCCTCTTTGGCCTGGATAAAAGCAAGGTTCTGATATGAGTAATAGAAATCAGGATTAAGCTCTATGGCTTTTAAGTATTGTGCTTTAGCACCTTCGAAATCTTCCTGGTTCATCAGAATAACACCAATATTGTAATGTGGCTGAGCAAATATATCTTCTGCTTCTATAGCCTTCTCGTAATACATTACTGCCGTTTCTAAATCGCCTTCTGCATTATATAGATTTCCTAGATTATTATTAATCCTTACACTATCCGGAGAATATCTAAGGATATCCTGATAGAACGCTATTGGATCTCCCCAAGCTAAGTTTCTCTTAGCAGATGCCACTCCCAAAAATGCAAAGTAAGCTATCAAAGCTCCTATAACTATAAGACGCATCACTCTTTTATCTCTTACGAACACTATTAATCTGTCCATATAGAATGCAAATATTGTTGCAATACCGAATAAACCAAAATATAACCAATGCTCATATATCAGAGCGTTGACCGAAGCCAGTATGCCAGAACTCGGTCCAAGGTTTATGAAAAACACCGCCAAACCAAAGAACCAGATTCTAAAATCGGATATCCCTTCCTTGCCTTCTTTACGATATAGAAAAACGAGCCACCAAACTAGCCCGATTAATATTCCTAGAGTTAACAAGGCCGGAAGAGTGAAAACAGAAATGATTAGCTCCAGATCTCTCTCCATATGCAATCCCACGGGAGCAAATATGAGTTTGAAATAGTTTAGAAGCGCATGGAAGAACGTAAGTACTCTGATATATATACTCTCCGTATAAATATTTTCAACACCGTAAAAGTTTAGTGTGTCCTTAAAATTCAATACAGTCAGTCTCAGCAAACTATAAATTGCAACTATCCCAAAATATGGCAATGCTTTTTTGAAGGAGGTTTTGAGTGCCGACAAAAATCTCTCCTGGGTCAAGAAGGCAATATAGAAAGCCATAAGGAAGAATGGAAAAATAACTGCAGTTTCCCTACTTAGGATAGCCAAAACCAGTAAAGCTAAACTCCAAATCCTACTCTTTTTTAAGAAGAAGACCAAAGACAAAAGCATGAAGAATACATTTAGAGGATCTCCTCTACCAGATATATAAGTTACGGCCTCAGTCTGCAGAGGATTAATAACAAAGAAAAGAGCCGCTATAAACGAAAGCCACCTTCTTTTCAAAACGTTTTGTAAAAGCGTGAAAATCAAAACTCCATTGAGAATATGGAGTAGATTACTAACTAAATGGTAGCTGAACGGCTTAATCCCCGATATTACATAATTAAATGCAAAGGTTAGAAGTAATATTGGTCTGTAATAGTTACTTTTCAATCCGATACCGGATAATATGTCTTTGGTAAACAAATCCCCTATGTAACTAAAACTATGCACAAACGGATTATTTATAATCCAATCATCATCATCCCAGAATAATCCGTTGTCCAAATTAAACCCAAAGACAACGAGACCAATAACTACAATGCCCAATATTAAATAACGATGATTTTTTATTTCATTTATTAACATAGTTTAAAATAGTCTCCCTCTGACCAAATCCCAAAACCAATACCAAATAGATCTACGAGCTCCGGTGGAGGGTTCATCCATCGGTGTCAAAGTTGGTGTTTTACTTATAAACATGGGGGTGGGCTCAACTGTGCTCAACGGGCTGGCTATCACTGTAGGAGTTGGAGTCGGTGTTGCCTCTAGAGATATCTCAGTCTTATCAATATTCTTGTTTATATTGATATCAAGTTCGATAGTTTCGTAATTTTCCGAACTGAGAGGGTTAGCGGCTTTAATCGTAACTGTTTTATTATGTACTCCGTCAGGAGCTTGCTCTGCATGTACTTCGATCACAAAATCAATCATCTCGTTCGGCAACATTTCAACAGCGATCCTAACAGGTTCATACTTTTTATATACAAATATCCATGGTGCATCACTAGAGATATCAAACCGAGCTTTTTCTGGCCCAATATTTTTTACATGATATTCATATTTAATCGGATAATTATCTCCTGTTTTAAAATCTAGGTTTATTTCCGAAATATCAGTTCCGATATATAGAGAGCTTGTGGCAATGCCTAACAGCATAGAGAAGAACACGATAAACTTTGCGAATAGTGAATCCATATAACTTAAGATATACCACAAAACAAGACAAAGCAAAAGCCCCAAATTAGGGGCTTTTGCAAGTTACATCCTACTAACCTGTCACAAGCAAGTAAGTAAGGTTAAGTCTATTAGAGCTTCGAGAATGTCTGACCATTCATTGGCAAGTTACTTAGAACACCAGCTATAGAAGAAACGTCTGAGTCAGCTGACGTATTGGTAGAGTTATCTACCCAGTTAACTAACGCATCTTCGTTGTTCATCAGTCTCATTTGTAGATAGTCTGATCGGTCATTGAAGCCAGTGAAACTGAGTTGAATTGCCAATGTCTTGGACTGACCACCAGTGATTTCTAATGTATTCTCACCAAAGTTCATGACATATGACACGGTAGCAGTTGCATCGTCACCAACAGCCGAAATTGCGGTTGAACTGTCATACGTCTTTGCTCCAGAGTATGTCGTTGGTGTTATGTTCGTCGTAGCAACGTCTCCAGACGCATGTACCGCGAACGTGATAGAACCTGAGGCATCTGCCGTGTTGTCGAAGAATAGCTTCGAGTCATCTAGCCCCATGGCAGAGATGGTAAACTTGAACACATCTTTCAAACCAATAGGTTCACCTGGTGACAGAGTCACTTGTTCGAACTTAGGAAAGACTCTGTAGACATACATACTCTTGGTAGTTGATACTTCGCTACCAATACCAGCTGAAGCACCAGTTAATACAGTACCAGAACCTTCACCAACAGCTCTAACACCATCGGTCTCAGAACCACTGTATGTGTCATGATATCGCATTATGAAGGTTGGGCTTAATGCATCAGCAACACCTGTGGATGTTGCTCCTTCTGACTTGTTCTTCATGTTAGCCATAACCTTAATGTCAGTGGATGAATCCTTAGGTACGTATGGTTTGTTATCACCGCTAAATCCGAAGTTTACTGTTGCACCGGCAGTCATACTTTGTGTGACTGTTACAGTGTTACCAAGTTTGTTTCGGTATTCAAGGGTTACGCTCTTAACATTGGCAGTCATATCAGTGGCTTCTGTAGAACCGGATGCACCAAAGGTCAATTTCTCAATGTGGAATGCCTCATTGGTTGCAGTAAACCTAAAGGTTCCAACACTGTTTCCTGTTTCACCCCAGTACAAAGCATGTGGTTCTTCAGTGTCAGGAGATTTCGCTACTGCCAAAGTACCAGCAGACGACACTGTGACGTCAACCGTTGTAGTATTACCAGAAACCAAGTTAACATCTGATCCTGTAATCGTTACTGTCGTATTGCTCTGATCTAACGCTGTTACGTCAGTTGTAGCAGCAATGTCAAATGCGAATACGTTATTGGTCGGTACTGCGTTGGTCGAAAGATTTGTTTTAACTAACAATGTCTTCGTCTCACCCGCAGGTATTACCCACCCTATATTATCGAACTGTATTGTACCAGCACTCGATAATAGATTGGATATTACGTTCCCACTAAGCTTAGCACCTGTGTCGCCATCATATAACTCAATAGAGTTAATCAAGCTTCCAACATTTGCTGTTGCTGTAGTTCCAGTTCCAGTACCAGATTTACCAGTCAGTGTTAATTTCTTAACTGTCACAGATGAGGCAAGTGCAGCCTTGAAAGTAAAGGCGACTGCCTCAACCCCCTGTGTACCTTTAACAACAGTCTTATCAACTGGAGAACCAGCTAGACCAATTGTCAAACCACTAGTGGAGATTGTAAAGTCATTGCTGGCGATATCTCCAGATGGAACAATCTGAGCAGCTTTGACAGGTGTATTCGTGCCAATATACTTGGCTACAGTCAAATTACCGTTAGCACCCGCCAAATCAGAATAGCTTTCATAAATAATTCTGACTTTGTCACCATTATCTAATTCGCTATCATCTGATTCACCAGTTGCATCGTTTGCTGTCTTGAAGTCTGCAGTAATTGCAAGATTCAAGGTTTGTCCACCTAATACGTCAAATGCATCGGTAGAACTCCAGTTCACACCGCCTACGGTACCTGCTGGGCATGAAGCACTAGCAGTAGTAAGCGCAGAGCCATCTACCGGGCCAACCAATACTACACCTGTGTCGACATTAACGATCTTAATGTCTTCTAAGTCAGCAAAGTTTGCCGTTGAAGATTCGCTAGCTAAGTTGTTGAATGTTCCATTGCCGCCGTTATCGAGACAGAATAGAATCTTGTGTGATTTCAACTCAATATCTCGTGATGCATTCATAGTGAAGTCGATCAAGTGAGTGTCCTGAGTTTCAGTACCAACATTGGTCGTACTAGGACCAAGGAAAGTAAGGGTCAAGTCACCACCTTGTAACGTCAATGAATGAGCTTCACCAGATGTCGTTGAATCGAAGTCTGTGTCAGCTACAGCCATACCGAAGCCAAATTGGGCTCCAACGGCATGCGTATCAGCATCCACTTCTGTGTATAGTATGATGGTTTCATCTCTCTTACCACCCAAGTCTGCGTAGACCAAGAAGGTTTTGTTACTACCCTTAGCAATCCAGTATCCCGGGTCACCAAAGTCTAGATCTAGATAACCAGATCCGTTCATAGTGCCAGTTGCAACTTGGTCACCAACCAATGTCTTAACTACGACATTAGTGATATCTGAGTCATTTACTGTTCCGGCATTGATCAATCTCATTCTGCGAACGTTCGCACCCTCTGTTGCAGTGGTCAACTTAAACTCAGAAATCTGAGCCTGTCTTCCACCAACGCTTGGGTTGGAGATTGAACCGACACCGTTAACGGTTAAGGTTCCACTTGATGCAGCGGAAACACTAAAGTTACTACCTCTTACAGGATATGATCCGCCAGCGGATGTTCCGCCTGCTAATGATACATTACCTGCAGCAGCTACCTCAAAGTAGTGAACATTTCCTGCATTGGAACTTGTACCCATGTCTACTAAGACAGAGATGTCTCTAGTGCCATTTACTACAAGTCCAAGATTGGAGTAGGTAACTGTTCCTGCTGAACCTACACTTCTCCCGCTTGTTAGCCTTATAATGCCATCATATAGGTAGACATTGGAGAAATCATCGGTGTCACCAGCTCCGCCTCGAGTCAATACTATTGACTGCAAGGTTCCAGTTCCAGTAAGTCTTATTCTCAAGACCTCAAGACCTGCGGCATTTGTTGTGATTGTTCGTGCTGCAGGGTTACCTGGAGCGACAGACAATGCTACTGGGCCTGTTACTACACCGGTTTCGCCTCTTTCATAGTCAGGAACTTGGCTTAGTGATGTGTAGTCACTACCAAATGATGTTCCGTTAGAGGTGTACCAGTTAAATTCGTTGTTATTAATACAGAATACTTTCTTGAAGAAATCTGCATCTTCAGCAACTGCTGCTGAACCTGACATGTTTACCCAGTGTAGTTCACCAGTATCTTCACCAGTGGTTTCTACTCCGTAAACTTTCAAATCGTCAGCTTCACAGTTTCTGAATAGTCCTGACGTGACGAAAGCGTCACGTGCTGTTGGGCTTATATTTACAACTTTGTCAAAGCCCAAGTGTCCATAGAATCCGAAGATCGCTGGATTCAAGAATAATCTCTTGTATCCGTGGTCGTTTACAATGTAAACGTCTGGATCTCCTACTTGATCCCAGGCACTAATTACGTCTCCCTCAGTTAGTCCATAGTCTGCTGGTATAACAGCAAGAGCTGCTGGAGCTAATAAGAAAGCTGCACCTAGCAACCACAATGTGGTTGTAACTGCAG
>SDBV01012400.1_pt1 | contig 10932 bp, 13 predicted proteins | sample 2277081 | NCBI WGS metagenome assembly SDBV01 (sample SAMN10402039, study PRJNA504765) | marine sediment metagenome | isolation source: marine sediment core GS10_PC15, 223 cmbsf | place: Arctic Ocean: Southern Knipovich Ridge | collected 2010
GTACACCACCAGCAATAAGAAATCGGCCCCTTTGGACATGTTCCCATGCCAGCACCCAAAACTGTGCTCTCAACATTTCCATCAGCACCATCGAATTCCCAAACCGTCCCAAAGCCAGGCTCATAAACATACGAAACCCCAAGGTTGTGAATATCCATTATCTGATTAGCCGCTGGATCTAATAATCCAGTTCCAATAAGACCGGGAGCAAGATAGGGGGAAATCAGAGATCGCAATCCTCGATACTGAAGCGAACGCTTATTTACAACGGCGCGTCCAAATGGAGCACGATTCATTAAACGTTCTCTAGTTTAACCCTACGCATGGATAAAATCGTTCCAGATGAAGCAAGGGTTTGACCAGTATTATTTTCCAAGACAACCTTAAAATTATATGGCCGTAGTAGAATATCGGTCATGTGGACTATCCTTGCATTTGTTGCAGGATCTAACGTGAAAACCCCTTTAGATGCCTCGGGCGGAGGCTCCAAAGAAGCATCGCCATAGGTATAGCCTGTGCCATCAATGGCATACAGTATCCATAATTGGCAACTTGGACCCGCGCTCCTGGCCGAGCCCTGTACTGCTAAATCCAACTTAAAATCAACAGTCAGATACCGCTCACCACCAGCATCGTTAGAAAATGCCGCACTAATAGCTCTAGCACCATCGATCATAGAATTAAGCTCAGTTGTGAGAAGGTTTTCTTCTGTGTCTGGTGCTGCAAATTGTATTGTACTCATACCAATAACCTCGCTTAATCTATAGTGTATCTTATTGTTACAGTCAGTTCTGTGACCGTGCCAGATAACGCCGTTGTTAGTAATATAATCCATGAGTCAGCAGGAACTGTAGGATCATCAAAGGATGTAAGGTTTTGTCCTGCGCCTTCATTTGTGATTGCCGTAGGGGATGCCAGTATATCAAGACCTGTAGTATCTCGGGCAGTCCGATGTTCTGGATCAATAGTAACTGATGGCGATGTACCAACAACAACTGCTTGAACCTCAATGATTGTGATGGCAAAAAAGTAAAAGCCCAGATTGATATCTTCAGAGGCAGTTGGATTTTCAACCGTGACGTTTATCTGATTAACAGCGCCTACTCCGGTATCGCCTTGTGCGCCAGCTACGCCCGTATCACCCTGACCACCTGCTACGCCCGTATCACCCTGACCACCTGCTACGCCCGTATCACCCTGACCACCTGCACCCGTATCACCCTGATTGCCTTTCTCAACTAAAAGATCCCAATAGGTTGTCCAAGAACCACCTACGCCCGGTTCGTCGGAGGCAGAAGATGTGTGTCCTAAAATACACACATACCCATTACCGTTATTTTCTACACAATCATTTATGACATAGGCTGTTGAAGTAACCCAAGGACCTGTCCAAGGATATTCAGTTCCAGTATCTCCCTCAACTCCAGTATCACCTTGAACGGTGCTGTCAGCGCCAGTATCTCCCTGTTCGCCCTTCTCAACTAATAGATCCCAATAAGTGTTCCACGATCCACCAACTCCAGGTTCATCGCTGGCCTGAGATGTATGACCAGTAATACAGACGTAGCTAGAGCCATCGTTTTCTACGCAATCATTTATGGCATAAACTGTTGAAGTAACCCATGCACCTAACCAGGGAAATTGAGTTCCAGTATCACCTTGACCGCCCTGAACGCCGGTGTCGCCCTTTTCCCCCGTATCACCCTGGCCGCCGCCGCCAGAGAACGTTGGAGCAAGAGATATATTCTCGGTGTCGGCAAAACCACCAGCAGAGCCAATATAAGTAACTCCAAAAGTATGATAAGTGCCAGAATCGGCGGCCGAAGTAACCTCAAAGGTCACGAAATCATCGTCAACATTAGAGACCACCATCAGGCGATCGCCAACGCCTATGTCGTCTAATTGAGCGTCGAGATCGTTAGAATTTCTGTCGGTATCATGAACGTAAATCTCGGTTACGCTGGATAAAACAGCATTATCAAATTCAATATCTCCGGCCGCGTCTGGAGGGGCGGTCGTGTTAGTCGAGAATTTATATGGGAACGAATAGCCGCCGCCAGCACCGGCCGCGCCGGTGTCGCCCTGGTCTCCAGTGTCACCCTGAGCGCCCGAGCCAGTGTCACCTTTCGGCCCGGTAACGCCAGTATCACCCTGGACAGTGGAATCGGCCCCGGTATCCCCCTTCACGCCGTCAGATCCGGTGTCGCCCTTGTCTCCAGTATCTCCCTGAGCGCCGTCAGATCCGGTGTCGCCCTTTGCGCCAGCGATGCCGGTGTCACCCTCGCCCGTATCCCCCTTATCTCCATCGATGCCGGTATCCCCCTTCACGCCGTCAGATCCGGTGTCGCCCTTCTCCCCGGCATCTCCCTGAGTGCCCGTTACGCCCGTATCACCTTGCACGGTCGAGTCGGCACCTGTATCCCCCTCGACGCCCGTATCGCCCTTTTCCCCTGTATCACCTTGCGGCCCGGTAACGCCCGTATCGCCCTTGTCGCCTTGATAGGCCGGGGCGAGACCAATGTTTTCATCATTGGCGAAACCACCACTACTGGTGATGTAGGTAACGTCAAAGGTATGATATGCGCCAGAGTCAGCGGCAGCAGTAATCTTAAAAGTGGCAAAGTCGCTGTCGGCTTCAGAAAAGATTTTTACCCGATCCCCAACGTTGAAATCATCTATTTGCAGATCGAGATCGGCAGAGTTCCGATCTGTATCATGAACGTAAATCTCGGTTACGCTGGCAATTACGGCATTGTTAAATTCAATATAACCGGAGGCAGGCGGGGCAGTCGTATCTGTTGAGAATTGGTATTCAAAGACATAGCCGGAGGCCCCACGATCGCCCGTATCGCCGGTTACACCAGTATCTCCCTGGATGCCCTGACCCGTATCCCCCTTTTCGCCGGTATCCCCCTTCTCCCCGGTGTCACCTTTAACGGTCGAATCTTCCCCGGTATCACCTTTTGCGCCTGTTATGCCGGTATCGCCAGCATCGCCCGTATCTCCCTTCACGCCGTCAGATCCTGTGTCACCTTTTGCGCCTGTTATGCCGGTATCGCCCTCGCCCGTATCTCCCTTCACGCCGTCAGATCCTGTGTCGCCTTTAGCGCCAGCCGTTCCGGTGTCGCCCTCGCCCGTATCTCCCTTCACGCCGTCAGATCCGGTATCACCTTTAACGCCATCAATGCCCGTATCTCCCTGATCTCCAGCAAAGGAGGGGGCCAGGCTAATATTCTCAGCATCGACAAAACCGCCGCTGCTCCCAATATAGGTAACGTCAAATGTATGGTACGCGCCGGAATCGGCGGCTGAAGTGACTAGAAAAGTGGCGAAGTCATTGTCACCATCAGCAAGTATTATGATATAGTCGTTGGCCGCAATTTGATCGAGATTTGCATCTAAATCTGCCGAATCACGATTAGTGTCGTTAACCCAAATGGTCGCAACACTGCTTAATACTGCATTGTCGAATCGGATCTCGCCCGAGCCAGGCGGCGCGACAATCCCTGTATCAAATTCATAGCGGAAACTGTAACCACCACCAGCGCCAGCGGCCCCTGTATCCCCCTGAGCGCCGTCAGATCCAGTATCACCCTTTGCCCCGGCAGTTCCGGTGTCGCCCTTCTCGCCCGTATCACCCTGACCACCACCAGCGCCAGCGTTTCCAGTGTCTCCCTTTTCGCCTGCTACGCCTGTGTCTCCCTCGCCCGTATCGCCCTTAGTGCCATCCGATCCGGTATCACCCTTTGCCCCGGCAGTTCCGGTGTCGCCCTTCTCGCCCGTATCCCCCTGAGCTCCGGCAATCCCGGTGTCGCCTGGTGGACCATCTATCCCGGTGTCGCCCTGGACGCCGGCTCCGGTATCTCCCTTGGGACCAGTGTCGCCCTGCGGCCCTGGAACGACGCTATCAGCACCCGTATCCCCTTGGATGCCGGCTCCGGTATCGCCGGCTATACCAGTGTCGCCCTGTGGACCCTGATCGCCGGTGTCTCCCTTCAGGCCGCCGCCACCACCACCACTACCTTTGCTTTCAATTTTTAGTAAGGCCATGGAATCATCCTATAAACAAAAAAGCCTGACGAATACTTGCCAGGCTTTTATAAGTCGTATCAAAGGTCGCCTCACATATTGGGACAACGACCACAGAAAATAAAATAGCGCAAGATGATCATTGTCCCTTATGGGATGATTATTAAAATGTTATGGCCGCGCTGGAAACGATCGCGCCGCCTGGGAGTCGAACGTTCAAATACCACGTATCGGCACCGGCCTCTTCAATGTCAAGATCCAGAACGCCGGCCGCATCGGTCAAAAGTTCAAGCATTGTTTGAGCAACATGCTCATAAACAATCACGCCATCAGTGCCAATCGATGTGCCACCCGATGGTGCCGATGCGGTTAAAGCGGCAGCGGCCGTATCAGATAGCCAAGCAACAAATGACAGTCGTAACGCTAACGCCACGCCTTCACTATCAACGACCTGCAAGGTTACATTGATGACATTCGGCACTTCAACGCCAACGATTATTTCTACGCTTGGGATACTAGCGAGAGCCTGTGCTTTTACCGGACTATTTTCTGAATCCCATTGAGAGGGGGTTTTATTGCTTCCTGGCATTTCTTTCTCCTATGTCAACTTTATGCAAACGTGATCGCCGCACTACTGACGACTTCGCCGCCTGGAAGTCGAACGTTCAAGTACCACGTATCGACCAAAGCCTCTTCAATGTCGAGATCAAGAGCGCCATCAGTATCGGTCAAAAGGTAAAATAATGTGTCCGTAACAGGGGCATGAACAATGACGCCATTAGTTCCAATTGATGCGCCAACTGAGGGCGCGGTTAATGTCATGGCAGCCGCTTCCGTATCAGATAGCCAGGCCATTAATGCCAGTTGTAATGCCAGCGCCTGGCCTTCACTATCAACGACCTGCAAGGCCACATTAATGATATTGGATCCCTCAGCGCCAACGACGAATTCAACACTAGGGATATCAGCAAGGGCTATGGCTTTTGGTGGACTATTTTCTGAATCCCATTGAGAGGGGGTTATCATATTAATCTCCTAATTTCTCAAAGAGGTACACCGTGGCTCCTACCAAGCTCAACCAGATCAATAACAGGAGAGCGTTAAACTGTAGAAAACCGACTAATAGACCAAAAAGAACAACAAGAAAAGCTATGTAAGGGGTTAGACATCTGTGACAGGTGAATATTTGAGAAAAGAAATTATCGCCTGCTACATATTCTGTTATTTCTATTTGCTCACCATTAGGATCGAGCTTGTTAAAGGCTTCAGCTTTGAATCCAGCAAGCCGTCTGATTCGCAAATAGATATCGAAAGGACCGTCTTCCTCGTGAAGATAGAGGACGCCGATATAGGTAGCCGGCACAAGCACGGCTATTTGCACCAGTGTAACCAAAACCTCATTAAGCAGTTTCACCATTTGGAAATGCACCTGGGAATTTGTCTATGATCTGATCACGCACACGCCGCTGAAGCATATCGTTTCTGCCATAGAGAGTAATGGCACCTGGCATTGGTGGTCGTGTCTTGTCCGGGAAAATCACAATATCTTTACCATTGACTGCCTGTGGTATGCGAAGCGGCAACCTCACAGTCGCCTTTAGACCTAATGGGACCAATTCATCACCCAATGCAGTTGGATCCTTAACAGCCGCCCGGCTGTTTCTTTTCTTTTCGTCTTTTCAGCCCATTTCTCACACAAAGGCGGCCTGGAGGGACGCTAGTCCCTCCAAGCCATGAAAGAGCAGGATTAAGTTATTACGGCGTGTTGTCTGCGTGCTTAACAACCACGGCATTGGCCATCCCACCACCATAGGTGCAGGCGAGATCCGCACCAAAGTCGAGTGTCAGGACATCTGTGCCGGTATTGTAATCGGTGACGGTGCCATATATATGAGTCAGCCCATCTTCTGGATAGACTGCATAGACATCGCCAACATTTACAGCGCCGTAAGCCTCTAGTGCAGCCACAGTTAATTCGAGCGTATCACCACCCGAATCATTACAAACAGTAGCGGCAATACCCATGACTTGTTCAGGACCAACAGCCGGGATAAGAGATTCGCTACAATCAGCATTAAGAAATCTCATCCAAACATTAAGGCCCATCAAAACCATGGCGGCTTCAGTGTTAAGCCAGACATTCACACAGTTCCCATTCTTTTGAACGTTAACGGTGAATGCCCTTTCCTCGAACAACTGTACGCCATCCATAACCTCATCGGCGGGATACAGGACATTGGGCTGAACCAAGCCCGATCTCGCGCCGTAATAAGGCAATCTACCATTCAAAATGGCAAGCTGTTCTTGCTGATCGCGGAACACCCAACCGATCATTGGCCGGCCGCCGATGGTTTTTGGCACTAACCAGATTTCTCCATCGAGCTCGGGCGAAGTCTTAATGGTGATTTGGACGTTATCATAAGGATAAAGCCAGATAACTTTATTCTTACGAAAATCAGCGGCACGGTCTCGGATCTGAGGATCGGACAGCGGGTTGACACAGCCATCACACGGCTGCATACAGGCAGCCAGATTTGCGATACACGCAGTCTGTCCACGTCCGGTCCAGAGCTCCCATTCCATCGCTTCATCCGACCACTTGGCCAAATCATATTCCATCAGCCTTTCGAGCCAAAGGACCAAGAATTCGGTCATGTTTTTACCGGTCATGCCGGTAAAAGCGTGTCCGTGAATCGTGATAGAATCGTTTGCTGCTGTGATTGTGGCTTCTGGGCTTGCGGATCCCGATCCACCTGTCAGCGCATCCCAGTCAAGCTCGACATGCTCATAAGCCTCACACTTGTCGCCGGCCTGGAATTGGCCATTGTTTATCTGTGTCTTAATGCCCTGTAGCTGATGTCGAACTGTCTGATCGCCATTCCAAGCTATATCACGTAGATGCTTCATGAATGGCCCACGCAACTCTGCCAGGATGAATTCGATGAATAGATCTGCGAGTGGCGCACCTTCATCGAAAGTGCCGTCCCTACGGAAAAGCGTAGGATAACTAAATAATCCATACGCATCGCAGAACTTTTTCATGAACTGGGTGAAAAGAAGATTATCGAAACCAACGGCAATCAGAGTCTGATTGGGGAGAATAATCGTACATTCCAAAGTCTCCCTGGTAGCCGTTGAGTAGTCGCAGTCATCGCCTGCGGCTATGATATCCCAGTTATCATCCAACAGTATTCGCATGTTGGTATCATCTTCCCACCTATGTAAAAATCGTGGGATACCGCGCAGAACATCATCGGGTATTAGAGGGCGCAAGTCCATAATTGGAGCCTCACAAGTATCACCGAATTTGCCTGCGGAGGTCATGGATTCAAACTCTAAAGTCATGACTTAAATCTCCTTATTGTTATTAGGCACAGTAAAAACTGTACTCGTTATGGAGTGCGAACTATGCCCAAAACGCGCTGCCGGCGCTTAGGATCACGCCCACTATAATCTGGATTTTTCGGAGCCTGCTGCAAGGCTTTCAAGGTTTGTGGCCTTGGATTTTCCTGCGGTTCGGGCTCTACCGGCTTAGTGGGTTTTGCACTTGAAACAAAACGGATCTTTTTTACCTGGGGTACAGCTTGCAGTCCCTGAGCGAAAACAAAACCGGCATTCTCCTGCAATCCCTCAACAAAAATGCTGATGATGGCCGGGTTCGAAGCAAACGCACGAGCAAGCACTTTTAATGCTTCTTCGTCCTCTGCTAACGCCTCTGCCATCTCAAGGATAGGAATGACGGTTTCTTCTGCTTCAACGATCTCAGCAAACTCTTCCTCGGGCACTTCGATTTCGATGTGAGTCTCCTGGACCAGTGGGCTTAAATCGCCCTCTTCGGTGACTTCAACATCCTGCTCTTCAATTCCCATGTCACGTACCTCCAATTGAATGGAATTCGTGGTGTCAACCTCATCGGATTTAGCGCCAGATCCGACAACGGTTTCACCATCTGCCAAATGAATAACCGGCTCTGGAGTTTGTAAGCCAGATTTTCGTTGGTTGATTTCGGAACAAGTCACGCATTCAACGAAAGCTGGATCCAGGCCCATGGATAAAAGCCGTTCCCGGTTGGCCTCTCGGTCGCCAGGTACGGTCACAACACTATATTCAATGACTTCACTAGTAGGGATAAGTATTTCATCCTCTAATTCAACGATATTTTCCTCATCTTCCAATGTCATCATGATATGGATCGACACGGAATTGAGATAAGCGTCTTCCCACAAATCGGCAATTACGCCGGTATCGAATTCGCCGATGGCGTCACCGATCCAATTAGTAGTGGCGATCGGTACGACCATGCGATGAAAATCTATCGCGTCTGGCGAATACAATTTCCCATCTTCCAGGTAAAGCGAATTACGACCTAACGGAATATTGAAATTGTGCATGTAAAGCACCAGTCCTGTCTTTCCCCAGGCGTCAAAACGCATACCTGATGGCACCAATCTATATGGCTTGCCGGTGTAATAATCACGGTTACGCGATTTTGTCCCGCTGGCCACCAAGATCCTGCCACCTGTTCTGTCGGTCTGCTCAGTCTGGAATTTTATTCCTTGAGCGAATGTTCGTTTTTTAGTTTTAGTTTTTTCCGCCATCTCAGCCAATCTCCAACGCTTCCTTTATAACCTTGAAGGTCGCTGCTCCAACACCAGGAATTGCGGTTAGATCTACCCCATCCTGGACGGCCTTTCCAACCGCAGCCGGCGAACCATAGCCGTTTTCTTTCAACAAATCGGCAATCTTATCTCCAAACTGTACGGTTAAGGGATCAGCCGGGTTTTCTTCTTCCACAGCATCCTCGATATCGAGAATCTCGTCTTCAACTTCGTGTGGACCAGGCTCTTCCACAGCTTCCTCGATACTGGGTATCTCGGCCTCAGCTTCAGGCTCTGGTTCGCCATAAGACTCCAGAGCTCTTACCTGAGCCTCCAAATCCTCGACTCTTTTTACTAGCTCGTTATACACTTTTACTGATACGAAAGATGCCATCTTACCCTCCAGACAAACAAAAAGCGCCACATTGTGGCGCTCTAGCCGGCGCTCTGGCCATGATTAAATTGTTAAATCAGTATAAGACCTGGACTATACTACGTCAAGCCGTTAACCCTTAATGGTTGGTGGTGCAACGCCCTTGACTGCTGGAGCACCAATAGGTTTTATACTCTCCAAAATAAAACGAAAGCCCTTGACACGACCTGTAAACAGTATCTTGTCAGGGCGACATTTAACACGAATTCGGCTGCCTTCACAAGCCTCTGACCTGATGTTGCGACACCGGGGACAGCGAATGAAGATGAATTTTCCATCCCCATCATTTCTTGGGCTCATGGGATATCACCATTTTGGCCATTTCGGATTTATCATCCCGATTAATGGCAAGCGGATCACGAATCATGTCCGGTACTTCCGGTCGTTCTCTGTGAATCTGAGCTATGCCATCTGATCCGACATGCGACTTAATTATGGTAGATACGATCGGCTCACCATCTAATTTCAAGACCCTTTCGTCGACCATGTTCACATAAACAAGTAATTGGCCAAACCGGTTATTCAAAGTTTCAAAACGTTCTAAAAGTTCTGTTAATGCTGCTGCCGTATCCTCTGGCAAATTAAGCTGGAGCTTCCATAAATCAACGTCAATTTCTAATGTCTCATCGTCCTTATTGCCGGCCACAGCTTCCTCCTAGAACGTTCAAGTTCTTGTCAGGCGAATTCATAACAATCCATGTTTTGATGCTCCCCTGTCGCCTTCACAAAGACGACTGGTGAACAATTTTCGCGTGCTACGCATGTAGCGCATGATTCAAGCACTGTTCTCACCCAACTAGATTCGATATTATCACCTATGTCAACAATTAGCCAAAAACACTTGTCGTTTGCACAGCAAATACTAGTGCAATCGCCGGGATTAACCGTTAAATGAAGGGATGTATTAAAGGATTTTGCCCGACCTCTTTCGAAAGCCTGAACTGTAGAAAAGAAATAAAGACGCGCTCTGCTGGCTATCTGGAATTCGCTTAATTCACCTAATGAAATAGCGATTGAAAAGGCATTAAGGAATTGGAATTGAGTAAGTAGTATCTCATCAATTCCATCCCAATCGCTGCCCAGTAGCTGATTAAACCCACCACGCCCGAGCGCGTATTCGCTAACCACTGTTGCCGTGACTGCCTGGCGCATACCTGTCTCCCACGCACCAAGCCCTATCAAGCCCAGTAGTAATAGCGCAGTCCAGTTAAACCCTTCTGGCTCTTCATCTTCCTCAAGAGGATATCGAGCAAAGCGATCCGCTGCGCCCATGGTGAGACTGTTTCGATACTCGATAAGAGTGTCATGATAAATAATTTCGCCTGTTTCGGTATCAACATAAACGTGGTTTTCTTCATCCCACTCCCACTCCATTTTTATGGCGTCTAAATATGCCAAGCCTTCCAAAGTTGTTCTTAGCCGTTCATTGAAAGTCCCGGCTTCTGGATCCCTTGGCGGTAATGGATTAACTAGTTGATCGGGCATTAGCGGCATTTCGCTGCCTTTTCTTCTGTCTAAGCACAGCCGTTTTCTTGGATTTGGGCTTTAGCACCCGCTTCTGCTTCTGGCGCTTGTCGCGTCTAAGAAGCCGTTGCTTCATTCTAAGAGGTAGGCCGATTAATTCAGTGGCTTTGAGCTCGGAACTAGAATCGTTCATGCTTCTTTCAGCAAATCCCCCTTGTCTTCAGGCCCTTCTTCTTCCCAGAGCTCCTGAGCGTCGTCCTCAGCCTCGGCGCGATCGGTATCAACAGATTCGGGGAATGGTAGCGGCTCTCCATTGGAGGGCTCGAAGCCCATTGGCCGGATATCTTCTCGATGATACAGTCTCGGCTCAATAAAAGAGCTATCCCAATCAAAGTTAACAAAAACACC
>SDBV01012401.1_pt1 | contig 10932 bp, 11 predicted proteins | sample 2277081 | NCBI WGS metagenome assembly SDBV01 (sample SAMN10402039, study PRJNA504765) | marine sediment metagenome | isolation source: marine sediment core GS10_PC15, 223 cmbsf | place: Arctic Ocean: Southern Knipovich Ridge | collected 2010
AAGAAAAATAAATACGGCATATATTATTATTCTAAGTCTTATTCTTATACTTGAATTCAAATTCTTCCAATCCCCTGCTTATTCCTATCTTTATTGCCGGATAGAACATTATCATAAGGAGTATATTAAATAGATAAGATTGTAGTTTTTCACGATAATTCTTGACAAGTGTTTCGTCACCGACAAGCTCATTATTTCTTAAAACATCTAAAGCCCAACTCCCAACAGGCATGCCTTGATAAGTCCAATTCTTGTAATTATCGGGGTCAAATGAATGAACAACATCATTGACTATGGCTTTCTGGTCGGAGCTAATATAGCTGGATAGATAAACTGGGACTTGTCCGGACCAATTTGTCCAAAGTAATTTGTCTTGACGCGTACATTTCTCACAATTAGCCTTATTTTGTAATTTATCATTCTCAATATCACCATTGTATTTTCCCCAAATCCCACCATAAACGCCGCATTCGCCTATTTGAAGTTCACCGCAAGCAACAGGTATTATTTCAGCGCCTCTTAAGATCAAGGATTGTGACAGAAGAAAGTCGTGGATCCGACATGGTTGGGAAATAATAAAAGACATGAATAATATTTTTTGATCGGTGATTTTTTGAGGCAATCTCGTCTTTATCACGTCTTCCCTTATATTGCGAAATCGTTCATCGTAAGCCGAAGAACTCACGGGAAAATAACTTTTTAAATGCTTATAAATCTTCTTTTTTAGCGCCAAAAAACCTTACTCCCATCTGATAATCAATAATTATAAAATACGTAACAGAATATCCTGTCATCTTGTCATTTTACTTAAAAAAGATATCTATTGTCTTTGTTGCACGCTTGATGAAATCAAAATAGGGTCTTTTATTCAGGTAGCAATTTACTAATTTTATCCTTATTTATAATCGATTCAGTTCTTGAGTCATATTTAGCTTGCTTAACGGGATTTGCTTCTGGATATGCTATTTTTTCATCACTTTTTGCATGAGGCAGCACAATAAACATGTCATCGGTTTCCACCGCAAATATGGCCTCTTCCTCGGTCATTAAGACTTCATACATTTTCTCGCCTGGCCTGATTCCAACAACATTTAAAGCGACATTTTTTGATTCCACTTCAAATCTTCGTGAATATTTATCCACAACTGCCTCAGCCAACTCTCCCAGTTTAACAACCGGCATTTTTAAAATAAAAACCTCACCGCCAACTGCTTGCTCGAAAGCTTTAAATACCAAGCTAACTGCCTCAGGAATGGAGATTATAAACCTAGTCATCTCGGGGTCCGTAATGGTAATAGACTTTGTTTTTTCAATCTGATCTAGCCAAACTGGCAAAACGGAGCCGCGCGAACCCAGAACATTTCCAAATCGAACACATGAAAATATCGTTCGATGATCGCCCTTGTGATGCATCGCAGACGTAACGATTTTTTCTCCCAATAACTTAGTTGCCCCCATAACATTTATAGGACTTGCGGCCTTGTCAGTGCTTATTGAAACAACTCTCTCAACTTCATTATCAATTGCTGCATTTACAAGATTTTGAGTTCCTATAACATTTGTCTGAACTGCCTCAAAAGGATTGAATTCACAAATGGGTACATGCTTCAAAGCAGCTGCATGAAATATTATATCTACACCTCGAACAGCTCTTTCAAGCCGAGCGCTATCACGAATATCGCCAAGAAAATACCTAATATCTCGATTGGCACCTAATTCGCGATTAAGTTCGAATTGCTCGTGCTCATTTCGAGATAATATCCTAATGACTTTCGGGTCAAGAACCATGAGCTGTCGAACTATTTCACTTCCTATGGAGCCCGTACCGCCTGTTACAAGTATGGTCTTGTTAGCAAAGAATTTTTTCAATTTTAAAGCTCCTTCAATAAGTTGCTAAGATTGTCCGCGATGTAAGCAATTTCTGACTCTGAAAGTCTGTTATGAAATGGCAACGCTATACTGTTATCAGCCACGCTTTCGGTTACAGGAAAATCGCCTTCTTGATAACCAAAAAGGTCCACGAAATAGGGTTGCAGATGTATTGGAGTAAAGTAAGCCGAACAACCTATCCCTGAATCTCTCAATCTTTGAAGCAAGCCATCTCTAGCACTACGACCGTGATTTGATGACAATTGAATTACGTAAACGAACCAACTACGATTACTTTCTCCAACATCTTTTTGTGGTAAAATAATATCGATATCACTAAGATAATTTTCATATAAATTAGCAACCCTATCACGTTCAGATAAAATCTCATCTAGTCTACTCATTTGCGCTATACCTAGAGCACAATTAATGTCAGATAATCGGTAATTATATCCAAGTCGTTTGTGTTGCAACCAACCCGCTCCCTCATCTCTGCCTTGGTTACGTAAACTACGACAAAGGTTGGCTACATGGCCATTGTCAGTACAGACAATGCCTCCCTCTCCTGTCGTTATTTGCTTATTTGGATAAAAGGCAAAAACCCCGACGTCTCCTAAGTTGCCAGCAGATTTACCCTTATATGTTGCTCCGAGCGCTTCGCACGAATCCTCAATGACTTCTAATTTATACCTTTTAGCAATATCAGAAATTATATCCATTTCACAAGGTAATCCAAAAACATGAATTGGTAAAATAGCTTTTGTTTTATCAGTTATGTGCGGCTCAATTAAGCTAGTGTCAATATTGAGAGTCTTAGGATCAATATCTACAAATACAGGTTTTACATCTTCATAAAGTAAGCAATTAGCGGAAGCAACAAAGCTAAAGGGCGAAGTTATTACTTCATCACCCTTTTTCAGACCGAGACTCTTAACGGCAAGGTGAAGTCCGCTTGTTCCGCTATTTACGGCCACTGCGTACTTAGATCCAACATTATCAGAAATAACGTGCTCGAATTCAAGTAGTTTAGGGCCCAGGCTTAGATTAGGCGTTTTAAGAACTTCTAGAACTGCATCTATCTCGTACTGAGTTACGTCTGGTCCAGATAATGGAATTGTCATTTTATCTTTCAATAGCGAGTTCCTTTGCAGGGACACCTACTACCGTTAGCTCGTCAGGAACGTCATTAATGACAGCTGCGCCAGCACCTATCCGACAGCCCGCACCGATGCTAATATTATTTAAAATGTTTGCACCAATTCCAATGTGCGTTAATTTTCCCACACTAACTGAACCTGCTAAATGGACGCCCGGAGATATGTGACCCCAATCTTCAACTATGCAATCATGATCAACAGTCGAGCCTGTATTGATAATGACTCCCCTTCCAATTGATACGTTTGGCCCAATTACAACGCCCGGCATTATTACAACACCTTCACCCAGTTCAGCACTTTTCGAGATTATCGCCTGAGAATGAATTGCAGCGATAATTTCAATATTTCGTTCTTTACATTTTTTATATATTTGCGATCTAATAGTGTTATCTCCAATACCAAGCACTACTTCTTTATGGCCTGGTTCGTTTAAAAAATTTTCGACATCGGATACTACTTTGACACCGTTAATCAACGTTCCGGACCGCTTAAAATCGTCTACATAGCCTGTTAGGTCAATTCCCGATGATTCCAAGATATCCTTAATGACTTTTCCATGTCCTCCTGCTCCAATAATAAAAGTCATTTTTGAGTCCTTTTCCCTTTCAAGTAATAACTCTTTTTTCTAAAAATATTCATAAGTTACAAAAAGTCCGACCACGCTAGTTCATCGTCGCTTATTAGATCCCTGTTTAATGTTCGACCGATGATGTAAAAAACCTCGTTTGGACTAATGCCCGTACCAGGTCTTTTGAAAGTAATGTCGCTTTCTTTAATTTTGTGACCCTTTTTTAAGTCTTTTATAGCAACTACACTACGACGGAAAGCCTTCCTTTTCTGAAACTCCCCTTTACTAATAATTCGCTCAGCGCTACCAAGAGAATAGAAAACTTCCTTTGTCTTGCTAACAATTAATTCCATTTCATCAGGTTCGGCAGAAATTGCATGGTCCCAACCTGCCATTTCTTTATCAAGAGTAAAGTGCTTTTCAATAATAACTGCACCTAGCGCAGTGGCCGCAAGTGAAATAGCAATACCATCAGAGTGATCGCTAAAACCAACGTTCACATTAAAGGCGCGTTTCAAAGTAATCATGTTCCGAAGATTTATATCCTCAGCTAAAACGGGATAAATTGAGACACAGTGGAGCAATGCAATTGGCCCCTCTCCACTTTTTGACAATGATGTAATAGCACTCTCTATTTCCCCAAGAGTAGCCATGCCCGTTGAAAGCAAAACAGGCTTATTTTTTCTTGCAACATACTTAAGTAATTCCAAGTTGTTAATGTCCATCGAAGCTATCTTGTAACAGGGAACGCCAACCGACTCGAGTAGGTCGACTTCTTCCATAGAAAAACAACTTGAGAGAAAAGTAATATTATTTTCTTTGCAATATTCTGCAACTTCAAAATGCTGATCAGGCGTAAATTGATATTTCTCAACCATTTCTTCCAATGAACCAAAGTGCTTATGTTTGTCCTGATATTGTGTGTTTCGCTTATATTCAGCTTTAGATATGAGGGATGTTTTAGACCATGATTGAAATTTTACAGCATCAACCCCGCTTGCTTTGGCCTCATCAATCAGGCGTTTGCAAAGTTCCATATCCCCATTATGGTTAGCGCCAATCTCGGCAATGATATAAGGTGGTTCGCTTTCACCTATAGTTCGCCCATTAATAACTAATTCTTCCATATTTTCTCCAAATTCGGATGAGCAACACATGACCACCATACATAATTAGGTGATAAATCATTGAGCGCTCGCATATACTTATCTAACAACCCTTCCGTTCCAACCATATTGTGACGAAAATCTGAAACATTCTGGCATGCTTTCAAAAGCTTATCATGAAGACCGGCAGTAATAATACCTTTAGAAGAAAGCAATAGATCATAATGGTCATTTACTAATTGAGCCGCATAAATAATATATTCTTTATTAAATGGAGTAAGAATTCTTGCTGTATTTGATTCATATTGTCGATAAGCCATACCAATATTGTAATCAAACTTAATTGATGCTCCAACCGATAAAGCTCGAGTAGCTATAAACCAATCCATTAGCATACACTTTGGTGGAATAGGCAAGCATTGCCTAATTACATCAGTTTTATAGATAGTATTGCCCATGCCAAAAACATTATTATTAATCAATATATCTTCAACGCTCGAATCCGGTGATGGTCGAAAAATTAAGCCTGTGTCGTGCCCAAGTTGATCAATGATGCGCATAGCACATCCGCTTACATCGCAATCAACAAGCGCTCTTTTTGCACTTTCTATGCGAGTTGCTTCCAAGCAATCATCGGCATCAACGAAAACAATTGCGTCATAATTATCGCTCATTTTCTCAATAGCAAGCTGTCTAGCTTGCACAGGGGTTTCACCAGTTGCCACACTTAGCCACGTGGCTTTTACATCTGAGCCAATAACTTCAATTACCTCTTCGGCTTCTAGCTCGTTTACAGTGATCCATAAATCAAAATCTTTATCTGTTTGCTCTTGAACAGACTTATACCAACTAGGCAGATAATCGACTGCACCCTTATGAATAAATGTATATAATGCTAAAGTCTCAACCATGTTCTTTCCGTTCAATTAAATGAGATTGCATCAATATCTCAGCTAGTTGCCAATCATCTTCAGTATCAATATCCACGGCTCGTTGCCAGGGCATGACCCATGCCTGCGAGTTAGCAGTATGAAAATTTTTCTCTTCTTTTAAAATTTCAGCTTTAATCCACCATATAGCGCCAGTTGGACAAAAGACGTACGAAAGATCTTGACTGCGCGATTTGACCTTATCTGGAAAACTATACTTTATTTCATTTCTATCATTAAGCGACATAGCCCACCATGGATTTTGCCACCCATAGTCAGTAACAGATATTTGAGAATCTGCGTTATGTCTCTCAAACTGAGCAAAACTTAACTCAATATCATCAGCCGTTCTGAGTGGACAATTTGGCATAAGTTGCGCAACGTATTTATAAAATATACCAGCTGGATCAACACGGTTAAGAGCGTCGGCAGTAACCTCAGAAACTGGGGTATAGTCATCTGAAATCTCAGAGTCTCTCATAAAGGGAACTTCGGCGCCAGCTGCTTTTGCTATTTTTGCTATTTTGTGACTATCAGTACTAACGATAATTTTACTAAATAGCCTGCTCTTTAAGGCTGCGTCTATTGTGTAATCGATTGCCGGCTTTCCGCAAAGGTCGCGAATATTTTTTCCAGGAACTCGCTTAGACCCGCCACGGGCTGGTATAACGGCCAAAATATTCTCATTTTTATTTTTTTCATTCATGCTATATATATTCACCTACCAAGCAACTGAGTTTGAACATGCTAATAAATTGGCAATCATTTTGCTCCTAAAAGCTATGACTCTTCAGAGCGAGTTTCTTCAAAATGGTGTTGATGACCTTCGCCTAAATCGGATACTGTTTTTTTTCGAACAAATACCGTCGCATACTGCAGCCAAGATGGCTGCATGGGTTCGATAATCCTCTCGAGTGTCTCAATGTTTTGGTAGCGATCAAGTATCTTCCAGGATGCACGAAAATAGTCAGATAATACAAGAGTTCGATAATGCGACATTTTTAAATTGGCTTCAAGCCATTCCTCGTAAAACAAGAAATAACTATCTGAAAGAGAAAAGACATTTTCGAAAACTTTATCACGATAATTATTAAGCTGTTCAAGCACGGCTGACGTGAAAACAAAGTCAAAGCGAGCCTTGCTTTTTAATTCAGTAATTTTTGCAGGATCCAGTACCGAGCCCTGGACCACATTAATATTTTTAATTTCACTTTGTTTTGATTTGGCTAAAAAATCAACGGGCGGTGCCTTCGCAAGATTACGCGTGAGCCGTACACCTGACGCCGTTGGTTCAAGTCCATAGAAATTAACATCAGGAAACCGCGATGCAAGAAATAATAAATTTAGACCGGCGCCAGAACCAATTTCAAGAACTGAGGACAAATTATGTTTGCGGATCTTCTCAGAAAGACGCTCTACTATACAGTATTTTTTGAACTCTAAAGGCGACATGCCGTCAACCGGAATGCCGTTATTACAAAAAGTTAAGTCTGTCCTATATAGATCACGCGACTCCCAGCATCGCTCCCAATAATTCTCATATTCGGGCAAGCTTATGTCCTGCTTACGCTTGCCATAGCTTGTTAAGGCACGAAAGGCTAGACGCATTGTTAACAGGAATCGCGACCTCATAAAAGTAATATTATTCTTAATTTCTCGTAGCTGGTCTCTATCCATAACAACTCAAATTCTTACAAATCACGGCTTTTCTAGGAAAATTTAAATAATGCGACGCCCAAGACCACAGCTTAGCGCTCTTGTTCATAATAAAAACTGACAATTTAAAATACCTCCCACTGACCGACCCGATTTACGAAACGCCAATCGAGTTCTTCCTAAAAGTCAATCGTGAACTTTGACAAAGTACGCTTAATTCACAAAAAATCTAAAATTAATATAGTCAATTTCTTATAGAAACATTGCCATTTAAAAAAATGACACCATGACCACTCTCGTATGGCCGTCCCGTTCCAAATAAATCATAATTAGCTACAGAAAAATGTAACGCCATAGCAACGCTATCGAGAGCATGATTGTGTCCTTCGGACAAGCTAAACGTAACAGCATAATTCCCCGGTAAAAGAGGAAATTCGTCGAAATCAAATACTGCCACCCCTTCTTGGCAGTCATCAATTTTTTTGTTATCAACGAGATAGCTTGCAAATGAAAAAACAGTATCTCCGAAACTATTGTAGACAGATAAACCAAAGGTCGGGTTCTTTAAAATTCTGTTTGCTTTAAATCTATAACAGATTTTTACCTTAGCGCCCATCGGGAGCTCTTGTGTCGCGTTTCCATCCTCATTTTCAATCCACGCTTCTGTAATTGCTCTTTGATCACCAGTATGTCTCGGGAATAGCGATAAATCCACGACTGCTGATTTTTGCTCATGTACCGAACCCGAAATATAGCTTTCTATCACTTGACTGGGAAGTCCGTTTTCTATAACGGTACCTTGATCCAAGAGTATGCAACGCTGACAGAGTTGTTTTATTGCCCCCATATTGTGACTTACAAATAAGACTGTCCTTCCTTCTTTGGCAACGGCACTCATTTTACCTAAACATTTTTTTTGAAATTCAGCGTCACCGACAGCTAATACTTCATCTATTATTAAAACCTCTGGTTCCAGGTTAGCTGCAACCGCAAACGCAAGCCTCACTTGCATGCCGCTTGAATAACGCTTTACCGGTGTATCGATAAATTTTTCTACGCCGGAAAATTCAACAATTTCATCAAATTTTCGATCGATTTCCTTTTTTCTCATACCAAGAATAGTAGCGTTAAGGTAGACATTTTCTCGACCAGTAAGTTCCGGGTGAAAACCAGTGCCTACTTCCAGTAAGCTGGAAACACGGCCGTAGATCTCCGCAAACCCTGTTGTTGGTTCAGTGATACGTGACAATATTTTAAGAAGAGTACTCTTACCAGCTCCGTTTGGCCCGATTATGCCTATAGCTTCACCTTGCTTAACTTCAAAGCTAACATTTTTTAAAGCCCATATGATACTTTCAGATTCTTCTTCATTAAACCGGGTTAATGAGCGCAAATGTGATAGATTCTTTAATGGTGCCTTTACAGTATCGACAATCGCTTCACGAAAAGTTTTTTCTTGCTGACGTGTGCCAATCCGGTAACGCTTACCGAGATTTTCTATATTTATAGAACTCATTTACACCACATCCGCAAACTTCCGTTCAACTAATTTAAAATACACCAGACCGCCAAGAAAAACTAAAATACTAATTACAGCAGAAGCACCAAATGCGAACCATGGAAAATCAACAGTTCCTAACAGTGCCGAGCGAAAACTCTCTATAACACCAGTCATAGGATTCAAAGTAAGAAGCAACCTAAACCGTTCTGGCATTATAGAAAGTGGATATACTACAGGCGAAACGAACATCCAAAGAGAAACTAAAAAAGGAATTACATATCTAACATCTCGATACTGAACATTTAATGCAGATGTCCACAGGCCGATGCCAAAAGCTGTTAAGATCATCGGCAGGGCGATTATTGGAAGTAGTAAGACAAATATTGTGGGCGTAACCTTGTAAAATATCATCATCCCAAACAAAACAACAAGCGCAACCACAAAGTCTAAAAGCCACCCAACAATCGACGCCGCAGGTATGGCGATGCGGGGGAAATAAACTTTACTTATAAAGGCTTGATTACTCACCAAGCTATTGCTAGAAAAATTCACTGCATTAGAAAAATAAGTCCAAGGAACCATCGCAGCAAAAGAAAATATAGGATAAGGAACGCCGTCTGAGGGAAGGCCGGCTAGCCGACCGAAGAATAAACTAAAAACAACCATCGATAAAAATGGTTGGAGAACGGCCCAGGCCCCTCCAAGCACAGTTTGTTTATAACGAATCTGAATCTCACGAAGAACCAAAAAATAGAAAAGATCACGGTACTGTCTTAGCTCATTTATATCGACCAATTTCCAAGCTGGCTTTGGTTTGATTACCGTCTTATAGTGAAGATAATCATTTTCATTTCCCTTTGAAGCATCAAATTTGGCTTTTTCCGAGTTGTTGACACTTTTTTCTTTTAAGCTTTGATTTTTGTTTCTCATGATAAATATAAACCCTGCTAGACTTCTTCCCCTTTTTATTTTTCACCAGAACATGAAAACTTATCACCTGTTATTTGACAAGCTCCGCCATTTCGAAACTCTAATTTCGATATGCCTAGCTCTTATTCGAGAGAGTTCAGCTGTTCCAATGGTTGCTCACAACGTCAATTAGCTTATCTTACTTATCTCACAAGTTTCTGCTTCTACCTTAAAAGCCCAACTCTCAATAGCATTCAAAAGGATCTTTACTCGATCTTTTCCAGATAACTCACCAATATAGCTACCCTCAAGACCTTCAAAGGGGCCTTTTAGAAATCTTACTTTATCGCCCTTTTTAATTGACAGATCCGCGATGAGACCGTTTTTTTCATTAATATCTTTATGCTTTAATGAATCAATTATTGTTTTTGGTATCGGAATCAAATTATTGCCATAGCTTAAAAACGTGCGCACTCCATGCAAGTACTTAATTTTCACCCAGTTAGAAAGCGACAAATCAAGACAGATAAACAAGTATCCCGGAAAAAGAGGTTCGATCCTTTTTTTCCCTGAATTCTTAACCTTTGGTAACAAAACTTCAAAGCCATCTCGGCTTAAAATCGAACTAACCACACCTTCACATCTAGGGTTAGTGTTAATTACATACCACTTTTGATCTTTATCTTTAGAATAATTTTCGATACTCATATTCCCAGTCTTCCAATTTCACATTATTTATGTTCATTATTTGAACATTATTGACAATAATTGCAGGTCTGTCAAGTAATACCAAACGTTATTAGTCAACTTCTGCTCGCCAATCAATGTCCTTTGCTTGCCCATCTCTTGCAGAGTCAAGCGCAGCTAACGAGCAAACGGTAGCTCTAATGCCATCAATAACAGTTACGCCTAATTCGTTGTGGCCATTTACTGCCCCAAGAAAATTTTTCATTAGCCCTTCATGACCCTTATCAGCTTTGTTCTCAAATGCTTTCCCATTCAAAATCAATTTTTTATAATCATCTAGAATGGCGCTCTTCCCGCCGCCGCTGACTTCGACATACTCTTTTGATAATTCGCTGCTTCCAGTAGTCGAGTAAACTATTGTTGCTACCGACCCGCCGCTGAAAGTAACAATGGACGACAAATTGTCCTCATCAATGATGTTTTGGTTATTGCTCCTCGTTTTGCCAGCATATATAGATATTGGTTCATCATCAAAAAACCAACTGGCAAA
>SDBV01012402.1_pt1 | contig 10932 bp, 11 predicted proteins | sample 2277081 | NCBI WGS metagenome assembly SDBV01 (sample SAMN10402039, study PRJNA504765) | marine sediment metagenome | isolation source: marine sediment core GS10_PC15, 223 cmbsf | place: Arctic Ocean: Southern Knipovich Ridge | collected 2010
ATTTTATTAACTTTTTTTCATGATTTTTATTTTTAAGTTCACCAAAAGTAATACTTTTTTTTTCTAATCTTTTCATTAAATTTGAGCCCTTAAAAGTGACTCAAATTCATTTTGCCATTAACCAGTAACCGTTTAAAGTATAACTATGTTTTCAATTTTCCATTATATCTTTTTTCCTATGTAAATATAAACAACAATATAGCAATATAACAATATAACAATTTTTTATTTGTTTTATGCATTTATTATCTAATAAGATAAAGTTCCTGAATAATTAAGATTTTAATTTCTCAACAATTTTAATTACTTCAACTGCCTGCTTCACATCATGAACCCTTAAAATATCCGCCCCGTTCAATAATGCTATTGTATTTAATACAGTAGAACCATTCAAAGATTCCTGGGGTGTTGTGTTTAATAATTTAAAAATCATAGATTTTCTTGAAATTCCAACCATTAAAGGTAATTGAAATATTTTAAAATGAGCTAAATTTTTTAATAATTCATAATTTTGTTCAAGAGTTTTTCCAAATCCAAAACCAGGGTCTAAAATAACATCTTTAACACCAATTTTTTGTAAAATTACTAATTTTTCTGAAAAATATTTAATAATATCTTTAATCAAATCGTCATAAACAGGATTGTTCTGCATATTTTGAGGGGTCCCTTTTATATGCATCATAATATAAGGTAGCTGTAGTTCTGCAATAGTTGTAAACATCTTATCATCTAATGTGCCACCCGAAATATCATTTATAATACAATCACCATACTCAAGAACAAGTTTTCTTACAATATTTGAACGAAAAGTATCAATTGAAAGAATAGCGTCTTGAAATTTCTGACGAATAATTTCAACAGCCGGTAATAATCTTTTTATTTCTTCCCGTTCTGAAATACACTTTTTACCAGGGCGTGTAGAACAAGCACCAATATCAATAATAGCTCCACCCTCTGATAAAATCTGTTCAGCTCTTTTTAATATTTCTTTTTTATTTTCATATTTGCCTCCATCATAGAACGAATCAGGAGTAATATTTATAACTCCCATTACAACAGGAGTAGAAAGCTCTAATATTTTTCCAAGGTAATTTATTGTTTTTTTCTTTTTAAAAAATGTATTTTTAAGCCGTGATTTCATTATTAAAGTTGTGAACTTTTTTACAAAAATAGTAAATAAAATTGTACCACGACTTTTTAAGTCGTGATTTTAGGTTATTGAGCGACTCAGGAGAGTCGCTCTACAGAAATGTATCACGACTCTCCTGAGTCGTGAAAGAATAAAAATATGGAAAAAAAAGAAAGATACAAAAGAAACTTGCCTCATATACAAATAAGAGGTCAAACATTTTTTGTTACTTATTTACTTTATAATGCCATACCTAATCGTTTAATAATGAAGTTATCAATAGATTCTGAACATATAGAACTTAAACTAAAGCAAACTTCAAAAAACATTAAAGAAGATTTATATAAGGAAAGAGAAAAATACTTTAAAAGATTTGACAATACTTTACACTCAATAAAAAAAGGTATGCATTGGCTTAAGCAAGATAAATTAGCCAAAGTAGTTGCAGATTCATTACAGTTTTGGGACAATAAAAGAATTGATCTTATAAGCTACTGTATAATGTCAAATCATGTACATGCAGTTTTTGATGTTTTTGAATGTAATGAAAATAATGAACCTTTGTATTTACAAGATATTATGGAGTCAATTAAAAAATATAGTGCAAAAAAATGCAATGAAATTCTTGGGCGTAAAGGTCAGTTTTGGCAACATGAAAGTTACGACAGATTAGTTCGAAATCGTGAGGAACTTTATAGAACTATTTGTTATGTATTAGATAATCCTATAAAAGCTGGTCTATGTGAAAACCGGGCAGATTGGAAATGGTCATATATAAAACCAGATTATAATGAGTTTATATAGTATAACTTTCTAATTTTGGGCTTATTAATTTTGAGCGACTCAATGAGCGACTCAAGAGAGTCGCTCTACAGAGAGAGTCGCTCTACAAAAATCTGTACCACGACTTTTCAAGTCGTGATTTGTAACTTAGAAAGTTGCAATACGAAATATTAATTATATTCTTATGAAATTTATTGTAATAGAAGGCATAGACGCCTGCGGAAAATCAACGCAGATTAATTTGCTTCAGCAATATTTAAAAAAAAATAAAATAAAATATAAATACCTTCATTTTCCAAGAACCGACTCACCAATTTATGGAGAATTAATCGCTATGTTTTTAAGGGGCGATTTAGGTGATATTAATAATGTTAATCCATATCTTGTTGCCCTTTTATATGCCGGCGACAGAAATAATGCAAAAAAAATAATATCCGGTTGGCTTAAAAATAATTACCTGGTTATCGCTGATAGATATGTTTACTCTAATATTGCTTTTCAATGTGCGAAGTTTGATAATCAGGATAAAAAAAATAAATTAAAACAATGGATTAAATACCTTGAATTTGAATACAACAAAATTCCAGTTCCTGATTTTAGTTTATTTCTGGACGTTCCTTTTGAATTTACAATTAAGAAATTAACAAAAGAAAGAAGCGGTGAAGACAGAGATTATTTAAAAGGACAAAAAGATATTCACGAACAAAGTATGGAATTTCAAACTAAGGTAAGAAGCGAATATTTAACTCTAATTAATGAAGATGCTCATTTTCATCTAATTAACTGCCGGCTAAATAATAAATCTATTTTGCCTGCTGAAAAAATTTCTGAGAAGATTATTTCAATATGTTTTCAAAAAAAGATTTAAAACAAATTAAAAAAAAAAGCATTCCCCTGGATATAGTTGAACAGCAGCTCAACAATTTCAGGCAAGGATTTCCTTATGTTAATATTGTAAAAGCTGCAATTATTAACGATGGAATAGTTAAATTAAATGATGAAGCTATAAATCAATACATTGAAATTTATCAGCACGGTATAAAAACCAAAAATATTATAAAATTCGTTCCCGCCTCAGGTGCTGCAACTCGTATGTTTAAAGACCTGGATAGTTTTATTGAAATTTATCACGGAGCACAAATCAATTATGAAGCATTTATGAAAGCTAATGTCATAAAAACTATTTATAGTTTTATTAGCAGGATACAGGATTTTGCCTTTTATGAGGATTTAAAAGAAGTTTTATCAAAACAAGGTAAAAATATAGACGAGTTGCTAAAAATAATGGACTATGTTAGCATTTTAAATGCACTATTGGAAAAACAGGGATTAAATTACAGAAATCTGCCAAAGGGCTTATTGAAATTTCATAAATATGATAAATATGCACGAACACCTGTTGAGGAGCATCTGGTTGAAGGCGCTAATTATTGCTGTTCTCCGGCTCAAAAGGTGCGTATTCATTTTACTGTGTCAAAAGAACATAAACCTGCATTTATTCAACATATTAATAAAGTAAAAAAACTATATAAAAAAAGCTTTAATTTGAAGTTTGAAATATCTTTTTCTGAACAAAAATCCAAAACCGATACAATAGCTGTTGATCTACAAAATAAACCTTTTAGAAATAAAGATGGCAGCATATTTTTCAGACCCGGTGGACATGGTGCATTAATTGAAAATCTTAATGAAATAAATGCTGATATTATTTTCATAAAAAATATTGATAATGTAGTGCCTGATAAATTGAAACCTGTTACTTATACTTATAAAAAAGCATTAGCCGGAATTTTACTTGCTCGTCAGGAAAAGATATTTAATTATTTATATAAGCTTGAGAATACAACAAATAATAATAATGAATTGATAGAAGAAGTAAGCGGTTTTCTAAAAAACGAGCTTTGTGTTTTACCACCGGAAAATTTGCAATTAAAAAACATAGTTGAAAGAGCTGCTTATGTATTTAATAAGTTAAACAGACCACTAAGGGTTTGTGGAATGGTTAAAAATGAAGGAGAGCCCGGTGGTGGTCCATTCTGGCTCAAAAATTCTGATGGAACAGTTTCATTACAAATTGTAGAAAAATCTCAGGTTGCTCTGAATAATGCTGAGCAAAATAACATTTTTCAAAATGCAACTCACTTTAATCCGGTTGATATGGTTTGTGCCGTTAAGGATTATAAAGGAAAAAAGTTTGATTTGCTGAAATTCAGAGATCCTGCAACAGGCATTATCTCTAAAAAATCAAAAGATGGAAAAGAACTGAAAGCACAGGAACTCCCAGGTTTATGGAATGGTGCAATGGCAGAGTGGAATACCATTTTTGTAGATATGCCTGTTATAACTTTTAATCCTGTAAAAATGATTACCGATTTATTAAGAAAAGAGCATCAGTAACGTTAATTTGTTTGACGTTTGACATTAAGTACATAGTTTCACAAATTGATAAAAAAAAACTTTAATTTATAAATAATTTTATTGTTTATTTTAAATATTTAATAATTTTGTGATTTAAAATTGTAAATATGAGCGAAGAAAGAGAAGAATATTTTGACGATGAAGATATCCAACAAGTTGTACATCGTTACGAAAATATGTTACGAAAAAAAACTCAATATTTTTTTGATGTTTTTGAATATGAGGATATTGTTGACCATTATATAGGTGTTAAAAAATTCAACAGGGCATTACAGGTAATTGCTCTTGCTTCAAGACAACACCCATATTCTACAGAGATTTCTATAAAAAAAGCTCAGGTTCTTATAAATAAAAATCAACCGTTTGAAGCTTTAAATATACTTAAAAATGTTGAAAAATTTGAGACATCAAATTATGATATATTTGTATTAAAAGGTATTGTTTACAATCTTTTAGGAAATGAAAAAGAGGCAATCAAACAATTTAATAAAGCTTTATTACTTACTTATGATTATGAATATAAAGATGAGATTTTTTATAATGTTGCAACTTCTTTTGAGCAATCCGGCAAATTTGAAATAGCTATAAAATATTTAAAACAAGCATACAATCTAAATAAAGAGAATTATGATGTAATTTTTGATTTAGCTTATTGTTATGAAGAAACAAATAATTACGAAAAGAGTATTTTATTTTATAAGAAATATTTGAATGAACATCCCTTTTCCGAGATTGCCTGGTATGATATTGGTTCGGTTTATAATAAATTAGAACAATATGAAAAAGCTGTAGAAGCTTTTGATTTTGCAATAGCAATTGACCCTGAATATTTTTTTGCTTATTTTAAAAAAGCCAATACTTTTGCTGATTCACAGGATTATAAAAAAGCTATTAAAGCATATAGTGAGTTTATTGAGATTGATGAGGAAAATGAGCTGGCATATTATTATATCGGAGAATGTTATGAAAAACTGGAAGATTTTGATAATGCACTAAAATATTATAAAAAAACAGTAAAGATTAACAATGAGTTTGCAGATGCCTGGTTTGGAATGGGCATGATAATGTTGAATAAGAGAAGCTTATATAAAAGTTTGTTTTATATTAAAAAAGCGATAAAAATTGATGCTCATAATGCTGAATATTGGTTTACTCTTGGAAAAATTAATTCAAAATTGAATCTTATTGATGAAACTGCTTTTGCTTATAAAAAAGCTACTGAATTAGACCCATTAGATCAGGAATTCTGGAATACATATAATAAGTTTATAAAAAAATTTTAACTATTCAGCTTGAAAAAATTGTTAATAAAAATAAGTAACTTGTTTAAACGTAACTATTCAGGTATATGGAAATAAGGTATAGGGTATAGGGTATAATGAAATAAGGGCTGAGTGTGTACCCCCCCTATACCATTATACCCTATACCCTTATACCTGAATAGTTACGTTTAAACTATGTAAATGGTTACAAAAATAATATATCATGAATATTAATTTGCCACACATTCCTCAAAGACCCCAAAAACCGCGTGATAGTGGTATTACGATGGTGATGGATAAAGGTTTAAGCTTACGTGAAGTTGAAGATTTTGTTACTTGTAGTAATGAACTTGTAGATTACGTAAAATTTGGTTTTGGAACTTCAGTTCTTTCAAATAATTTAGAAGAAAAAATAAAATTATATAAACAAGCTAATATAAAGCCCTATTTTGGCGGAACTTTATTTGAAGCATTTATTGTAAGGGATATGTTTGATGAATTTCGAAGGTATATAGATAAATATAAAATTGAATTTATTGAGGTTTCAGATGGTTCAATACATATGGAACACAAAAAAAAGTGTGAATATATCCGGGAATTATCAAAAACATATACAGTTATTTCTGAGGTAGGTTCAAAAGAATCTGGTCACATAATAGCACCAAACAGATGGATTACGATGATGAGAAATGAGCTTGAAGCAGGTTCTGTTAAACTAATTGCCGAAGCCAGAGAAAGTGGTAATGTCGGGATTTATCGTCCAGGTGGTGGCGCTCATACTTTGCTTATAAATAAAATACTTTCTCAATTTCCACATGAAAAAATAATCTGGGAAGCACCTAAAAAATCACAACAGGCTTGGTTTATTAAATTATTAGGAGCAAACGTAAACTTAGGAAATATTGCATATAATGAAGTTATTCCTCTTGAGACATTAAGAATGGGGCTGAGAGGTGATACTTTTTACGACTTTCTTCCCGATGAATTAAAGACATAACTTCGTAATTTAATTAAAATTTTTTTAACACAGAGAACACAGAGTATTATGAGTTTCACAGAGAAAGATTACAACCAACTTTCACAAAAGATCATTGCATGTTGCATGGAAGTTCATAAGGAATTAGGCCCTGGTTTAATGGAATCAGTATATGAGGTCTGTGCTGATTATGTGATGGCAAAAAATGGTTTATTTGTTAAAAGGCAAGTTATTTTACCAGTAACCTTTAAAGGTAAAAAATTAGATAAAGAATTTGTAATTGACACCATAATAAATGACTTGATTATTATAGAATACAAATCAATTGAAACTATTCTACCCGTCCATGAAGCACAACTTGTATCTTACTTAAAATTGGCAAATAAAAAATTAGGGCTTTTAATAAACTTCAATGTTCCTTTACTGAAAGATGGTATTAGAAGAAAAATAAATGGGAATTTAAACTCTGTGTAACTCTGTCTTCTCTGTGAACTCTGTGTTAAAATATTAATCCGCGGAAAATTTCAATACTAAAACATAAGTTATGAAGGATTATTTAATTTTCTTCTTCAAAGGAATAGCAATGGGTGCTGCCAATGTTATACCCGGTGTTTCAGGTGGAACCATAGCATTAATTACAGGTATATTTGAAAAACTTATCAATTCTATTAAATCATTTGATTTTAAGGCAGTTAAGCTTCTTTTTTCCGGAAAATTTAAAGAATTTACAGCATATACCGACCTTTCATTCTTAATAGCTGTATTTATTGGCATCGGCATAAGTATTGTTTCCTTAGCAAGAATACTTGATTACTTATTTGTAAATCACCCGGTTTATATCTGGTCGTACTTTTTCGGACTTATTCTTGCATCAGTATATTTTGTTGGTAAAACTATAAGCAAATACACTGTAAGTGTTATTTTATTCTTTATTTTCGGTACGGCGATTGCTATTTTTATTTCTATTTTAAATCCTGCTGCTGAAAACGATTCTTTTTTCTATCTTCTTATATGTGGAGTAGTTGCTATGTGCAGTATGATACTTCCAGGATTATCAGGCTCATTCGTTCTTATCTTAATGGGCAATTACGAACTGGTTATGATTGATGCAGTAAACGAGTTTAATTTAAAAATACTGGGTACGTTGTTATTAGGAGCAGTGGCTGGTTTATTAGCTTTCTCGCATCTGCTCTCGTGGATTTTAAAAAAATTTAAAGCTCTGACTATTGCTGTATTAACCGGATTTATTCTCGGTTCGTTAAGCATTATATGGCCCTGGAAAAACGAAATATTTAAAACCGACAAACTGGGAAATCAGATATTAATAAGCGGTGAACCGATTATTCAGGGCTATGAAAGGTACATTCCCGAAACATTCAATACCCAGATTATTATTGCATTGTGCCTTATGATATTAGGAATTATTTCTATCTGGGCTATTGAAAAATTTGCAGAAAAAAAATAATATTGTTAATTAGTGAAATTCGTGTCTGTTATCTTTCCATGCAAATCATAATCATCTGCAAAAGTTATTTTGACATTATGAAAATTGCCAATAGCGTCTTCACAGGTCGTCAGACTATTATTTTCTATTTTTATTAAAACTTCGTTATCTATCTCAGGCGAGTCGTGTTCTGTCCTGCCGATATAGAATTCGTCCTCGCACCTGTCAATAATTACTTTTAATGATTTACCTATTTTGTTATTATTCAGTTCATTAGAAATCTGTATCTGTATTTCCATTATTTCGTCAGCTCTTTGCTGCTTAATTTTTTCAGGAATGTTATCTTTATAATTTTGGTATGAATAAGTATCTTCTTCATAAGAATAAGTAAAAATTCCTAAGCGTTCAAAACGCTGTGATTTTACAAATTGTTTCAATTCTTCAAAGTCATTTTTAGTTTCACCCGGATGCCCAACTAAAATAGTGGTTCTTATTGCAATATCAGGAATTTCTTTTCTGAACAAATCAATTAGTTTTAAAGTTTCTTTTTTATTAATACCCCGCCGCATTAACTGTAACATATTATCGCTAATATGTTGTAAAGGAATATCAATGTATTTACAAATATTTTCTCTTTCTTTCATTACCTTAATAACATTGAGTGGAAATTTTGAAGGGTAAGCATAATGCAAACGAATCCATTTTACTCCATTAAGAGCAGATAATTTTTCAAGCAATCCGGCAAGTTCAGGTTTTTTATATATATCAATACCATAATAAGATGAATCCTGGGCAATAAGGATTAATTCCTTCACACCTTTTTCAACTAAATATTTTGCTTCGTCTATAAGTGTTTCAATGGGTTTAGAAATATGTTTACCTCTCATCAGGGGAATTGCACAGAAAGAACAGTGCCGGTTACAACCTTCGGAAATTTTTAAATAAGCATAATGTTCAGGTGTTGTAATAATACGTTTGCCGGTTAATTCTTTTTTGTAAGTTAGCCCTAAGGTTTGCAATATTTCTTTAATATTATTTGTTCCAAAGTATTTATCAACTTCAGGAATTTCTTTTTCTAATTTATCTTTGTAGCGTTCAGATAAGCAGCCGATTACATATAATTTCTCAATTTCTCCCTTTTCTTTTGCTTTTGCAAATTCTAAGATAGTATCTATTGATTCTTGTTTTGCCGAATTTATGAAACCGCAGGTGTTAATTATTACAATTTTTGCATTTGTATTGTTTGCATCGTGTTCAACTATAAGATTGTTCGCAGCAAGTTGTTTCATAAAAAATTCTGAATCAACCAGGTTCTTATAGCAGCCTAATGTGATAATATTTATCTTATTCAGTTTTTGCATTTCGCAAATATATAATAGAAATCTTTGAAAAACTCAAATGATAGCATAAATTATAGCCACCAAAACACAAAAACACGAAATTTCACAAAATATTTTTAGTGGGATTTAGAGATTTAGAGATTTTGTGGCATAAATTTTTTCTATTCAATAGGTTTTGCAAAGGCACCTAATAAAAAAGCCCCGACCTGGTCAGGACTTTTAAATTAATTAACCTTTAAATTTCAAAAACCATGAAATCTTGTTACAAAAATAGTGGCTTAAAATTAAACTTTCAAATTATCATATAAATTATGCACTTTTCACTTTTGCTTTAAAAACAACAGAAGTAAATAGTTCAATAATAAATCCCCAGATAATACTTGACACTAAAACATTAAAAAAAACAATCCAGTCTGCTCCTCCAATAAAAACTCCGATAGAGTATGGTAATCCAACAAGCAATCCAATTAGCAAACCATGTAAAGCCCAATGAATTCGAAATGCTGAAATTCCTATTACAAACCCTATTAAAGCTCTGTTCAGCAATATAGATAAAAACATTGCTTTGTTAAAATCCACTTGGACATCCTTTTGACCATAGAAATACAAAAGAAAACATGCAATTCCAGTGATAAATCCAAAAATGGTAGCAATAATTACTCTTTTTGCATTAATCATAATGATAAATTTTTAAAAAATTAATAAAAATTACAACGAACAAAAATAATGTTTTTTTTAATACAAAATAAAATCTTTATTTTAATTAATAATTTTTTTGTATATTTGTATTATCAATCAAGTTTAATCATTAATAAAGAAGAAGAAAATGATTAGTAAGAAAAAATTGATAGTATTGATAAGTTTGTTAAGTATATTATCAGGTTGTTGTACTGAAAATGATGAAACGAGTATAATGACTAAAGAAAAAATTATTTCACGTTATGATAGTTATGAAGGGCAAAAGAAGCAAACTTTCATACCTAACGAAGAAACAAAAGATATGAATAATGGTGTGTATAAAAGATACCGTAAAGATGGCTCACTTAGAAGTATTGTTCCGATAAAAGATGGTAAAGGACATGGTATTGCTATGTATTTTTTTCCTAATGGACAATTAGATTTTGAAATGGAGTATAAAAATGGTGAAGCTGATGGTTATTGTAAAGGTTATTATAGAAGTGGAGAATTATTTTCTGAAGGCAAATACAAAAATAATGTTATGGATGGTGAATGGAAATATTATAATAAGGATGGTATAATAATTAAGATAGAATTATATTCAAATGGACAACTGATTAAAGAAGAAGAAATTGAGATAAAAACGGTAAACGATTCTGTAATAAGTTAATGATAGCCCTGTTACTTACGAAATAATTTTTTTATAATATTCCCGAACTTGGGAAGTTAGCTTATAATCAAGGAAATAGGAGAGGAATATTATAAAAAATAGAAAGTTAAAAAATATGTGGTACAAATTAATAATCTTTCTTCTTATTGTCCAGTTTTTCCAATCAGATAAAAAAGGAAAATATTATTATATAAATAAAGATTATTATCATAGATATAGATTTGTATTAGAT
>SDBV01012403.1_pt1 | contig 10929 bp, 6 predicted proteins | sample 2277081 | NCBI WGS metagenome assembly SDBV01 (sample SAMN10402039, study PRJNA504765) | marine sediment metagenome | isolation source: marine sediment core GS10_PC15, 223 cmbsf | place: Arctic Ocean: Southern Knipovich Ridge | collected 2010
CCGTCGGCCAGCCCGGCGAGCTCGTCACCACAAACAACCGGCTGAGCACCTTCGTCAACGTGCTCGGCGGCGGGCTGAACGTGCGTTACCTGGTGGGCACCTGGCGGCCGGAGACCAAATTCCTTCGCCGCGCGCTGGATGCCTCGCCCGACGTCCACGTCGACTACTGGCGGATCGACGCCCAACGGCCCGAAACCCGGCCGGGCGACATGCCCCAGTGGTTCCAGCCGGGGAAGTACGACGTCTACATCCTGGGCTACCTCGACTCGAAGGCCTTCGAGGGTGACGAACTGAAGAACCTGGCCGAAGTGGTTGCCCAGGGGGCCGGTCTGATCATGCTTGGCGGGCTGCACAGCTTCGGGCCCGGCGGCTACGCCACCACGCCCCTGGCCGACGTGCTGCCGGTCAAGATGGGCCGGCTGGAACGGCAGGAGTTCGGCACCCCGCCGCGATCCGACGTCCACACGGGCGGCTCGGTCAACATGCGGCTCACCCGCTTCGGCGCGCTTCACTTCACCCTGCTGCTGGCCGGCACCCGGGAAGAGAACCTCCAGTTGTGGGCCAAACTGCCGCCTCTTAAAGAAGGGGCCAACCTGTTCCGCCCCTCGAGCCTCAAGCCTGCTGCCGTTGGGCTGATCGCCGACGACGAGAATAACCCGCTGCTGGTGGCCGGTGCCTACGGCCGGGGCCGCGTGATGGCCTTCGCCGGCGACTCTACCTGGCGCTGGCAGATGCACGGTTATGGATCGGCCCACAAGCGCTTCTGGCGGCAGATCGTGTTGTGGCTGGCCCGAAAAGATCAGGCGGCCGAGGGGAACGTATGGGTACGGCTGGCCAAGCGCCGGTTTGCACCCTCCGAGCCCGTGGAGTTCAGCGTCGGTGCCCGGTCGGCAGACGGCCAACCGGTGAGCGACGCCACCTACAAGACCGAGATCGTCCTGCCCGACGGCACGCGACTTCCCTTGAAACCCGCCCGGCAGGACCAGCAGATGACCGGATCCTTCCGCCAGACCCAGGCCGCCGGCGACTACGCGATCGAAGTTACGGCCATGCACGAAGGCGAGGCGTTGGGCAGCGCCCGGGCGCGATTCCTGGTCTTCGAGCAGGACCTGGAGTTGGACAACGCGGCGGCCGACGCCGAATCGCTGGAAAGCCTGGCCGCCATGACCGGCGGCCAGTCGCTGGCCCCCGAGGAGCTTTCCGCGCTGATCCAGCGGCTGAGCCAGCAGACCGAAAGCCTCCAGGTCCGGCAGGAGAGCAAACTCACGCTCTGGAGCAAAGGCCGGTATTTCTGGTCGTTCTTCCTGCTGCTGGTGACCTTGCTGGGAGTGGAGTGGTATCTGCGGAAGCGCTGGGGGCTGGTGTAGGAATTGCCGGCTTCGGATTTCGGTAGTGTCCCAGGAATGTATTGCTGTTACTGGCGGCGATTACTCGGATTCGTCATCTGGGGCGGGCAGTTTCTTCTCAGTTCCCTTAGGGAGCTTCTTGCGTTCGGCTTTAACTCGCCGCTCGACCTTCTTGACATCTTCGGCGGCAGGCAATTCTTCTGGCCGAATACCGCGTGATGTTAGAACCGTGCGCACATCCTTATTGCTCCGCACGTGGGCCGCCGTAATTGTGGCTTCTGTGTTTAGATCATCGCGTTTGACGTTGAACGCAGTGACCTCGGTGGCAAAGTCCTTAGCCTTAATAGTGATCGTTGGAAGAAAATCGGCCAAGGGCCGTGATTTAGGAATCCCCAACTGGCGTTTCATGTCCTGCGTCGTTTTCCCACCGAAAAGTGCCTTGTCTCCCTTGCTGCGAATCCTTGCGAAGCTTCTATCATCCCCCAAATGCTCGTAGACCACGCCTGATAGCTGCTTCTCAGAGACCGTGAGTTTCTGCCTGGCTCTAAGTCGCTCGACCTCCGCAAGTCGCTTTTCGATAATCTCCTGCTTCCGCGTTTGCACGGCAAAGTAGGTCTGGGCAAAGGCAATTTGGTCCTTTGCCGGATCGCCGTTTTGGGCAATCAGGTAGCATGCATACCGCGTGAGTGCGAAATCGACAATTTCACGTTCCGCCCCCGATCCCACCTCGACCATTTTGCTGATCTGCGCAAAATGGTCCCCCGGGTCGTAACCTGAGTTTTCGCAAGCGGTTATCGCCTTTTCGATGACCTGCTGAAAGCTCCTCCACGAGGAGTATCCAAGCAATTGTTGGAGCACCCTCGCACGCCAGTACTCGATACCATTTTCTTGGTCTTCGAGTGCCGCAGCCTCGAACTCAGCATGCAGCCTGACGACGATTTCCTTCTTCATACATACCCACCAGTTGCAGTAGTTGAGAGACTGGCCAGCAGTTCGTCCACAGATTATACAGAACTGCCCAAGCTTCGGCCATCCCTTGCCATTCGCCGACTCCTTCGCGATCACGCTGATGGGCTTACCGTCGGGGATTGCGTTCGACTCTTACAGGGTAGGGTGCGCAGCCAAGCGACAAACAAACGAAACACAATCTCAACAACTCTGTACAACATCAAAAAACGGGGAGAGGTGGTCCATGACCTCTCCACGGGCCGGTATAGCCTCTACCAGAGCCATCGTAGAGAGGGGTTTGGCTTGTTAAGCGGCAGCCTTCTCAGCGGTAAACAGCAATCCGAAAACGAATAGGCCAGAACTGAAGGACCGAAACACAGATTTGCCATTTCTCGTTGCCGTCTCTTTGCCGAATGGGCTTCTTTCACGCCCAGTCTCTGGTCGGCGGGGCTTCTTCGGTCGACCGTAGCTCAACTGGAAGCCGAGATCACCTCCGAGATGTGGCACACCCGTACCGGCAGCCCGCGTTTGCGGACCCCGTAGCTGAGATGGATGATGCACGCCGGACAAGACGTCACCAGCAGGTTGGCCCCGGTCTGCCGGAGGTTGTCGATCTTCCGATCGAGCACCTTCCGCGCCAGCTCGTAGTGCGACATCGCGTAGGACCCGGCCCCGCCGCAGCACCAGTCGGCCTCGGGCAGCTCGCGGTACTCCAGGGCGGGAATCGAGCGAAGTAGCTCCCGCGGCTGTTGGACCAGGCCCTGGCCGCGAGAGGCGTGGCACGGATCGTGATAGGTCGCGATCACCTTCTCTGGCTGCTCGGGCAGCGACACCTTGCCGGTCGAGGCGATCAGCTCCGGAAGGTCGCTTACCGCCGCGGCAAACGCCGCCGCCGCAGAGTGCCGCGGGTCGTCCTCTGCAAACAGCGTGGGGTACTTCTTCAGAAACGCGGCGCAGCTCGAGCAATCGGTCACCACCACCTCGAACTGCCGCTGGCTGAAGAGCTGGATGTTCTTCTCGGCCAGGTTCTGCGCAGCCGTCCGGTCGCCGTAGCTCACCGCCGGCAGACCGCAGCAACAGTTATCCAGCACTTCGACCGTGCGGCCGAGCTGGCGCAACACCCGCAGCGTGGCCTCGGCGGCCCGGGGACACATGATGTCGGTCCCGCAGCCGATGAAGTAGCCGATCCGCAGCTCTCCGCTGCCGGGGACCTCACCCGGCTCGACCAGTTCGCGGAACGCCCGCTGGGGAAACCGCTCGATGATCTCCTCCGCCCGGGGGAAGTCGCGGCCGAAGATCCTCAACAGACCCAGCGCCCGGGCAACCTTCGAGAGCCCGCTTCGCTTACCCAGGGCCGCCGCCCGGGCCGCCATCCGCAGCCGGCGAGGGTAGGGCAGCAGGTGGTCAAACAGCAGCTTGTGCAACGGGCCTCGCCCGACGCGGTCGAGGTACTCCGAGCGGGCGTCGAGGATCAGGTCGGCCGTGGGCACCGCCGGAAAACAGTTCGACGTGCAGGCGCCGCAGAGCAGACAGGCGAAAAGCGGCTCTTCGAGCTGAGCGTTCCACTCCAGGCGGCCCTCGATCAGGGCCCGAAGCAGCGCGATCCGACCCCGGGCCACCCCGGCCTCGTGCCCGGTGGAGCGAAAGATCGGACAGGCCACCTGGCAGAATCCGCAGCGGTTGCAGCGGGCAATCTCGTCGTAGTGTTTTTCTACTGCCATCTACTTCCTGCCGGGCAACCGGCCCGGCGCAAAGACGTTATGCGGATCCAGTTCCGCCTTGATCCGGTGCGTCACCTGCCAGTCGGCTCTTGCCGGCCCAAAGACGTCGTGCCGCCGGGCAAACTCCTCGGGCGCCTTTTCCAGAATCACGTGGCCTTTCTTTTCCTCCGTGATTTCGCACAACCCCAGCCAGGCATCGGCCGTCAGGGTCGCGGCAGCCACAGTGATCCGGCCGCAGCCGAAATCGGCCAATACCGACGCCCCGCCCAGTGCCTCTCGCCCGGCAGAGATGACCGCCGACACCTCGTTCGGCGGCAAGTCGGCCCGCAACAGAAACGGCGATTGCCGCAGCGTGTCGAAGAACTCTCCGCAGATCCCTTCCCTGGCTGTGTACTGGCGGCGCTGGTCGATGCCCAGGCCCACCTTCCCAAAGACCGCCTGGCAGCCTTTCGACTGAAAGTCGACCGTCTCCCGAAAACCCTCGAACCCGGCGATCAACTGCCAGGCACCGTCGCCGTCGAGGCGCAGGGCCGGTTCACCCGGCACGGTAACCACAAACACGGGCTCGAGTTTCGAGCGGAGCAGCTCGCCCGCTGCCGACGAACACGACTCGAGCGAACCGGATGCGACCAGCGCGGTGCAACACTCCGGCAGCGATGCGATACGAAACGTCAACTCGGTAATGAACCCCAGCGTGCCGGCGGAGCCCACCAAGAGCCTGGTCAGGTCGTATCCGGCCACGTTTTTCACCACGCGGCCGCCGGCCGATATCGGGCGACCGGTGCCGGAGACGAATTTCAGCCCCAGCAACAGGTCCCGCGGGGCGCCCCAGCGCAGCCGCTCGGGGCCGCAAGCGGCCAGTGCCGCCAGCCCTCCCAGTGTACCGCCGTCGCCGCGCGGCGGCCGGATGGGCAACCACTGGCCATGCTCGGCCAGCATATCCTGAAGCGAACCCAACGCCATCCCCGAGCCCACCGCCACGACCTGGTTGGCCGGATCATATTCGACGGTGGAAGAGAGCTGGCCACTGCGCAGCGCTGTGGCCTCGCCCTGGCAGTAATTGCCGAAACCGAGTTGCCCGCCGTTGCCCACGGGCAACAGCGCGGCACGCTCGAGATACGCCAGGCGGACCATCTCGCAGGCCTCCGCCGGGTCGGCCGGCGTCAACTCGGTCGGGAAAAGGGGACAGGTACCTTTTGTGCGCAGCACCCTTCGGGCCATTCCGGCAAAAGGTACCTGTCCCCTTTTCCCTTCGGCAGGTTCTTCGACGGGGGCCTCGGGCGGAATGATCTTGCCGGGATTGAGCAGATCGTGTGGGTCGAATGCCTCGCGGAGCGAGCGTTGCAATCGGAGATCGTGCGGCGTGAAGATCAGCCGCATGGCCTCCGACTTCTCCATGCCGATGCCGTGCTCTCCGGAGATGGTGCCCCCCAGGTCCACGCAGGCCTGCATGATTTCCGTTCCGGCCTCGTGCACCCGACGCAATTGATCGGCGTCGCGGGAGTCGAACAGCAGCAGCGGGTGGAGATTTCCGTCGCCGGCGTGGAACACGTTTCCGTGCGAAAGCCGATGTCGTTGGGCAATCGCGGCAACCCGCGCCAGGGCTTCCGGGAGCTGGGTCCGCGGCACCGTGCAATCGGCCACCAGGTAATTCGGCGCCAGCCGGGCGATCGCGCCGAAGGCCCCGCGGCGGCCGGCCCACAACAGGTTGCGCTGGGTCGCGTCCTTGGCCTGCCGCACTTCACGACAGCCGTTCCGACGGCAAATCTCGGAGATCTGCCGGGCCTGTTTCTTCAGGCCTGCGGCCGGCCCGTCCACCTCGGCGATCAGCACGGCCGCCGCGTCCAGCGGATAGCCGCAAGGCATGCTCTCCTCCACGGCGCGGATCACCGTGGCGTCCATCATCTCCAGCGTGGCCGGCACGATCCCCGCGGCGATAATGTCCGAAACCGATCGGGCCGCATCGGCCACGTCGTCGTAGACCACCAGGAGTGTTACCACCGACTCGGGCGAGGGCAGGATTCTGACCACCACCTCGGTAACGATCGCCAGTGTACCCTCGCTGCCGACCAGTGCACCGCGGAGATCGTACCCGGGGGGATCGAGTGCGGGGCCGCCGAAGCCAACCACCTCTCCGCCCGAAAGAACCGCGGTCATGCCCAGCACGTGATTGGTGGTGACCCCATACTTCAGACAGCGCGGTCCGCCGGAGTTCTCGCCCAGGTTTCCGCCCAGAGTGGCCACCTTTTGGCTGGCGGGATCCGGGGCGTAGAAGAAGCCCAGCGGGGCCAGCGCGGTCTGCAATTCCAGGTTCGTCACGCCCGGCTGCACGACCGCGTAGCGGGCCTGGGGTCTGACGGCCAGGATACGTCCCAGTCGCGACAGCCCGATCGCCAACCCGCCACGGCAGGCGACGCTTCCGCCGGAGAGGTTCGTGCCAAAGCCCCGGGGAACGTAGGGGACCCCGGCTTGCGTGGCCGCACGAACCACGTCCGCCGTCTGCTGCGTGTCGGCCGGGAGGACCACCGCGTCCGGTGCCCCCACCGCCAGCGAGGCATCGTAGGAGTAGACCTCCGCGTCGGCACGCCCGTCCGAGACGTACTCGGCGCCGACGATCTGCCTAAGCCGCTGGATCAGTTCGGGCTGGATCATGCTTCATCGTATACGGCGGCCGCCGCCTCCAGGGCACCCGGCTTGACCGCCACGCCCTCGGCTTTGAGGATACTCTGAAGCGCGGAGAGGAAAAGGATCACGTTCTTGCGGCGGCAGGCATGCCCCATCAGTCCCACGCGCCACGCCTTCCCGGCGAAATCGCCCAGGCCGCCTCCGATCTCGATGCCGAAATCTTGCAGCAGCGCCGCGCGCACCCGCTGGTCGTCGGCCCCCTGCGGGATTTGTATCGTGTTGAGCATCGGCAACCGGTCCGACTCTGCCACCACCATCGAAATTCCCATCCTCTGAAGTCCGGCCACCAGGGCCAGGTGGTTCAGCCGGTGCCGGGCCCAACGGGCCTGAAGGCCCTCCTCGGCGACGATCCGCAGGGCCTCCCGCAGTGCGTAGACCATGTTGATCGGCGCCGTGTGATGGTATTTCCGGCTGGCGCCCCAGTAGTCGGCCACCATCCCCATGTCAAGATACCAACTCACCACCGGCGTTTTGCGGTTCTGGAGCGCCTCCAGCGCCGCCGGGCTCAGTGAGATCGGTGCCAGCCCGGGCGGACACGAAAGACACTTCTGCGTGCCGCTGTAGACCGCGTCGATCCCGGTCTGGTCCACGTCCACTTCCATCCCGCCCAGCGAGGTCACCGCGTCGACCAGAAACAGCGCCCCGGCCTCGCGCGCAATGGCGGCCAGGTCTTCCAACGGCTGGCAGACCCCGGTGGAGGTCTCGGCGTGTACCACGGCCAGGACCTTGGGGCTCCTGCCCCGCACGGCCCTGCGGACCGCTTCGGGATCGATCGTGTGGCCCCAGGGGGCGTCCACCCGCGTAAGCTTCCCTCCGATCCGGCCCACGATGTCCGACATCCGCGTTCCGAACACACCGTTGACGCATACGACCACCTCGTCGCCCGGCTCGACCAGGTTGACAAAGCAGGTCTCCATCCCGGCGCTGCCGGTGCCGGAGACCGGGATCGTCAGCCGGTTTTCGGTCTGGAACAGGTATCGCAACAGTTGTTGCGTCTGGTCCATGGCGGAAAGGAAATAGGGATCCAGGTGGCCGATACAGGGCGCCGACATGGCCAGCAGCACGCGCGGCGAAACGTCGCTGGGACCCGGCCCCATCAGCACGCGCTGGCCCGGATCGATGTCACGGAACTGTTGCGGATCAATTGTCACTTTTGGTCTCCTCCGTGTGTGGTGGTCTGGGCCTTCAGCGCAAACATCGAAAGCACTTTGCCGGCGGCACAGCGTCTTCGGATGCCGGAAAACATCAGTCTATCAATCAACTGCCGCAACGACAATCGCCGGCTACCTTGACGGCGGCAGGAGTGCTTGACACGCCCGCTTTTCACGCCTAGACTCACATACACCCCCGTCCGGGAGGTATTCAGAGATCCTCCGAGACGGCTCGACCCGCTCACGAGCCATCAAGAACCGGAAAACCCGACAAGGAGTCCTCCTCATGTCCATCAGACAGAACATCTCGCGCCGGGGCTTTCTCAAAGGCGTTGCGGCCACGGCCGCCGCGGTGGCCGCACCCCAGGTAATCGCCTCCTCTGCGCTGGGATTGGCCGGCGCGGTAGCCGCCAGCAACCGGATCACCGTGGGCTTCATCGGCACCGGCAGCCACGGCATCGGCCGGGACCTGAACGGGTTTCTGGCCCAGGCCGACGCCCAGGCGGTGGCCGTCTGCGACGTCGACTCCAACCATCTCCGGGCCGCCAAAAACCGCGCGGAACAACACTACGCCAAGGCGATGCCCAAAGGAACCTACAAGGGCTGCGACGCCTACCACGACTTCCGCGAGATCATCTCCCGCGAGGATATCGACGCGGTGTGCAACGCCACGCCCGACCACTGGCACGTGATCCCCTCGATCATGGCCGTGAAGGCCGGCAAGGACGTACTCTGCGAAAAGCCGCTGACCTTGACCCTTGCCGAGGGCCGGGCGCTGTGCAACGTGGTCAAACGGTACGATTGCGTCTTCCAGACGGCCTCCGAAAATCGGTCGGTGGGCGTATACCACCGCATCTGCGAGCTGGTCCGCAACGGCCGGATCGGTAAGCTCCAGCACATCGAGGTCGGCCTGCCCGCCGGACACTCCGTCCACCGGGCCAGCATGGAGTTTACCGATCCGCCCAAGGAATTGGACTACGACATGTGGCTGGGCCAGGCCCCGGTCAAACCCTACTGCCCCGCTCGATGCCACTGGAATTTCCGCTGGATCCTCGACTACTCGGGCGGACAGTTAACCGACTGGGCCCATCACATCGTGGACATCGCCCAGTGGGGAAACAACACCGAAGACACCATGCCGATCGAAGTTGAAGCGGAAGGTGTGTTCCCCAAGCAGGGACTCTTCAACACGGCCACCAAGTACCACTGCAAATACAAGTACGCCAACGGCGTGACGATGGACATCATCTCCAAGGGCCCCGCCCTGCGGTTCGAGGGAACCGAGGGGTGGATCGGAAACCGGGGTTGGTGCGGCAAGTTGGAGGCGGATCCGGCCTCGATCCTGAACTCCAAAATCGGACCCAACGAAACCCACCTCTTCACCTGCCCCGGCGGAGAGATACGCAACTTCCTCGACTGCGTGAAATCCCGCCAGCCCTGCTATTCACCCGCCGAAAACGGCCACCGCGCGGCGGGCATCGCCCACCTGGGCAACATCGCCCTGATGGTCGGCCGCAAGCTCGAGTGGGACCCGCAACAGGAACGCTTCGACGACGACGAGGCCAACCGAATGCTCTCCCGACCGATGCGCCCCCCGTGGACGCTCTAGTGGTTCGTTTCGTAAGTCCTTCGGTAGTTGTTTAGCGGCCGACGGCACGTCGGCCAAGTCGCCGAAAACCGCACCCGCTGCCAGCCGCCGTGCCGGCGGCTGCTAAACGACGCCCGGAAACTACAGGCGTAAGGTCCCCGAAGAATATGACCGACGCCCCCTCCCACCCCCGGCAATTCCTTCCCCTGGGACTCGACCTGCAGGAGAAGAACTGCCTGGTCGTCGGAGCAGGGGAGGTGGGGACCCGCAAGGCCCTCACCCTCAGCCGCGCCGGAGCAATCGTGACGGTCGTGGCGCCGGCGGTGACCGCCGAACTGGCCGCGCAGATCCGGGCCGGGCGAATCCGCTGGGTCGAGGATTCCTTCCGAAAGGAGCATCTCTGCGACGTCTTCCTCGTGGTTGCCGCCACCGACGACGACGATCTGAACGCCGCCGTCGGCCGCCTTGCCGGCCAGTCCCGCACCCTGGTCTGCGACGCCTCTTCGGCCGAGCGATCCGAGGTGATCTTCGGGGCCTTGCTCGAGCAAGACGACGTGACCGTCGCCGTCTTCACCGGCGGCCGCGACCCGGCCCGGGCGAGGCAAACACGCGACCAGATTGCCGGTCTGCTGGGCGAAGAGAAGCATCACCACGGAGATAAGAAGGACGCAGAGGAGTGAATTTGAGTGCAATCCAGTAGTTGCAAATTCTGTTGTAGCCGAAGTCGTGAGACTTTGGCCAGCCCGGGTTAGTGGACATCGTGGGGGCCGCACCGTAGATTCCGAACTTGATTGGTGTCACCTCAGACCGACGAGTCATGCTGCAAGAGAAACGTCTAGTAGCCGGGACTCAACGAGTCGCGGGGATGCTCGGGAAGACGCGTCCCAAATGGATTCCGTCGCTCCACTTCACCCGCGGGGCGTTGCCCCCCGGCTGTTGTGAGACCCATTTGCAGAACTTGACTCATTCGCAACAAGTTTCCGAAACCAAGTGCCCTAACCGCGCTTGGCCTATAGTTCAGTAGGAACTACCGGCCATTGCCGGACCCTGCCATGACCGAGCAAATAGCCGAGAGCCTCTGTGAGCTTATCGGCGGCACCCCCCTGGTGCGGCCGAGCCGATACGGCCAAGACCTGCCCGGCGAAATCGTCGGCAAGCTGGAATTGCGCAATCCCCTGGCCAGCGTCAAGGACCGCATCGGGTGGGCAAGGATCCGGCAGGCCCAAGACACCTGGCGGCTGCGCGATCACGACCTATACACCCCAGCCCACATGGAAACCCTCCCGCTTAAGCAGCGCCGCGGCAATCAAGAGGTCGAGTTGGGCCTGGCGGAAGAGGATATCGAGATCAACGCCCGCCGTTGCTACCTCTGCTGTTACAAATTCGAGATCGACCAGGACAAGTGCATCCGCTGCGGCAACTGCCACCGCGCCTGCCCGACCTACGCCATCCCCACTCGCAAGGCCGACGTGGTCCGCGGCCCAATCGAG
>SDBV01012404.1_pt1 | contig 10928 bp, 5 predicted proteins | sample 2277081 | NCBI WGS metagenome assembly SDBV01 (sample SAMN10402039, study PRJNA504765) | marine sediment metagenome | isolation source: marine sediment core GS10_PC15, 223 cmbsf | place: Arctic Ocean: Southern Knipovich Ridge | collected 2010
TCAACCTATTAGTTTACGGGAGATGATTACATACCCCATTTAAAATATTATTCAGAAACTAAAAAACAACTCTCCTGCCTTCGTTTGGAAGTCGAATGCAAAGTCTTTAACCTTTTCTCCGGATTTTTTTTTTGAATTGCAAAGTTCTTTTATTGTTTTTTAGTGAATAGTATCACCCAATCCTGAGAAGGGCCTGATGGAGGAGGACCGATTAAAAGTTCCTGATTTTCTAGGAATTGTACCGTCCTGATCTTCCCCTCAAATTCACCGGTACGGGGATTATACCATTTCTGAATATAGTTTCCGTTTACATCGGCTTTAAGTTTACCCGTTTTATCTGCTACGGGAAGATAAACAGCATAGATATCATTTTCTTTTACAAAAACCTGCCCTTCGTATATACCGTGTTTACCTTTAAATGTGCTTTCGTCAGACAGCAAACTGTCTGCCGGAGACATTTCCTGGTATGGCAATTGATCTTTAAAGAATTTTCTGGCATACCACATATATTTCCAGAGTTCTTCATGCTTTCTGAAATCCTCGGTATTTAACAGTTCATGCAGGATAAACTCTATTTGTCCACCGGAAAAATAAACCGGCCAGAGAAATTCTTTCCGATGACGTTCAGCATTTTCGCCATCAGCCACATCAGGAAAAAATTCGTCCATCCCAATAACCAGAGGCTTCCCGGCATCCTTCGATAGTTTTCTGAATTTTTCAATAACATCAATATCCTTTGACTGAAAAGACGTCACACCAAATCGCTCGTCCCCGATAAAAGGCCCCCAGTCATCGAATACATTTCCGGCATGGTGAACCGTTATCGGATGCTTATAAGGATCAATGGAGTAAATAAAATCCGCACAGGACTTGACTAAATCCGGCGTCAGTTTATAGTCCAGATTATACTCTTCAAAAAGATTCCATTGTAACCCGGGATGATGAGAAAAGCGGGCAATCATTTCGCGATAGAACAACTTCCGTTCGATACCTAATTGAGCATCATCCAGTTCTTTTTTATTTAATTCTTCGCACTCACTTAAAACAAAATGTAAAAAAATGCTTTTATCCTGAGCATGTGCAAAAACCCTGTCCCACTGGTTCAGTTTCTCTATATCGTAATGCACATTATCGTTACCGGGATCGCCTTTAGGATTAATATTGGATGAAAGGAACGGCCAGACATTTTTCCCGTCTCCACCTATATTCATTACCAGAAAGTAAATGGAGTTTACATGTTGTTCTGCCAGGTAATTCAATGCCCCAATGATTCCTTTACCTGCTCCGTTGTTCCAATCCGGATCTCCTTGTTTCCAGTCTTGTATATGAGAACCATAATCATGAGTAGCAACCGGAGTACCTGAGAATCCGGAATAAGATAAAAAATCTTCAGGGCTGTCCGTCCCTCCTTTTAACCAATAGGTACCGTCTGAAAACCGGAAATAATGGGTATCAGAGGAGATCAGTAATCCTTTTTTATGAAATCCTTCTGCACTCTTTCCTTTATCCTTTACACGGAAACTCCCGGAAACACCATCAAAAGAGATACTTTGCCCATTTTCCTTTAAAGCCTGAACAGCCAAGTTTCTTCCTTTTTGGAAACTTGCCTTGAAAGTATATTTCCCTTTTTCCAATGGGGTAAAACAAACCGACCATATATTACCGGAGTTTTTCCCATTACCATCGCCATTATAGAAACCCGGCACATGATATGTTTTCGAAGAGGGACTTATTATCTCCACCTGCAATCTATAATCCAGAAAAGGATTAGGTGAATTATCACTTGAGTGGCAAAACGGACCTTCAAAATTTATAGAAACAGCATGATATTGTTTCAATGTACCACTTATGCTATAAGCATCACTTCTGTCATTTGCCACTGATTTTCCAGATATGGAAATTATACAAGCGATAACAAGGTATAAGAATAATTTTTTTTTCATCACATTAAGTTTTTTTGATTGTAATCATTAGTAATATCTGCTTGTGCTTAAAAAGCAACAAATTAATACATAATCCTTATTTTTTGGGATAATATGTAAATGAAGGACTTATAATAACCGGACCCAGCAGTCCCGAGGACAATGGCTCCCAACTTTCATCTTTTTTAGTCCACTTAAACAAACACGCCCCAAACCAGTAATTTTGCCATTCAATCCCTTTTACCTCCAATCCTGCTACTCTGTTTACAGTCAGGTTTGTGACTTCAACTTCAATGGTATTAACCTCATTATTGAAGATTTTATCAGTTACTATTTGAAAAGGATATTGTAGCAATGTGTCGATCATTTCCCCGTTTATTCTCAATCTTGCGTGATTTTTAACATCTCCGAGATCAATGCACCATTTTTCTGTATCACGCAATTCCTTAGGAACAGTAAATGTCGTTTTATAAATAGCTGTTCCCGAAAAATATTTGTATGAAAAATGACTGTTATCGAATTTTGTCCAGCTTTGTAATCTGTCAATTTCCATTTCCTCGGGTAACACATCTCCCCCATCTATGAAGCTTACATTCCACCTGTTATTAATGGAAAAACCTTTATCCCCGGTTGTTTCATAGATCCACCCATTGCCATTTACTTTTTTATTTGATATTTTAAGAATATAAGATTTATTTGGGGCTATACTTAAGTAAACCTCCGTCTTTTTATCATTGGTTTTCCTGCTTTGTGCAATCCCTGCTTTATACATCATGGGATCTAAAATCACCACCGATTTTCCCTGTACATCTAATTTAAACCATCCCTCTTTTTTCTTTCTTTCAGGATTTGTAATGAAATAAATCCATTCGTCGTCAATCTTCTTTCGTATAAACGGAAGATTACTATCAAGCAATTCCTCTTTTTTAATGTTTAAATCCGGAAGTATATCAAAGTCATTTATTATCATTATCCGGCCCTTGCCAATCTTATATTCCTTTAAATCAGCATTGGAAGTTTTATGAGAAAATATCTTATTCTTCAATTGATTCAGACTCTCTCTGCGTTTGTCATACGATTTCAATCCGGGTACATCATCAGGAATTTTCTCCCAGAAAACAATATCCGCACCTGCCTTTGCAAGCGTATATAACTTTTCTAAAGTTTTAAGAGGAATGTAATTGCAATCAGGCACTAAAATTGTCCTGTAACAATGTGCAGGGCCCGTTACCTGACCATCGAGAACATCAATCTGGTCAATCAGAAGCCTGTCGCTTATAAAATCATAACAAAAACCTGCATTCCAAAGCTCTGAAGCAACAGGCAGTAAACTGAAGTCGAAGGATGCTTGTGGCAAAATGTGCAGTTCTTCATTTTCTGCCCAATAGTCAAAGTAAGGCAGGTACAATAAAAAATCAGAGTCATAACTCCCTAGCTGTAAAAAGGATTGACACCGGGCTACATAATTGTTAAACTTGTTAATGTTGCGCCATAAAGTATTGGATTTAGAAAAATGTGTGGCTGCCCAAAACATCCATCCGGGATAAGGCTCATCATCAGGAGAATAAGCCATACCATGGTAAAACATCTGATTTACTCCGCCAGCAAGACAATAGTCTGCATTACGCTTTAGCATTTCAAAATCAATTTCTAAATGTGGCCCATAGCACGTAAATACCTCTGCACTTAATAGTTGTTTTCCTGTAAGACTTACTGCAGAAAGAGGAAACTTTATCCGGGGGAGAAAATGGTCAGGTCTGTAATGAGAATTTTTAGTAAATAACCATTCTTCGGAACCACCCACATCGGCTTCAGCAATATCTGATAAAATATGCAAACTTAATTCATCGCCGGGAGTAGCGCTTACCTGGTTCCTTAGTAGCAGGTTATTTGCCTTTGTCCATTCTGCAAAAGGTACAGCATAATTCTCAATGAGCATTTCAGCGACGACATCTCTGTAATCCATAAATACCCTTCTGATAGTATCATTATTCCCGATACCGGTAAGCTCAGGTAAAAATTTCTCCAAGCGGTAATGTTTTTGCTTATAAAATTCATCGAAAAGTTTATCTGTCCAATTCATGGTTACCTCCCATGAATCATTAAAAACAGCCCGGACAAGATTTTCATTAAAAAGTTCTCCCAACTGTTGACTATATTGGCTTAAATGCAGCTTAATTGCCTTTTCATCGAGATAATCCATGGTGTAACCATCTTCTCCCGGAACAGGGAAACGCATTTTTTGAATACCTTCTTTCAAAGAAGCTTTATACAAATTCCAATTGCCGTTAGCGTTTAACCTGGATAATTTTCCTTCCCTTATATCACTTACATCTAATATAATACGCATCTTGTTTTCATCAACAGCAAGGAAGGTTAGTATCTTTTCTGATGAATCAATTGCCTTGTTAATGCTGCTTGTGTTTAAAGGTATCTTTTCAATATCCAAAAGGGAAGCACTTAATTCTTTGGGTATCCATTTACCTCCAAGATTCCATCCTGTTGATAAATTCAAGTCTCCATGAAGTCCTTTTTCCTTTAAATCTTCCAAAGTAAATCTCATCAGTTCTACCCATTCATCAGACAAATAAGGGATTCTGGGTTTATCTGTATCATAAATATCAGACAGATTAAAAAATTCCACTCCACCAAATCCTCCATCATAGATATCCTGTGTAAATTCTGAAAGATTCTCCCTGTCGACACGATTACCTAACCAGAAAGCTCTGACATGTGGTTTATTTGCATTTTCAATATTATTCCAAAAGATATAATCCTGATCCTTATTGCAACAAGCGGTGATCATACACAAAAACACAAATACGTATATTGTAAAATATTTCACAGGTAATCGTGCTCGTTTAATATGGGTTAGTTTTGTTTCCACTAAATAGAAGAACTTCAACTATTCATTATAGGCACGAATTTCAAATACACGGGCCGACGGTGCCCCATGGGTAGCTCTTATTGTTAATCTGAGCTTGTTTGCACGAACTTTCTTAAATTTGTGAATCCGGTGCCGTTGAAAATTATCTTTACTTTCAGCAAGCTCTACCCAATCACCATTTGAAAATGCTGAAACTTCATATGATTTCACACAAACTTCCTGACGGGACTTTTGCGTCTGACCCGTTGACAGGTCAGTATCAAAGGTCAAATGAACAGTGTTAAATTCCGACGGTTCACCCAGATCAAGTTCTATCCACTGTGGAAAAGGTTCTGACGGGTCGGAACTCCATAAACTTTCTTTATTCTCTTTTAACCGTGTCCAACCATTTATTATATTCTCAGCCTTATATTCCACTGTTTCCCTTACAGGATTAGTCGGCTGAACAATCCAGCTTATTGAAGGCCATGAAACACCTTCTACTGCAGGCACCTCAACCCTGAGAAAATCTATATTCTCAGGAATCGTATTGCTTAGCGGAATTTTAATCCATTTTTGTGCATGTGCAGCAATTTCGAGATTATACTGACCCAATTTCAGTTCATGATCAGGTTTACCCATTTTTTTTACTCCCTCCACAATCACATCAACCATTGTAGTTTGCTTATTTCTGGATTTAATGTAAAGTTTAATTGTGCTTAGTTTCTCTGAATCATTAATTGGTATAATAACTGAACGATCACGGGTACTCACCGACATCGACTTTCTGAGAACAGGATTATCCGGGGTCAGACCTTTGTCAGTAAGCTTACTGGAAGCAGTAATTATTGCCTTCCTGGACAGATCCTTTGAATCTTCATTTTTTAAGCCGGGAATGGATTGATCGTATTTAAGCAATGTTTGCTGAAGCCCGGTCATGTAATCTTTATAAATATCACGAGGGTTAATACCTTTTTCAATGCACATGGCAGCAGCGGTTCCGGCAGCCTGACCAATGGTAGCAAGGGTACTCTGCACCCTGACAGATCCCAATCCCAGATGGGTAAAACTTCCACATCGGCCGGCAAATAAGAGATTATCAATATTCTTTGAATAGACACACCGAAAAGGGATGCTATTAATAGGTACAACTATATCAAATTCAAAACTTCCTTCTTCTCCTGAGTATAATCCTTCGGGATGATGCACATCCAAAGGCCAGCCCGCGTAAGCAATACGATCGGGAAACATGCGGCCGGACATTACATCATGCTGCGTAAGAATATAATCTCCCACCAGCCTTCTGGTTTCCCGTTTGGCATTCATTATGGGTATTGCAACAAGTTCATAATATCGGACTTCTTCTTTTCGGCTACTTTTGTTATCCGCAAAATCCCATCGGTCACTTTTGTTTTTCACAAAGTCCCAGAAACTGAAGGTAACTTTAATCAGTTCGTCCCTGGCTTCTTCGGCATCCCAAAGATCGTTAACCGTGCCTTCATGTTCCATCCACCAGCCGCCATGTTCAAGATGTTTTTGATGAATACGCCGGCCATAACCTATCAGAGAATCTATTTCCCTGGCCCATGGAGGTCGCACGAATTCAACAGGTTTATCGGTTTTCTTTGCACGGAATGCTGTTCCGAATCTCCCCGGATCACCTCCCATTAAACATCCACTCATGGTAATACTATCTGCTGTATCAGGTGCAAGACTTTCATTAAACTCATCTTTGGATTCACGGCCATAACGATACTCTGCACCGGCAAAATACCCCAGCCAACCGTCTCCGGTACAATCAATAAACTTTTTCCCTTTATACTCAGTTATTTTACCGGTAAGCGTACTGACTGCCCTTACCCCTTTGATCTGTTTATCACTTTCCATCATGGCATCAAACACATGTTGATTGAAGAAAACCTCCAGGTTCTCCTCAGCATCACAGAGTTGTTTAAAAACATAGCTGGAATGTAACTGGCCATTTTTCACCCTTAACAATTCAGCTTCTTCAATAATCCCTGTTTCACGCCAACCAGGATGATTGAAGCCAGCACCCACTATCCCGACTCCAAGTTCTTTACTGGAATTTCCCCCCAGTACCGGACGGTTTTGAATAAGGGCAGTTTTAGAACCCATTCTGGCCGCTGCAATAGCTGCAGGCACACCGGCAGACCCGCCACCAACAACAATTACATCAAATTCGCCGGCAAAAGAAGGTTCCAGGGACAGCCCCATTAAACGGGCTCTTTCAATACATATCTTCTTTTTGTCTTCGGGAGGAATATAATTTGCATCATCCGTTAAAATAATTGCATCACAGCGCCCATAGTAACCGGTTATATCATGAAGGGCTAAATCTACTTTCCCTTTTTTAAGTTTAACCTTACCTCCATGCTCCCAGGTCCACTTGTCAGTTGTTGCAGCTCCGAACTCTTTTTTCAACGCTTTGCTATTTACCAAAACCTTAAACCGTCCGGGCGCATATTCTTTTACCCAATTCCGGTCCCTTACCCAGATATAATATTCCCCCCCTTTTGAAATATTGATTGACATTATTGCATCTTCAACGGGTTTGCCAATTCCTGTTGCCATTAGATAGGGTGAGCCCATTAAATGGACAAACTGGTTATCCATTTTCCATCCCCCGTAATGATCAAAATCCTCTGCATCGATGTAGTAAAATCCATCCACGACCATTTTCACTTCAGCACGATTTGGTTTGCTGAAGCTGAATACCGTATCATCTTGACTTAAAGCAACTTTACTTATTAGCAATAAGAATAATGTTAATACAGTAAAGGCAATATTTGATTGTGTTTTCATAATGATCGTTGTAGTATTGAATTAGTCCTGAAAACTTGAATGAAAATTTGATGTTAGCCAGATGTATAGTTACATAATATTTCAAACATCGTAGCAGGAATATCTTTTGAGGGATGTTTCGGCTTTATTTTTAATTCTGTACATTTTATTGCCGGTTCAAATTCCACATCATTTATGGTCTGATAGTTCCCTGTTTTTTCATACAGCAGATTTTCGTTTTTGTCATAAATGGAGTAATCCTGAACGCAAAAGGGAATAATATCCTCGGGGTGCCCATACTGGACACTTTCCATTGGATGATCGTAATCCGTATCGAAAAACAACCTGATTTTATTTATCATTTGAGGTCTTCCCCAACTTAATCTTAGCTCAGGATTTAGGTCAGTTAATCCTGCTGCCCATGCATTCGATTTTAAATATGGGCGAACGCAGCCGTTATTAATGTATTCTTTGTCAAATAATTCAATGGGAGGAGAAACGCTAAAAGCCAAATTTTTACCATCCGGACGGCGTTTCGGTGTCCAGAATTCAAAGGATTCAACCCCAATTCCTTCAGGTGGTAGCTGTTCTCCATAATTTGAAACCTCTTTGTTCTTTTTCCGAAAAAGGGATATGGTTCCGGTAAGTCTTCGCTCGCTGGTCATAACCCCGACATCTGCATTAGGGAGAATGGTCAGAAAGGCATATTCATCTTTTTCAAGGCATTTATCCATTGAAAAATTCAGGAATTGTTCGCCAGTCGATACCGGAATCTCATGCACTTCCAAAATGATATCGGGCGTATAATTGCCTGATTTGGAAGATTTTCGAAATTGAACAGTAATCTTACTTGCTTTTTCAGATTCAACCAATATTTTGAAATTGTAGTTTTTGTTGGATTTTAAAGGAAGTAGCTGAGCAAATCCTTCAACCAAACCTGCCCATTCACCATCAAAAGGCATTTCGTCCAAAACAAAAGTACTTGATACTGAAACTTTAGGCTTTTCAACTGGTAATATACTGTAATCAATTGGTTTTCCCGGAATACTTTGTCCTGTTATATTTAGCTGGTTTTGTAATTGAGAAAGATGATCCGGTTCTAAAATATCTTTGGTAGTTAAACTTTTTTCAACACACATAACAGCGGCGAGGCCAACCGCCTGTGCTCCATGGGCTGAAGTTGCCATTACACGGGTAGAACCGAATGCAACATGTGTGGCACTAATGATACGACCGGCAAAGAACAGGTTGGTTATTGTATTGCTGATGAATGACCTGTAAGGTATCTGGTAGATTCCTTTGGAATGCCATTGAGTGCAACCCGGTAATTTGCTGTAAACACCGTCGCCGGGATGAAGGTCGATGGCCCAGCCACCAAAAGCCACAGCATCGTCAAAGTGCTTCTGTTCAACAATATCCTGCTGTTTTAGCATGTATACACCTTCAAACCTTCTGCTTTCCCGTTTTCCCGGGATATTGCCCACCCACTCAAGTGTAAGGTTCTCTGCTTCCGGGAATTTACCTGAATTTTTAATGTAGTCCCATACACCGTAAACTACTTTCCAGAGTTCCCATTTAATATCTTCGGTAGCTTTAACCGTATCTTCAAAACGCCCACCATATTCAAACCACCATAAGTTGCAGCCTTTCATTCCACTTTCAATCGACCTGTAACGCGGGATATCTTTAATGTCTTTTAAGGCATACGATGGAGCTACATATTTTACCGGGCTTCCGGTATCTTTACTATAGAAATAGATGGTATGGCCCAACATTTTTCCATAAGCCTCATCGGGTGCAAAAAACTCGCCAAATTCTTCTTTGGTTTCAGCTCCCATACGAAAGGGTGCCCCTGCCATGAACCCCACTATTCCATCTCCTGAAGCATCAACAAACATTGGTGCTTTAAGCAGGTATTCGGTTGAGGTTTGACTGCAAAAAGCCTTTACACTTTCAATGGAGGTATCATCTTTTTTAATTACATCATAAACAGCTGTATTCAACAGCAGGATAATATTGGATTCATTGACCACCTTTTCCAGAAGTATGGTATCGAAAATAACGCTATTCCCTTCTTTGTTTCTGTAAAGGTTTTCAACCAGGATTTCATCAATAACACCGCCTTCGCGTGCCCAGCGGTTGTTGTTTCCCATGTGAGATGTTGCCCCCAGAATCCATAACCTGACTTCGCTGGATGAGTTTCCACCAAGTACCGGCCGGTCCTGAACAAGTACAACATTGGCACCAGCCCGGGCCGCTGTAATGGCTGCGCATGTACCGGCCAGTCCGCCTCCCACAATAATTACATCTTTGGTATATTCAAGAGAATAGTTTTCTCTTACAGGACTTTTATGAGCGCCTACAATCATTCTGATTTTGTTTTATTGAGCTTGACAAAAAGCCCCACAGTAATAATTATTACCCCTGCACCGAGAACCAGAAATCTTCCTGTAACAGCAAAAATTCCAATGGCAATAATTAACACCCCGGTTCCAATTACTCCCAGTGAAATCACTTTTCTGCCATGCTTATTTTGAGATCCCGAATCAACTTGTTCTAAAGTTTCTTCTGCCTGTCTGGTTTTAAATTCCTGATACCTGTTATAATCAGGATTTTCTTTTTGAGCAAAAAAGTATTTTAATTCAAAAATTAACAGAACAAGAATGGGTACTACAACACCAATTGTCATTTCCTGGGTGCGTGTTAAGCTAAAGTCTAACAGATACGGTGTGGCAAATTTGAAAACCACATTTATAATCAGGCTGGTTAATGTTGCCGTAAGAATACTTTTGCCTGTCTGGCGTTTTGAAAACAGGGACCACAATGGCGGCAAGTATAAAGCCCCGCCGGTAATTGCAGCAACACTTAATACCACTTCAACGATGCCTCCCATATTTTGAACCAGAAGTGCCACAATAATTGTTAGCAGACCAAATCCAATTGTCGCTGACCTGGCAACAGTCATTAAATGTTTGTTGCTTACATTGGGTTTTAAACTTCTATATAAATCGTTTGTAAATACCCCGGCAGCAATATTCAGAGTTGTATTCACCGAACTAGATGTGGCAAAAATCATTGCACCCAGCATCAAGCCTAACATTCCAATGGGCAGTACTTCCTTGCATATCATTAAATAGGCTCCTTCATCGCCAAATCCAGTTAGCCCCGGATTAAGTACCCGGTAAATCATAGGAGGTAGCATCCAAACAATTGGACTAAGGAGCTGTAATAATATAACTTGGTTATTTGAGGATATAGTTTAACTTTGGGGTATGGAAAATATTAAATTAATATCCCAACGCAGTAAAATATTACTGCCTCATTTAAATGAGAAAACA
>SDBV01012405.1_pt1 | contig 10928 bp, 8 predicted proteins | sample 2277081 | NCBI WGS metagenome assembly SDBV01 (sample SAMN10402039, study PRJNA504765) | marine sediment metagenome | isolation source: marine sediment core GS10_PC15, 223 cmbsf | place: Arctic Ocean: Southern Knipovich Ridge | collected 2010
ACGTGGTTTGGCGATAAAGATGAAATCCATCTCCTCTTCAACCACCCTCTTGTTAAGCGGTTGGCAGGAATAGATATCGTCTCCCAGCAGGGTAATTGACAAGGGCCAGCCATCGTTGACACTTTTTGGTTCAGCGACCGCTGACACTTTTACTACATTAAACGTTCTTTGAAAACCTGATATAGAATTGACCTCCAGACTAAAAGAAAAGGGGTCAATTCTATGAGTGGGAAACAATCAAAAGCATTACGTGTGGAAGCAATAGAACGATATCAAGCAGGAGAAGCAGTAGTCAAAGCTCGAAAGGAGCTCCAGAAGACCAAGCATGCTCAAATCGGTGTGAATGCTATCAACCGGAAGCTCCATTTACATGGAATATCTCCCCTGCCTGCAACCACGATCAAGCGCATACTGAGACGAGAAGGCCTTCAGCGAAAAAAGGAACCGTATGTCCCTAAAGGAAAAGCCTACCCTAAACCAGAGGCCATCTGCGCCAATAATATCCATCAGGCGGATTTAGTTGGTCCTCGGTTTATCAAATATGATGGCCGATTCTATTGTCTCAACACAATGGATATAGCTACCCACAGGATTAAACTCAATCCCTCTCGACGTAAAGATGATGAAAAAATGGCAGAAAGCTTAATCCACACATGGAAGGAATTAGGCATCCCTGATTTCCTTCAGATGGATAACGAATTATCCTTCAGGGGTAGTAATCGCTATCCCCATTCCCTGGGATTGGTTCTCAGGCTCTGTCTATTACTGAAAATCCAGCCACTGTTTATTCCCCAGGGTGAACCTTGGAGAAATGGTGAGATTGAACCTTTCCAGGATACCTTTGATAAGGCCTTCTTTCGTTCCCAGAAGTTTCTCTCTTTCAAAGAGCTGTGCTTAGAGGTACCAGAATCATTTCAGTTGCCTAAAGAAAAAATACCCATTGAAGATGGCTATATTCATTTTTTTCGCTTCATACGAAGCGATAGACAGTTAAACATCTTTGCTGAAAAGTTCAAGGTTTCCAAAGACCTTGTGTATGAATATGCAAAAGCAACAATTTGCACTGACATTCATACTCTTCAAGTTAGGCATGATGATCAATTGGTGCAGGCTTTTGAATATCCTTTACCCACAGACTAAGGTGTCTACGTTTGGTGAACCCTATGAGTGTTTGGCCTAAAAAACAACACCTTTTATCAATTACTAATCTCATTGACATCACCTTCTTCGACCTTCTTCCATCCAGAAGATCTCTACCCTTCGCTTCGTCCTGCTTTTCTCCCTTGCAGTTCTTTTTACCGCTCTGTCAATCCGACACCTCACGAAAAATCTACATGAAGGGTGACCGTTGCCTATTACGAAAATCGATGCCACAGCGCTTTTGGTCAACAGGCAATAGTTATATCTCCTTTCTCGCAATAATGATACTAACCTGCTCCGCGGTCTTGAAGAGCAGGTTTTCAGAACGTTTGTCCACATTTCCTATTTTTTCATTACAACCTTTCCAAAGGATCACAGCTTGCCTAATTTCCTGAGTTCCTGCTTGATTTTTTCCTTCTCTGCTGGAGACACCTCACTGGTGGGCATTAAAGCCTTACCGACGTCAAATCCCAGCATCTTGATCCCCTCCTTAAGCAACTCCCTCCGGGATAAGGTCCAGGCCAGTGTCAAAATAGATAGTTGCTTTTCCCGCGCTTCTTCTGACTTTCCTTCTCGAAAAGTGTCGAATATTGCCACTACCTCTGCAGGAATGATATTAGCCAAAACACTTATACTGCCGTGCCCACCAAGACATAGTAGCGGGAAAATCAGGGTGTCTTCGCCTCCAATAACTATAAGGTCTCCCTTGGTTAATCGAATAATCTCTGCTGTATGGTCTATATCTAGGTGACTATCTTTTATTCCTTGAATGTACCCATCCTTGGCAAGACGAGCTACGGTTTTGGGCTCCATGTCAACCCCATATTGGTCGGGCCAAGTGTAGGCCCATACCGGAATACTGACTGCTTCAGCAACTGCTTTATAGTGCTGGTATAGGCTTTCCTGTATTGGTTTAGGATAATGAGGAGTGTGAACAATAATAACGTCGGCTCCAGCTTTCTCGGCGTACTTACTTACTTCGATAGTGATTCTGGTGCTATTATGTCCTGTGCCAGCATATAGCGGTACTTTTCCTTTGGCAACTGCCACACCGATATCAATTATTTCCTTTCTTTGCTCCAGGCTCATTAAAGAAGCTTCGCCAGTACTTCCAGAGACAAAAAGCCCGTGAACACCCTCGTCGATTAAATGCTGGAGAAATCTCTCATTTTTCTCCTTGTCAATTTCGCCCTCAGAGTCGAAAACAGTAACCGCTGGTGGCACGATTCCTTCAAATTTTTTTATTATTTCCATCTTTCCCACTCCTTTTATTGTTAAGACATACCGTTTCCTCTTGATAGACTTTCCCTGGCGACTACTTCATCCAGACCTGCATAAATATCACTACATGAGTATTCCGGGTTGGCTTCAATCCATTTTTATGGTAGGGAAAACTATAACCCGGCTTCAAGCGAATCGTCAACAGAGAGTGCAAAATCCCAGCGGTTCTCGGTGTAGGTCGGACTGGAAGTTTTTCGCGGATGGTAGGGGCAAGCAGTTAAGGGACCTTTAAATGACTTCAGCGTTAACTCATTGTGTTAGAGGCAATTAAAAAAATCTAGACATAATTTGTAACTTTTTGTATACTTTTCCCTGTTGTGGGTAGGGGAAGAGGCAGAGGCCCGAAGCAACTTCGATTTCGCACTTTGCTTGATTGGCAGTCTAAATACGTTGATCTGATAGGAGATTTGCGCCAGCAGGAGAAGGTTACGTACCGCCTACAGGACTGTTACGTGGGCGCCTTTGCGATGTTTTACCTTCAGGATCCTGCTCTGTTGGAGTTTCAGCGAAGGTTCCAAGATACGATCCAGCGCAACAACCCCACTTCGGTATTTGGTGTGGAGGAGATTCCTGCAGATACTCCAACCGGCTGTGCTGCACCCCGAGCTGAGGCAGATTGTTCCCCTTGCGCCTGAGTTTATCCGTAGACAGGACGGTAATAACAAGCAGGATTGCGAAACAAATGCCGCGAAGCGTGCTGTGAAGAGGATCCGCAGCTCTCACCGCCAGCTTTCTGCGATCATCGTCGGTGACAGTCTCTACTGTACAGGGCCATTCGTTGGTTTGCTGATGTGGATGGAACGCGTCGTGGAGAGCTTATGGATCGCTTGGTGGTCACCGAAAAGAATCGACGGTATCTGTACGAGTGGGATAATCAGATGAGTTTTAACGACGGTGCCGATAGTCCCACCGTCAACTACATGGCGCTAAGGATCTACAACACTGATGGCAGAATGACTCGTCATTTCTCTTGGGTCAGCGATATCCAGATCACCGCTAAAAATGCAGAGCAATTGGTAGGAGGGGCTCGAGCCCGCTGGAAGATCGAGAATCAAGGCTATCACTTAGAGCATAATTTCGGTCATGGCAAGAAGTATCTTTCGGAGGCTTTTTTTGCATTGCATCCATTGGCCTTCTTCATGCATCAGATCTTCGAGTTAGTCGATGAGCTTTACCAGCAGGGGAGATCCGGATTCGGTGCTCGACGGGAGTACTGGAACGCCATTCGGGCATCTTTCCGCCTGTTGCTTTTCGAATCCTGGGATCAAGTGCCCGAGCGTATCAGCTCTCCTCCACAGCCTGCTTTCTTTTAAACTGCAGAGAATATAACTCTGATTCAGACTTCTAAAAGTCGCAGTGGTTGAAACCTCTGAGCTTTGAGGCAATACCCTCATTCCCTTAGGGTGAGATAGAAATATGGACGCAGAACGGCAATACTTCCTTCTAACCAGATGCCCATGGGTCACTAGAAATCCCAAACCTACCCCGTCCATGGCCTCACCGAGAATTGCTGCGTTCTAAGCTTAGTCCTGACAAATATCGCTGACCAGACAAGATCAGGCTTATTATGCAATTCCGGCTTGATTTTTCTCGTTATTTCAATCAGATTCTGTGAAATTGAGTCGAGCCGAAATTGCCATATCGTTGGCCGCGTGACGAATGCAGATAATAAGCTTGGATTTGGAGCGCAGCCAACGATATCGTATAACGGGCTGATTTTGTACCGTAGGAGTAAACAATGCAGGTCTACAGCAGAGAGGATATCCGAAAGGCGCTACCAATGAGGGACGCCATCGAAGTAGTGAAGAAGGCATTCGTTCAGCTTTCAACGGGCAGGGCAACGGTCCCGAACAGGATTCAAATCGAGGTTCCGGAGCACAACGGAACGACCCTCATCATGCCGGGTTATCTGAAAGACGACCAACAGATGGCTGTAAAGATCGTCTCCGTTTTCCAGGATAACCCGTCAAGGGGACTACCTACCATCAACGCCCTCGTCGTGGTCGTCGATCCAAAGACGGGTGTATGCAGCTCGATCCTGGACGGTTCCACCCTCACGGCCATCAGGGCCGGTGCGGCGACCGGGGTGGCAACGGAGCTTCTGGCCAGGCCAGACGCCTCGACGGCAGCCATTTTCGGAGCAGGCGTGCAGGGCCGCACCCAGCTGGAAGCGGTGTGCGCCGCCCGTGATGTCACGGAAGCATGGATCTACGATGTGAATGTCGAATCCGCGGAAAGCTTTGCCTCGGATATGAAGCAGCGGCTCTCCATTGCGGTTAATGTGGCAAAGGATCCATCCGAAGCCGTCAAAAACGCCGATATCATTTGCACGGTAACCACCTCCGCCACCCCCGTATTCGATGACGGGGATGTTCAAAAGGGAGCTCACATCAACGCCGTTGGGGTCTACAAGACCCACATGCGGGAGATACCTCCGGAGACCGTTCAGAGAGCGAGGGTTGTTGTCGACAGTGTCGAAGCCTGCCTGGAAGAGGCTGGTGACATCGTGATTCCGATCAAAGACGGGCTCATCTCGGAGGACCACATCTATGCCGAGATAGGAGAGATCGCCGCAGGAGTAAAAACCGGGCGTCAGAACGATGATGAGATTACCCTCTTCAAATCCGTGGGAATCGCCGTTCAGGATGTGGCGGCGGCGGCATCTGTGCTCGAAAACGCCAGGCGGCTCAATCTGGGAAGCCGGATCGAGATCTAGTGTTTCGGAATCGATGCACTAACGCCTGATAGCCGCAGCCAGACTACGCACCCCCTCCCGGATCGCTTCTGAGTCATAGTAAGAGAAGCTGAGTCTCAGGAATTGCCTCATCCCCCCTCGTGTGGAGAAACGAAGTCTCCCGTGGAGCTTTTCCTGTAACTCTAATCCCATTGCCGGGCGACACTCCCCTCAGGAACGATTGATGCAGCATCACCGCTAAAGGCAGTACCCAGGGTAGTGCCCCGGGCTCGTTTTATCTTAATGCGACCACCGACCCGCGGTACGATCCGTCCGCCCAGGTGCATGATATATTCGATCACAACATCCCGCTGGAAGGCCCAGGTATCGTATTTGCTAACCGCCCGCTTGAATACACTGTAACCGTCGCCCCCGGCAGCCATGTAGGAGTTAGTCACGATCCTGTAGGTGCGGTTCGGATCAATGGGACCTCCGTTTATCATCACGTTTTCGCACTTGCCGGTCTCATAGTCCAGGGTGAAGCTGACTCCCTCGGACACCTGGGCAAACGCCCCCTTTCCGTTTGGAATGGTTGCAATGTAGTCGAAGAGCGCCGCCACGTCCGTTCCCCGAAGCTCCACTACCATGACCGAATTGTCGAAGGGAAGCACCTCGTACAGGACCTTTTTGGCAATCTCCCCATCCGGGATATCGGCTCGGATACCGCCTCCGTTCTGAATGGCAAAGTCAGGGCTCAGGTGCCTCGAGTACCAGAGCATGGCATCGGCCACGAGGTTACCAATTGCCGTCTCGGACCTTCGCACCTTCCCGTAAAAAAATGGGGCTTCCGCAATCCCCACGACTTTAGCGAGAAGTGTATCCACCTGCTCCACGTAGGGCTGCATAAGCGAGACCAGCCGGGTATCCTCTTCGATCTGCTCTCCGACAAAGCGGAAAACGTTTTTCCCGTCCTTCTTTTCCCGTCTCTTCAAATTGATCGGTATGGACTCCCAACGGAATCCCGACTTCTTTCCCTCTATGATGGTGAAGGTACCCTGACCCACGACAAGACCCCAATGCCACGCCTGTACGATAGGCGTACCATTGACCACCACCGGCTCGTTCAGTCTCGTGTGAGTGTGCCCATCCACGATCAAATCGATTCCGGCTACTTTTGCCGCAAGTTGTCTGGACCCCCTGTCGTTGCTGCCATAGAGTCCCAGATGGGTGAGGGCTATGATCAGGTGTGTCTTGTCCTTCAGCTCGGCCACCATTCTTCTGGCCGTCTGAATCTCATCGTGGAATAACATCTGCCCTATGTAATCAGGATTTCCAATGAACTCGGTTTCCTTTATGGTTAGCCCGAAGATACCGACTTTGAGTCCCTTGAAATCCTTGATGATGTACGGAGCCTCCGCCACATATGATCCATCTTTCCACGTGACATTGGCTGACAGAAAGGGGAACATGGCCAGGTCCATCTGCCTCTTCAGCACAGCCGGGGAATTGTCGAACTCGTGGTTTCCCAGAACCATGGCATCGTATCCTATATAGTTGTATCCGATGAGGTCAGCTTCCGCCTTGAAGAGGTTGGATTCGGGTCTGCCGGTGTTCAAATCGCCGGCATCGAGGAGAAGAACGTTTTCATGGGTCTCCCTGATCTGCCTGACCAGCGTCGAGATAGCAGGAAGTCCGCCTACGTTGGGAGCGGGATAGTTGAAGAAGCTCACCGGGTGGCCGTGAAAATCATTGGTGTGCAGGACCACGAGCTCGGTAACCTCAGAAACAGCAGCGTCACCTCCTGATTCCCGCTCCCCTACCGGCACGTCCGCCTGTACTGCAACTGGTAGGTCCGCCGATACCGACGTTTTGCAGCCAGGCGACAGAAAGATAAAGGCTGCGAGCAGCAGAAAGGCAATAAACTTTCTCATCGATTCCTGCATGGGCGTCTCATCGATTCCTGCATGGGCGTCACCTCTCAACCGTACACCCGTGCCAGAAGAGATGTCAATAAATCTTTCTCGGCATCGTACTCCACGATGACATCCGATACGAGCCTCTTGCCAAGATGGCGAAAATAACGCTCGTCGTTGACGAGAAACATAAAGTGACCGTCCCTGGTGCTATGGATGTGGTGGTGATTCACTCTTCCAACTCACAAGGACCGGTGGTACCGGTTGCTCTCGGCCGAATTGCCGGGAGATAATCCTTCTCAAACCGCCGGCGACACACGCTCTGCTCCGGTGCTTTTCAATCCTTCAAGCAATTAGTAAAATGCAGGATCAGGAAGAGGAGGAAGACGCGATGGCAGATATCCGGGCGTTGGTCATGCATACCCAAGACAACGTAGCGACACTGGTGGAAGAAGCAAAGACAGGCCAAAAGGTGAGCGCCGAGATCGGAAGGGAGAAACAAACGCTTACGGCGAAGGAGGCGATCCCTTTCGGATTCAAGATCGCTCTCGTTGACATTCCCCAAGGAGGCACCATTATCAAATACGGAGAGCTGATCGGTAAAGCCAGCTCCCCGATCTCCCGCGGCGACCTGGTCCACGTTCACAACGTGGAGGGAACACGCGGGCGGGGAGATCTCGAGAAGGAGGTTGAGTGATGTCGTTCCTCGGTTATCCCAGACCCGACGGCAGCGCGGGCATTCGAAACCATGTACTCATTATTCCGGGAGGGTTGGTCGCCAGCCGGATCTGCAGCCTGGTGAGAGGGACCCGAACGGTTTTCACTCCCGTTACGGGAAGCGGCTATACGCGACGCGATCGGCAAACCATCGCCCGTACTCTGGTGGGCCTGGGCTGCAATCCCAACGTGGCAGCCGTCATCGTTCACGATACAAGTCCGGCTGCGGGTTACCCGGAGACGAATCCCCAGCGACTGGCCGATCAGATCGCCGAAACCGGGAAACCTGTCGAACTGATCAGTGCATCCAAGGGAGGCACGCTGGGCTGTATCCACAGCGGTATAGAGAAGGCACGCACCTTGGTCCGCGAAGCTTCTCGCCTTCGGCGTCAGAGCTTTGAAGACGGCGCTCTTGCCCTGGGGGTCAAGTGTGGTGCATCGGACACGACTTCGGGCATCGCCGGAAATCCGGCTGTCGGGTATGTCTTTGATAAGCTTATCGCTAAGGGAGGGTCGGCCTTCTTCGGAGAGAATACGGAGATCATCGGAGCCGAGCATGTGCTGGCCAAACGAGCCGTCAATAAGGACGTCGCCCGGCGTATTCTCGCGGTAGCCAGCGAGACTGAAGAACGGGCCAAGGCAACGGGTAACGACATTCGCACCATCAATCCAGTGCCCGCCAATATCCGGGGAGGCATCACCACCCTGGAGGAAAAATCCCTGGGGGCCATTCACAAAGCCGGCTCCTCACCGATCCAGGGCGTGCTTGATTACGGAGAGAGGCCGTCGGCCAGCGGGCTCTACTTTGTCGACAACTGGATGAGCCACCTCTCGATCTTTATGGGATACGCCGCCGCGGGCGCTCAACTTGTTATGTACCAATACGGAGGTATGAAGATTCCTGACGGCTCGATCCTTCAAGCCAACCTGGGGGTCGTGTCGCCCCTGCTCTGGGCCACGGCCAATCCATCGACCTATGACAGCGCCGAGAACAGCATCGATTTCTACTGCGGGGCCGTAATCGAAGGAGCTGAAACCCTCGAGCAAGCCGGAGAACGCCTCTACAACACCATCCTGGATATCGCATCGGGAACGATGACCCGGGTGGAGACATTGGATTACTTCAGCTCCCTTCAGCCCTATACTAAAGATCCGGTCTTCTAGCCGTTGCCCGTCCCCGCAGCCTAAAAACTGTTGACACGTCATCCGGAGGCGGAACTCGTCTGCCTGCAGGATATCACGGACATCGGAACCCCTATCAGGTGGATATTACGCATCGTTACCTCCCAATCGATCGATTGCGGAGGGAAGAAGTCCTTCGAGGCCTGCCGATCCTAGCTCGGACTTAAGCTTACGCAGCCGGTCAACGGTGATGGGTTGATCACGATACTTTCTCACTATCTCATCCAGATGCTACTCTACCCAGGCAGGGAAGGAAAGAGGTACACCCAATAGTTCTCCCAACCTCTCATTGGCCGAACCCGCAAGGTCTGCGGCCTCAAGCAATTCATAATGCACACGTCGAGATTCATTATATACCAGAGCGTAGACATAGGCGTCAGGCGACGAGGACGCCACAAAAGGATTGTGTGTGGCTATGATAAACTGCACGTTAAGGCTTCCTGAAAAAGTCCTATCTTCTACTGCCCTTTGGAGGTTGGATAAGAAGTGACAATCGCTGGGTGATCTTAGCAAAGCTGATTCCTTGGCAAGAGATCGAGAAGCGTTACATGAAGAACTTCTCTGTCTACTATTAATATGATAATGATAAACACCAGCTGCTTCATTTCGTAAATTTATTGTCTTTTTTTTATTTCCACTTAAAAAGGGTTGTGATATAACCAAACGTCCAGGTGAAGAATAAATCTCAACAGTTAAATCTGATTCCAAAATATCTTCTATTATCAATTACACCGGCAGCCGACAAGCATCCGCTTTTCCGGGTCCTTTTAGGGCCCTCAGCCAAAATAGACGGCCTGACGGCCGTATGCCGCCGCCAATGATGAGCACGTGTTTTCCCATAGTGATATCCGGTATGCGAACGATACAGTGATTTAGCGAAGATCGGAAGCGACCGCTTGCATGGTCTATTCCGCTGTTAGTCCCTCCGGCGCCGACGTCTGCTGCACGCTGTTCCTCCGCTGCTTCCACCAAGAATGACGCTCGCTCCCAGTAGAAACCCGAAGGTGTACCAATCGCCGTTGTTGTGCACTTCGTACACCTCTACCGACTTGTTGAACAGCGAGATGATGAACATAACCGGTGAGGCAAACCCGTGCCAGAGTCCCATCCAGAATCCGGCGACCTCACCCTCATCATTTGGGACATCAGCCATACTGTTGGGGCCTGGTGCGCAACCAGCAAATATCACGAGCAGCAGCAGGATCCCCACGATGATTTTCATTCGGCTCATCAGTAATTCCTCTCTGGTCTGTGTTATCCGACTCTACGCCGGATATGTTGATTGTGTTCCCCTTTAGCAACGAACGGTATCTGCATGATCTCCAACCTGGCGAGAAGTCTTTCTTCACACCGCTGTATTTGGTATTGGGTTTTGCCTCAAAACAGGTTTCATAGAAATCTCTGATTCGTTCCAAATCTCTGGTCCAGAGGACGACATGCTCGATTTGCATAGCACTTACCGCTATACGCCTGCTCTCGACCTTCGACGTGACTGACGCCCGCCAGGGCAAGCCCTACGCCCTCACCTACTCCCAAAGTCTGAAGTGAGGGTACTCATCGGTCATCAATGTGACATAGGCGATGACGCGGTAGATCCACCTGTTGGTTCCCATAACCAGGGTGAAGATGTCCTTGAGATAGCGCCCCGTGAACAGCAGAACGAACGCCGTAATGATCACCAGTACGGTCAAAAGCCCCCCTTGAGGAAAGCCACCCGAGAACGCTCCCCCTCCCGCCAGAAAAGCCAGTATGGCGAAGTGAGGAATGGCCAGGAACCACTTGAAGAGGACGAGCCACTGTGTGAGCTTTTCCGGGTACTCCACATCCAAATCCGCCGGGTAGTCCTTGGTCTTCAGGGAGAAGGGAGGATACTCATCGGTTGCCAGGGCCTGATAGCCATAGAAACTGGCCCTCCAGGTCCACCGCAAAACACCCACATTGAAGTCGAACAGGCTTCTAGGATACTTGCCGGTGAACAGGATTGCGAAAAAGGCAATGATCGTTACAAAGACAAAAGCGAT
>SDBV01012406.1_pt1 | contig 10926 bp, 8 predicted proteins | sample 2277081 | NCBI WGS metagenome assembly SDBV01 (sample SAMN10402039, study PRJNA504765) | marine sediment metagenome | isolation source: marine sediment core GS10_PC15, 223 cmbsf | place: Arctic Ocean: Southern Knipovich Ridge | collected 2010
CTTGAAGATTTTCCGTTAATTTGGGCGCATTGCAATGCGCCCCTACGTGCGAAGACAAAGGCTTCGGCTTACGGTTCTCCATGCGGGTTGGTGGGTGGGGTGCAGTCCAAAAGCTCCTTGTTAGGGGAAGGAGGGAACTGGGTAGTTTTCAGGCGACGCATGCTGCGACGGACTCAAAGCACTATCCCCGGTAATTCTCCGGTGTGCTCACCATTCTCAATGACAACCTCACCACCAACGATCACGTAATGGATCCCAATTGGATATTGGTGGGGGTCGGTAAAAGTAGCCTGATCTGCAACCGTAGTGGGATCAAAAAGGACCAAGTCAGCCCAGGCTCCATCCTTTATCACTCCGCGATCTACCAGGCCAAACCGCTCCGCGGTAACCGAGGTCATCTTCTTGATCGCATTTTCTAATGAGAGGGCCTTATCTTCCCGAACATACTTGCCCAAAACTCGAGGGAAGGTTCCATAACCACGGGGGTGGGGGTCACTTTGCCCTAAAATACCGTAGGGGGCCGCGCCAAGGCTATCACTGCCAATGGCAACAAGCGGATGCTGTAATAGGCGCTGGACGATCTCGGCCTGCTGATCAAAATAAACAGCAACGCTATTACCAGGATCAAGAGCGATCAAATCCATAGCAACGTCAAAAGGATCTAGGCCATCTTGTGCTCCTATTTCTTCGATCGTCATACCAATTACATCCGGGCGGGATGGACAATCCGAGATCTGAATACCGTTCCAATCTCTCACCCCGCTGCGGTTATCCCACTCAATTTGGTTTTCATCCCAATCCTTCCGCAACCGCACCCGAGTATCTTTATCCTTCACCCGTTTGGAGATCGCTTCTACGCCGCCACTCTGAGCCCAATACGGCAAGATTGAAAAGAGGGTCGTGGAACTGGCATGATAAGGATATTGATCGCATCCCAAATTGACATCTTTGGCTTTGTCACTCTCAAGAATATCTACCAATTCGTCGATCATTTCCCAATTATGATGTCCGCTGATCTTTACATGAGAGACCTGCACTGGCAGTCCCGCACGTAAGCCAATTTCTATCGCTTCCTCAGCCGCGGATAGGACTTCATCACTTTCATTCCGGATGTGAGTGGCGTAAATGCCTCCGAACCTGGCAGCCACTTTTGCAAGCCCTACCACCTCATCCGTATTGGCATTAGAACCAGGAGGGTAAAACAAACCAGTAGACAGCCCGCGCCCACCTTGCTCGAGAGCTTCTGCCAATAAATTTTCCATATCCGTTTGTTGGTCAGGGGATGGGGTAACAGCTTCAAATCCCACCACTGAACCTCTTAGGGTATTATGACCCACCAATGGAACAACGTTCAAAGCCATGCCAGATCTTTCTAATCGCTCCAGGTATTCCCCCATGCTGTGCCATTGGATATCGATATCAAGACCCCCAGAAAGAAATTCGATTTCACTGACAGCCTGCTCCATCAAAGGAGCGGCCGACATCCCACAATTCCCATTGATCTCTGTGGTAACTCCCTGCCGGATAGAACTCTCTGCTCGTTGGTTACCAAAGAGGGTCAGATCAGAATGCATATGTGGATCAATAAATCCAGGCGCTAAACACATCCCACTGCCTTGGATCGTTTTTTCCGCCTCGCTTTCAATATCTTTCGCTATCCTAACAATTCTCCCTCCGGAGATTCCCACATCAGCCATATAGCTTGCTTCTCCTGTGCCATTGATGATCTCAGCTTTTTTGATCAATATATCTAACATCGGTGTATTCTCCTGTTCATCAAATTGTTGAGTGAATTATACAATGCATTAGTGGTGGGGGGGGGCGGTCGAGGGATGCCTCGGACAGAAAACATCCGTCGACCCTACAAAGGAAATGGATAAACGGGAAATCACAAGAGATTTCCCTAAACTTGGCGAAGGAAAGCTTTCGCCTGTCGAATACTTCGTATTCGTCCAAGGAGAACCTGCGGTTCTCCACTATGCGTATCCACACTACCCCTTGACGTAGGAAAATATTTCGCAGATGGAATTGTTCTCAACTTTGAAAATATCAACCCCTCGGAGATGTTTCTTTTCTTCTTTTTCATCTACCCATTCGTATTTCCAACGCAAAACGCACCGGGTTCCTAAGCTAAAGACCTCCTCGATTTCGATGTGGGCATGGGGTGATTCGCGGAAGAAGTCCTGCCAATACTGCGTTACTGCTTCCCTCCCCGAATAGACGGCACCGTCAGGGGCTGGTTCAGAGTTTTCGAAGATGCAATCGTCGCTCATAAGACTCATCATCCCGGCGACATCATGACGGTTAAAGGCCTTGCAAAGCTCAAGGATAGCTCGGATCGCTGATTCTATTTTTGACATACGGACTGGACTCATAGGGATAACACCTCCTTCAGCAGAAACATGATCTTTACCATTATAAGGGGTTTTGATTATTAATAAGCTTAGATATCTAAGATATAATCTACAAAACCCACCCAAGGAGCAGAGACATGTCGAACGTATTTGAATCCAAACACCCCCTGGTCGCCCACAAACTGACCAAACTGCGGGATGTCAACACGAACCCAAAAAAGTTTCGGGAGCTGGTCCGGGAGCTTTCTGCGCTAATGACCTTCGAGGCCACCGAAGACCTGGGGACGAAAACGATTTCGGTCACGACCCCAATGGGGGATACTCAAGGTGAAGAGCTTCAAGACAAGATCGGGTTGGTACCGATCTTGCGGGCTGGGCTGGGGATGGTGGAAGGGGTGTGGGGACTTATGCCCAACGCCGAGGTCTGGCACATCGGGCTGTACCGGGATGAGGAGACCCTCCAGCCGGTACAATACTACAACAAGCTGCCCGTATCTCCGACGGTCAAGGTCTGCCTGGTACTCGACCCAATGCTGGCGACCGGCGGGTCTGCCGTGGCAACGTTAGACATTCTCAAAGAATGGGGTGTTGACCGGATAAAGTTCGTGTGCCTGATCGCCGCCCCGGAAGGGATCGCATTGATGCAGGAACGCCACCCTGAAGTCCCGATCCACGTGGCAGCCATCGATGAGAAGCTGAACGAGATCGGCTACATCGTGCCCGGGCTGGGTGACGCGGGGGATAGGCAGTTTGGGACTGGGTAGAAAAGACGTAGAAATACAGAAACCGAGTTTTTTGAAAAAACTCGGTTTCTCTCAAGTAACAATAGTTAAATAGAATGGGGGTTATGCAGCAGCCTGGGCGATGGCGACAAAATCATTCGCATTGAGGCTCGCCCCGCCGATCAATGCGCCGTCCACATCTTCCAGAGAGAAGAAATCAGCCGCGTTCCCGGGTTTGACCGAACCACCGTAGAGAACCCGGACACCCTGGGAAACACCTTCGCCGAAAAGACCCGCCAGGGTTGGGCGGATCACATTCCGGATGATCACGACCGCGTCATCTGGGGTGGCAGCTCTTCCGGTGCCGATCGCCCAGACGGGTTCGTAGGCGACGACCAGATCATCTCCTGAGGAAATCTTGGTCCCGCTCAGCCCGTCTTTTACCTGCCGGGAAACTACCTCGGCAGCCCGTTCGGCTTCCTTCTCTTCCAGGGTCTCACCCACACACACGACCGGGGTGAGGTTGTGGGCCAGGGCGGCTCCCACTTTTTGGTTGACGGTCTGGTCAGTTTCGCCAAAGTAAGCCCGGCGCTCAGAGTGGCCGATGATCACGTATTGGCAGAACTCGGCCAGCATGGTTGGGGAGATCTCACCCGTATATGCCCCGCTGGCTTCCCAATACAGGTTCTGACCGCCCAAGCCGATATCTTTGCCCTTGAGCAGTTCAGCGACGGCCATCAGGGCAGTGAAGGGAGGACACAATAGCTTCTCGACCCCAGAGATACTTTCTAGACCCGGCAACAAATCTGAGACCAACTGCTGTGCCTCGGCGACGGTTTTGTTGAGCTTCCAGTTTCCTGCAATGAGTGGTGTGCGCATAGACTCCTCTTTATCGATTGTCAGCCAATAAGTCGCGACCGATATTTTTTATCCAGCGAGGTACTTGGCCTTCAAGTAAACGATTAATGATCTCTCTGGCTTCATCACTTCGCCCAAGATCAAATAGGATCTCCGCTTTGACCAAGAGCGCCTCTGGAGCTTCGGGAGCAGTTTCAAGGACTTCTTCGATCAATCCCAAAGCTTCCCCGGGATCCGTATGATACAACATATACCTGGCGCGTCCGGTTAGCAATAAAATGTGCATATTTGGAGGGATCGATTCTTCTGTGTTTGTTTGGAAGAGGATATCTTTAATACCAGGGTCGACAGAAGCATGATACAGAGATTGACGGAATTTCTCCTGAAAACCCCGATCATTTCTTTCTCCAGCAATATTCAGAACTTTAATGTAATTTTCCAAAGCTTGTAGCCAATACCCTTGGCTGGCTAGCATATCCCCAGCAACTTCATAGTAATCAGTGTCATCTCCAGCTAACACCGCTCCTTTGCCATAGACTTCAATGGCGTCTTCTCCCCTACCCAATCCAATATAGGCGATTGCCAATTCAAGATATGCCATCGGATCTTCTGGAAATTCTTCTACCCGATCCAAGGCGTTCTGGAGGACCTCATCTGGGTCATCAGGGCCCTGAACTGGGGGTTTGGTAACAGCCACAGCACCCGCGGGGGGTTCATTTGAACCTGTGTTTGCTAAGTTGTCATTCTTTTTTTTATCCATTGAGGAAAGGATAGCAAAGCACAGAAATAACCCGATGAGAATGGGGAAAATATACCACCAACGAAAGCGGCGTTTTTTATTAGCAACCGTTTCAGGAACCGGTTCTACAAATGTAGGCTCGTCTGACCCAGAGATATCGGGCGCTGGAACCTGAAGTGTGTCCGGGGGAGAATAAGTGGCGGGATCTACCCATACGTCGGGGAGCGGCTTCCCTTCAATCGCCTGCTTGAAAGAATGAACCATTTCGTCGATCGTTGCAAAGCGGTCCTCTCGCTCTTTGGAAAGGGATTTTAGGAGCAGGCGTTCGATCACTTCAGGGACGCTGGGATTTACGGAGCGTGGCAACGGTAGGGGTGTGTAGATGTGGTCGTGGATAATGGAGAAGGGGGTATCGGAGATAAAGGGTACCTGACCTACAACCAATTCGTAGATCAAAACACCGAACGAATAAATATCGGTGCCTGAGTCCAGGTCGCGTTTACCCATGGCTTGTTCGGGTGAGATGTACTGAGGCGTGCCGATCATCATATCGGATGACAAGGTGGTTTCGCCTTGAGAAGCGATCCGGGCCAGCCCGAAGTCGGTTAAATAAATCTGCCCATCATTGGCGACCATTACGTTCGACGGCTTCACATCCCTGTGGAGGATATCAGCAGCATGAGCGTAGGAGAGGGCATCCCCCACTGCCGTAATAGTTCTTACACCTTCTTCAGGGTTCAAGGGCTTTCGATTCAGTTGGGCTTTGAGAGTCTCCCCTTCCACATATTTCATAACCAGGTATGGTTTTCCTTCGTGATCAGAAAAATCGTAAATTGGAATGATGTTGGGGTGTTCAAGCTTGGCGACCACTTTGGCTTCCCGCTCGAAACGGGCAAGGAAGTTTGGGTCGGCCATAAAAGCCGGGTGCATAACTTTGAGGGCAACGTAGCGATCCAGATTGGCATGATAAGCTTTGAAGACCGTAGCCATTCCCCCTCGGCCAAGTTTTTCCATAACCCGGTACGGACCTACTTGTTCTCCTTCTGTAAAGGGCATAGCGCTCTCCGATCAAATAAATTCTTTTGTGCAAGATTATGATAGCAACTTCAGACCAATCTATTATACAATGTTAGGTTACTTTTGGGGCTTACAGGGTTGTAATTTTTGGAAAAGGATACAGAAGTTACTCAGTTATTAGGTAATCAGGAATCAGGTAATCCGTTCCGCGAATCGATGTTCGGGATTCGATAATCGAGATTCGAGATAAGGATTAGATTGAAGGTTGAAGTGGATTGGAGAAAAACTATATTTAAACCTTTGTGTTGTTGTTTCAGAATGTTCTTTACGCCTGTATAATAATATCCAACCTGCTCAATAAAGAGAGAAGAAAAACGAATACTAAAAACATTGGAATTTGGTTGTATTTCATTGGCATGATCATAACTCTGGCGACCGTTTTTTGGGACCTGGGCGATTGGACGGTCCAGGTCTTGATCGTGGTCGGAATTCTGATCGGATTTTTTCACCATGATAGCGACGATCTTATATCACTTGGGATAATTTATCTGGTCCTGCTAGCCTCTGCAAGTGCAATGGATGAATTGGTCGTGGTTGGTTCTTACGTAACTGACATCACAAAGGCTTGGGTCAACTTCCTTGGGCCAGTGGTTTTGACGGCCTGCATGATCTGGGGCGCTCCGGCACTTTTGAAGGCAAAGAAAAATTAATGCCGTCTTATGAGCAAAATTTCACCCCCCATTAAAATAATAAACCTTGATTGGATTGCTGGACGCACCGTAATTTGGGATGCTATTGGCTACAGTGCATACTCCTTATCTTTCGCGTTATTAGAATCAATTCTTTTCCTCATAATTATTTCGCCAGTATTTCTTCTGCTTCGTAAGAATCGGAGTCCTAATACGGCTAAAGCAATTATTGGGTCTGTTTTCTTAATGACCGCGGTCTGGGAAATGATAAACAGGCTCAATGCATATAACTCGAATGTCATAGAGAGGCTGATATTTCAATTCAGCTCAAATTTAAATTTACATTATAGATACAAAGTGCTAATCCTTATCTTTACAATAACAGTCTTTGTTGCTGGAACAATCGGTGTCCTCCCTTTCCTGATAATTAAATATGATAAACTTAAGGCCATGACCTGCCCCCAATAGTTGTTCCAGTAGTTATGTTACACCAGCAGGCTGAAGTTGTATTTTCGAGTAGAATTTACCAAAGTAAATTATTAGTAATCTCGTAGTTATTATTTATTCGCATTATCAGGATTATTTGTAAGAACGAAGACTTTAGCGTCTTCTCCCCTACATTTTTCGAATGAGGTAGTTATATCAATTATAGTTAGTTCCCCTGATTCTACTCTTGACTTCCATTCAGATGATTGATTTACATATGCTCGTCCCTCAACTAAAATATAGTCCGCCTCATTTATCCATTGTTCTTTTAATTCCTCATTCCATAAGCCAAATTTCAATAATGTTTCAGTGTCAGTTTCAATATACCTAAAATAGGTTGTGGAATTCATGGTCATAGATGGAAAAATCTCAATGTCTGGAATATATAATAGCAACATCCAAGATTTTATCCTCCAAAATACTTTGGAGCCTTTTGGAATTACTGATTTTAAATGCAATCCTACTTCTTGATGAGATTTTATTATATTGCTATCGCATTGGATTGTATTGATTGTTCCTCCAAAGTATTTATTGGGAGACAATAAGACAGCAATAGCTAGAACAAGCGATGTTATGACTTGATAAAGCTCAAGTTTATGGAAAATTATTTTTTTCAAATTCCAGCTTATTACTGGAATTAAAATCCCACCAGCTATCAGTGGGAAAAAAACTCTCAGGTTAGCCTCTAATATTTTTTGGCTCACTCCAATTTTGTTTTCAATAAAACTCCCAAGGGGAATTGTGCCAGGTAAAAAACGCATATTTCTCATTCGTGGAACTTCAATGGAGGTTATCAATTTGATAGGATTGAAATTTGTTCCGTTAAATATTCCCATAACGAATAATGTCAGAAATATTCCCAAAAGAATATAGCGCCAAGGATGAATTTCTTTCCTCCAGGAGGAAATGGCTAAAATTATCAGGAGAAGCCCAATATTGTTAAAGAACATCAGATAACCTTTGAAGCAAGTGTATTTACAACTGGTTGCTGATAATGCTGCCCATGCGTGGATTAGGAATAATGTTAGGTAGAGAGCTAGTAAAAATACCCCTGTCCGGAAATGAAAATTTGATGGCCAATTCTTTCTTTTGGGCCATAGTAGAAGGGTTATAAATACCCCCAATACTGGAAACAGATTTATCTGGATTCCTCTCCAAAATGCATTTGAGGATTGCGAAATCACATGATCTGGGTTTGTGTTCCAATCAGCTAAAGAAAATATCTCCTGGGGAATACTCGATTTCCACGACCAAAAGTGTGGCACACGGAATGGTTCAAGGAAGGGGAGAATGTCCTTTGGCAAATATGTTACCCACATCTTTAATATTTCTGGCCAATAAACAGCATGGATAAGGAAAATGGGAATTAATACTGACGCAAGAGCAATTAAACCGGCTTTTTTTCCATGCTGCCAGAAGAAATACAATACCACAAAGAAAACCACAGGCATCATGTTTATTCGCGTCATCCCAGCAAGCGCAGCAAATAAAGACGCAAGAATTATCTGCCATGTTTCTCTTTTTTCTCCAATTGTAAAATAAAGAGCCCAAGTAGTAAAAAGAAGGATCAATATTTGAGAGTAGCCTAAACTATATGTTTCTATCCATGCAGGGTTTAGTGCCATTACCCAAATAGGAATAGCGGCTAACCATTTCCCGCCAATGGATCGAGAAACCCACCACAATCCAAGCAAACTTAGAATCCCGATTGTAAAAGTAAAATATCTGGCAGTACCTATTCCTGGATTGAAGATTTTTTGTACATAGCCTGGAATTAAGAATGAGAGGGGCATGTGGTCTAGGAATGGGCCATAATCCGCATACGGTGAATATTTACCAGTTGCCAGCAGGAAACCTCTTACTATGTACCCGCTTTCGTCATATACTATTGAAGTAAGTGTGTGAATAAAAGCCCATGATTTTGTCGCGTATACAAGTACTCCCAATGCAGAAACAACAACAGCAGCAGTTTCCTGGTACTTGTTCCATAATTGTTGAATAATCTTTACCATAGATATTTCCAAAGATATTAAAATCAAAGCAAATTATACTAAACAAACTTGAATCCATCTACCAAACGCAATAGAATTGTACTCAAAAAGCTCTTCATATTGAGTCTCGAAATGAAGACATTTCCTAATCCACCATTTGAAACAATGGAGATTTTTTATGAGATTTTCTCCAGAAGGATGTAGAATGATGAAACAGTTCCATATTCAACTGCCCGGTATTATAATTACATAAATTGATGCTTTGCACATTCGGAAAAACATATTAGTTTGCGAAGATGCGAAAGGAGACCAACACGAATTGGATATACTTGATACAGGAGTGAATTTTCAGCTCCAAGTAATCGCTGATAATAGCATTACAATTCTCTCTGAAGTCAAGCGTTGATTCAATAGATTTTGGTATCCCGAAATCATATAAAAATTTGACTCTACTTAAATATTGAAGCATTCTATAAACCGATATCTAGAATGAGAATACTCTTTTATCTGGAGCAGAAATGGTAAGACTCAATAAAATATTAATTAAATACGAAAAGGCGATACCATTAATTTTATTCCTTCTTTTTATTATTATTACAGTTCCAGGAATATCTTGGGGATTGCTTAGTAAGTTTCACCCTCATGAAATAATTAAAGAAGTTTTAAAAGCTGTTTATGGAGATTGGGAATTTGATACAACTACATTCCATTATACATCTCTTCCTAAGTATGTGATGCTTTATATTGGAAAATTGGTTTCTTGGTTAGGTTTCTCAAAAGAAATGGTTTTCCTTTCAGCACGTTTGTTTTCGGTTTTCCTTGGAGGGTTGGTCGTTTCGATTACCTTCTACCTTACCAGAGCGGCCGGAGGAAACATTTATACAGGATTGCTGGCCTCATTCTTGGTGATAACTAACAGCCAGATGGCTCAAGATTCCCGCTTCGCCCATAATGACATCTATCTCACTTTTTTTGTGTCCTTGACAGCTTATTCTATGGTTAAATACTTTTCAGGAGGAAAAAGAACCTGGTTATACCTTGCTTTTTTTGAATGTGGTTTGGCAATTTCAAGCAAACAGAATGGGGTCATGTTAATATTTGCTCTTATTGGATTATATTTATTCATAAAGCAGAAATTCATCCGAAAAAATTTACTAAGAGCGTCTGAATTGCTTTTTATCAGCATCGTGTTGACGATTTTAGGTTTTGTGATTGGCACACGAAAAGCCCTTACTTCAGCCAGCTTTTACTTTTCAAATATGGGCGAAATGTTCATAAACCAACGGACTTATGACATTTATCCTGGTGATACTATCGGGGTGTTTAGTCAGTGGGAATCCTTAGCAACCGCCCTGGGTAGCCCAGTATTTATATTAAGCATAATAGCTTTTCTTGCTGCATCTATTAAGGTTTCATTGTATTATTTTAAGAAACGTGGGGGGGATGAGAAGGGCATGAACACCTTATTAATATTTCTTGTGTTTATTACGGCAATTGACCTGCCGATTTTTTTTAATTATTCATCTCGTCCGCGGTGGTTCCTGTCCCTGATCCCATTAGTTTTTATTTTGATTTCATTTTTCATCCAAGATTTGATTACATTTGTAAATAATCGCAAGATCAAGTATGCCAGGCATGTGATCATAACCGGTGCAATTTTAACCCTCTCGTATTCTTTTCTACGAGTTATTAGTGTTAGGCTGATGTTTGAAAATGATTCTCGTTTGGCAGCTGGTAAATTTATTATGACGCTTCCTCCAAAAAGTTCGATTGAGTATACATACTACCCCCCCTCAATAAATAAACAAGTTTTCATCAATAGCAGTCCCTATCCGATCCATTTCATTAAATGGGACTGGGAAGAAGATGTGTTACCCCCTGAGTATAATAAGGGAGAAGTGGGACTGGAGGAGAGAAAGCCTGAATATCTGATATTAGATAGTTTTACATACAGCAGGTACAGCGATGAAAGAGTTTGTGAAAAACATCTAGCGGAGTGCGAGTTGAATGAAAAGCTGTTTGCTGGTGAGACGAACTATGAATTGATCGCTTCTTTTGAATATGATATTC
>SDBV01012407.1_pt1 | contig 10926 bp, 11 predicted proteins | sample 2277081 | NCBI WGS metagenome assembly SDBV01 (sample SAMN10402039, study PRJNA504765) | marine sediment metagenome | isolation source: marine sediment core GS10_PC15, 223 cmbsf | place: Arctic Ocean: Southern Knipovich Ridge | collected 2010
TCGGTGAGCTACGATACTGCGCCGGCCTCCGGCTCGGTTTCGTCGAACGGCGTGATTGGCGGCGTCGTCGGCGGTTATAGCTGGCAGAGCGGTCCTTACGTCATCGGCGTCGAAGGCGACTTCTTGGCTTCTGACATCAGCGGCAGCCGTCGCTTTAACGGCGGCCTCAACCAGGTGAGCCCGAGCATCAACACAATGGCGGATCTTCGCTTGCGCGCGGGCTACGCCGTTACGCCCCGGGTGCTGCTGTTTGGAACCTTCGGCGGCGCGTGGGCCAATGTGGATCTGCCCGTCACCGGGCCAGGTGGTGGCATTCGCGAAACCACATTCTTCGGCTGGAGCGCCGGTGCCGGCGCCGAATTGGCGCTCAATCCAAATTGGAGCGCTCGCATCGATTATCAGTTCACCGATTTCGATTCCGAGACGATCTCCTATCCGGGCGGCAAGCAGACCTTCGATCCGGATGCGAACAGTTTCCGCGGTTCGGTGATCTATCGCTTCTAAGGCACCGGGACGGTAATTCGCCCCGCACGGCATAGGCGCTGCTGGTTGATGTTGGCGCCGCATGCGCGCGGCTGAAGATCGCGGCCGAAGCACAGCCGAACGTCGTGCAATTTCCCACCCCGGCAGCTCACCGCGATCATGTCCGGTTGCAGCCAGGGATTGACCGCCAGAAACTCAGCCTCGATCTTCGCCGGCGACAAGAAGCGCTGGGTTTCCGGATCGTCATATGAGGCGGGCACGCTCACTTGGTCGTAGAGGCTGCGGACGTCGTCGAAATAGTCTTCAGGGCTCAGGCCCGAGCATGTGCCGTGGGTTTTGTACTCATGAATGATGAGCCCCTTGCTCGGCATGATGTCGCCCATGGCGGCGATCACGTGGGCCGGCACCCAAGGGCGCTTGCCAGCGTAACAATCCTCGGGCCAGCCTTTGGCATATTGCGGCCATAACCCATGCAGTACGAAGTCGTGCGCTCTCTTCGTGTCGCATTGCGGATCGTGACGCGTGTCTCCCTTTCGGAGGCAATAAGTCGGCGACCAGCCGAGCACCAGCACGTAATAGTCGAACGCGCCGGGCTGGGCGTGGTGAGATGCGCGCTCCGGACCGTCCTCATAGGTCGCGGCGCCAGCCGCAAGGACCAGCGCGACGAATGCCGCGAGATAGGGAGCGGTGCGCCTAAGTCCCGACATTGGCGTCGCCGAGCTCGGCCAAGATGCGGGCCCAACTGCGAGCGCCTTTCTCGAAGCTCGTGAGATTATATTTCTCGTTGGGCGAATGGATGCGATCGTCCTCGAGCGCGAAGCCCACCAACAGCGCGTCCATATCGAGCCGCGTGTGAAACGACTCCACGATGGGAATGGAGGCGCCGCAGCCGACGATCACCGGCGGCTTGCCCCATTCCGCCTGAAGCGCACGGGAGGCGGCCTTAAAGGCGGGCGCCTCGGTGTCGAACCCGACCGCCGGCGAACCGCCTTCACCCGCGTAAGTCACGCCTGCATCGGTAGGGAGGCGCTCCTCGATGAAGCGGTGGAGGCTGTCGAGAATCTTGCCGGGGTCTTGATTTGGAACCAGCCGGAAGGACAGCTTGGCGGTGGCTTGCACGGGGATCACCGTCTTGGTTCCCGGTCCGGTATAGCCGCCGATGATGCTGTTGACCTCGACCGTCGGCCGCGACCAAAGCTGCTCCAACACGCTCAAACCCGTCTCGCCCGCGGGTTGGCTCAGGCCGACCTCGCCGAGAAAGCTCCCATCGTCGAAGCCAAGGTCGCGCCATGCCTCAAGCTGCTCGCGCGACGGCTCGCGAACATCGTCGTAGAAACGCGGAAGGGTGACGCGGCCTTGCCCGTCGTGCAGCCCGGCAACAATCTCGGCGAGAACGCGAATGGGATTGCACGCCGGTCCGCCATAGATCCCCGAATGCAGATCGCGTGACGGGCCGGTGATGGTGATTTCGGAAAAGGCGAGGCCGCGCAAGAATGCGGTGATGGCTGGGGTCTCGGCGTCCCACTGGCCGGTGTCGCAGACGAGCGCGATGTCGGCTTTCATTTCCTCGCCATACTCGGCGAGGAACGGCGCGAGGCTCGGGCTGCCGGATTCCTCCTCGCCCTCAAGCAGCACGGTGACATCGACGGGAAGCGTGGCATGGGCGGTGAGCCAAGCGCGGCAGGCCTCGATGAATGTCATCACCTGGCCTTTGTCGTCGGACGCGCCGCGCGCGACGATGATCTTGCCGTATTGTGCATCCTCCACGATCTGGGCCTCGAAGGGTGGCGCCGTCCATTCCTCCAGCGGGTCTGGAGGCTGCACGTCGTAATGGCCGTAGAAGAGAACATGGCTGCGCGCGGGCGTCGTCTCGGGGGCGAACCAATGGGCGACCACCATGGGCTTGCCGGACGTGGGCTCGACGCGCGCGTTGAAGTTAAGCTCGCGCAAAGTCTCCGCGCTCCACTCCGCGGCCTCAAGGCAGGCGTCGTGATGCGCCGGGTCGGTCGAGATGCTTTGGATGGCGAGAAATTCGAACAGTCTCTCAAGGGCTTCGCTGCGCCCCTCGGCGAGACGATCGAGCACGCTGTTTAGCGTGTCTTCAGACGCGAATGATCCCTGCACCGTCACCGCCTAGTTCTTGTCGTTCGGCGGTTCGCCGCCTTGGGTCAAAAAATTCCCGCTGACGATAGCAGTGTCAAAAGACGGCGCTATCGCAGCGGGTGGAAAGAATTCGATTGGCGAGATGGTCTAGTCGCCAAGCTGCACGTCGATGGCTTGAGGGCCTTTGCCCCGGCGGTCTGGTTCCGTCTCGAATGAAACTTTCGCGCCTTCGTCTGGGGCTGAAATGTCCGCCTTTTGCAGCGCGGAGATGTGCAGAAACACATCCTTGCCGCCGTCGTCCGGCGTGATGAAGCCGAAACCCCGAGAATGATTGAAGAATTTGATCGTCCCGGTCTGACGCATGGGAAGCTCCTTTCCCCTCCAAAATGGACCGCGCAACGCGCACGGAAAATTCAGGCAAGTCCAGGAAACGGGAAAAGAACCCACGTCGCTTCCCCAAGGAGCGTACGTGGCCAGTCTCTACCCTGGATCACAGGCTGCCCGCAAAGCCCCTCAGTCTAAAAGCGCGCAGCTGTGCTGTGCAAGGCCCAACTCCCGAAGGTGCGTGCGCCGGAAGGCGAGGCGTTTACTCAGTCTAATTTGGGTAGGGAGACCGGTTGGGGGCGCCGTTGAGCGTGTAGCCGCTGTTGGTATAGTCGTAACCCGGGGAATCCATAGGGGGCGGAGGCATTTCGGCCGGGCCCCAGATGTCGCTCAAGGTCAGCGAGGTACCGCCGACGCCCTGGTTCCGGTAGACCTTCTTGCCGGAGCTCTTGGTCGACTTGCCGCCGCGGTCCTGAGCCACCGCGATGCCTACCGACGTCAGGGTGAACAGAGCGGCCACGATGAGGGCTGCAAGGGGAAGAGCTAGGGCGGAAAGCTTGGTCATGGCCGGTCGTGACTCCATCGGGGCGGGCTGTTTCTAAGCCCCTGCGAATCCAGAGCTTTATTGGCTTTTGAAGGCGATGCTACCGGGAAATATCCGGCGGCGATCCATCTGTGAGGGACTATGCAGTTTTTGGCTCTCGCTGCCTAGCATCATCTCGGCAACAGGCCACGAAGGCTTCTCGGTCCGTCATGCCAGGATTTGCCGGCTGAGACTGGCTCCATGGCGGCTTTGGGCGGCGGCATAGCCAAAACGGCGAACGCCGGGCATGAGCCCGGCGTTCGTTAGGTCCCCCGAGCGGCGCTATGGCAGCGCCAGAATCCCGGATAATTCAATGGCTTATGGGGAATGGAGCTTGGAAGGAAGCCCGCCCAGTTTTGGCCTGGCTAGTTGCCGGCGCCCCATTTGTTCCGTGCCCTGGACTTGCCGAGGGCCTCAAGCGATCCGCCAGTGGTTTTGGTAATCCGCACCTTGGCGGTGCCCGAGCCGATCATGCCGATATGTGCGGCCGCGGCTTTCGACAGGTCGATAACCCGGCCACCGATGAACGGGCCACGGTCATTGATTCGCACGACGACCGAACGGCCGTTGCTGAGATTTTCCACCAGAACCCTGGTGCCGAACGGCAGCGAACGATGCGCCGCGGTCAGCTCGGTCGGGTTCATCGCTTCCCCGCTCGCAGTCTGAGAGGTCAGGGCATACCAAGAGGCATGTCCGACCTGATCCGCCTTGGCGACGCCGAAAGGCATCATCATCATGGCAGCGCCCATCAGTCCCAACAAAATCATCTCTCGCACTTTAACCATGCGTTCTCTTCCTTATTCAGTTGTCTGGGAGTCCCGTCGTGACCGGCGACGACTCAGCCGGTCGGCACGCTTTGGTGCAGTGCGGTAATCTATAGAACAAAAGGGCAAAAAGTCGGCTGCCCCGCGTCCATTGAAAGGCTATTCAAAGGCGCTTTCGCTAGTATTCTGTTATTCTTTACAAGAAGTTAATGGGAAAGCGGTGGCTGCCTGCTTCAACAGGTCGCGGGGTTCCGCGCGGCGTTGCAAGGCGGCGAGGGCCCCCAAATCGCCGCGCGTCCGCTTGCGTTGAATCAGTCTCAGCCTGGTGAAAGGCCCTATAGGGGGGCGGGGTTTAGGGGCGCCGGTTCCCTGACTGAACGAATTTCGGTCCGTAAACCTTTGCCAACGGTGCCAAATCCTTGCCCTTTTCGGTCCCTACTGTAACAATCGTATCTACAAGAAAACGCATGGGGAAACAGCGAAGACGGTTCAGGACAAAATACGATGCAACAGAAGAAGGGGGCTCCTGAGTACCAGGAGAGCCAGCAGCTTGCGGCGGAGGTTCCTGGGATGGAACCGATGACGGGGGCGCAGGCCTCCAACCTCAAGTCGTTGGCCGAGGAGGTGCGGGAGCCTGGGGCCTATCAGCAGGGTTTGAGCAAGCGCGAGGCTTCACGGCGCATTGATGCGTTGATGGAGAAGCAAAGGCTCGACGACCTGCCGCCCCACACAGACTAGCCGCGCTGACCGTCTCTGGCCGATGCGCTGACAACGGCGCAAGGGTTTTGGGCGCAAGGGTTTTGGCGCTGACCAGACGTATTTGGCTGTTTCGCAGCGGCTTGCGGCCGGACGGATCGCCGTGCTGGCCTTGAATGCAGCCGAGCCGGGAGCGCCGCACCGGCTGTCACAATGGCTGCCGCACCGGCTGTCACAATAGCCGCCAGGCCGGCACGCCCGGCTGGCGAGCATATCCTTCCCGATACACTTAAGGCCGCCGTGACCGTGACGGCCTCTTCGCTTGACGGACGCGCTGCGACTGGGTTCAGTGGCGCGCATGAAAACCCCCCTCATGACCCATGTCACCCTCACGACGGCACGCGCTGGCCTCTGCGCGGCGGTGCTGTTGATTTCAGCTTCGAGCGCCTTCGCCGCCTGTCCCAGCCCCGCCGGTTTCGGCAAATGGCTGCAAGGCTTCAAGCAGCAAGCGATCGCGCAAGGGATTTCCCCCCGGACCGTCGCCGCCGCGCTGAATGGCGTCACCTACGATCGCAAGACCATCGCCAGGGATCGTGCCCAGGGCGTCTTCGCGCAGACCTATCTGCAATTTGTCGGCCGCATGGTGTCGAAGAACCGCATGCAGGTCGGTAAGGGGAAGCTCCGAAAATACGCGTCGACCTTTAAGAAGATCGAACAGCAATACGGTGTGCCGGGTCCGGTGCTGGTGGCCTATTGGGGACTGGAAACAGATTTCGGCGCCTTTATGGGCAAAATGAACAGCATCCGCTCTCTTGCGACGTTGAGCTACGATTGCCGCCGCCCGGAAGAGTTCAGGGCGCAGTTGATGGACGCACTGCGGATCATCGACCGTGGTGACCTGACCCCGCGTCAGATGCGCGGGCCGGCGCATGGTGAGGTGGGCCAGTTCCAGTTCCAGCCGAGCACCTATTACAATTTCGCCGTGGATTACGATGGCGACGGGCGCCGCGATCTCGTGCATAGCGCGCCGGATTCGCTCGCTTCGGCAGCCAACTATCTCAAGGCAAAGGGCTGGCAAGCCGGTCAGCCGTGGCTCGAAGAGGTTCGGGTCCCGGCCAACCTGCCGTGGGAACAGGCGGACGTGACCATTCAGCAGCCGCGCGCGTTCTGGGCGAAATACGGCGTGACCTATCGGAACGGTAAGAAACTACGGGCCGACAATACGCCGACGTCGCTGCTTCTGCCCATGGGGCGCAACGGACCGGCATTTCTCGCTTATCCGAATTTCACGACGGTCTATCTCGATTGGAATAAGTCGCTGGTCTATTCGACGACCGCTGCCTATTACGCCACGCGGCTCGCCGGAGCGCCGCCGCTCAACAAGGGCAATGCGCGGCCATTCACCGCCGCCCAGACAAAACAGCTTCAGAGGCTTCTGGCCAAGCGCGGCTTCGACGTGGGCAAGATCGACGGCGTGATCGGCGCCGGCACCCGTCAGGCTATCCGCACCATGCAGGTTAAATATGGTCTGCCGGCGGATTCCTATCCCAGCGCCCAGCTCTTGAGTCTTCTCCAACGCGGCCGCTAAGGCAGCGCATCGTCGAAGGACGGGAAACGCTGCGCGCGTAGCGTGCCGGCCCGCGCTACCGTTTTGCCCGGGTCCAGAAGAGATGGTCGAGCGAGATGGCGCCGGGTCCGCGTGCCACGATCAACAATAGGCATGCGAACCAGAGAATGTGCTCGGGCCAGCCATTGGGATAGACGAAGATCTGGATCACCAGGGTCATCATCATCAGGCCGAGCGCCGAGAGCCGCGAGGCGAGACCGACGATGAGGAGCACCGAGAAGATGTGCTCGGCGTAGGTCGCGAAATAGGCGGCAAGGTCCGGCGGCAGCAGCGGGACCTGATATTCCTCCTGGAACAGGAAGAACGTGTTGCCCTTGATCTCAAGAATGCCCTCGACCTTAGTGCGGGCCGAACGCCAGAACACGCTGGCCACGGCCAGCCGGACCACCAGCGCCACGAGACTATAGGGAATGCGCTCGGCGAGACGCCGGCCCGTTTCCAGACAATTGTTCAGCGTGGACATCCCCGTCTCCCTCCCCATTGCCTCGCGCGGAGGCCGATTAGCGCGGCTTCCCCGCGTCAGCTTCTAAAATCGGCTGGTGCGCGCGTGGAATTGGGGCGGGCCGGCTGATTCCCTAGCTGGACGCTATTGGACGCGGCGTTCAATTGCCGCTCATATCTCCTCACAAGGTCTTGAGGAACGAGGGCGGTGGACGTGCGGGCTTGGTCCGGTTGGTTTCAAGCTAAGGCCGCAATGACGGCCAGCGCAGCAACGAAGGCCGTTAGCGACGGAACCCACCAACTCGAAGCTGGGAGCTTCAGTTTCACTGGCTCTCGTTGGCTCGGGTCCAAAGGGCTTGGCTCTAAGGGCATCGCATCATCCTCGCATCGCGGTTTGAGCGCATCCCCTGAGGGCCATCCCCTTCATGCCTCACGCGACTTGAAAACGCATCCCGTGGGTCACGGTTCCGCCTCGAGACGCTCGCCTGCATCAAGAAAAAAGCCCGGCGATGAGACCGGGCTTCTTTTACGCAGATACTCTCGTCTTCCATCCCGGTACGGACAGGTCTCGCGCCCTTTCGGGCGCTCGTTTCCTGAGGCCGAAGCCGGTTGACCGGAGGACCTATTTCACAGGCGTCGCCGGAAGCTCGGTGACGTAAGCCTGCTGATTGTGATGGAAGCACCCGCCAAGGGCGAGGGTCGCGGTAATAACCGCAAGAGCAATGATCGTGCGCATGACTGATTCCCTTTACGCTACTTAGTACTCCACTTGGTACTTCAGCCATTCCACTCCGTTATGCTTAGGAAAGAGTTAAAGCGCGGGCTATTTTAGAGCGATGGCTTGTAAGAGAAGTGGCCTGGCGAAGGCGCTGGCGCGCAACAAGAAGCCCGGTCCAGGGGGGCGGGCTTCTGTCTCGACAGGCCCCCCCACCTGACCTGACGAGGAGCTGGACGCAAAACCGAGCGACGGCCCTTCGACCTCACGTTCGCCCGATCGGACCGGGCCGCCGGGGGGCAAGTGTATCTGTCCCAAGGGCTACAAGCGCAAGACGGTCAAGAAGAATGTCTACGCTTGCTACAAACCCGCATCGCAATCGAACCCTGCGGGAACGCAAACTGGGCCGTCGCTAACGACACCTCCGAAGCTGACGACGCGTCCTAAGTTGACCAGGCCGCCTAAACTGACGACGCCGCCGAAACAGACCACGCCGTCTAAGCAGGTCAAGCCGCCCAAGAAGACAAGTTCAAGCACGAAGGCGCCTGCAGGCATCCAATGCATCGGCGGCAAGGTCAGAGGCAAATTATGCTGGTGCGGTTTCGGAAAGTTCCCGAAGAAGATCGGCAACAACGCCTATCGTTGTCCGTAATAGGGCGCTTTGAGCTTAACGGCTCTTGCCTTTGAGGGCGCGCGTACCGGGCTTGCCGGCTTTCGAGCGGGGGCGTGATTTCTGAAGCGGGATCTCGCGGTTATGCGGACCCATCTCGTCGAGGACCGGCTTATGGGGTCGGCTCATATCCGTCTGCGATGCATTGCGCTCCAACTCTGACTGACGCGCCAGCGGATCGTTGGCGATGGCGAGTTCCATCCGGCTCAGGCGCTTGACCTCGTCGCGGAGCCGCGCCGCTTCCTCGAATTCCATGTCCGCCGCCGCGGCGCGCATGCGCTTCTCCATGTCGGCGATGACGCTCTTGATATTGTGGCCGACCGGCGTCTGGTTGCCATCGGCAAAGCCCGTGCCGGCATCGACCAGTACATGGTCGCGCTCATAGACGCTCCCAAGAATGTCGCCGATATGCTTCTTCACGCTTTCCGGCGTGATGTTGTGCGCCTTGTTCCATGCGGCCTGCTTCTCGCGCCGCCGGTTGGTTTCGGCCATGGCGCGCTCCATGGATCCGGTGATCCCGTCGGCATAGAGAATGACGCGCCCGTCCACATTGCGCGCGGCGCGGCCAATGGTCTGAACCAGCGAAGTTTCGGAGCGCAGGAAGCCTTCCTTGTCGGCATCGAGAATGGCGACCAGCGCGCATTCGGGAATGTCGAGGCCCTCGCGCAGCAGGTTGATGCCGATCAGCACGTCGAAGGCGCCGAGCCGCAGATCGCGAATGATCTCGATGCGCTCCAGGGTCTCGACGTCGGAATGCATGTAGCGCACGCGAATGCCCTGCTCGTGCATGTACTCGGTCAAATCCTCGGCCATGCGCTTGGTGAGCGTGGTGACCAGAATGCGATAGCCTGCGTCCACGACTTTGCGCGTTTCGTCGATGAGGTCGTCGACCTGGGTGGTGGCCGGGCGCACTTCCACTGGTGGATCGATCAGGCCGGTGGGGCGAATGATCTGCTCGGCGAACACACCGCCGGTCTGCTCAAGCTCCCAACTGGCCGGGGTCGCCGACACATAGATCGATTGCGGGCGCATGGCGTCCCATTCCTCGAAGCGCATGGGCCGGTTGTCCATGCAGGAGGGCAGGCGGAAGCCATATTCCGCGAGCGTAGATTTGCGCTTGTAATCGCCACGGAACATGCCGCCGATCTGGGGCACGGTGACGTGGCTCTCGTCGACAAACACCAAGGCGTCGTCGGAGAGATATTCAAACAAGGTCGGTGGCGGCTCGCCGGGTTTGCGCCCAGTGAGATAGCGCGAATAATTCTCGATGCCGGCACAGGATCCGGTGGCATCCATCATCTCCAGATCGAACAGGGTGCGCTGTTCAAGCCGTTGCGCTTCGATCAGGCGGCCGGCGCCGTTGAGCTCGGTGAGCCGCAGTTTCAGCTCTCCCTTGATGCCCTTGATCGCCTGTTTAAGCGTCGGCTTCGGCGTCACGTAATGAGAGTTGGCGTAGATTTTGACCACGCTGAATTCGTCGGTCCTGGCCCCGGTCAGGGGGTCGAACTCGACCAGGCTCTCCACTTCGTCGCCGAATAGCGAAATGCGCCAGGCGCGATCATCCAAATGGGCGGGCCACAGTTCGATGGTGTCGCCGCGCACGCGGAAACTCCCGCGCACGAAGTTCACGTCGTTGCGCCGATATTGCAGAGCCACGAGGTCGGCCATCAATTGCCGTTGGTCGACCTTGTCGCCGCGCTTCAGGCTGAAGGTCATCGCCGTATAGGTTTCGACCGAGCCAATACCGTAGATGCAGGACACGCTCGCCACGATGATCACGTCGTCCCGCTCAAGCAGCGCGCGGGTTGCCGCGTGGCGCATGCGGTCGATCTGTTGGTTGATGGCGCTGTCTTTCTCGATATAGGTGTCGGTGCGCGGGATATACGCCTCGGGCTGGTAGTAGTCGTAAAACGAGACGAAATACTCCACCGCGTTGTTTGGGAAGAAGCTCTTGAACTCGCCATAGAGCTGGGCCGCCAGCGTCTTGTTCGGCGCGAGGATCAGGGCCGGGCGCTGGGTCTGCTCAATGACCTTGGCCATGGTGAAGGTCTTGCCGGAGCCGGTGACGCCGAGCAGCACCTGGTCGCGCTCGCCCGCGTTCACTTGGGTTACGAGCTCGTTGATGGCGGAGGGCTGATCGCCCTTCGGCACAAGGTCTGACTGGAGATCCAGCGCGATGCCGCCTTCGGACTTCTCGGGCCGTGCCGGACGGTGGGGCGTGAAGTCGGGCACGTTCCCGGTCACCAAGGGGTGGTCCTGGATCAGCGGTTGCGGCGCGTCGCCAAAGCCCGGCGTGCGCCGGTCGCCGCTGAGCGGCATGCCGGCGTCTTCGCCGGTGACGGCGCGCGGCTCGGCGCGGGAGCCGAAGGTCTTGGGAACATTGTAGGCCATTGCCGGAATATGGCGGCGGGGAGGGGGCTTGGCTAGGGGCCGGGCCTGGCGCCTCTAAATCCCCAGCTCCCAGCGGAGTTGGGCGTTCCTATTGGGACGCCTTCCGACTACAAGAGGACTGGCCAATAT
>SDBV01012408.1_pt1 | contig 10926 bp, 15 predicted proteins | sample 2277081 | NCBI WGS metagenome assembly SDBV01 (sample SAMN10402039, study PRJNA504765) | marine sediment metagenome | isolation source: marine sediment core GS10_PC15, 223 cmbsf | place: Arctic Ocean: Southern Knipovich Ridge | collected 2010
GGCCTGCTCTGCGCGAGTTGTGGAGTCGGGGGGCGAATGGTCCGGGTCAGTACCGAGGTCACAGCGCTCATTCTCGAGTTGCTGGGGAAGAGGTTCTCGGAGCTGTCAGGGGTTGAGGCGAACGAGCGAGAGATCGTGTCGGCGGATGAGTTAATTTGGGCACATATCGCTTATCACGTACCGGCTCGGTTTCGAAGTCGTGGCCTAGGTGGAGAAAAGGGAATATCGATATGAGTATGGAAACGACGATGACAGCGGACGCGTTGCCCGTACGGGCGGGTCGCGTACTTCAGAGGTTGGGCATAGGCCTGTTGGCTCCGTCTCGCGATCTGATCGACTGGCGGGATGTGGCGGGCGTCGCTATCGACACTATCGGCGGTGCTGGGGCGGATGCGCATGTTCCGGAATCGGCCGTCGAAGAATTCGCGGCGCACATCCGCGAAGTCGTGCCGGCGATAGCCGATTATACGGGTCTCGCACCTCAGGCCCCCTTGGCTCAACCGATCATCTTCAATAGAGCGGAATGGATAGTGACGACCGCGAAGACGGTCGGGCCGCTCATCGAGCCGTTCCTAAAGGAACTGATGGATGCCGAGCGGGGCGCGGGACGAGTGATGAAGATAGCGATGCGAGCGGAGCTGGGCTTGGTGGTTGGATACCTGTCCCGCCGGGTGCTGGGGCAATACGATATTTCGCTTATCGATCCCGACTCTCGTGACGGGCGGCTATTTTTCGTGTATCCAAATATCGTGGAGACTGAGGAACGTCTCGGAGTAGGCGGAGATGAGTTTCGCAGATGGCTGGTCCTGCATGAGATGACGCACGCCTTTGAGTTTCAGGCGAATCCCTGGCTCAGAGAGTATATGGCCGACTTGATAAAAGGACAATTGACATACTTGCGGGCCCGATTGGGCGATACGGAGGACGGTCCGGATGGCTTTGGGCGCTCTGCTCAGCGAATGTTCGCCGCTCCTGGTGCCTGGCGAGAGCTGATGTCGGTAGATGAGAATCCGGTTTTGGCTAAAACCCAGGCCCTGATGTCGGTTTTGGAAGGGTATAGCGAATTTGTCATGGAGCGGGTCGGTCAGAACATCGGGGGAGAAAAGAACGTAGCCGAACTCTTCGATCACGCCCGACGGACCAAGAGCATCGGCCACAAACTTATAGAACGGCTCATCGGGCTTCAGGCCAAGATCGACCAGTACAGACTGGGTTATCAGTTCGTCAGCCAGGTGGCGGATGCTACAGATATTAGCTTTATCAATCGCGTCTGGGGCGGACCCAAGTGCCTACCGACACTAACCGAACTTGAGCGCCCCGAGTTTTGGATAGCGCGGATGCAAAAAGACTGAGGCAGCAGCGCCCATAATTGATTATTTGCGTCCACCTTGCTAACATACTTATTGTTCAGGCAAGAATGAGTTAGAATATTTTGGATATCTTTTGACCTTTGATTGGCTTGCTTGAAGGGCTTATCGGGGTCTTTTTTATTTGAAGCAGTAACGCGCGAGTAAGCCCCCGGGTCCCAGGTTCCAGGAGGGAAGTTTTTTTGGAAACACCGAGATGGCGCAAGATCATCGGCATAATATTTATCGCAGCAAGCCTGGTGGCGGTAATTGCCGTGATCAGGATGGGCGTACAAACAAGGGACGCGAATCAAGCAACAGTGGATGCGGAAACACCGGCCCGGGGAGACGTCGATTCACCAGCGAGTGGGGGATCCGGAAGTGGAGCTGATGGCGCGTTCGCGCTTGGGGTTTTACCGGAGCCCGTGATGCAGGCGCCTCCAGAAGTGCGGGAGGCATATTCGTTTGCAACCGACCCGGATAATCACGAGCTGATGCAAACATTAACGTGCTATTGCGGTTGTGAGGCCGGCGATGGTCTCAATCACGATAGTCTCTTCACGTGCTATGTAGAGAAGCTGCTCCCCGATGACCAGATCATTTATTCGAGTCACGCGTTCAATTGCCAACTCTGCCTCGCCGAAGCATTGGATGCCTCTAAATGGCACGCCCAGGGGCGCAGCGCTCAAGAGATCAAAGAACAGATCGACGTTAAATTCGGAAGTTCCAGGTAGACTCAGGGCCACCACTCAGTTTCGGCTAGCGCGGATGCAAAAGATTAGGACAGAAGCGCTTATTCAGTCTTGTAGCGGCTGATCTGTTCTTCGAGCCGCTGACCGAGGTGGTTGAGATCGGCGACCGCCCGCTCGATCTGTTGTGTAGATGTCAGTCCGTGGTTAGTTGACTCATGGATATCATGTCAGATTCTGCGCTTTGTATAGCTTTGCACGATTCCCCATACATTAGCCTCTACCTGCAATAATAAAGGCAGTCCCTAGAGGCATACAAAGCGGTACAAAGCCGGGATAGGCTACGGGTGGTAGCAAAATGGTAGCAAAACCGGGAATCTACTGACCTAGTTTTGGCTAGTTTTGTTCGGATTTGTTAGGATTTACAGAAAGCAGGCATTCGCTCTTGGGGATGGCAATGGAACAGGCAATTCAGAACTTTAGAGAACGCTTCTCGAATGATCTACAGAACCTTCTGCCGTTGACTAAAGACGAAGCAGAAACTATCGCGTCACAACTAGATGAATTCGAATTGTTCTTGATCTCTGACACTCTGGCTTTCTTAGAGGCAGTCAACGAACTTGATGTAGTAATCGAAGAAGGAAACCGTGAAGGCAAACGAGTACAGAGAATTAAGGTTTTTTCGATGCTATTCATTCTCGAAGCTTTTGCAAATGTTATTTATGGTGATGATGGCTATGGTAATGAAAAGCTTCAAAAACTATTTCGGGATCATCTCTCTGAAGCTGATAAGCGGAAACTACTTATCGGATTTCGCTTTTCTGAAATATTTATGCCGCCAACTCAAGAACCGACGCCAGCGTTTCACGTCATGGCAAAGACTGTGGATGATGATGACGACTTCTTGAAAGCGGCTCTTTGGGTCAACGGGAAGATCGAAGAAATCCCGGAGGCCAGGAGGGCCGAATTTCAAGAACGGCAGCAGGTCGCACTACAAGAGTATCGCGATCGTCGAAACCTAAAAAAGAAGTTCACCGACCCGGTTTCAGGACAGGAAGTCGAAATGGCCATGGGGTGCAGCGTTGACTGTCTGTGTGAGACATGGCTTGCCAGACAAGATGTGGGCAAGATTGACAAAGAATTAGATATCTTTGCGCGCAATCTTTATCTTATGCGTAATTCTGTCGCCCACCATGCATTCCCCATATTTTTCGTTGCGGAACGGGGCACAATGGCTGACGTATTCGTCTGGCGCTCTAAGAGTGGTCGTTGGTCTGCAATGAGGTACGAAGTAATCGTGACTCTTGAAGAGCTCGTTGATGCATTTGAGAATTGCCTGGCTAGTGCCCTCAGGGGCCGGATCATTTGAGCAATACAATCTCGATGAACCAGAAAATATGTTACTTGTGTGGCGAGCCATTGGATAGAGAGCGCTCACGCGACCATGTTCCACCAAAGCAGTTTTTTGCAACAAGGATCAGAAAAGCTCGGAGTCTGAATCTAATTGTTTTGCCTGTCCACAAATCTTGTAACAATGCGTATCAGCACGATGAGGATTATTTTTTGCACTCCATAGCTCCTTTGGCAGGTGATTCTGTCTCAGGCAGCGCTCTATGGCACGACATGCGTGCTAGAACACAAAAAGATGAGCATGGGCGTCAGCTAGCGCAAATGGTGTTCAAAGAATTCGATGAAAGGCCTGGCGGCATTCACTTGCCCGCTGGCCGGATTGCAAAACGGTATGACGGTAAAAGAATACACCGCGTTATTTGGAAGAGCATTCGCGGCTTGTTTTATTATGAAACCGATCGATTCCTTCCGGAAAGTACACCACATGGTGTTAAGATGCCGTCTGTCGGAGAGAGGCCGCCGGACGAGTTCTTTTTGCTAAATGATGCCCCACTGAAGGGTGAGTACGGTGGAATCTTTGACTATAAATATGCCAGTTTCCCAGAGGCAAACGACCGTCATCTGTATGCGATGTTACTTTGGGATCGCATAATTGTGCTCGTGTATTTTCATGACCCAGAATGTGAGTGCGATATTTGCAGCCCCGATAAAACCCCAGCAGACACGCAGCCAGCCACACAATTGATCTAGCCCGAGACCCTTCTCAACCACCCCCATCCCAGCCACAATCTTGACGCTTGCCGGTGATATTGAATAGAGTGCTTGCAAAGGTAGAAGACAGATAAAGATGAATGTTAGGAGAATGGATGAAGATCAACTACGAGGCTACTATCGATGAAGTCGTTGATCTCCAGTTACGTATACTAGAGCGTTCAAAAACTGTCAGAAAATGGAAGCGGCAAGGGTTAATAGGTGCTCCCTTTGCGTTCGCACTTACCTATCTAATGATTGCCTATCTCTTTGTTTCATTCACGATAGTGGAAAAGCTTGTTTTCAGTTCGCTGGCAGGTATTTCCTTCATAGCGTTCTACCTTGGGACACATAAAGCCCGGACAAGAGGAAGGGTCAGGAGATTGCTCGTTGAACAACTGGGTTCAGATGGGCCTTTCCCTACTGAATACGAGCTTAGAGATGACGGTCTGGTTGTCCAAACAAAGGGCACTGAGATAAAGTTTGACTGGAGCAACTTCACTGAAGTTAATGAAACAGATCTGGAGCTTGAGCTGATTGCAGGAACAGGCGGGATCGCTGCCTTGCCAAAGAGAGTGTTTCAAAGTGAAGAGCAACTGAATGAATGGCTGAATTGCATAAGAGAAAAGACAGGAATCGCCTAATAAATCGTTCCACCAGACGCCTACCCACCTGGTCTATATAGGCAGGTAAACGCAGACATCATCCACCAAGACCTACCACCCATCCCTCACCCCTCCCAACTCAAAGCCATTAACGATATCCTGTTTCTTCCGTTTTGACGGCACGCAATAGCATGACAAGGTTGTGCTGATATCCGAGTGTCCTAACTGCTCTTGGAGACAAGCCGGATCTTTGCCAAGTCGCAGGAACTCGCCGGCGTATAACCGTCGCAGATCATGCGGTGAGAGCGCGGGAATACCGGCCCGTTTCGCAATCTTCTTTATTATGTAGTAGGCAGTATCGGGGGCTAAGGGAGTATCGCTACTTACCATGTTCTTAATGATATACGGGGTCCCATTGCGGCTCCTCTCTAGCTCGTCCTCTAGACGCTTGGCTATGATGATCTCGCGGTATTTTTCGCCCTTGCCGACTACCCGAATACACCCATTGTCTAAATCTACGTCGTCCCACTTCATGCGCGTCAGTTCCGTTATTCTGGCTCCGGTCAAAACCGCCAAGATGATAATGAGATGCTGGCGCTCGTCTTGGCATGCGTCTAGTAGTTTGGGCACAACGTCTCGAAAGTCATATTGCCGATGTTGCGTCTTCACTTTCTTCGGCATTTTATAGCTATCGAACGGTGAGCGCCTTAGGTGCTTATGTGTAACTAGCAGGGAAAAGAAGTGCTTGACGATAACAAAATAAACATGAACTGTACTTGCCTTGCGGCCTTGGCTTAGGTATCTCTCAAACTCAGACAGATCATAAGACCGTACCTTTAGCAGATCGCGGCCATCAAGCCATTTATCGAGGTTTTGAAAGACACTTGGCGTTGCTCAATCGTATTCTCTGAGACTTGTCCGAGTCGGCCGATATACCAGTCGCGCCAGAACCATATCGAGCGTTTGCGACGGAACATGACTAAGACCTTCCCGCTCGGTAGGTTTCGTATTGCTTGGCGCCGGCTGCCATCTTCTCGCCGAACTCTTCGCCACTCATGCCGAGTAGTAGCCCTAGGTCGCGTGTCCATACGTGCCCCGGTTGTGCCGACCATATCCTTGCCTTGATTATTACAACGTCGTCAGAGACGCGTAGAGCGGCAAGCAGGTTGGGGTTATTGGGGAATCTCAGTAGTTCCTCTGCTAGCTTCGATGTACGGACTAGATAGTTCTGGCAGCTACGGCAATCCGCGTTGACTGAGTCCATGAACATCAATCTGGCGCAGTACTCTCTAAAGTGAGTTGGCAATACGGGGGGTTTGCTCTTGTCCATGCCGGAGATCGTCGTCGTGAGGTGTTCAAGTAGTCCGAGATCGTTACCGGCGTAGATGTGGCCCTTAATAAAGGCGCGCAGAGCGGGGATGTTGAGGCCCTCGATGACCTCGATTAGATCGTCGCCGTAACTGTCCAAGCGAAATTCGATAATGGTAGAATCTTTCATGTTATCAACCTTTCGTGTTGATAGCCGCGCTCGGGGCTGTTGCAAGCAGCGCCCGGGCATTTCCTATTGTTTACCTATCCGGTCAACAATCACCTCCTGAACAAAAAAATCCCCTGATGCGAGCCATCTGTCTAGGATGGACACCAGGGGAAAATTGGTATAAAAAAATAGCTCCGAACCATCCTAGACAAGCAAGACGCTACGCCCATGTCAACCGCTTGTCAAACAAGCAGTTCAGTTATACTTACGCTTGACGATTGAGCAGAGATGAAGGGATGAGCATGGACGAGGACAAAGAACAATTGGAATCTGGCTGGCTGACCTGCACTGTTTGCGGTTTTTCGCGTAAAGTAAACTCGGAAAATGTAAATGAAGATTACTATTGCGATAAACCGAGCGTTGGGCTGCAAGGTCAGACGTGCGGCGGTCTGATGAAGTTTACGCCGGAAGCACCAACGTAGTTCAACCGAGAACTAGACGCCGAAGCCAAGATCGGTGAGATGTTGAAGGAATTGCCGAAGACCAACCATCCTTTATGCTTGCTCTCTTAACAACCAACTAATATAATAGTTGGCATATAGCCCTGTCGGACAGGAGACAAAGCACCCTTTCGGGGGTGCTTTTTTTGGAATTGATTACCTAGTCGTCGGTGTTGGACTTATGCCAGTCATTGACATCACAGGGTTTATCAATGATGTGAACCATATCCTTGAATTTTGCTATCTCCAATATGCGCTCTACGTTTTCATTAATTGAGCACAGCGCCACGTTGTCTTCTCCCATCAAATCTCTAAGCTTAGCGATCAACTTGATTCCGCTACTGTCCATGAAGGAGAGCTCAGACATGTCAATGACAATCGCACGCTCTTTTTCTAGAATGCTGTTTGAGATAAATGAATCGATCTTCTTGAACGCAGAGATATCCATCTCGCCATCAAGCTTGATCAGGCAAGCAGAGGGCTTGACGTGTTCGAGTGTCACCGTCAGCTTTTCAAACGTACGACTCTTCATGATTCTGGTCATGGAGATTCGATTATTCCCTTAAACGGTCAGAGTGCTTTTCTTCCAGCTGGCGACACTCAGACAGGGTGATGAGATCCCCGATAGCGCACAAATGCGCTCATGGGATACTGGCAAAGCCGGAAAAAGTAGTGAAGATCCCAAAGAAAGAGGTGTGAGATAAGCAGCTAATCCGATTCCAATTCATCTAATCGATTCATGACCGCTTGCAGCTGTTTCTCTAAGTTCTCTTTATAAAGATTAAGAGCGTCTATTTCATAGTCATTTTCAGGTTGTTCACAAAGCCATCCTTCTCCGTGGCAATGAGGACAAACGAAGTGGCCGTGGTCGTCCTTATTCTTTTTCGTGTGCGCCCAAAGATGCCCTAGATGTGTCATATGTACGTAAGATACCCAGATTGATCTATTTTAAGAGGAGATGGAACGAGTATTGAAGCCAAAGAATCAACCGTTCAACGACTCGGCTTTGAAAAGATACAGGCTCACCGCTTTGAAGTCCTCGCCGATAATCAAGACGTTATCGAGCAGGTGAAGGCTGAGACCTTCCCCTTTAGCACCCGTCTCACCTTTTGGTGGGGCGGGTGCTTTATGTCCAGGAAAGTGACAAGGGGGAAGACTAATGTGCGTCTTCCCGCCGGAAAGGAGATGGAAGGCAACGCTAAGTGTGACCCCTAGTTGCCCTCTTACCATTTATACCCTGAGCGAATCATGTCAAACCTTCGCTGAGGTACTTTGTTGAAGCTTTCTTGAAACGCACACGGTTTATCTTCTAAGCTTGCTCTCTTACCAACCAACTATTATAATGGTTGGCATATTACCCGGTCGGACAGGAGACTAAGCACCCCTACGGGGGTGCTTTTTCTTTGAAATGCTCTATTTGTAAGATTCTTTTATCGAGATACGGGATTCTAAGCCACATTCAGCAATGTCATTCACTACTTGGACTGTGTGCTGGCTTAATACGCAAGTAATACTAAGCGAGCTAAATAAATTCGCCAAACCTTCCGATACCCCTCAAACACACAGTTCTTAGGAGCACTATGGGCAAATCGCATATTATCCTTTGTGCTGGGCACGTTGTGGGAGATCCCCATGCCAGCAAAGAGGAGAATACTGAAGTTCTGGAAGCTATTAAAATCGCTGATGTTTGCGCTCACGCATTAGCGAGTTATGGCATCCGGACGACGATCGTCCCACATAGGCTGAATCCAAGGGACTCAACTACTTGGGTCAATATGCGCTTTGAAAAAGATTCGAGCATAGCAATAGAAGTCCACCAGGAGGTGAGCCCCGATCCTAGCGATGACGGGATTTCGGTCTGGCATGGGGATGGCAATCAGGTTGAAGAAGCATTTGCCACACTACTGGCAAGTCAGTTGGCAGCTGCAATCAAAAAGCCAAACCGTGGCGTTTATTCTGACACTACTAATCGCCACAAGCGGCTCGACCGGGCAAACCTTCAAGTCGATAGCGTTCTGGTCGAGTGTGGGTCGATTGCATCTATAAACGCTAAGTCTGCTCATGAGTATGGGGTAGCTTTGTCCCGAGTGATCATTAGCATCTTTGAAAAGAGAAGTTGAAGTCAAAATCACCGAAGGAGGATGGCACGTCCACTTAAATAATTAGGTGACTCTCCTGAGTTGATAATATAGATCTTCGATTCCGATTTCAGAACTGGGCCATTCACGAGTATCACAAGACATCCGAACATATTTCACCTTGGTCTCGTATCTGGGGATTTCGAGTATACGTAGAATGTTCTTAGTGACTCCAAACAGCGCTACTTTTTCTTCACCGAATCTTGTCATTAGTTCATCCAGCAGCTTAATCCCACAGCTATCCACATAAGAGAGCGCTGAGACATCAACAACTATCGCGTTTTCATGACGATCGGTATTCTCAAAAACAAAGCTTTTCAAATCGGCAAACATCAGGTTATCCATCTCGCCTATCAATTTGAGTAGTAAAGTCGAAGGCTTGATATGCGTGATTTCTACAGCAAGTGTATCGAGAACGCGACCTTCCATGGCTGGACCCTCGCAAGCTTTACCTTTTTGCTCTCAAAGATTTCTGTGTGTGTTTTGCTTATGCTACTACATGGATAACTTCTTAGCGATTGTACCTTTTTCCGCAAATCGTTATTGCGGCTCTATTTGAGGCTATGAAGCTACTCAGCTAAAGCGCAAGGAAATGACCTGGCAGGAAATCGCCCTTTGTGAGTTAGAAGAAAAGCGGATATACGAGGAGCGTTACCCGGAGACAAAGCATGGTGGGGATCGAAGCAAGTCGCAGAATCCGCAACTTGAAAAGCCTCGCTACACCACCGCCTGAGTCGAAGCCACCGGCGCAAGCAAACGCAAGATTCAAGAAGAAATCCAACTAGCGAAGGCGGTTGAGGCGACCGGTTGTCAAGCGAGCAGGGGACGACAAAAAAGCAGGCACTTGTACTAAAGGCGGAGCGTGAGCTTTCCCTTCATCGTGGCACGTATTCGGGTAAGACTATCGGATTTACTGAGCTTGCCGATAGGTGGCTTGATGATGTCAAGCCGGACATTAAGCGAAGCACGTTTGAGTTTTACGCCACCATCGCCCGCCATTTGAAAGGCTACTTTTCAGACAATGAAGATATCAAGAACATCGACGCGAAAGACATAGCAGACTATAAAGCGGCTAAACTCCAAAAGCTATGTAACCAAACCGTCGCGTATCATCTGACCGTTGCTCGTATGATCTTTGAAAAAGCTAGGGCATGGGATTACATCCACAAGAATCCAACTGAGCATGTAAGGAAACCACGTGTAGAGAAAAAAGAGGTAGTGATACCGGCCGGTGACGACATCGACGCGATCATCGTCACCGCTAGGGGACAAACCAAGCTCCTAGTATTGACGGCAATCTGTACGGGCATGAGGGCAGGGGAGTTGATGGCGTTGCGCTGGACTGCCGTTGATCTTGTTGAAGGGATCGTACACGTGCGAATCGACGGCAATTATGTCTTGGGCGAGTTTGGCACACCGAAGTCCCGCTCGTCGAAAAGGGCTATTATCATCCCGTCTATCCTAGTGGACGCGCTCGCCAGAGCTAAAGAGACCGCCGAGCATGAACTGGTTTTTGTAAACTCAATAGGCGGGCCGCTCGATTGGAGAAACTTTATTTCTCGGGAGTTTCAACCCTTACTCAAAGAGGCCGGAGTTTCGCGAATCAAGCTCCACTCGATTAGACATTATTACGCGAGCACCCAACTCGGCGCTGATACAGACGCTTGATGTCTACGGACACGTTATCAAGAAACGGCCGGAGATGATGCGGCGGAAAATAGAAGATGCGCTCATGCTCGATCCGGTGTCCGTCAAAACAACGTAAACCTATTAGAAGATTATTAGAAGAAGCCCCTCCGGGTCATCCTAGAGGGGCTTTGTTATTGCGTTAAATTTTGAGTCGCGTTACGAGCTCCTACTCGGTTTTATACCGGCTGATCTGCTCTTCGAGTCGCTGGCCGAGGTTGTTTAGATCGGCGACCGCCCGCTCGATCTGTTGCGTGGATGTCAATCCTTGGTTCGTTGACTCATGGATATCATGCATCGCCGTCGACATTTGATCCATACCGGCCGATTGCTGCTCGGCGGAGCTGAGGATCTCTTCTGCGGCCTGCGCCGATTCCTTGATAGT
>SDBV01012409.1_pt1 | contig 10925 bp, 10 predicted proteins | sample 2277081 | NCBI WGS metagenome assembly SDBV01 (sample SAMN10402039, study PRJNA504765) | marine sediment metagenome | isolation source: marine sediment core GS10_PC15, 223 cmbsf | place: Arctic Ocean: Southern Knipovich Ridge | collected 2010
CCGACGGCGGCGGCGAGTCCGACTGCGACTGCCACCGCTACTCCGACCGCAACGGCGAGCGCCACCGCCACCGCTACGGCGACGGCGACAGCGACCGCCACCGCCACTGCCACCGCTACCGCAACGGCGAGTCCGACAGCCAGTCCGACGCCTACGCCCACCGCCAGCCCGACGCCCACTCCCACAGCCAGCCCAACCCCCACGCCTACCGCCAGTCCGACGCCCACGCCCACCGCCAGCCCAACGCCAACCCCAACCGCTAGCCCGTCGCCCACAGCCACCGCCACGGCTAGTCCCACAGCCACCGCAACGGCTAGTCCGACAGCCACCGCCACGGCTAGTCCCACAGCCACCGCAACGGCTAGTCCGACAGCGACCGCATCGGCCACCGCTACCGCAACCGCTACGGCGAGCCCCACCGCAACCGCGACCGCGACGCCCACGGCCACGGCGACGGCCACAGCCACTCCATCTCCCACCGTCCTGGGAGACACAGCCACTCCATCACCGACCGCCACGCCAGACGCTGATGGGGACGGGATACCGGACAGCACCGATAACTGTCCGAACTGGCCGAATGCTGGCCAGGACCTTCCGCCCTGGTCCATGCCCGTGAACGACTCGGATTGCGACGGCTATTCCGCCACGAACTTCGTCGTTCAGCGGGCATCCGAAGCGTTCCTGGGGACTGACCCGACGGACAAGTGCGCTGACACGTCGACCTGGTTCGACGAGCGTGGGCCCGATTTCGGAGAGCCGCTGTCACCCTGGCCGCCTGACATCAACGACGACGGCAAGATGACCTTGTCAGACGCACTGGCTTACGCGCCCGTTTGGAACACCATCTCTGGACAAGACGCCAATTACACCGCTCGCTACGATCTAAACGGAGATGGGAAGATAACGGTATCCGATGTCCTGTCGATGGCGCCCTTCTTCAACCAGTTCTGCGATGCTCCAACACCTACTCCGACACCCAGTCCGACACCGTAGCTAAACTGCGACGCCTGATGGACGACCGAAGGCCCCGGCGGAAACCGCCGGGGCCTCAGTTACGGGCGCGGTGTCGGCCTACCGCTCGGAGAGCTGCTGCAGGCCGAGCTTGATCTTCTCGCTCGCGGGGAGCGCCGCCAGGTCCGGCTGACGGCGCGCCGGCGAACCGGCGGGCACACGCGCACCGCGCTTCCCGCTCTGCTCCTCCTGGACTCGCTCGCGCACCTGCCCGACGACCTTGAGCGCCGCTTCGAACTCGCGGTCGACGTCCTCGACCGTCTCGCTCTCCGGCACGAGGTCGTGCGGGATGTCCGGGTGCGCGGCGAGGCGCACGTCGCGGTAGCGTGCGGCCGCCTCGCGCGCCTGCTCCCGCGCGCCTTCGAGGTCACCTCGCAGTTGCGACGCCTCGGATTCCGCAGATTCGCCTGCGGCAACGGCCTCCGTTAGCTGCGTGCGCGTCTGATCGTGCTCCTCCTTGAGCGCCGCCACCTCGCTGGCAGCGGTCTCGGCGCGCGCCTCAGCGTCCGCCGCGGCCGACTGGAGCGACTCGATCTGCGTGAGCGCCTCGGCCAGCTGTTCTTCGGTCTCGCCTGGTCCAGATCCCTGCTTCGTCATCCTCAACCCCTCCTCCTTCGGAATCTTGTGCTCAGCACGATAGAACATCCGTTCCCTTCTCCGCAAGCGGGAAGTGTCACCTTGCGCGTTAGTAGAACGAGCCGCCGCGCGCGGACCCGGTCGCCACGGGGGGCGAGCCCGCCGACTAGCGCCGGGCCGCGACTACTCGAACGTCTCGAGCGTCTTCAGGTCAGCGGACGAGATCTGTACCCGGACGACGCCGTCGCAGATATCGCGCACGTAGCGCACCGGCAGCACCGACTCGCGGTGGAAGACGACGCCGCTCTTGATGACGAGGGCTTCGATCTCGCCCGTCCCCTCGTTGACGAGCACTCGCTCGACGTCGCCGATGTGCGTGTTCGGCTCGATCCGCCAGACCGGCGCGTCGTTCAGGATGTGGCGCTCAAACGCGGCCTTGCGGAAGTGCTCCGCAGGCACGGCGATACCCGTGAACAGGCCGGAGAGCGACGCCGCGATCGCCAGGCCGGTGCTCCACAGCGCCGGACGGCCGCGCGCCTCGGGCGGCGCCTTCTCGTCGTCCGGAATCTCAAGGAAGTGGTTGTGTGCGTAGAGCGGCAGCGCTTCGAAGGCCGCCTCGTCTACCTTCAGTTCAACGTGGTCTTCGCCGGCGGCGCGAAGATCCCCCAGGCCGACGCTGATAATCTGAGGGTCACCGAAGCCGGGCTCGGGAAAGAACGGCCCGCGGTTCACCGCGATGTGCGTCACCGTGTTGTCGCGCGGGTCGATGACGATCGCGTGCAGCCTGCCCACTTCGTGGCCGTCGCTGGTCCGGACGGCGGCCCCGTGGCGCAAGTTCTCCAGGACATGTGCTTCGGTCATGTTACTTCCCCTTGTACTGCGGCTCGCGCTTCTCGGCGAAGGCCAGCGGGCCCTCGCGCGCATCCTCCGTGCGGAAGACCTTTCCTGCGAACTCTGACTCCAGCCGTAGGCCGTCTTCGAACGACATCTCGCGGCCCTGCATCGCCGCCTGCTTGATGTAGCGCACGGCGAGCGGTCCGTTCTTGAGGATCGATTGAGCGACCGCTTCCGCCGTCTCCATGAGCTGGTCCCGTGGGACAACGCGTGAGACGAGACCGAAGCGGAGCGCGGTCTCGGCGTCGAAGCGGTCGCCGGTGAGGAGCAGCTCCATCGCGAAGGCCATCGGGACGGCGCGCGGCAGACGCTGCGTGCCGGTGGCGCCAGGGATGATCGCGCGCTTTGGCTCAGGAAAACCGAACTGCGAGTTGTCCGCGGCGATGCGAATGTCGCAAGTGAGCGCCAGCTCGAGGCCGCCGGCGAGGCAGTAGCCGTGGATGGCGGCGATGATCGGCTTCCAGCACTCATAGCCGCGTGTGATCCCGGCGAACGGAGCGGTCATCGCCGTGGGGTCGCCGCCGCCCCCGGAGAGCGACTGTGACATCGCGACGAGATCGGCGCCAGCGGAGAACGCCTTGTCGCCAGCGCCGGTGAGGATCGCCACCCAGAGGTCGTCGTCCGCCTTGAACGTCTCGAAGGCGTCCTTCAACTCGGCGCTTGTGGCCGGGTCGATAGCGTTGCGACGTTCCGGGCGGTTGAGCGTGACGTAAGCGAGATGACCCTTCTTCTCGAAGAGGATGTTGTGGTAGTCGGCCATGGGCGCCTCCTTCTTACTGGCACGGCCAGTATATGGCAGCGGCGACGGCGGCTCTAGACGGAAGACTTTCCGGTGTTGTGAGAGGTAATGGCGACAACGTCGGCCCTGTTGAATCAGGTGGAGGAGGTGCGGTTCTCGGAATTCACCGGTTGCGGGGCTGGTGAAACGGTCTTTACAGACCCGGGGTGCGTGCCCGCCTCCTCCGATATTTCCTCGCGCAAACGAAGAAGGGAGGACAGGACAAGATGACGCGACGAATCGCTTATTCCGTCCTCGCCCTCTCTTTCTGGGTCCTGCTCATCGTCGCCGCGATGTCAGGACGATTGTAGACACTTACTTGAGGGGTGCGGCGATAGGGGCCTTTCCGCCACGGCGGGGGGGCCCCACCCGCTTGTCCGCGGCAGGCGCAAAGCGGCCCCGCGCGTCTGCCACCGCACGGGGCCTTGGCAAAAGTTAGCGCCCTTGCCAGCCTCTTGCCGTATGCATTCTAACGCATCGTCCCGGCACTCGGAAACGGCTAGCCGGCTGCTCCCAGCAGGTCGCGCAACGCAGGCTCATCCACGCTCGGGCCGACGATGGCGAGTGCGGCGCGTTCCCGCTTGAGGATCCGCTGCGCCACCCTGATCACGTCGTCCGCCGTCACCGCACGCAGCTTGGCGACGACGGATTCGACTGGCTCGATCTCGCCCAGCGCCAGGAGGCTCTCGCCGGCGCGCTGGCCCAGCGCCATCGACGATTCGAGGCTGAGCCGGAAGCTGCCGACAGTGTAGTCCGTGGCCTTCTGCAACTCCTCGGCGCCCACCGCTTCTTTCGTCATCTTCTCCAGCTCGTCCAGGATGACGCCCACCGTCTCCGACACGTTTTCCGGCGAGACACCGGCCGAGACGACGAACATGCCGCTGTCAGAGTGACGGCTGACCGACGAACCCACAGAGTAGGCGAGGCCGCGCCGCTCGCGAACTTCCTTGAACAGGCGCGAGCTCATGCCGCGGCCCAGCACCGCGTTCAGGATCATCAGCGTGTAACGGTCGGGGTCCTTGCGTGCGATCGCCGGCAGGCCGAGCGCGATGTTCGACTGCGAGATCGGCCGCTCATCGAAGACGACGCGGTCTGCGGGCAGCTCGTCGCTGTTGACGCCAACGTTCTCTGGCGCCGCAGCGTGCGGCGAACCGGCGAACAACCGCTCCGCCAGGGCGACCACCTGCTCGTGGCCGGTGTTGCCGGCGACGCTGAGCACCGTGTTCGGCGCCGTGTACCGAGTCTGGAGCCAGTCGACGAAGTGGTCCCGCTGCAGTCCGTCCACGGACTCCTCAGTACCGGCAGTGGGCCAGCCCATCTGGTGGTCCCCGTAGACGGCGCGGCCAAGCAGCTCTCCTACGTACGACCCCGGCTGGTCCTTCCCACGGCTGATCTCCTGTTTGACCACCGTGCGCTCACGGTCGATCTCTTCGGGGTCGAGTAGCGAGTCGTAGAACATGTCCGAGAGCACAGTCATCGCCAGCTCCAGCTGGTCGTACGGGACGTGGTTCCAGTAACAGGTGAGTTCCTTTGCGGTGTAGGCGTTGAGCACGCCGCCCGCGCCTTCGATCGCCTCAGCGATGACGATTGCCGTCGGTCGCTCGGTCGTGCCCTTGAACATCATGTGTTCCAGGAAGTGCGCGACGCCCTTCGTGCGCTCGGTCTCGCCCCGGGCGCCGGCGCCGGCAAAGACGCTGACACTGACGGACTGCGCCGTCGGCATAGGGGTGGTGACGACGCGAAGGCCGCCCTTTAGTTCGGTGATCTCCGGGGTTATGGACAAGACGCCTCCATTCGGATTGAGAGTAGCCTCAGTATACCGGCGACGGCGTGTGAGATCAGGGCCGCGCGATTTCCTCTTTGTGGGGAGCGCCGCCAATCTCTTGACACGCCCGTTCTGGTTTCCTGTATGATTCCAACTGGGCGTCCCTTCGAACCTGCCGGCGACGACGGCAAGCTCAAGGCGAGCGCAAGAGGAGACAGCCCCCAGTCAGGGGGTATATGGCGACAAAGTACATATTCGTCACGGGCGGTGTCGTGAGTTCCGTCGGTAAGGGAATCACCACCGCCGCCATCGGCAGGCTCCTCAAGTCACGCGGCGTCACTGTCGTAGTGCAGAAGCTAGACCCGTACCTGAACGTCGACCCCGGCACGATGTCGCCCTATCAGCACGGCGAAGTCTTCGTCACCGCCGACGGCGCCGAGACCGACCTCGACCTCGGCCACTACGAGCGCTTCCTGGACCAGGACCTCTCACGCAGCTCTTCCGTCTCCAGCGGCCAGATCTACCAGGCGGTGATCCAACGCGAGCGCCGTGGCGACTACCTGGGCCGCACGATCCAGCCGATTCCCCACGTCACCAACGAGATCAAAGAGCGCATCCGCGGCATGGGCCGCGAGTCAGGCGCCGACGTCGTGATCATCGAGGTTGGCGGCACGGTGGGCGACATTGAAAGCCAGCCGTTCCTCGAGGCGATCCGCCAGATGCGCAAGGAGGAAGGCCGCAACGACACGTTGGCGATCCACGTTACTCTCCTCCCCTACATCTCGACGACCGCTGAGTTGAAGACGAAGCCCACCCAACACTCCGTCCGCGAACTGCGCTCCGTCGGTATCCAGCCGGACGTTATCGCCTGCCGGTCGGACATTCCGATCTCCGACGAGATCCGGGATAAGATCTCGCTCTTTTGCGACGTCGAACCGCAGGCGGTGATCCCCCTGATGACGATGCCCAGCATCTACCAGGTGCCGCTCGTCCTGGAGGAGGCCGGCCTGGGCGACTTCATCACCGACCGCCTGAACATCGCATCAACCTCGAAGGACCTTGACGAGTGGAAGGCCTGGGTCGAGCGCCTGCTGAACCCTGAACACTCACTCGAGATCGCCGTTGTCGGCAAGTACGTTGAGCTGCCCGACGCCTACCTCTCCGTGAAAGAAGCGTTGATCCACGCCGGCGTCCAGAACGATTCGGGTGTACACATCCACTGGGTGCACTCAGAGGACGTGGCAAAGACCAAGGCCGAGACGCTGCTGGCGAACATGGACGGCATCATCGTTCCCGGCGGCTTTGGCGAGCGCGGCTTCGAGGGCAAGATCGATACGACGCGATACGCGCGGCTGAACAAAGTGCCTTACCTGGGCCTCTGCCTTGGCCTGCAGGCGATGGTCGTCGAATTCGCCCGCGCCCACTTCGGCACCGATGACGCCAACTCGACTGAACTCGCGCCCGAGACGGCCTACCCGGTGATTACGCTTCTCGACGAACAGCAGCGCGTAGTCGAGAAGGGCGGCACGATGCGCCTCGGAAGTTACCCTTGCCGACTCGATCCTGGGACCACCACTCGCGAGGCCTACGGCGCCGACGAGACGTCGGAGCGCCACCGCCATCGCTACGAGTTCAACAACGAGTTCCGCGAAGAGTTCGCGCAGGCCGGCTTGATCGCCAGCGGCACGTCGCCGGACGGCGGGCTGGTCGAGATCTGCGAGATCCGCGACCACCCCTTTATGATCGGCACGCAATTCCATCCGGAGCTGCGATCGCGGCCCGGCAAGCCGCATCCGCTATTCGACGGCTTCGTCCGCGCGGCGCTGGAGCGGAAGGCCAAAAGCCGCAAGAAGTCGTCCACCGCAGCCGACAGGCCGTCACGCCGGAAGGCGTCCGCGTCCTCACGCTCACGCTCGCACCCCTAGACCGTGACGACATCCGACGAAGTCTTCGTCTTCCTGCACGTGCTGGCCGCGATCTGGTACACGGCCGGGCTCACTTCCGTCCAGCTCGCGCTCGTACGCGGCTGGCAGGCGCCGGAGGTCAGCACCAGAGTGGTTGCGTTCAGCGAGGCGACGCACTACCAGGGCCTCCTCCTGATACCGGGCGCCATCGCCGTGGCGACGACGGGACTCTTCCTCTGGGGCCAGCTGGACTACAACTTCGTGACGACGCCGTGGCTGCTGGGCGTCGAGGCGATGTACATCGTGACGCTGCTCGTCTGCATCCCGATCAGCGGGATGGGCCTGCGCCGGGCGCGTATCGCCGCGCTAATGGCTGAGCGCCGCGGCAAAGTGACGCCGGAGCTGGAAGAGGCGATGGCGGACAGCGTACCGCTTGTATTCGGGGGCATCGCCACGATCCTTGTGCCGGCGATGGTCGCGCTCAGCGTGTTCCGGCCGGGTTAGCAAGGCCTTGAGCATTCCGGGGCTTCGAGCTAACGACGGAAGGGTATTGCGCGTCTAATACGATTGGAGTACCGTGAATGGAGACCGTCTGCGGGCGGTGGTCGCAAGACCCTCTTCCCATACATACTCTTGGCCGGGGCATCCCTTATTTGAACGCATCCACACCCCTTTACTGCTATATGGAGTTAACTTGAGCCTCACAGAACTCGAAACCAAGACAAAGGACGAGCTGGTTGACGTCGCCAAGGAGATGGGCGTCAGCGCCAGCGGCCTGCGCAAGCAGGACCTCGTCTTCAAAATCATGCAGGCGAAGGCCGAGGGCGAAGGCAACTATTTCGCCGGCGGCATCCTGGAGATGGCCTCCGACGGCTTCGGCTTCCTGCGCACGGAGGGGCTGAGCCCGAGCCTCAGCGACGTCTACGTCTCCCAGACGCAGATCCGCCGCTTCGCGCTGCGTTCCGGCGACTACGTGATGGGCGCCGTCCGTCAGCCCAAAGACTCGGAGAAGTACTACGGCCTGCTGCGCGTGGACGCGATCAACGGCCTCGACCCCGAGACCGCCAAGCAGAGGCCATACTTCGAGCAGCTAACGCCGATCTTCCCGGACGAGATGCTCAAGCTCGAGGAAGGCGTCACCAACCTCTCGACCCGCGTAATCGACCTCATAGCACCCGTCGGCCGCGGCCAGCGGGGCCTCATCGTCTCGCCGCCCAAGGCCGGCAAAACGATCCTTCTCAAGACGATCGCCGCCGCCACGGCCAAGCGCTACGAAGACATCTACATCCTCGTCGTGCTCATCGGCGAGCGACCGGAAGAGGTCACCGACTGGCGGCGCTCCGTCACCGACGCCGAGGTCGTGGCCGCGACCTTCGACGACCCGGTGGCCGAGCAGACACGAGTGGCCGAGCTGGCGCTGGAGCGGGCCAAGCGGCTGGTCGAGGGCGGCCGGCACGTCATGGTCCTCCTCGACGGCATCACGCGCCTCACGCGCGCCTATAACCTGGCGCTGCCACCGTCCGGCCGCACGCTTTCCGGCGGCATCGACCCGGTCGCCCTGCACCCGCCGAAGCGGCTGTTCGGCGCCGCCCGCAACGTCGAAGACGGCGGCAGCCTGACCATCCTCGCGACCTGCCTCGTCGACACCGGGAGCCGCATGGACGAAGTGATCTTCGAAGAGTTCAAAGGCACTGGCAACTGGGAACTGTGGCTGGACCGCCGCCTCGCCGAAAAGCGCGTCTACCCCTCGATCGACATCCAGAAGAGCGGCACCCGCCGCGACGATCTGCTACTGGATGAGGAGACTCACAAGCGCATCGTCCTCCTGCGCCGGATGACCTCGCTCGTCGGCAGCCAGTCAAACTCGGGCGAATCCACCGAGCTGATTTTGGATCGCCTGTCGCGCACCAAGACGAACGCAGAGTTCCTGGCGACGCTTAAAGAAGCGATCTAGCCGCCCGGGGAACCGAAACCTCTCGCAGCCTCTCTTATTTCCCGCGCGTCCGCACGTCGCACGCGGGTTGATCGTAAGCGCGTAAGCAGCGAAAATCTCTACTTGAATCGCGAGCTTGATCGGGACAATCGATAACCTGTCAATTTGTGAAAATCTCGACAAGTGGGGTATAATTCCCGGCGAAAACGTGCAGAACTGATCAAGAACCGGACTTGAGCCGGGCCCAGATCAAGGGCACGCCTGGGATCCGACAATAGGGAGGTTTAACATACGAGACCCGCACGCTCCACGCCGGCGTGGCCGAATCCAGCCGGAACGTGAAGAGCACTCGTCTCGCCTGAAAGCTGCCGGGCAGTCGCTGACCCAATACCGACGTTACGCACTGCACGGTCTTCTCCTCACACTGGCATTCGCCGCCGTCGCCACGGCCGTTGCCGGGGGTGTTGTTGACTCCAGCCCTACAATTGTCTCCAGCGTTAAGGCCGGGCCCGTGGCCGAGGCCCGAGCCGGCTACCTGAAACCCGCAGCGCTCATCTCCACGGTGCCTTCCCTGATCGCCCGCCACGAGGCCGAGGTCGCCGCGACGACGGCCTCCCCCGCGCCGGAAGAACCACCCGCGGAAATGATCGCCACCGTCCGCGAGGCGCTTCCTCCGTTCTTCACCTACACCATCCAGCCGGGCGACACGATGGGCGGGATCGCCGCCAGCTACGGCATCAGCGAGGCCTACCTGCTCTGGAACAACCCCCTGGTGAGCGTCGACCCGGACCTCCTCTACATCGGCAGCACGTTGCTCGTCCCTGGCGTCGACGGAATCGTTTACAACGTCACGCTCGGTGACACGCTGGGCGGCATCGCCGCTTACTACGACGTCACCGTGGACTCGATCGTCAGCTACGGGCCGAACGACTTAACCTCACCGGACAGCTTGATTGACGGCTCAGTGCTGGTCATCCCGGGCGCCGTCCCGCCACCGACGACCGCGCCCGTGCTTATCGACGACGGCCTCGACCCCGTCTCGGGCCCCGTGCCCGCCGCGGCCGACCTCGACACGCCCGCCCCGGCCCCGGCCCCCGAACCAGTGGCCAGCGTTGGATTCATCTGGCCGTACTACAGCTCGCTGACAACGTATTTCGGCGAGCCGGGCGGCGCCAGCTACCACAAGGGCATCGACCTCGACGGCTTCGGCAACTGGGGAGCTCCGATCGCCTCCGTGGCGAGCGGCACCGTAGTCCTGGCGGCCTGGGACGACTGGGGCCTCGGCTATCACGTCATCGTTGACCACGGCAACGGGTTCCGCACAACGTACGCCCACCTCTCGGAGGTCTGGGTTGTGCAGGGCCAGTGGATGAACCAGGGCGACGCTGTAGGCGCGCTCGGCAGCACGGGCTATTCGACCGGCCCGCACCTGCACTTCGAACTCTGGTCCGGCGGCATCCCCGTCGACCCCCTCGCCTACCTGCCGTAGAAACCCCCCGCGCATGATCCGCGCCTTGCCGCTGTTGTCGTCGCGCGCGGCCCCGGCTGCGGATGTTTAGGTAGCCGACGTCTTCCATCCGTACGCAAAGCCCGGCGAGCCGCAGGAGGCCGTCGCCGCGATCGACGTGTGGGAGGGTGAACGGCGTGATCGCCTTCCTTTCCGCAGATGAGGGGGTTTCAGTCCGCGTCGTAACGGTCTACGAGCTGTTTCAGGACAACGGTGAGCACCAAGTGGCCCCAGACGGCGTCCACCCCGGCAACGACGGCTACCGCGAGCTCTCGGAAGCTCTGATGGCTTCCATCGAGGGCCGTGACGTGGCCTTTCCCGCGTACCCGGCACAGAGCCGGGCCCTTCGCCGTCAGAAAACGGCACGTTCGCTAGCGGGCGTACTTCGTCGGGGGCGGCCGGCGCTAGCTGTTCTTGCCGCGGTAGTCCAGCAGAATCACCTGAGTGTCTGAAGGGACCGTGTTGTAGCTGAGCGAGAGCTTTGGCTGCGCCTGTACCGCCGACGCCTGCATCTCCTTGAGGAAGCTGTCCGCGGGCTCCAGGCTGCCCTTGGAGAC
>SDBV01012410.1_pt1 | contig 10924 bp, 8 predicted proteins | sample 2277081 | NCBI WGS metagenome assembly SDBV01 (sample SAMN10402039, study PRJNA504765) | marine sediment metagenome | isolation source: marine sediment core GS10_PC15, 223 cmbsf | place: Arctic Ocean: Southern Knipovich Ridge | collected 2010
ATATTATATACTATTTAATTTTTTTTCAACAGAGATATCGGAATAATAATTTTATTGAGCCGCTTTATCGCGACTAATTAGTTCTATTTAACTTGTTATATTAAATTTATTACTTATCTTGAAGTCACTTAAATTATTAAATACATGGATTAAGCCGGGCAAGCCCGGCAACTTCGGGTCTCCCGGCGTGGCAACAAGAACTAATCATACTGCACTATGTAATGGGCAGCGCGGGAAGAATAACAGGTCTGTGCGGAGTATGCACCGGGTTTTTGCTGCCGATAAAATACTGTGCCGGGGCAGGTAATGTCAAACGGGATAAAGAAAGTTTTTTCCGAGGTTCCCGGCACCTATGACCTGCTGAACCATTTGCTGACCTTCGGTCTTGATGTAAGATGGAGGGCAAAAGCCGCGGAAATAGCAGCTGTTGGGGGCGGGACAAAGTGGATAGACGTCTGCACAGGCACCGGCGATATGGCTATCGCGCTTCTCAGCCGCGCTGATGAAAGCACCACTGTGTATGTTTCTGATTTTTCCGAACCGATGCTTGACAAAGCAAAGCTTAAATCGGAAACCGGCCGGCTGCAATTTGTTACCGCGGACCTGCGCTCATTACCTTTTCAGGACAGTTCTTTCGACCTTGTCACCATATCTTTTGCGACCCGTAATATAAACACCAGCATAGAACACCTCTGTGAATGCTTTTCCGAGATCTACAGGGTGCTGAAGCCGGGCGGCAGGTTTGTCAATCTTGAAACGAGCCAGCCTGATTCAGGGTTGATCAGATTTTTATTCCATCTGTATGTGCGAATATTTGTAAAGATAGCAGGCAGATTAATTTCCGGTTCAAAGATCGCCTATAACTATCTTGCCCACACGATTCCCAGGTTCTACACCGCTGAAAAACTTTCAGATATACTTCTAAAGACCGGTTTTAACGAGGTGAACATATACACAATGTTCATGGGTATATCCGCAGTGCACAGGGCAGTGAAATAAAAGTCAATGAGTTCCTCGATCGTAACCCATCTGCATTTGCCAGTCATGTCCCGAGGTGTTAAGATCCCGGAATCCTTCGGGGTTATCGCCATATATATAAACCCCTTAAATTGAAAAATCTACAGAATTTACAGCCGGTCACTTTTTTATCCCGGGTTAAGTAAAAAAAAAAATCAAAGTCAAAAAGCAAAATTTGCTTTACTATTCCAAATAAGGTATTATAGTGTACTATAGAAGACTATACAGGACATTTAAATGGATAACAACTTAAAAATAAACGAAATAATGACTTTGAGCGAGGTGGCGGGGTATCTAAAACTTTCCGAGAAAACAGTGCTTCGTATGGTGCACAAGGATAAGATACCGTGCGCGAAAATAGCGAGCCAGTGGAGGTTTGTCCGCTCAGTTATCGACGACTGGCTGATTTCCAAGATGAAAGTCGTGCCTAAAAACGATCTTGCAAGGGTTATTGAGTCCGGCTCGCCTATTGTCCCGTTATCCCGGTTGATAAAAAAAGATCTGATTGTAATGGACATCAAGCCGGGGACAAAAAACGAGGTCCTGGAGCAGCTCGCGCGGCCTGTTTTAAGAAACGGTACGGTGCATGACGCAAGCGGTTTCCTTGAAAAGCTTATGCACAGGGAGAGAATGGCAACTACAGCTATCGGGAAAGGGGTTGCAATACCGCACATGCGCAATCCGCGGGAAAATCCTGTTTCGGGACCTGCCCTTGTTATTGGTATCTGTAAGGCGGGGACCGACTTTGAAGCGTTGGATAAAAAGAAAACATACCTTTTCTTTTTCATATGCACCGACAGCGAAGTCATACATCTCAGGGTCATGGGGAAACTTGCCGGGCTGATGAGGGATGAAATAACAGTCTCAAGACTCATCGAGTCCAATGGCAGGGACGTAGTATTAAAGATTATACTGGAAAAAGAGCAGGACATAATGTCTCAGGAATTACTTTATGAAAGTTGAGGTATGAAAAATGTTATCCTGCAGGTGTCTTAACAGGATCATAAGTTTTGAAAAATCTTTAAGTAGAGGAGGTCTCAATGGGTCTGAAAGAAAACCTGTATGCAGAGTGTATTCAAATAGGTAGTAAAGCCCGGAACAAAAAAGAGGTGCTCGGAGAGATAGCACATCTCGCTATAAAAAGCCCTGTGCTTTCTGCTTTTTCAGCAGACGATATATTCGGCGCGCTGGAGGCAAGGGAAAATATCTGTTCGACGGGTTTTGAAAACGGTGTGGCGATCCCTCACTGCGGCATAGATAAACTTGACGATTTTGTTGTGGGTGTGCTCATCATTCCCGAGGGGATCGATTTTCAAGCAATGGATGGAAAAAAAACCAGGGTATATTTCTTTGTGATCGGTCCTAAGACCGAAAAGAACCGGCACATTCATTTGCTGTCTTCTATATCAAGGATCATGAAATCTCCAGGGATTATCAATGAGTTGATCGGTGCGAAAGAAAAAGATATTGTACAAAAGCGGCTCCTGGAACAGGAAGGCTTTAGAAAGGAGGTCAAAGAGGTAAAAGGCAGGTGCCTGTTTCTGGTGGTTGTACAAAAAGAGGAGTTGTTTGAAGAAATCCTGCAGGTTTTTACGGCTGTTGAGCCGTGCTCGGTTGCTGTGCTCGAGGGAAACAATGCCGGGTATTACCTGCATGCTATGCCGCTTTTTTCCGCGCTGTGGCTTAATACTGACAGGACTTATAACAGAGTTATCATTGCTGTCGTTAATAAAGAGCTTTCCAATGATGTCATCAGAAGAATAAACATGGTCGCGGAGGATATTGAAAGCAGTTCAGGTCTATTGATCACTGTGCAGGACCTTGTCTATTCAAGTGGAGCCGTTGAATTTTAATAAAAAACATGGAGATTGTAAATGACGGCTGTGAGCGTATTGCAAACATTTATACATAATTTACGACCGACTTCATTGATGATCATCGGGCTTTTGACGGTAGCCGGGTTTTATACCGGGAGATCAATGAAATATGTCAAACTGCCGTCTTTAATCGGCTTTATGGTTATCGGAGTTATTTCCGGGCCCTCTCTTTTAAACCTGCTCGACGAAACCTTCATGGACAAGCTGTCTTTTATCATGGACATCGCACTCGGATTTGTAGCATTGAGCATTGGTCTGGAGCTTAAATTTTCGACTTTAAAAAAGCAGGGGAAGGCCTTACTGCTGATCATTCTTTTTGAATCTTTTTTGGCTTTTGGCGTTGTCACATGCGGGGTGTTCGCGTTGACAAAAAATCTGACTCTCGCGCTTTTGTTCGGGGCGATAGCGCCCGCGAGCGCTCCGGCAGGCACAGTCGCTGTGATAAAGGAATACAAAGCCCGCGGCAGTCTGACAAATGCGCTGTACTCTGTAGTGGGGTTTGATGACGGACTCGGGATAATCATATTCGGTTTTGTTTCAGCCGCGGCAAAAAGCATGATCATGCGGGAAAATGGTGTCGCGGTGCCCGGTATTTTAGAAATGATCGGTATTCCAATGATTGAAATAGCTTCAGCATTCCTGGTCGGGGCGGCTGCCGCCTTTTTGTTTGGTCTTCTTGTCCGGAAGATATCCAGCCCCAGGGATGTTTTTATCCTGGCCTTCGCTTTTGTGCTTGTAGTGGCCGGTTTAAGCCTCCGGCTTCATCTCTCCGTGATTCTGACAAACATGATAATGGGAATCGTTATAGTCAACATCAATCCTGACATTATTACCCGTAAGATTCGAGATGAGCTGACAGGGGCGATGCCGCTTCTATTTTTACTTTTTTTTATCCTCGCCGGTGCGCATTTGCGTGTTTCCATGCTGCCGTCTCTCGGTATTTTGGGCATTGTTTACATAATCAGCAGGAGCGGCGGCCTGGTTGCAGGCGCCTGGCTCGGTGCGGTAGCTGGAAAGGCTGAGAAAAAGATAAGGAAGTATCTCGGGATAGGGATATTGTCCCAGGCCGGAGTGGCTATAGGGCTTGCACTCAAAGTTAAGCAGGAGTTTACCGCCCTGGGTCCAGGCGGTGTCGAGATAGGTGTCGCGATTATTACGACGGTCACTGCCGCGAGCTTGGTATTTGAGATCATAGGGCCTATTTTCACTAAGATCGGGCTAAAAAGAGCCGGAGAAATTTAAACGCAGCCGAAGGTCCCATTTTTAACGTTTTTATCTTTCCCTTATATATTTTGCCTAATATTTTAATATTGCAGCAAATAATAATAAAACTCAATAAAAAGGTGCGCTGTCATGAATGTCAAAAGAACTCTCAGTGTGGAAGGGGACGAGTACGATTTTTTCAGCTTAAATGAGCTTGAAAAGACATTAAACATAGATCTGTCAAATTTCCCATACTCATTAAAGATACTTATTGAAAATCTGACCCGGAATAATGACGGGAAAACTGTTACGGATGACGATATAAAAACCCTGGTCTCCTGGACCGCAGCGCATGTCCCTGAACAGGATATAAATTTCTACCCCTCCAGGATCGTAATGCAGGACTTCACAGGCGTGCCTGCCGTGGTAGATTTGGCTGCCATGCGGGATGCCATGATACGGGCAGGTGGGGACGGCAGCAGGATCAACCCCATGATTCCGGTGGATCTTGTTATAGATCATTCCGTTATGGTGGACCATTTCGGGGGCCCGGATTCTTTTCAAAAAAATGTGGCAAAGGAATTCGAAAGAAACTCCGAGCGGTACCGGTTTTTAAAATGGGGGATGGAGGCATTTGAGAACTTCAGGGTCGTCCCCCCGGGGACAGGGATAGTCCATCAGGTGAATCTGGAATATTTGGCCAGGGTAGTGTGGACTAAAGCATCAAACGACAGGCTTGTTGCCTTTCCCGATACCCTGGTCGGTACCGACAGCCACACCACAATGATAAACGGGCTGGCAGTGCTCGGCTGGGGTGTGGGCGGGATCGAAGCTGAAGCAGCCATGCTCGGCCAGGCGATCACCATGCTGATACCTGAAGTCATTGGATGTGAATTGACCGGGCAATTAAAAGAGGGGATCACAGCAACAGACCTTGTTCTTACTGTTACGAAAAAACTGAGAGAAAAAGGGGTCGTGGGTAAATTTGTTGAGTTTTACGGTACCGGGCTGGACAACCTCACTTTGCCGGATCGGGCTACTATAAGCAATATGTCTCCGGAATACGGTGCCACCTGCGGTATTTTTCCCGTGGACCAGGAACTCATAAATTATCTAAAATTCACCGGCAGAGACGCCCCTACAGTCAAACTGGTTGAGAGATACGCGAAAGAGCAGGGTTTGTGGCGTGACCGGTCCTGGAACCCGGTTTTCAATGACACCATAAAGATCGACCTGGCCGATGTTGAAACATATATCGCAGGGCCCGGGCGTCCTCAGGACAGGATATCTTTGAAAAAGGCCGATAAAGCCTTTGAAACGACCCTCGATGAACACTATCGGATAAAAGATCATGAAAAAAAGGTCCCAGTCAGGGGAGAGGACTATTCCTTGACCCACGGGGATGTTGTAATAGCTGCGATCACAAGCTGCACGAACACGTCAAACCCGTCCGTTCTTGTGGCAGCCGGTCTGGTAGCAAAAAACGCCGTGGAGCTTGGGCTTGAAACAAAACCCTGGGTTAAAACATCTATGGCCCCGGGGAGCAAAGTCGTGACCGATTACCTGAACAAATCAGGTCTCAGCGAATATTTGGACGCGCTCGGTTTCAACCTGGTCGGGTACGGCTGCACCACCTGTATCGGAAACTCCGGGCCTCTTCCGGAAAGCATCCGGGAAGCGATCCTTTCCGGCGGACTGGTGACCTGCAATGTCCTTTCAGGCAACAGGAATTTCGAAGGGCGCATAAGTCCCGAATCAAAAGCCGGGTATCTGGCATCTCCACCGCTGGTGGTTGTTTACGCCATTGCCGGATCAATGAAAATTAATTTGATGAACGATCCTATCGGAAAGGATAAAAATGGAAAAGATGTGTACATGAAGGATATCTGGCCGAGCAACGCTGAGATAAAAGACGTGGTGTATAAAAATATGGATCCCCGGATGTTCAACAAGCGGTATGACGATGTTTTTTCCGGCACACAAGAATGGCAGGATATAAGGACAGCGAGCACCAATGCCTACGACTGGGAAAAATCAAGCACATACATAAAGGCCCCGCCCTTTTTTCTCGGTTTCGCGGCGAAACCTCCGGATATTGCGGATATCAGGGGGGCAAGGTGCCTTGCCATCCTGCCTGACAGCACCACCACCGATCATATCTCACCTGCCGGGTATATTCCTCCGGACGGGCCGGCCGGAAAGTACCTTTTAAAAAATGGGGTCGAGCCTGCGTTCTTTAATTCCTTCGGGAGCCGCAGAGGAAACCATGAAGTGATGATGCGAGGCGCTTTTGCCAATATCAGGATAAAGAACAGGATGGTCCCTGACACCGAAGGCGGAGTCACAAAAATGCCGGATGGGAAAATCCTTTCCATATATGACGCAGCCATGAAATACGCAGAAGATAAAACCCCTCTCGTGGTAGTCGCCCGAAAGGAGTATGGAACAGGGTCATCCCGGGATTGGGCCGCAAAAGGGACTTTCCTCCTGGGGGTAAAAGCGGTAATAGCTGAAAGTTATGAACGGATCCATCGCTCGAACCTTATTGGAATGGGTGTCCTGCCTCTTGAGTTTAAAGGAGAGACAAATGTAGACAGCTTAAATCTAAACGGCCTCGAGACCTTTGAAATACTCGGTATTTCAGACATGAAACCGCAGGGCACGGTTGAGCTCGTCATTCAAAGGCCAGAGGGTAAGAAAGAAAGCGTTCCTGTGCGCGTACGCATCGATACAGCCCGGGAGTTTGAGTATTACAGGCACGAGGGCATACTAAACTATGTCCTGCGTCAGATGACGGGCGGTTAAGATTTTGTTTTCTATTGCCGAGCAACAAAATATTTTTTATATTTTTTAGTAGTGTAATAGTATTATTATAATGCTGGTCATTTTTACTTTTTGAAGAGTGGTTAAAAATTGTTAAAAAAGGCAGCGTAAATGTTATTTGAATTCGATCTTATTATTGTGGGCGCCGGGGGGGCAGGTCTGTATGCTGCCCTGGAAGCCGGTAAAGCGGCAAGGACTGCCGTGATCTCAAAACTCTATCCGCAGCGGAGCCACACCGGGGCGGCCCAGGGCGGGATCGGTGCAGCCCTGGGGAATGTGGATGAAGATAAACCGGATTGGCACGCTTTTGACACCGTCAAGGGCGGGGACTATCTTGTTGACCAGCAGGCAGCAGTAATTCTTGCCGAAGAGGCTGTTCAGGCGGTTTATGATCTTGAGAACAGGGGGCTGCCTTTCAGCCGGACGCCGGAGGGCAGAATTGATCAGAGAAAATTCGGCGGTCACACTCGAAATTACGGAGAAGCCCCGGTCCACAGGTCGTGCTACGCCGCGGACAGGACCGGTCACATGATCCTGCAAACCCTGTATCAGCAATGTATAAAAAACGATGTGTCGTTTTTTGATGAATTTCATGTTGTCGATGTAATAATGGATGGGACTAAAATAACGGGTTTGATCGTTTTTGAGCTGAGCTCGGGAGAGGTCCACATTTTTAAATCCAAAGCCGTGCTCTTTGCTACCGGCGGCTTCGGGAGGATGTTCAAGATCACATCAAATGCTTACGCCAATACCGGGGACGGACCTGCCGTTCTTGCCCGGGCGGGGATCCCGCTTATGGATATGGAATTTTTTCAATTTCATCCCACCGGTATCAGGGGGATGGGTATCCTGATAACAGAGGGAGTCCGGGGCGAGGGGGGGGTACTGAAAAACAGGGATGGTGAAAGATTTATGGAGAGATATGCTCCCACTCTTCTTGACCTGGCGCCGAGAGACATGGTCAGCCGTGCCATCATGACCGAGATCAGCGAGAGGAGGGGGATAAATGGTGACGGTGAATTGGACGACTATGTGCTGCTGGATGCGAGCCATCTGGGGGCTGAAATAGTTGAAGCCAAGATACCGGATATCGCTGATTTTTGTAGAACTTATCTCGCCATCGATCCGGTAAAGGAGCCGATGCCTGTCCAGCCTACCGCTCACTATGCGATGGGCGGTATACCCACGGATGTGAACGGACGGGTCACCACGGGAAAAGTATTGTATGAAGGGTTGTACGCTGCGGGAGAATGCGCGTGTGTGTCCGTACATGGGGCCAATCGTCTCGGGACGAACAGTCTTGTAGACCTGATAGTGTTCGGCCGGAGGGCGGGAAAACATGCAGCCGGTTTTGTAAAGAGCGCGGACTTCGGACATATCCCTGAAGGTATTGAACAAAAATGGCTGGACCGTGTTCACATTCTCAAGACCCGGAAGGGAAATGGCCCGGGAAATTATTATAAACAGATGCAGGACATCATGATGAGAGGGATAGGTGTTTACCGGGAAGAAAGTGGAATGGCTGAGGCAGTGGAAGGAATAAAAAACCTGAGAGAGGAGCACAAAACAGTCCGTGTTCAGGACCCGGGTAAAAACTTCAATACCCAGGTGCTCTCGATCCTGGAACTGGAAAATCTTTTAGACCTTTCGCTGCACACAGCAGCTGCCGCTCTCAACAGAAAAGAGAGCCGGGGCGCTCATTCAAGAAAGGATTTCCAGCAGAGAGATGATAAAAACTGGCTCAAGCACACTCTCACTCTGGTCAGGGACGGGGGCGTGGAAATTGATTACAGCCCGGTCGATATCAGCCGCTGGGAGCCTAAACCCCGTAAATATTAAAAGGAGCTTTTATGAAAATTACCCTCGAAATACAGCGATTTAATCCAAAAAAGGATAAAGAACCCTATTTCGAGAAATTCGATGTGGAGGTGGAAAAAACCTTTCGTATACTCGACGCCTTTGTTTTCATCTATAGAAATATGGACGGCAGCCTGGGCTTTCGTAAAAGCTGCGCTCACGGGATTTGCGGGTCCGATGCCGTACGCATCAACGGCATGGAAAAACTCGCCTGTAAAACCCTTGTCCAGGATGTGGCCGAAGCAGATGGTGACATCGTCCGTGTCGAGCCGCTGCGTCACCTGGAAATTCAAAAAGACCTCATGGTGGACCAGACCACGTTCCTCGATAAATTTAAAACGGTCAAACCCTATTTCCTGCCCAGGGAAGTTGTCAAGGAAAAAGAATATTATCAATCCCCGGCCCAGAGAAAGGAATTCGATGCCGCGACAAAGTGTATAAATTGCGGGGCGTGTTATTCCGCGTGCCCCATACTGGATAAAAACCAAAATTTTCTGGGCCCCGCGGCACTGGTCCATGCCGCAAGATTTGTCTTTGACAGCAGGGAGTCCGGGTTGGAAAACAGGATCGATGTCCTGGACCACGCCGACGGTGTCTGGTCCTGTGAAAACCATTTTGAGTGCACAAGGGTGTGCCCCCGGGGCATTCCCATTACAAAATTGATAAATCTGACAAAACGAAAGATAAAAAAGTATCGCGAAGAGCGGGGTGAGACCTCGCAGGATCCGGGGAAAAAAGGATGAGAATACACGAATATCAGGCAAAAGAGCTCTTCGAAAGTTACGGTGTCCCGATCCATGAGCATGTGGTAGTCAGCAGCGCCCCGGAAGCCGGGCCCGCGGCTGAACGGCTCGGGTCTGACACTGTCATAAAAGCCCAGGTCCTGGCGGGGGGCCGCGGGAAAGCCGGCGGTGTAAAAAGGGCAAAAACTCCCGCCCAGGCAGTTGAGAAAGCCGGGGAGATACTGGCCCTCACTATCAAAGACTTCCCTGTGGAAAAAGTGCTGGTGACACCGGCTTCAGATATTTTACAGGAGTATTATATCGGGTTTACCCTTGAGCGCACAAAAAGAGAGATACTGCTCATGATGAGCAAAGCCGGGGGAGTTGATATAGAGGAGCTGGCTAAAAATCAGCCGGAAGCGATCGTTAAGTTCCCCATATCAATATCAAAAGGAATTGAAACCGAAAAACTGAAACCTATCGTGCATGACCTGTTCGGGACCGGGCGCTTATCTGACCAGGTATTTCCGGTTATTGAAAGGCTTTACAAACTTTTTGTTGAAAAAGACTGCTCTCTTGTCGAAGTCAACCCCTATGCCCTTGAGAAGGGCGGCGGACTTTTCGCGCTTGATGCTAAAGTCACCTTTGATGACAACGCGCTGTATAAGCACCCGGACATAGAGGAGATGAAAAACCCGGAGGAATACAGCCGGGATGAGATCGAGGCAAAAAAACAGGGGCTGAGTTTTGTCAGCATGGACGGCTGCATTGGATGCATTGTCAACGGGGCCGGCCTTGCCATGGCCACCATGGATTTGATCAAATATTTTGGAGGTCAGCCGGCCAATTTTCTGGATGTCGGAGGCAGCTCGAGCCCCGATAAAGTATTAAATGCGCTGGACATTATTGTGAACAACAGGAAAGTCACGGCTATAATAATCAATATATTCGGCGGGATCACGCGGTGCGATGATATTGCCAACGGGATCCTGATGGCCATGGACCGGATCGAAATCGATATTCCTCTTGTGATAAGGTTGATCGGGACAAATGAACTGGAAGGGAGGAAAATACTGACAGACGCGGGATTCCAGGTGGCTGAGGATTTGAGCTCGGCTGTTCAAAAGGTTGTCTCTCTCAGTAAAACAGGCGCGGGTGGAGATAGATGAGTATTTTGATAGATGAAAAGACCAGGGTGATCGTGCAGGGCATCACCGGAAGAGACGGATCCTTTCACGCGGGGACGATGCTCTCTGACGGCACAAAAGTGGTGGCAGGGATCACTCCCGGAAAGGGAGGACAAAGTGTAGAGGGAATTCCTGTTTATAACAGCATCGGTGAATGCACCGGGGAGCACGGGGTTGACGCTACAGTCATATTTGTGCCTGCAAATTTCGCGTCCGGCGCCATAAAGGAAGCAGTTGA
>SDBV01012411.1_pt1 | contig 10924 bp, 24 predicted proteins | sample 2277081 | NCBI WGS metagenome assembly SDBV01 (sample SAMN10402039, study PRJNA504765) | marine sediment metagenome | isolation source: marine sediment core GS10_PC15, 223 cmbsf | place: Arctic Ocean: Southern Knipovich Ridge | collected 2010
AAACAAAATTAGAATTTATTTAAAGAAAAAAATGATATTAGACAATCTTAATGATGAAGGATCCGACGAGGATGAAGGAGAAGGATTATATCCTCCTTCTAGAACAAAAACAAGAATAATTAGGAGAACAAAATCAATACCTGGGACTTGGACAGAAGCAATGAGAAAAGATGGTTCAGTTTAAAATGAAAAAAGAATTTAATAAACAAATTGAAACAACTAATGAATACGGACAAAAACAAATAATCTTAGAAAGAAAGAGAATTAAACTTGGAAAATATGAAGTAGAAGTTAGAATCATAAAAACTCAATATTATAGAAAAAAAGGATGGGTTATTATGCCAAGAGCTAAATTTGTAAAAGGAAAAAATCCTTGTATTTATTGTGGAAAATGAAAAAAGAATTTATTAAAGATTGTACAAGGATGATGTCTGATGATGATATTGAAATCTGGAAGAAGGGAGAGAAGGAATTAAAGAAGTGGATTGGGATAGAGATGCACTATAAATTTAAAAGAGATGGAGATAATGTAGATGTTTATTATGAAAAAAAAGAAGGAGATAAAGTTTATGAAGCAATAGAAAAATTCTTAGAAGAAGATGAAAACTTTGATGAATTATGTGATGATTTTGTTCAGATAATAATGCAAATCCATGGACTAAAAGCAAAGATGATTCCCGCATTAATTATATTTGATGAAATTGATAACTATCCAGAAATTGCATCAGATTATATTAAAAGAAGATTAATGAGGATTAGAACTTCAACACATGAGGAAAGTTATAAATGAAAAAAGAAGATAAAGAAAAAATACAAGCAAGACTATTGATGACTATGTTTTTTTATGAATATGTGGATTATCTATACAGAATAAAAGGAAAAGATTTTAGTGAGAAATTGCAAAAACAATTAGAAAAAGATAGTGAAATTTCGACAAAAGAATGGATGAAGAAATATAAGCCTTTATGGTTAAAAATAAAATCAGATGTAGAGTATGATAAGTACTTCAAAGAAAAGCCGGTGGTAGAATGTGAATGTGGTTCTTCTAATGTTAGTTGTATTGGATTAGGGAGTTTTGATGAAGAGTTTGAAATACAGATGTATCAATGGCATTGTTATACATGTGAAGAAAATTTTGAATCATCCATAAATGAGAAAGGAGAAAGTTATGAAAATGCCAAACAAAGTTAAGAAAAAATGCGATAGATGTGGATTTATGGTAAGAGAGGTTACTTTTTATAATGGAAGGTTTCTTTGTGGAAAATGTAGGAGATATGGACAGGGTGGATGTAAAAGGAGGTTAAAAAATGGAAAATAAAGAACAAGAAGAACCAGAGGTAATAACATTCAAAGAAATTTTAGAGAGACATAAAGATATGGAGGAAGAAGAAAGGCATAAGATAGTTCTTGTCTGTAAAAATTGTGGGCACCAGGACTTGTTGAAGAATTTTATTAAAAAGAAAGATAAATATGAACGATTAAAAAAACCCTATGAACCAAAACCACACAATCTTGATGACTGGGAACCAAACCCTTGGAACCCAACACCACTGCCTTACAAGATACCACCTAGACGTAGAAGACAACCTTACTACAAATGTGCAGAAAATGACAAAAAAGTTATGATGACGATAATAATGACAGATAATAAAGAATATGAAGACATGTTTTTTTGCCCAAAATGTGGAAGTTCTTTAGTCTGCCTTAACCCAAAATTTGTAAAGAATAATATTGCGAGGGCATTATAATAAAATGGGTAAAACAGAAGAATTACTTGCAGAAGCGAATTGCGAGATTTGTAAACAAAAAGAAGCAGATGTACTTTTAAATATTGGTGCTGATATAGGATACCACATCGGAAATTATGGAAAAGGGAGATACGAAAAATTCAAAGTTAAACCAATTTGCATGGCAGTGATTTCAATATACCTCTGTAGCAAATGTGAAGAAAAGCTTAAAAGAGGAAAGTATGTCCATATGAATGTTCTACCAGAATTAAAAAAATTAATAAAGAAAGACTTAATAAAACAAGCGATTATAGAGGGATTAAAATGAAAATTAATTGTAGTAAATGTAATAGAATAATAAAAATAAACCGAACTCAAATCAATAAAAAAATACTAAATTTTTTTGATAAAACTGGGTTATACTTATGTGGGTATTGCAGACGAGAACTTAAAATACAACTTGATGCAGAAGCGACAATAAAAAAATTAAAGGAAATTCAAAAAAATGCTAAATAAAGAAGTAGAACAAGAACACACTGAATGGCAAGAGAAGTTTAATAAAGAACTTTTAGAAAGAGGTCACGAAATTGAAAAATTTAAATTTGTTGCTGTGGGATATTTAGATACTTTAGAACCATATGAGAAAGGAGAAGTTTCTACAAATTTTCTAGTAAAATTAAAAGTTCTTGATGGTGAAGGAATGACATTAGGATCTTTAGGTTCTCATGAGTGCCAATTTTGTATTAAGGAAGGAAATTATGAAGGAAGGGCAACAAGTTGTACAGAAAAAATGTTAATAGATAGAGAAAACAAAGTAAAATATATTTTTCCAGAAATGATTTTCCATTATATAAAAGTTCATAAATATCTTCCTCCTTCTGATTTTATCAGATTTGTAATGGGGAGTTAAAATGGTAATGAAAAAATCGGGTAGAGGATCCGTAGGAAAAGAATTCAGAAAAATGAAAAGAGTCCAAGAAGATGAAGAATATAGAAAAAAAAGGAAGGAAATACAAAGAAATTATTATCAAAACAACAGAGAAAAAATCCGAAAGTTACATAAAGATTGGCATGAAAAGTTAACTAAATTCGCTAACAAAAGATGTAAGAAATGTGATAAACTTTTAAATCATAAAACTGAATCTGGATTTTGTTGGAAACATATTTGGACTGGGAGAAAAAAAAATGAGAGGAATTAAATTAAAAGAAGTCGTAGAAATGTTTGGATTTAAAGATGGGTTTAGTTTTTGGTTTAAATGGAGCTTTAAAAACCCAATTGAAATGTGGATTTGGCTTAATATCACTCACAAACCTTATTGTCTTTATTCTGGATTTCATTGTAAGGAAGAAAACTGCATACACGAACATTTACTTACAAAAAAGGAAATAAAAAAACATTGGGAAGGAACACATAAAGAAATGGAAAGGGTTGAATCTGAAAAGAATGGAGAGTGTGTTTATTGTGGAGATGAAAAGGGAACTATTAAAATACCAAATCCAAATACGTCTGAAATAAATCAGTGGCTTGTTTGTGAAAATTGTAAGGAAATTATTGGGCTACAGAAAGAACTCAGTTTCCCATTTACACCAGTGAAAAGACAACAAGAAATTAATAATAGACTTTTAGAAATTTCCAAACAAACAGGAAAGCCAATTGTGAGTGCCCAGATTAGCAAAGGAGAAGATGGCTATAAAACTTCAAGTATAACATTTACTGGAAAAGAAAAATGACATACTCCCACAACCTAAAGGTTAGGGTATCTTAAAGAAGATGGAAAAGAGAAATTTAACACAACAAGAAATAATTGAAGCTACAATGCAAGGAACTATTAAAGGAATCTCTAAATTTATATTTTATTTGATTATCTTCGTATTGACAGCTTTAGGATTATTATATTTATTTGGTTTTCTTATTGATAATCATAATGAATATAAATTCTGCAGATTTAATATGGAAGAAAATGAATTTACTAATTCACGAGATTATGTTTGTAAATATTTTGGGGAAAAAAATGATTTGGAAGTTTGGGAAAAAAGTCTCATTGAAAGAAAAGTAGAAGTTTCAACTTTAACGATATATGTAAGAGATAAAATGGAGGTTAGCAATTCCCCCCAAGCTTAAAAGCATGGGTATCCTTGCGATATTTATATGAAAAAGGAAGGATTAAAAATGAGAACTAATAATCTTTGTATTGACTGTGGAAAAGAAATAACTAAAGTATCTACAAGATGTAAGGCTTGTTCAAACAAATTAAAAGGACATCGATTTAAAATAGGAGATATTCCGCATAATAAAGGGAAAACTAAAGAAGATTATGAACCTTCAAAAAAAACTAGTAGGAAAATGAAGGGGAAAAGTAATCCTATGTGGAAAGGAAACAGAGTTAAACGGATTGCTTTACACAATTGGGTAAGAAGATCTAAGCCAAAACCTAAATTATGCGAAAAATGTGGGAAAAATGAACCTTATGATTTAGCAAATATTAGTGGAGAATATAAAAGAGATATTAATGATTTTGAATGGATATGTAGAAGTTGTCATATGGGAGATGATGGAAGATTAGACAATCTTCATAAAAACAAAAGAAGAAAACATAAAGGAAACCTAATCTATTGCACAAAATGTAAGGAATTTAAAACAAAAGAAAAGTTCCATAAAGATAAATTGAGGCAAGATGGATATAACAAACACTGTAAAGAATGTATAAAAGAATATAATCAAAGACCAGAGGTTATAACAAAAAGAAGAGAATACCAAAGAGAGTATTATCAAAAGATTAAAGCAGAGGAATGCTCAAATTAGTAAAGAAGCAAAAGGTTATAAATCTTCAAGTATAACATTTACTGGAGAAGAAAATAAAAAATGACAGAAGAAAACGATAACAAAAAACCAAAAGACCATATAAAAATATTCGGAAATAGACTAAAAAGGCTTGTTGAAGGAATTGAAACAATGAAACATTTTGGGTTAGATAATGATATACTTATTTTTTGGTTATGTCATAAGACAAAATTATCAAAAAAAGATGTTCAACTTATGTTAAAATCACAGGAAGAGTTTTATAATAAATTATTAAAGAAAAATATCATAGAAAATTTAGAATAAAATGGTTATCGAAAATATTAAATTGGATGCAGAAATAGTAAAGAAGAAAGAAGAGGGAGAGAAAAGAAAAGAAGAAAAGAAAAAATATATTGAATTAACTAAGGAATTTAACCAAGAAGCAGAAAAGGTAAATTGCCCTTTCAAAATAAAATTTGAGAAAGCATATCCATATTTATATACAATAGAAAAAAGATTTATTTTCAAAGAAGAAAAAGAATATAACACTATATTCTATTATGAGAAAAATGAAATATCTGATGAAGAAATCTTTATATTTTCTGGTGGATTAGATTATAATATATTTAAGGCGATAGAACCTATTTTAAATAAAATAAAAGCAAATTTTAAAATTACACTAAAAAATGGGAAAGTTCCTGCAAAATATGAAATTATTCAAGAATTAACAAAATGAAAGGCGGAATAAAAAATTGTAAAATGTGTGGAAAAGGAATTAAGACTTTTTTAAGATGTATTGGAAATAAAAAAGGACACATAGATAGCGATGAAGGTATCTTCTTTGAAGAAGGGGGTTGGTTTTGTAATGAATGTTGGACTGAAGTAATTGGAGAAAAAGTCAATAAACCATTTAAAATAATCAAAAAGAAGTTACCTCACAAAAAATTAAGTGTGTTTAGGGTACAAGATAAAATTGATGTATTTGAAGAACCGATCTGTATCATAGAAGTAAAAGAAAACATAAAAAGAGTTTTTAATGATAAACCTTTAACTCGTCCATTAGCAGTATTAAATAGAAGTTGTGAATTCAAGAAGAGGTATGATATGGCGTTTGATATTATCAATGAAGATAAGATTAAGGAAAGGAAAAGAGAATATAACAAAGAGTATAACAACAAACCAGAAGTTAAAAAGAGGTCTAAAGAATATTATCAAAGACCTGGGGTGAAAGCAAAGAAAAAAGAATATTCTAAAAAATATTCTCAAAAACCTGGGATAAAAGAAAAAAGAAGGGAATATTCTAAAAAATATTCTCAAAAACCAGAGATTATAACAAAAAGAAGAGAATATGAAAAAGAATATTATCAAAAACAAGAAGTGAAGGAAAGACGGAAAAAACTGGCGAAAGAAAATTATCTACGAAAAAAACAAAAGATTTAAATACTTAAATTTACTTTAGTTTACTATAGAAAAGCATTTGAAAATAGAAAATGAATAAACAAAATAACAATAAAGGTCATATGGAATTCTACATCCAAATAGGTATTTTAATTGTCTTGGTTATATTATTGATATATGGTTTTGGAAAAATATTGGATAGAGGAATAGATAGTGCAGGTGGAATTGGCACTGTATCTGCTTCAGAAATTATGCCAACAGGAACCCCTAAAATATATGGGGAAGAGTTAAAAATTAGTTATGATGACGTTTCTACTAATAATCCAAGATTAGCAGATTCCACAATAAAGGTTCTTGCTGATATTGATAGAAGCGAGACATTAACAGGAGTTGATTTGCAAAGATATATTTCTGTGTTATACACTATAGAAAATGGGATTTCTTGCGAATTTTGTTGTGGTGCACGTTCTGTAATTAGAGAAGATGGGAGCGCTGCATGTGGTTGTGCACATAGTTTTGCTATGAGAGGTTTAACTAAATACTTAATAAAATCCCATGGTGATGAATTTAGTGATGAAGAAATCTTGGAAGAAGTTGCAAAATGGAAAGTTTTATTTTTCCCAGGAATACATGAAACAAAAGCAGCCGTATTAAAGAGTGAAGGGATTGAATTAAATTTCATAAATCTTGGAAGCAATAAATATCGTGGAATTGAAAAAGGACAACAATCAAGTGGGGGAATGGTAGGTGGATGCTAAAATGGAAGAAGAACATAACGAAGAACATCATGAAGAAAAACACCTTGAAGAACCTGAAAAGAAGGTAGATAAACCTAAGGTGAATAAAAGGGTTATCCTTTGGATAATCATTGCTATACTTGCCATAGCAGTTATATATATTGTATTTTTTAGAGATACAACAGCAGGTCAAGCAATAGCATCAGCAGGTCAAGCTGCAAGGAGTAGTCCTGGTGGCATGGTTGGTGGATGTTAACAAAATAACAATAATATTGATGTTTAACTAAAAAAGAATTGGAAAAGGTAAAATGATAGTTAAAAAAAGAGCTGAAAGGAGGTAACAAACAAGATGAGAAAAATTTTAGTGAAAATAAGGGGAACAACTCCTCTTCTCTTCAATAAATTTACTGAAGAAGAAAGTGGAGGAAGAGCCAAAAAGAAGTATGTTGACAAGGAAGAAGCAGAAAAAAGAGTTTATCGTTCAAAGAAGGGTAAGAAAAACTTATATCTTCCATCAATTTGGTTACATAAGTCAATTATCTCTGCAAGTTCTTTCTATTCAATAGGAAGAAAAAGTGCTGCAACAATTTTAGCAGGAACTGTTAGAATAGAGCCAGAAGAAATTGATTTCGGAGTGAATAAGTATGAAATTGACAAACAACCTGTAGTAGTTCAACGTGCTCGAATTATGCGGGTAAGACCAAAATTAGCAAAAGGATGGAAAGCAACATTTGAAATTGTGTATAACGAAAAATACTTTAATAAACCAGATATGTTGAAAGATATACTAATTGAAAGCGGCGAGCGTATAGGAATCGGAGACTCACGTCCGCAAAAAAAGGGTTTCAATGGATGCTTTGAGGTTATAGAGTTTAAGGAGGTTCAATAATGAAAAAACAATTAAAAATAAATATATCTATATGGTTAGAGAGAGCAGAAAAACTACAAAAAAACGATATGTAAAAATAGAATTAGAATTAGATATTGTCACTAAATTATTAAAAATGAAAGAATTTGGTGATACTTATTCTGATGTCGTAAGGAGAGTATTAAAAAATGCTAAGTTATAAATTTAGATTATACCCAAATAAAGAGCAGAATGAAAAGTTGGAACTATCCTTAGATATGTGTCGTAGGACTTATAATTATTTGTTATCTGAATTAGCAAATGGCTTTACAAAAATTGAACTCGCTAATTATCTTTTAGATTTAAAATCTTGTTATCCAGAATTGAAACAAGTATATTCTAAAACATTACAAGTTGTAAATGATAATCTATTTGCTAATCTTTCAGGGTTATCAGCATTAAAAAGAAACGGAAGAAAAATTGGAAGATTAAGATTCAAAGAAAAGGGATGGACAAAAACTTTTGTATATAATCAAAGTGGTTTTAAATTAATTGAAAATAACAAAAAATTACATTTGTCTAAAATAGGAGATATTAAAATTAAAGTTCATAGAGAAGTTGAAGGAAATATTAAACAAATTATTATTAAAAGAGAGATAGATAATTGGTATGCAATAATTCAGACTGATTCTAATTTTAAAATTAAGTGTGGTAAAAAAGAAATTGGAATTGATATGTCTCCTTCAAAATTCATAATCAGAAATGATAATATTACTATAAGTATGCCTGAAGAAATTAATACAACTTTAAAACAACTAAAAAAATTACATAGAAATGTATCAAAAAAGAAATTGAGAAGCAGCAATAGACAAAAAGCAAGAAAGAAACTTCAAAAAAAATATTGGAGATTGAACAATCAAAAAACTAATTTCTATCATCAAACTTCTTATAAATTAGTTAAGGAATGTAAATTAATAGGAATAGAAAATTTAAACATCAAAGGAATGATGATGGGAAATTATAATGCAACTAATTTTCAAAAATCAGGTTGGAGCACATTCATAAATAAATATTTGATATACAAGGCTGAAAGTGCTGGTTGTCAAATATGGGCTTGTGATAGATTTGAACCAACATCTAAGAAATGTAGTAGATGTGGCCATATCAACAAGGAACTTAAATTATCAGACAGAACATATAATTGTTCTGAATGTGGTTTAAGCATTGATAGAGATTTAAACGCTTCTATCAATATCAAAAAAACTTGTAGGTTAGGAATTAACCTTTGTGGAGCAGACTCCTCTACTCTTGTAAAAGAGCAAGAGTCTGTGTTGAAGCAAGAAGGTCACCAATTAATTGGTGACTAATTCACATTTATGGTTTGGTGAGATATTGTGTGACTGGGTGGGGTACGGTAAGATAAGGCAAGGTCATAATCATATTCATGGTGCGGTGAAGTGAGATATAGTGCGGTATGGTTCGGTAAGGTAAGGTTTCACTTCCATATTCAAGGTTAGCTTGGTTTCGGAGCGATGTGTTTTGGTAAGTTACGATAAGGTCATTAAAAAAAATGAAAATTGAAATAAATTTATGGATACTGTTGATAACAGCAATAATTATCACTGTGGTGCTAATAAAAATTCCAGTTACATTATTCCCTTTTGGAATTATGATTGGAGTTTTAATAATCAGTGTATCGTTTTTTTTAAGAAAAAGAATAGTTTATGATACGAAACGAGTGAAAAAAGATAGATTTAAATAGTATATTGAATATTGAATATAAAGATGATGCAAATAGATTACGGAAATTTTGAATGCGAAGACTGTGGCAATGATAAATTCACTATAATAAATGATTTTTCAGGTAGAAGTGATATTACTCTCCATTGTTCTAATAAAGATTGTGAAGCATCATATACTTTTAGTCCAGAAATGAAAATGAGAATGTCTTGTCACCCACCGAAAAGGTGTTCTTGTGGAGTTAGCTTACTATCAAGAGACGATAATTATTGCGGTAATTGTGGGAAGAAAAATACTTACTTTAAATGTTATAGAAAACAAGAAACACAAGTTAAAAAATAAAATGGAAATAAAACTAAAAAAAGAAGAAAGTGTATTATTGGCTTATTCAGACTGCCCAAGATGCCACAATCCGTTCAATTCTAAGAAAAGGAAAAAGACAAATCATCATGTAATACCAAATTTTCTTCACCCAAAGACTGAGATAGAAATTACATTATGTTGGGAATGTCATGATGAATTAAATAAGTGCTACAATAGTCAAGAAATTATTGCACAAACAAGCACAAATTTAGAAGTTAATGGATTTATTGAATTTAAAAAAGCATATGAAAAACTAAAAAGAAAATATCATGAACATAAAATAAATCGTGGAGAATTTGGTGAAGGACTTTGGACAGGTTTAATGGCTCACCTAGAAGCACAAGACAAAAAAATAAGAAAACATGACAAACAAAAAGAATGATGCTTGTGACTATGAAGAGTTAAAAGAAGTTATACAGGATGCAAAAGATTTTCATAAAATAAGTAAAGAAATAGATAAATTATTAGGATGAGAAAAATAACAATAACAAGAATTTATGAAGGCTGGTCAGACAAATGCCCTTCTTGTCCTAAAGTAATAGAAGCATCTACGAAGAAACAAGTTATATACAGAATGAAAATCCACAAGTTAAATTGTAAAGGGAGGTAATAAATAAAATGAAACAACGATTGTTAAAAATTTCGCAAATAAAAAGAAGAGATGAATTTTATCCTAGAAATGGTGTAAATTGGGTAACCACAATTCGTTATTCTAACGCACTAAAGACAGGGGCAGTCTTTCCACCAATAACAGTAGCAAAAGTTAAGAGAACATACATCTTAATTGATGGTGCCCATAGAGTAGAATCAAACAAAATTAATGGAGAAACTCATATAACCGCAAACATTTTAGAGAACTTAAATGAAAAAGAAATGTTTATTGAAGCAGTGAGATTAAATACTTCGCATGGTTTGCAATACTCAGCGCAAGAAACTGCTAAGATAATGTTAAAGTTAAAAAGCTTAAAGGTAACAAAAGAAGAAATTTCGGAATTGGTAAGAATCCCCATAGATAAAGTTGAACCATTCATTGCTAAAAGAATGATAAGAATTATCGGAAGCAGAGGAGGAGAGAAAGGGATAGAAATATTGAAAAAAGAAATTAAACATCTTGCTGGAACAGACTCTATGGAAATAGACCAAAATAGATTTATTGGAGTAAGTCAAGTTAAAATGATAGACGCCTTAATTAATTTAATACAAAAGGATTTAATTAATTGGGATAACAAACTCGTGGCAAGAAAGATAAAAAAATTAACTAAATTGTTAAATGAACTACTGTGAAATGGAAGAAAAAAGTGAAAAGCAAGACGGCTTAAAGTGTATAAAG
>SDBV01012412.1_pt1 | contig 10924 bp, 9 predicted proteins | sample 2277081 | NCBI WGS metagenome assembly SDBV01 (sample SAMN10402039, study PRJNA504765) | marine sediment metagenome | isolation source: marine sediment core GS10_PC15, 223 cmbsf | place: Arctic Ocean: Southern Knipovich Ridge | collected 2010
ACCGGCGCCGAAAATAATTTTTATCGGCAAGAAAAAATCGAAATCCTTGATCATAGCTTTCTCCTGGTTTGTCATGTTTAGACTGCTAAGCTAACACGTAAGCAGCTTATCTGCAATGGTGTAGAAAGAAACTCATCAAAGTGAGCACACACCGGCGCTCTCATCACTATTCTTCAAAAAAGATTTCTTTTATTGCTTTATCGGCTGCAAAGGTTGCCGCCCCAAGAGCGGCATCCCATTCACCCAATTCCGATAGACTAATATCTATATTTTTTTGAAGCCATGGGATGACCGTACTTTTTACACCACGGGTAAGGGGTTCCAGCAAATGATTGCCGGCGCTTCTGATAACCCCACCACTTAAAATGACTTTTTCCGGATTAAGTAAATTTATAACCGATCCTATGCCCACGGCCAGATCTTTTGCCATATTCTCCAGCATGGTGATGGCGAATTTATCGCCATGGTGAGCAGATTCGATAATATCATCGACTGACAGGTTAGCAAGATCTTTACTTTCACCAATTGAAGTTTCTACACCTTCGGCTATTGCTTTTTTACATTTTCTTAGGAGGGCCCATCCTGAAGCTATTGCCTCCAGACAACCATAGTTACCGCATACACATAATTCATTGCTAGGGCGGATATGCATGTGGCCTACTTCCCCTGTTGTTCCTCTTTCACCACTCAATAATTCGCTGCCAATAATGATTCCTGCTCCTAGACCTACTCCGATATTAAACACAACAAAATCTTGAATCTCACGCCCTTTGCCGAAACGCATCTCTGCAAACGCCATAGCTTTTACACTGTCCAGCACATATACGGATTTTATTTTTGTTGCCAGTTGTAATTGATTACAAATGTCCAGACCTCTCCATGCAGGTGTATTCCTTAATGAAAGGCACTTACCTTCCTTTTCCTGAACAATGCCGGTAATGCCCACTCCTATCGTATTAATCTTCGGGTATGGAACCAAAATCTTTTTAGAGAGCACTTCTATTTCCTTTGAAAGATAATCAATTGTGATTTCCCTGGGTGTTTCAATATTATGGCTTTGTTTTGAGTGCGCCAGCATACGTCCACCCATATCAAAAAGTCCGATTCTCACATATTTTGAGCCAATATCGATACCTGCTGAAAAAAAGAGATCATCTTGAATTTTTAGCAATTGGGGTATCCTGCCGCCCGAAGATTCTCCTGCTAAGGGCGCAATGATGCCGGCTTTTTCCAGGGCATTAATAAGATTGGTGGCTTTCGGAATACTAATTTGACATTTTTTCGCTACATCTTTTCTTGAAATTGGAGAATAAACTCTTATTATTTGAAGAATATATTTTAGCTCTGCCTTTAATTTCATAATAATAAAAGGATAATATAAAAATTAAAAAAAATAAACCATTTCTTTAAAATTAAATTTAAAAAGTTAGCATATTAAAAACAAATTAGATATATATTAATAAAAAAATAAGAAAAGTTGCTTGACAAATAGCATTGAATAGGATAACATTTTAAAAAGAAGCTAGATAACCTGAAAGGACTATAATGATGATCAATGGGGGTTTTAAAATTGAATACGGCAGAGATATTATCCGCAATCTTTTTAATACTTTCCAGGATTCGCTGGTCATAACCTTGCAAGAAATATGGGATGCTCTTGAGACGAGTTTTTCTGAGAAACCTGATCAGATATTTTTTGTGGAAACTCTGGAAATAGATGAATTGGAAAAACTATCAGAAGAGAACAGAAATTTTTCGACACTATTTGGTTTGGGAGGCGGACGCGCAGCGGATGTAGCTAAATTCCTGCACTGGAAAAATGGCGCAACCCTTTTTCAGATTCCGACTATTGTTTCGGTCGATGCATTTTTCACTCATGAGATCGCGGTCCGGGATAATGGTGTTGTTAAATATATAGGAGATGCAATACCGGAACTGATATACGTGGATTATGATATTATTCAAAAAGCTCCTGTTGAATTGAATCGTTCAGGGCTGGGAGATATTCTTTCATGCCATACCGGTCTCTTTGACTGGCAGCTGGCTGACAGATCCGGGGAGAAACCTGAATGGAATGAGCAATTGGCAATACGCACCAGGGAAGTTTTGAATGATGTGACAGCAAATGCAGCTGAAATTCAAAAAGTCTCCGAAACCGGTATTCAAATGATGATGGAAGCACTCAATTGGATTGGAGATCAATGTTATGTTCAGAAACATCCGAGGTTTGAGGAGGGCTCTGAGCATCATTTCGTGTACAATCTTGAATATGTAACCGGAAAGCATTTTGTTCATGGTCAGGCTGTCTGTCTGGGGTGTTTTATAATGTCCATGTTACAGGAGAATGAACCTGAAAAAGTACTTAAAACAGTGCGTGAGACAGGGGTCGATATCAAACCGGAAAGCCTGGGTGTTTCATGGGATGAAATTAGAGATACTTTCTTAAGTCTAAACGATTTTGTTATAAAGGAAAAACTTCCTTATACAATTCTCTATGAAAAGGATATAACGGAGAATTTTTTAAAGAAAATAAAAATGGCTTTAGCAAAGCCATATTAAAAATAGGAGGAAAAGTTATGAGAGTAAAACAATGGTTGGTTCTGCTCCTGGTTCTTTGCTGTGCAGCGGTTCTTTTCGCCGGCGGCAAGCAGGAACAGACGGAAGTTGCAGTGGATGAGGGAAAACCCTATGCGGGTGTTACAATCAGGGTTATTGCGGAGCAGCAAAATCCAACTCTTGCCATGCAGAAGCAGATTCCTAAATTTGAAGAATTGACGGGAATCAAGGTTGATCTGGAAATGGGGCCAATGGATAATGTGGTGAGCAAAGAGGTCCTGGCTTTGGAGAGCAGGTCCGGTGCTTATGACATAATTTCTACCCCATATCAGTTCCTTGGCCAATTTGTGGTAAACGACTATCTTCAGTCAATTGATCCATTCCTGGACAATGAGGATCTCCGCCTGGAAAACTTTGACAGGAATGATCTTATTGCCGGTATGGTTTCAGCTTCGGGAGAATGGAAGGGCGTAAATTATGGAATTCCTTCCAATACGGCCATAATGTTGATGTTCTACAGAAAAGATTTCTTTGATAATGCGGATGAGCAAACCGCTTTCAAAGCAAAATACGGTTATGCACTTGAACCCGCTGTTAACTGGGAGCAATATAGAGATATGGCTGAATTCTTTACCAGAAAAGCGGGAGCAACTTTAGCAGGAGAAGTTTTAAAAACCGATTCTTATGGTGTCAGCATTGCCGGCAAACGACACGACGCAATGACCTGTGAGTGGTTGAATTATGCCTGGTCCTTCGGTGGAGGGATATTTAATGAAAGTGGTGAGCTGATAATGGATAGTGACCGAAACGTTGAAGCTCTTGAGTATTTTAAAGAAATGGCTAAGTTCTCTCCACCAGGTGTAAGCAACAACACCTGGGATGAGCTGACAACCCAAATGCAGCAGGGTATTGTAGCTATGCAGATTCAGTGGAACGATACTGCTCCATCTGTAGAGGATCCATCTGCCTCAAAAGTGGCGGGAATGGTAGGGTATGCTGCTATTCCACAGGGTAAAGCCCCTGCAGCCCATTACGGTGCCTGGACCTACTTTATACCTAAGGATGCTCCCAACCCGGAAGCAGCCTGGCTTTTCCTGCAGTGGGTAAATACCTATGAAGTGCAGAAAGCTATAGCGCTGGAAGGCGGATTCCCCGTTCTTACTTCTGTGTTTGAGGATCCTGACCTTTCTAAAAAATTGCCCTACTGGCAGGGCAGCTTAGCAGCATATAAGATCAGTTCAAAGCGACCGCGAATACCTGAATGGAACACTATGAATAACGAAATGATGCTTGAACTTTCGAAGGTCATTGCGGGAGAGCAGACAGCAGCTCAGGCCTTAGGCAATCTTCAGTCCAAATATAAAGATCTTTTAAAAGGTCAACTGCCAATTACATATCAATAGATAAGTGAAAACGGCAGGGGAATTCCCCTGCCGTTTTTCTAATAAGTTAATATTACAACTCCGGAGAACGTTATGAGTCTAAAGGTAGGATATAGTCAGAGAACAGCGTTCTTTTTTCATTTACCTGCAATTATTATTCTCAGCCTTATTACAATGGTACCGCTTGCCTACAATATCTGAATGAGTTTTTTCAATTTTAGTCTTTCTATACCTGGAAGCCGGAATGTATTTATTGGTTTGCAGAACTATAAAGATATTGTTACTGACAAGGAATACTGGAACGCAATGTGGGTAACTGTTAAATTCGTGTTGGCTTCAACTTTGATGCAGTTGTTTTTTGGAATTATCATAGCTCTATTTCTCCATTATTTTACAGGTAAAGGAGGTAAGGCACTTACTTCTATAGTGATGATTCCAATGATGGTAGCCCCCCTGGTAGTAGGATTGATGTTTAGTTTTATCCTGAATCCTCAGTTCGGGCTCTATTCTTATCTGTTGGATATATTCAAGCTCAATCTTTCCAAAACCCCTTTGAGCTATGGAGGGAGTGCTTTATTTACCCTTATTATGACGGATGTTTGGGAGTGGACACCATTTATGGCTTTAATGACTCTGGCTGCTCTTAAGGCAGCTCCTGTGGAACCCTATGAAGCCGCAATAATCGACGGAGCAAACAGGGTTCAGGTTTTTTTCAGGATTACTTTACCATTAATAAGGCCTGTAGTTATTGTTTCAATATTCCTCAGGGGAATCGAGGCTTTCAAGGTCTTTGATAAACCATACATTTTGACAGGGGGAGGACCGGGAAATTCAACAGAGGTTATCGATATATTCACCTACAGGGAAGCTTTTGTAAATTACAATTTCAGCTACGCTTCTACATCTTGTGTTTTACTTTTTATTTTGCTTCTCGCCGCAGGTATTCTCTACTGGAGGTTTTTTATCAGGATGAAAGAAAATGACTAGAAGTGCTTCTATTACGAGAAGAATAATTTTAATTTTATTTATACTCTTCATATTTATTTATCTTATACCCTATGTGTGGCTTATTGCTACTTCCTTTAAAACAAGGTTGGATGCTTTTTCCATGCCGCCGAAAATAATTTTTAATCCGATTACAGACAATTACCGGACTGTATTTTTAGAAAAAAAATTCTTACTAAATATGAAGAACAGTATTATAATAACATTCGCTGTAACTTTGATTTCCCTTGTGGTAGGGGTGCCGTCGGCTTACGCTTTTTCAAGATTTTCAATGCGAGGCGACAAGGTTTTTTTCTTCTATCTACTGGGTACACGTTTCACGCCTGTAATTGTTCTTTCCCTCCCACTTTATTTTATAATGACTAATTTGAAGCTTCTTAACACCTTTACCGGAATAATTATCGCTCACACAGCTTTCAATATTGCATTTGTTATTTGGATGATGAAGGGTTTTTTTGACACTATTCCGAGGGAAATCGATGAATCGGCTCGAGTCGATGGTTGTTCATGGTTAAGTGTTTTTATCAGAATAGCAGTGCCACTATCAGTACATGGCATTTCTGCGACTGCGGTATTCTGTGCTATAAACTCATGGAATGAGTTTTTAATGGCCTTAATCCTTACGGGTAGAAATACAGCAACTTTGCCCGTAGCGCTTCCAGGACTAATGACACCACAGGGGACTTTCTGGGGACAAATTGCTGCGGTAGGTTCGACTATAGCAATTCCCATTTTAATTTTTACATTCATTGTTCAGAAATACATGGTCCAGGGGATGAGCGCAGGAGCTATAAAATAATATTATTCACAAAGGAGATGCTCTGGTGAATGCAAAAGCCGGCTTACTAGATTTTCAAAAGAAGGCCTCTAAGTACCTGACTGGTGGGATGTCTTCAAGTTTCAGGGCGAATCATTTTTCAGGAATACCAATGTATGTTGATAAAGCGTGGGGACCTAAATTCCGCGATATATCGGGTAAAGAATATATAGACTTTTTTATGTGCCATGGAGCGGTGCTCTTGGGACATGACCGCAAAGAGATCAATGATGCAATTATAAAATCTTTAAACCGGGGTTATTTCGCGGGTTTTGATTCAGAAGAAACCCTGGAGTTTTCAAAAAAGATTATTGATATAATACCCTGTGCAGAACAACTGCGTTTTGTAAATTCAGGAAGCGAAGGGACTTTGCTCGCGTTGAGATTGGCAAGAGGATATACGGGGAAAGATAAAATAATAAGAATCGATGGTCATTTCCATGGGGTTCATGATTATCTTCTTGCCAATAACCTGGTAACAAAAATTGATTTGTCCAATGATGGAACCCGGATTTCGAAAGTTGTCGGTCGAACAGCAGGTATTCCGGATATTGTGGATAAGGTTATGGTGACAGTTCCGTGGAATAATATCGACACAATGGAAAAAGTATTTAAAGATCAAGCGGGTGAAATCGGCGGCATTATAATGAATATCATCGATTATAACAATGGATGTATAACCACAACCAAAGAGTATCTTCAGGCTGTGCGCAATCTTGCAGATAAATATGAAGTTGTTCTTATTTTCGATGAGATTTTATCGGGATTTAAAACCGGTTTATCCTGTGGACAGGGATATTACGGTGTGACACCGGATATCTGTACATTGGGGAAAGCTCTGACGAACGATGTGCCACTCGGGGTGGTGGCAGGAAAAAAAGAGATAATGGACAAGATTATGGATCCTGAAGATCCGGTTATCGCCGGAGGCACTTTTTCAGGAAATCAATTGGGAATAGCTGCAGGAATAGCTACCCTTAATATTTTATCGAGACAGAACTTCTATGATGAGTTTTTAAGAAGAGCTGAAAAGTTTTACACTTCACTCCAGGAACTCTTTGTCAACAAAAATATCCCGGCTTCAGTACAGTACCTGGGTGCCGGGTTTTCTATTTATCTCGGTGTCGAAAAGCAGATCAAATGCTACAGCGAGTTTAAAAATCTTGATCCTGACCTGGAAAGAGAGTTCTTTATTTCCTGTATTGAACATGGATTGTACTTTCATACGGATTTCACCATATCTGCGGCCCATGACGAAGTCACTCTGGGTAATGCGTTGGACAGATTCGAGACTGTGATGAATAAATTAAGAAGAGTGTAACCATATGTCTATGCGGGGATTTCTTGCCAGAGACGATCGAGCAATTACCCAGGTGTATTTTCGCGATCCAGTTGTTATGGAACGGGGAGAGGGAGTTTTTCTTTATGACATAGAAGGGAAAAGGTATTTGGATTTTTCCGCTCATTACTCTTCATGTTGCCTTGGGCATTCTAATAAGAACCTTATTACCGCTATTGAAGCTCAAATGTCAAAACTCATTTCTGTTTCAGCCCAGTTTTCGTCTATGGAACGTATATATCTGGCGGAAAAACTGCTTTCACTCACAAACGGGAAATATGGAAAAGTTCTGTTTGGCTGTACCGGTTCCGATGCAATTGAGTTCGCCATAAAAGCAGTGAAACATCATAAAAAAGGTGGAAATATTATTACATTCTGGCGGGGTTACCATGGGGCTACTGCGGGGTCGGCAGCTGCGACGGGAAAGGCGGAGACTATTCAAATAGATGAAAACATTTCCGATCTGCTTCCCGGAGGATTTATTCATGTCTCACCACCTTACTGTTATAGATGTGATTATGAGAAAAAATATCCTGATTGTGATTTATTCTGTTTAAAATATATTAAAAAAAGAGTCGCCCAGGATGGTTGTGCCAATATTGCAGGAGTGATCATTGAGCCTGTTCAAGCGGCAGGTGGCGTTATTGTACCACCTGAAGGCTATATGGAAAAGCTGAAACAATTATGTGAAGAAATGGACTCCCTGCTCATATTCGATGAGGTGGTTACCGGTATAGGAAGAACGGGCACGATGTTCGCCTGTGAACATTGGGGAATATATCCGGATATCCTTGTTGCCGGCAAAGCATTAACCGGTGGATATATTCCCGGATCCGCGGTCTTAATGAAAAAAGATATAGCTGAATCTATGGACAAGCTTACTCTGCATGGTCATACGCATTCAGCCTATCCCCTTATGTGTGCTTCAGCCCTGGCCAATCTTAAGATAATTGAGCAGGAAAAGCTCTGCAATAATGCGCATGTTGTAGGAAAACTCCTGCATAACCGGTTGCTTGGATTGAAATCAATAAGCGATAAAATTGGGGATATTCGCGGAATTGGACTACTTCAAGGCATAGAAATAGTATGCGGGAATGGTTCAAAGAGGGCTGATTTTATTTTTGCCGAGAAACTTTATAGAAACCTGCTGAAAGCGGGAGTAATTACAGAACTTGAGAGCTCATACCGCCTTGAGAGCAGCGTGCTTATTCTGCATCCGCCTCTTATCCTGACAAAAGAACAGGCGGAGGAAGCTGTTGAAATAATAAGGAATGTTCTTATCATTTTATTAAAATAATTCAGAATAGAAAAGGAGAAGCGCGTGCTTGCAATTAAAGGTGGTAAACCTGTTCGAGATGTAAATATGAATCCCTGGCCTCAATGGCCGGTGTATGGAGAAGAAGAAAAAGAACTTTTACTGGAAGTTCTTGAAAGCGGTGTCTGGTCGTATAATGGACCAAAAGAAAATGATTTTATTCGGCTATGGAAAGCATACTCCGATTCTGAGTATGTTTTGCTTGTTGCCAATGGGACCGTAAGCCTGCAGATAGCGCTCGAGGCTCTGGACATAGGTATCGGCGATGAAGTTATCGTTCCGGGAATCACCTGGCAGGCAACTACGGCGGCTGTTCTTGATATAAATGCTGTTCCTATAATTGTTGATGTTAAGCCCGATACATGGTGTATCGATCCCGAAGCAGCGGAACAGGCAGTAACTTCTATAACTAAAGCGATAATACCCGTACATCTTTATGGCAACATGGCGGATATGGATGCTATTATGAAAATTGCCGAGAAACATAATCTAAAGGTAATCGAAGATGCTTCTCATAAACATGGAGGCGAGTGGCGCTGCAGAAAAGCCGGAAGCATCGGTCATATCGGTAGTTTCAGCCTTCAGCTATCTAAAATACTGACGGCAGGGGAAGGGGGTATTCTCACAACCTCAGATCCGGAAATATGGATAAAACTCGATGCACTACGAAACTGTGGTCGTAGGCCTACTAATGTTGAAATCGATAAAGGTGCAGGGCAATACGGACTTGAAGGTGACCTTATTCAATCGGGAAATTACCGTATTACCGAATTCCAGGCTGCGGTGCTTATTGGCCAATTCGGACGTTTGGAAGAGCAGAACACACTGCGTGAAGAAAATGCCCGTTACCTGGATGATCTTCTTTCGGAAATACCAGGTATTAGCCCGATGAGTAATGATGATCGGGAAACAAGGAAAACGTATTTTAACTATGCCTTCAGGTATGATGAAAAAGAATGGGGCTTGTCAATACAAACTTTCCGTGAAGTTCTCTCTAAAGAAATAGGATTTCAGGTTGAATCGTGCTATCAGCCACTCAATGATTGCACCCTTTACCGACCTTTAACAAAAAAAAGGTATGCAATTAACAAGGAGCACTTATCAGCAATTGACCCTTCACGTTTCCATTTGCCTGTATGTGAGCGTGTATATAGCCATGAAGCGGTTACAATTGCACATAGATTGTTGATGGGTAAAAAGGGTGATGTGCAAATGATCGCTGATGCAATTAAGAAAATATTGACATATAGAGCCACCCTGGTTAAATAAAAAGAGGTTCGCAATGGGGAAAATCAGAGTAGGAATTGTAGGATCCGGTTATATTGCACACTACCATGCCAGAGGTTTACAGGAATGTAATTCTGCAGAACTTTACGCAATAGCGAATCCAACGGTTGAGAAGGGGAAAGATTTTGCCGGCAAGTATGGACTCAAACATGTATTCTCTTCCGCAGATGATCTTATTAACTCGAAGATAGTGGATGCTGTTATAATATCAACACCAAATGTATTTCATTCAGAATATGTACTAAAAGCGTTTAAAGCAGGTCTTGATGCTTTTGTAGAAAAACCCATGGCTTGTTCAGTTGCCGAGGCTGAAGCAATGAAAGAGCAAGCCCTAAAAGAAGGTAAAGTATTGATGGTCGGGCATATGTGGCGCTTTGACAGGGAAGTCCGCTATCTGGCAAGTCTTGTATCCTCAGAGAAAATCGGCAGGATATTCAAAACAACCGGTTATGGAATACATACAAATTGGGGACCCGGTGGTTGGTTTACACAAAAAAAACTATCCGGAGGAGGCGCCCTGGTGGATATGGGAATTCACGCGATCGATACCGTCCGGTTCATTTTAGGCGATCCTCATCCTGTTAAAGTATATGCAAGAATCGGAACGTATATGAAGGATTTTGATGTTGATGATACCGGTGTTCTAATGATCACCTGGGATAACAGAACCACCTCGGTAATTGAAAGCGGATGGTGGCAGCCCCAGATGGATGGTCCTGAAGCCGGTACAAAGCTTTACGGTACAAAGGGCTTTGCCTGCCTCTTCCCCACCCATGTAAAATTATCTGTGAACGAGAGAGCTGGAATATTTACTCCTGAGTTCCCGGAACGTGAGGAGCACTGTGATCAACACATGTACACGCTTCAAATGAAAGAATATATCCGCGCGATTGAAGAGAGAGATACACCATTCCCTGGAGCTGAGGAGGGACTGGTGAATATGAGGATTCTTGAATGTGCTTACAGATCATCTGAAACAGGTGAAGCGGTTTCGCTACAATAATAGACAAATAGTAGCGTTATTTCTTGACCCGACTGTCGGGGAAGATATACTGAAAACCATCTTTAAAAGCCGGGGAGGCTTAAGGGAAAGGGAACGTTGATGAAAAATAAAATTGTATATTCGCATTTGCGAAGTATTTTTGAAAGCGCTGTCAAACGCGTTGATCCTTATGCAATTATCCGCGATCATCTTTCTATCAGGGATGAGAAGCTTCATATAA
>SDBV01012413.1_pt1 | contig 10924 bp, 7 predicted proteins | sample 2277081 | NCBI WGS metagenome assembly SDBV01 (sample SAMN10402039, study PRJNA504765) | marine sediment metagenome | isolation source: marine sediment core GS10_PC15, 223 cmbsf | place: Arctic Ocean: Southern Knipovich Ridge | collected 2010
TCAAAGCAGGAGGACAATAGACTTATCGTACGCGTTGTAAGATGATACGATTTATACGGGCGGCTCCCTCTTCATCATTGCTACTTCAATCTTTCACTGATGCCCCTTCACTGAGGAGCCGCCTTTTCCTGCTTAACTTTGGCCAGAGGATAATTGAGAGAGCAGCTTTGCTGCGAGACCTACAACCCGAACAAATATATGTGCAAAAGTATGGAGACTGAAATGACCATGGAGGAAAAGTCAAAAGTTGACCACGGTTCAGTGCCGTCGCAAGCTCAGGTTGTGATTGTTGGAGGCGGCGTGATTGGGTGCAGTGTCGCATATCACCTGACCAAATTAGGTTGGAAGGATGTCGTGCTGCTGGAGCAAACTCAGTTGACGGCAGGAACTACATGGCACGCGGCAGGGTTGATCGTCAGTGGTTTTTCTACCGAAACCACCATAAACATGGCCAGGTACACCCGAGACCTGTACGAAAAACTTGGAGAGGAAACCGGCCAGGACACGGGCTTCAAGCCAGTAGGTTACTTACAGACTGCCAGCAACCCAGATCGGGTGGATAGTCTCCGGCGGAGAATGGATTTCTCACGCTGTTATGGTGTTATGACAGAGGAAGTCTCTTCCGCAGAAGTTAAAGAAATGTGGCCTCTGTTTGATACAACCGACATCCTTGCCGGGTTTTACACCGCCAGCGACGGACGGTGTAATCCTATAGACACCACGATGGCCTTGGCAAAAGGTGCCCGGATGGGTGGCGCACTCATCTGCGAAGAAACCAAAGTCACTGGGATCAAGAAGAAAAATGGACGCGTGACCGGAGTGGTCACAAATAAGGGGGAAATTGAAACGGAATACGTGGTTAACTGCGGCGGGATGTGGGCGCGGGAACTGGGGAAGATGGCCGGAGTCAATGTTCCGTTGCATGCCGCAGAGCATTATTACTTGATAACCGAACCGATAGAGGGGATGCAAAAGGATTTGCCAATTGTGGAGGATCCTGAACTTTTCGCCTACTACCGTGAAGAAATGGGCGGGCTTATGCTGGGTATGTTTGAACCGGTGGGCGGCCCCTGGGGAATGGGTGGAATTCCTGAGGGTTTCAGCTTTGGAGAAATCCCCCCAGACTGGGATCGCCTGATGCCTTACATCGGAGAAGCGATGAAACGCATCCCAATAGCAAAAGAAGTCGGGATTCACAAGTTTTTCTGCGGGCCAGAGAGTTTCACCCCTGATATGGGTACGTTGATGGGCGAAGCTCCAGAACTTAAGAATTTCTTTGTTTGCGCGGGTTTCAACTCGCTGGGCATTCTATTTGGGGGTGGCGCTGGTCAGATAATGGCGCAATGGATAGTTGATGGCCTGCCGCCCGTCGATATCAGTGAGGTCAATATCGATCGCATGATGCCGTTTCAGAACATCCCGAAGTATTTGCATGACCGGACTGTGGAATTGCTGGGATGGCAGTATATAAGCTGGCCCAACCTACAGCCTGAAACAGCACGCAACTCTCGTAAATCCGCAATGTACGACCGCCTTGCCGAAGCCGGGGCTTACTATGGACAATCGGTTGGATGGGAGTACCCGGATTGGTTCGCTCCCAAAGGTGAAGAACCTAAAGTTGAGTACTCTTGGTTTCGCCAGAACTGGTTCGAGTGGAGTGCGGCCGAACACAAAGCTGCCCGCGAGGACGTCATATTAATGGATTTGACCCATATGTCCAAGTTCCTAGTCCAGGGCCGCGACGCAGAAAAGCACCTTAACCATATCTGTGCGAACAATGTAGCGGTGCCGGTAGGCAAGATTATCTACACCCAGTGGTTGAACGAACGCGGAGGCATTGAAGCAGACATGACGGTGACTCGCCTGGCCGAGGATTGTTATCTTCTAATCCTGGTGGATGCAGCTCACAATCACTGCTTAACCTGGTTAAAACGCCATGTCCCACCTGAGGCCCACGTATTCGTCACTGATGTAACCTCAGGTTATAACATCATCAACGTACAAGGACCAAAATCTCGCCAGCTTATCAGCCGCCTTACCAGCGCAGACATGTCCAACGAAGCATTCCCATACCTCACGGCTCAAGAAATTGACATAGGGTATGCACTTGTCAAGGCGTTACGCGTGACTTACGTAGGCGAATTGGGCTGGGAGCTGCATGTGCCAACCGAATTCGCCCTCCACGTCTTTGATGCGCTCGTGGAAGCAGGGGGAGATTTAGGACTGAAGCATGCTGGCTTTCAGGCGCTTGACTCACTCCGCTTAGAGAAGGCCTACCGTGATTACGGCCATGATATAGACAATACGGATACCCCACTGGAGGTAGGTCTGCACTATTTTGTAGACTTTGATAAGACCGGAGGCTTTATCGGAAAAGAAGCACTATTGAAGCAAAAGGAAGAAGGTGTCAAATCACTCCTCGTGCAGTTTTTGCTGGAAGACCCTGAACCTTTGTTGTATGGTTCTGAGCCTATATTCAGGGAGGGGGTATTTGTTGGTGACCTCGGAGCCGGGTCGTATGGACATACGCTAGAGGGAGCAGTGGGGTTGGGTAATGTTGAAAATGAAGAGGGCGTGAACGCTGATTTCATTAAGAGCGGCAGCTACGAGATAGAGGTGTCTGGCAAACGTTATAAAGCCAAGGCTTCCCTTCGCCCGATGTATGACCCGAAGGGCAAAAGGGTTCGTTCCTGAATCATTAAGGGAGTTAACTTATGTCTAAAAAACTACCAACCCATGCCCAGGTTGTGGTCATCGGCGGTGGTATCGTTGGTTGCAGTGTCGCCTACCATTTAACCAAGCTTGGCTGGAAAGACGTTGTGCTGCTCGAGCGCAAGACCCTCACCTCTGGCACCACCTGGGCCGCGGCAGGCCTTGTCGGTCAGCTCTGGGCATCGAGCGCGCTTACTAAGCTGGCCAAGTATGGGACAGAGCTCTATTCACGCCTGGAGGATGAAACCGGACAGACAACCGGCTTTGTACGCAGCGGATCTCTCAGGGTCGCTCGGACAGAAGCCCGCAAGAGCGAGTATGATCGGGCGGTGGGAATGGCGCGAGCGTTTGGAGTGCAGATTGAGGAAATCAGTTTCGAAAAAGCGCGCGAGATGTGGCCCCCCATGAGAACTGATGACTTGGTGGCCGTTTACTACCAACCGAATGATGGCCACAGCTCGCCGGTGGATACCGCCCGGGCATTGGCAAAAGGGGCCCAGATGGGCGGAGCCAGGATATTCGAGGGGGTCAAAGTCACAGGCATCACCTTGAAAAACAACGCGGTTTATGAGGTGAATACAGACCAGAGAAAAATTGCCTGTGAATATGTTGTCAACTGCGGCGGTATGTGGGGGCGTGAAATTGGCAAAATGGTTGGTGTCAGCGTTCCGCTGCACGCAGCCGAGCACATGCACATCACGACCACTGCCATCGAAGGAGTCTATCCGGAGATGCCCGTACTGCGCGACATGGACGGGTATATCTATTTTAAGCAGGAGGGGGAAGGTCTTCTGATGGGTGGCTTTGAACCCACGGCCAAGCCCTGGGGCATGGAGGGCATTCCAGAGGCATTCGAATTCACCGAACTGGCGGAAGATTGGGGCCAGTTCGAGATATTTATGATGAATGCTATTCAGCGATGTCCAGCCATGGAGGAGGCCGGGATTATGCACTTCACTGTTGTCCCGGAGAGCTTTACTCCCGACAACAAATACATGCTTGGGGAGGCGCCAGGAGTCAAAAACTTCTTCGTTGCTGCTGGGATGAACTCGGTGGGAATAGCCAGTGCGGCAGGCGCAGGTAAGGCAATTTCTGAGTGGATTGTTGAAGGCCATCCAACCGATGATTTGTGGGAAGTAGATATCAGGCGGTTCCACAGCTGGCAGAGTAATAGCCAGTATTTACAAGACCGGATCACCGAGACTGTCGGCCATCTATACGCCGACCACTGGCCCTTCAAACAACCTGAGACGGCCCGGTCAGTCCGCTGCTCGCCTTTGCACCACCAGCTGAGGGAGCGAGGCGCGTGCTTTGGGGTAGTGTCCGGTTGGGAACGGGCCAATTGGTTTGCGCCGCAGGGGGTCGAACCAAAGTATGAATATAGCTGGGGGCGGCAAAACTGGTTTGAATACGCCGCGGCAGAGCACATGGCTGTCCGCAATGGGGTAGGCATTTATGATCTGACCTCAATGGCAAAATTCCGTTGTCAAGGACGAGACGCCAAAGATGTTCTGCAGCGTGTATGTGCCAACGAGGTTGACGTGCCAATCGGTAAGGTAGTCTATACACAACTGCTTAATCAGCGAGGCGGTATAGAAGCAGACCTAACGGTCACGCGGCTGGCTGAGGATACCTTTTTTATCGTCACTGCCGGGGTGACTGAGATCCGTGATTTTGACTGGCTGAGTCGTCATATACCCGGAGACAGCAATGCTGTATTGACCAATTTGACATCGGCCTACGCCATGTTGGGCATAATGGGACCTGAGGCCCGTAATCTGCTCTCTACGCTGACCGAGGCTGACCTATCCAACGATACCTTTCCGTTCGCTACGGCACAGCAAATTGATTTTGTCTACGCCAGGCCATTAGCACTCAGGATGTCCTACGTAGGTGAATTGGGTTGGGAGCTATACGTTCCAACTGAGTTTGCCCCCGGGGTGTTCGAGGCCTTGATGGCTGAAGGTGAGAAGTTTGGCTTGCGTCCCGTCGGCTTACATGCAGTGGATTCACTTCGACTGGAAAAAGGGTATCGTCACTGGGGTTCTGATATAACGCCAGACGATTCACCCTTCGAGGCTGGCCTGGGTTTCGCCGTGAAGCTGGACAAGGATGACTTCATCGGCCGCGAGGCTCTGATACGGCAACGCGAATCAGGCCTAACACGGAAGCTGGTCATGTTTGCCTTGGATGATCCCGAACCACTTCTCTACCATGATGAGCCAATTTACCGGAATGGTGAACTGGTCAGTAATGTCACCCACGGCGCATATGCCCATATGCTCGGGTGTGCAATGGGCATGGGGTATTTGGAAAATCCGGAGGGAATTAGCGACGAGTGGATCCTATCCGGCAAATACGAAATTGACGTAGAAGGTGAACTTATTCCAGCAAAGGCGTTTCTCAAAGCTCTGTACGATCCATCGAATGATAGAGTGCGAATGTGACACAGAGGCAGTGAAATTCCATGGATGAACTATTTGACATTCTTTTCGAGCCAGTGCAGATTGGCCCGGTAGTGGCACCCAATCGTTTCTATCAGGTGCCGCATTGTAATGGATTGGGGTACCGAATGCCGCGCGCCCATGCTGCCATGCGCGGCATGAAAGCCGAAGGTGGCTGGGGGGTTATCAACACCGAGATCGTTGAAATCCATCACAGCACCGATATGATGCCATTTGCTGAAGGGCGACTTTGGGAGGATCGTGATATCCCAGCCATGCAGATGATGACCGAAGCAGTTCATCGTCATGGTGCATTAGCAGGCTGCGAGCTGAGTTACAGCACATATGATGCCTGGAACTTCTATTCGCGGACGCCAGCACTAGGGCTACGCTCTAAGGGAAAAACCTTCTACTTCCCGGGGCAAACGCGGCGCATGGATAAAGAGGATATCCGTAACGTACGACGCTGGCACCGCGCGGCAGCATTGCGCGCCAAAAAAGCCGGCTTCGACATTATCTATTGCTATGCCGCCCATAACCTGTCTCTGGCAATGCACTTTCTCCTGCGTCGTTACAACGATCGTACTGACGAATACGGCGGTAGTTTAAAGAACCGGGTGCGCTTTCTGAAAGAGTTGATCGAAGAGACCAAAGAAGCGGTGGGCGATACCTGCGCGGTGGCCGTGCGGTTGGCCGTGGATGAACTGATGGGTGAGGATGGCCTCAACCATGATGGCGAAGGCTATGATATTGTTTCCATGTTAGCCGAATTACCTGACCTATGGGATGTCAATATCAGCGAGTGGGACAACGACTCGGAAAGTTCTAGATTTAAAAAAGAGGGCTATCAGGAACCATATATCAAATTTGTCAAATCACTCACCAGCAAGCCTGTAGTTGGCGTCGGCCGCTATACATCGCCAGGGGCCGTGGTTTCAGCCATACGCCGCGGTGTAATGGATCTGTGGGGTGCGGCCCGGCCCTCGATAGCCGATCCTTTTCTCCCCCAAAAAGTCAAGGAAGGCTGCGTCGAGGACATTCGTGAATGCATCGGCTGTAATATTTGTATTTCAAGTGATTTGCTGTTTGTGCCTATTCAATGCACCCAGAACCCTACGATGGCAGAGGAATGGCGCCGAGGTTGGCATCCTGAAAAAGTTGTTCCACAGAAAAAGCCCAAAGAAGTGATCGTGGTTGGAGGTGGTCCTGCCGGGTTGGAGTGTGCCCGCGTCTTGGGACAACGTGGCAATACTGTTACGCTTGTTGAAGTACGTAAATAGTTTGGTGGGCGCGTGGCATTGGAATCAAATCTGCCCGGATTGGCTGAGTGGCGACGGGTGATAGATTGGCGTCTTACCCAGATACAAAAATTGACAATGTATCTCTTTTTCCTGACAGCCAAATGAATGCTGAAGATATTTTAGATGCTGGGATTGCCGATGTGATTATTGCTACTGGAGCAAAATGGCGCCGTGATGGAATTGGTCGCGAGCTGTGGCAACCCATCCCAGGCCATGATTTTGCGCACATTTTTACCCCAGATGACATAATGGCTGACAGAATCCCTTCAGGGCGGGTAGTTGTTTATGATGACGATCATTACTACATGGGTAGCGTTCTTGCCGAACAACTTGTAAACCAGGGTTGTGAAGTCGCCCTGCTGACCCCAGCGCCCATGATCTCATACTGGACACAATATACGATGGAACAACACCGCATCCAGGCAAGGTTGATGCACAAAGGTGTCAGCTTGTACCCACAACATGCCCTTACTGCTATCCGCGCGGATAGTGTCACCCTGTCAAATACAGTTTCTGGCGTGGAGACTAATTTGCCATGTGCTGCAGTTCTCCTGGTCACCGATCGCCTGCCTAATGACGTGCTCTATCAAGCCCTCAAGCCAGCGCTGGCCGAGAAGAAATTATCATCTTTGCGCGTGATCGGTGATGCTCAAGCTCCCGACATCATCGCGCAAGCGACTTTTTCAGGTTATCTTGCTGCAGCTGAGTTTGACGAAACAATCCCTGATTGCACACCGTTCAAGATTGAATACATTGAGGTGTAAAACAAGCTTAATAGGGACAATGTTATCGATCGCAAAAAACCATTGTAGACATAAACCCAATTCGACTCAAGAATCACCTGGAAATGCTGAGTGCTGACGAAAATGTGTCCATCCAGTCTGCCACCCTGCAACTCCTGGAGAACGTTGGCGTACGGTTCTCTTCCGAGATGGCGCTGGAGTTGGCGAGTATAATTTGAACCATATCCGAACAATGTACATGTTACCTAAAGCACCGGCAATCGAGGGACTTATGAAATATAAAAATAGTGATCGACAAGAGATTGTTTACTACCGAACAAGGAGTATGTGACATGACCACTGGAGATAAAAAACACCTGCTTAAATTACTGACCGAATCGCATTCTGGTCTCCGTGCGACGATCGAGGGAATTGATCCGGAGCGGCGCGTGTATACAGACACAGGCTGGCGGATCAGGGATATTATCGGGCACATCGCCACCTGGGATCGCCAAGTGACTAAATCCTTACGCGCCTACCAGGCAGGAACTGAATACGCCATCAGCAACCTGGAGGAGCATGCTTTCAATGAACAGGCAGTCAAGGTGCAGCGAGCATTGACTGCTCAGCAGGTTTACGTGGAATGGGAGCAAGCACGCGAGGATTTCAAAGATGCTCTCAAGGAAATACCACTTGACTTATTTCCTGGCGATCTGCTCTTTCCCTGGGGAGATGAGCGCGGCAGTATTGCCCAGTTAGTTGAATTTATGACCGATCATGATGCAGAACATCGGGAAGAAATCGTAAAGGTTATGCAGGTGTCGAACGAGGTATAACTTGCTCAGTCATACCCTGTTGACGCACATCTCTGTTTAAATTTTGTAAAGGTTATAAGAGAAATGGCGAATATTAAACCTATTCAACCCAAACTGCGCGCAGATGTACTCAGCGCCGACCAGGTAGCCGAGATCAGGGCAGCTACCCTGCACATCCTAGAGAAGGTGGGTGTACACTTCCCTTCGGAATATGCCTTGAGTGTCTTTGCAGACCATGGCGCGCAGGTGGACCCGAAGAGTCAAATTGTGCGGTTTTCACCCGATCTGGTTCTGGAGGCGATGAGCCACGCACCGCGCACATACACCCTTTCAGGACGGGCTGAAGGAACTGACCTGATCCTCGACGGTAGGTCTTGTTACTTCTCAACCGATGGCAGCGGAACAAAAACCGTAGACTTGGAAACCGGCGAGCACCGTAGCTCACGGAAAGATGATGTGGCAATGATGGCCCATGTGGCGGACTATCTCTCGTCGATTTCTTTCTATTGGCCGATCGTCAGCGCTCAGGATTACGGACGGGTTGCACCCTTACACGAATTGGATGCCAGCTTCAAGAACACGGTCAAGCACATCCAGAGCGCGACGATCATAGGCAAAAAAATAGCTCACCATTCCTTGCGCATGGCTGAGGTGATAGCCGGGGGATCCATGGAGATGCGTGCCCATCCTCCGCTCTCTTGCCTGGTCTGTACCATTGCGCCCCTGAGTCAGGATAAAAAAGGGATCGAAGGGGCGATGGTCTTTGCGGAAGCGGGGGTCCCTGTGGGCTTTATGGCGATGCCCAATATTGGCTCTACCTCACCAGCAACGACAGGCGGCGCTCTGGTCATCGGCAATGCCGAGGTTGTCAGCGCGATGGTGCTGATGCAGTTGGTCGCTCCCGGCTCACCAGTCTTCCACTCTCTGCTGGCCTCCTTGTTGGATCCACGCTCGGGAAATTACATTGCCAGCTTGTCGGAGAAATATCTATGCAACACCGCGGCGGTTCAGTTGGCGCACGATTGGGGTGTCCCGGCATTGGCCGGCGCTTTTAGTGTGGATTGCCCCGAGCCTGCCTCGTGGCAACTAGGCCGGGATAGTGTGTATACATCGCTATTGACCCCTTTAACAGGTGCGGATATGGTCGAGGGTCTTGGCTTGCTTCAGGCCGCGACGCTGCTACTTCCGGAGCAGATCATATACGACGATGAGATTTATCACACCCATCGTGTTTTGATGGAGGGGATAGACACCAGCGCCGATAAACTGGCGTTGGATGTGATCGAGACGGTCGGGCCGGGAGGGCATTTCCTCGGCCAGAAACATACCCGCCGTACTATCCGGGATATTTGGATGCCCGAACTCACTCACCCGGCCCCTACGAGGGATTATCAGCCTTTACCCGATATCCGCGAACGAGCCCGAGAAAGTTTCGAAAAAATTTTACTGGAACATCAACCTGATCCACTACCAAAGGATATCCAAGTCGAATTACAAAGCATTATGAAGGCGGCTGAAAGGGAGGTTTATAGATGAGTGAGAATTTTCGTGAACTGGGTCGAGTTAAGCTAGTGCAGGTGCAACCCGACGGCCTGATAATCGAGACTCCATCAGGCTACTTCTACGATGCTTCCCGGCTAGTTAAGGTGGACCGTCTGTACATCACGGCGTTGGGTATCGAGGCTACTACTCCCGAAGGTGAGCATGTGCTCGATATCCATCATATTGACCATCCTAATAAGGCGTACGATAACGACGATCTTGTCTGCATCGGCTTCACCTGCCACTACCAAGAGATGCGCGCCCGTTTCGGAGAACATATGGTGGATGGCATCGCGGGCGAAAACATCACTATCGAATATGAGCAGGAGGTCTGGTTGGAGGATCTCGGCCAGCAGATCGCCATCGAGAACGCAGACACAGGGCGCGTGGCACGATTAGACGTAGTGAGCTTTGCTGCACCCTGCGTGGAATTCAGCCATTTCGCCGCACGCAGCCAGCACAACCAGCTACCGGCAGCTGAGCTGAAAAGCACACTTCAGTTCTTGGGTAATGGGCGCCGTGGCTTTCTATTAGTATTAAGCGATAATCAGGAACCAGCGACTGTCCGATCGGGCGATAGGGTATTTGTGGTTGGTATGGGATAAATTCCCGGAGCAGGAACGAAACATACTGATAGGAAAATATAACGGGCTATTAATATTAATTACATTATCTGACTCTGCAGAAGAAATCGGTTTACAGCATGGCAAATTACTGTCAGAACAAATTCATCAAAATATTGAATTTAATAAACCCATTTTCCTCGCTAACCTCGGTGATAAACCCGAGATAATGATCCTGAAGGGAAATTACCGGATCAGGCCGTCCTGTTTGGCGTATTGAATTAACTCTACGGATTGCATCTGTCCCCGTTATCCATAGAGGGTCTGGCTATCGGATGATAAAGAGAAATGTTGCCTTTGCGATAACCTTGATCCGAGGCTTACTGGCTATCAGTCTTGTAGCGGTTGATTTCTGCACCGCTGTGCAAGGTTTCTTCGCCGACCAACTGGAGAACGCTATCGCGCCCGACTGCAAAATGTCCCAGCACCCAATTGAGGCAGTTAATGGTATAAGGGGTTTATATTAAGCTGTCAGCGTGACTCAAACCCGCGGTTTGCATCTCGATCAAGCGTAAATTAAGAGCGTAACCTTCCGCTAACTGGTCTTTATTAATCATTTCGCAACCTCTACCGCTGAGTAATTCTTCTGGAGTTCCTGGTGAACGCAAACAATTATAATGCTCTTATTACTGGATGATCTTGGTTTCTATTTACCGAAGAAACCATTCGCAAGGACTATCAAACAGGATTCCGGTTAATCTCTCCATAAATTCAGGTAGATTCTGAGGAAAAAATAGGATCAGACGTAAAAAACGCGTAAAAAAG
>SDBV01012414.1_pt1 | contig 10923 bp, 8 predicted proteins | sample 2277081 | NCBI WGS metagenome assembly SDBV01 (sample SAMN10402039, study PRJNA504765) | marine sediment metagenome | isolation source: marine sediment core GS10_PC15, 223 cmbsf | place: Arctic Ocean: Southern Knipovich Ridge | collected 2010
CGGAGTGTTGGGAATATCAGATATGTTTTTTAAATATCGAAAGCTTGCCATACAATCATTATTCCTTGTTTTTGTCTAAATACAAAATTTACGAAAAAATTTCAATACAGAGATAGAAATATTGACTTCTTGATTTTACTTCTTTTTTCATGTATACTAATCCGCATTGCCTTATGAAAAATACTATTCGCATTAGAGGAGCTAAGGTCCACAACTTAAAGAACGTTAGTGTGGACATTCCCAAAGACAAATTAGTTGTAATTACCGGACTTTCCGGTTCTGGGAAATCCTCTCTTGCATTTGATACTTTGTATGCAGAGGGTCAGAGAAGGTATGTGGAGAGTTTGTCAGCATACGCACGTCAGTTCCTGGGAGTTATGGATAAACCCGACGTGGAAAGCATTGAAGGCATCTCACCTGCCATTGCAATTGACCAGAGAAAAGGGTCGCACAATCCTCGTTCCACGGTAGGAACTATTACTGAGATATATGACTATCTTAGGCTTTTGTTTGCAAGAATAGGTATTCCCCATTGTCCGAAATGCGGAAATCCCGTAAGCCGTCAGTCAGTAACGCAGATCGCAGACCAGATACTAAAGCTGCCCGTAGCTTCTGAGATTGGAATTCTCGGTCCTTTAGTCAGGCATAGAAAGGGAGAGCACAGGGGAGTATTGGAAGAGGTTGAGCGTGGTGGTTTTATAAGAGTTAGGGTGGATGGCACTGTGTGTCGCATGGAGGAAGCGCTGCAACTGGAGCTAGACAGACAGAAGTATCACTCAATTGAGGTTGTGGTAGACAGGTTGGTTATTGAAAGAGAACTTGATCGTCCCCGTTTGGTTGATTCTTTAGAAACTGCTCTGCGTCTTGGCAAGGGACTTGTCATGGTACACGTTCAGGATCCAAAGAAGAAGAAGCCCGAGGTCCTGGTATTTTCAGAGCGCTTTGCTTGCGAGGACTGCGGGGTTAACCTTCCTGAAATTGAACCACGTATCTTTTCCTTTAACTCTCCGTTTGGGGCATGTCCTTCATGTCAGGGGTTAGGGGAGAAGCTAGAGGTTTCTCCTGAGCTTGTCATTCCAAATCCAAGTTTGTCTATTGCGGAAGGCGCGATATTCCCCTGGGCCCGTGCCTCACACAAGGTAGGAAGGCAGGGGTTCTTTTGGTGGAAGTTGGAAGAGCTGTCTAAAATAGCTGGATTCTCTATGCAAAAACCTTTCAAGGCACTTTCCAAAAAGACGCAGGAACTCGTCTTGAATGGAAACGGAGATTTTGAGGGTGTAATTCCGTGGCTGGAGAGAAGGTATCATGAAACTGATTCTGACCACGCAAGAGAAGAGATAGAGCAGTATATGATAGAGAGGGTATGTGAGGAGTGTAAAGGGAAGCGCTTAAAGCCAGAGGTTCTTTCTGTTACGATAGTTGGAAACTCCATTGATGACATTGTAAAGATGTCAATAGAGGACTCCCGCGACTTCTTTGCCAACTTAAAGGATGTTTTAAAAGAGATAGAGAAGAAGATAGCGCTTCCCATAGGAAAGGAGATTGAGAGTAGGCTTCAGTTCTTAATGGATGTGGGGTTGGAGTATTTAACTCTCAATAGAAAGGCAGGCACGCTCTCTGGGGGAGAGGAGCAGAGAATACGCCTTGCCACGCAAATAGGCTCAAAGCTTACTGGAGTACTATATATACTAGACGAGCCCTCCATTGGGTTGCACTCAAGAGACCAGGATAGGTTGATTTCCACTCTAAAGCAGCTGCGGGATCTTGGGAACAGCGTTATTGTGGTAGAACATGATCCTGCAACCATTATGGCGGCTGACTGGATTATTGATGTTGGTCCTGGGGCGGGAAAGCACGGAGGTGAGATAATCTTTAAAGGTACTCCAAAGCAGATTCTCAAGTCCGCGTCTCTCACCGGTCAGTATCTGTGTGGGAAAAAGAAGATTGAGATTAAACAGCGCTCACATGGAAATGGAAAGTACCTTGTGGTTAAGGGAGCAAAGGAGCACAATTTAAAGAATATTGATGTAAAGATTCCACTTGGTCAGTTTGTCTGCATTACCGGGGTTTCGGGTTCAGGAAAGTCCTCTTTTGTAAATGATATCTTGGCCCGTGCGCTCCTGCGTAAGTTTTACCGGGCAAAGGATGAGCCAGGAGAGCATACAGAAATTACGGGTACGGAAAACTTAAACAAGGTGGTCTTGGTAGATCAGTCGCCAATTGGCAGGACTCCAAGGTCTAATCCGGCAACTTATACTACAGCCTTCTCTGTTGTTCGCGATCTGTTTTCTAGGACCAAGGAGTCCAAGATTAGAGGATATACTCCAGGGCGCTTTTCGTTCAACGTGAAAGGCGGGAGGTGTGAGGCGTGTGAGGGACAGGGGTTAAAGAAGATTGAGATGTACTTTCTTCCAGATGTATATGTTGAGTGCGAGGAGTGCGGAGGAAAGCGCTACAACAAGGAGGTTTTAGAGATTGGGTATAGAGGAAAGAACATTGCAGATGTTCTTTCTATGACTGTGGAGGAGAGTATGGAGTTTTTCAAACATATTCCTTCAGTCCACGCAAAGCTTAAAACCTTACACGAGGTTGGATTGGGATACATTGAGTTGGGACAGCCAGCTCCGTCTTTGTCTGGGGGTGAGGCTCAGAGAGTTAAACTTGCTACGGAGTTATCTAAAAAGGCGACGGGAACTACATTATATATATTAGACGAGCCCACAACCGGGCTGCATTATGATGATGTTGGGAAACTTCTCAATGTTTTAGGTGAGCTTGTTGCAAAGGGGAACACCGTAGTTGTGATCGAACATCAGTTGGACGTTATTAAGTCAGCTGACTGGGTTATTGATATGGGTCCAGAAGGAGGGGAACAGGGAGGATATATAGTAGCTGAAGGTACGCCAAAGGATGTTGCAAAAGTAAAGAAATCCTACACTGGGCAGTATCTTAAAGCAACTTCAAAGTAGCTTTGCTTTGGTTGGGGTTCGAATCCTGTCTGCGGAGCAAATCTTGACAGTATCATTAAAGCATGGTACTGTTAGTAAGTTCAATTTAAGAAACCGCTTATACGGTTCATCGAGGAGACTAAATTATTTTACTATTTATAGTTCCATTGTTTAGGAACGTACGCGATCTCCTTAATATTGTTTGAGGAGTTTTTTATTGGACTAAATTTATAAATTATAAATGGAAATACGAAACATAGCTATTATTGCCCATGTTGATCATGGCAAGACCGCGCTTACCGATGCTATCTTAAAGCAGACAGGAGCTTCAGATGGTGAAGTAAGTATGGATTCAGACACACTCGAGAAGGAGCGTGGTATTACGATATATTCAAAAAATGCTTCTGTAATATATAACAATACGAAGATTAATATTGTAGATACTCCTGGGCACGCAGACTTTGGTTCTGAAGTAGAGCGCATACTGCGTTCTATCGATTCTGTACTATTAGTTGTGGATGCTGCTGAGGGGCCAATGCCACAAACACGGTTTGTACTTAAAAAGTCTTTGGAGCTTGGATTAAAGCCCATATTAGTAATTAATAAGATTGATAAACCAACTGCAGACGTAGATCGCGTACATAATGATGTATTTGATTTATTCTCAGAACTTGGAGCAACGGAAGAGCAGTTAGATTTTCCAGTTATATATGGAGTTGCAAGAGATGGAATAATGAAGAGTGATATTAATGATGAAGGAAAAGATATAACTCCGGTATTAGATATGATATTAAGTCACGTTCCAGTTGCTTCAAAGGATATGGATAAACCATTTCGCGCACAACCATTTAACTTAGCGTATGATAATTTCTTGGGAAGATTAGCTATTGTTCGCGTATATAGTGGAAGTGTTAAAGTTGGAGATACTGTCTTTGTAAAGAAACAATCTGGAGCAACTACTAGCCATAAAGTAACAAAGTTATTCACCTTTGAAGGAATTGAAAGAAAGGATATAGATATAGTAGAGGCTGGAGACACTGCTATTATTGCAGGACTTCCTGATGTATATATTGGAGATACCTTAGGAAAGTCTGGGGATACAGAATTACTTGAAGGTATTTCAGTTGACGAACCTACTATTGAACTTACATTCTTGGTGAATGACTCTCCTTTTGCTGGAAGAGAAGGAAAGTTTGTTACAAGTCGTCAGATACGAGAGCGTCTAGAAAAAGAATTAGAAGTAAACGTAGGATTGAAGATTGATTTTGATTCAGAGTCTGCAGAAAAGTTTGTTGTATATGGAAGAGGAGAACTTCATGTTGCTATTTTAATTGAGAATATGCGAAGAGAAGGATATGAACTTCAGGTTTCACAACCTCAAGTTATTATTAAAGAAATTAATGGAGTAAAGTCAGAACCATTTGAAGAGGTAATAGTAGATATCCCAGAAGAGTTTCAGGGAACAGTTATTGAGAAGTTATCTACTCGTGGAGCGAAAATGGTGGATATGGAATTAAAAGATGGACGCGTCTTTATTCAGTTTGAAGGACCAAGTCGTGGTTTATTTGGATATAGAAATCAGTTTGTTGTAGATACAAAGGGAACCGGAATTTTAGCAACTCGTGTAATTGAGTATCGTGCGCATGTAGGAGAGATACCACATAAAAAAGTGGGATCTATGATCTCTGGAGTTACTGGCAAGACTTTAGGTTTTTCATTAAATAATCTTCAGACTAGAGGAACTTTGTATATTAAAGAAAATACTGAGGTGTATGAGGGTATGGTTATTGGAAATACATCTAAGGGAGAGCAGATGACGGTAAATCCTACAAAAGGAAAACAGCTTACAAATATGCGATCTTCATCTTCAGATGAAGCAATTAATCTTACAAATCCTCAGTTTATTACAATTGAGACTGGTCTTGAGATAATGGATAAAGATGAATATTTAGAAGTTACACCAAAGAACGCAAGATTACGAAAGAAGTATCTTACAGAAAATGATAGAACAAAAGCAAAACGTGAAAATAAATAATATGTATAATCAAAGAAAATCATCAAGAAACACAAGAGTTGGTCATTTCACGTCCAATAGATTTCGTAGTGGACCTTCAAGGTTTTCTGCAAGAAGAGGTAGAACTAAAGCTCCAAAGTTAGATATATCTTCTTTAATTAATAAGGCAGTAGAAGCTCCTTCGTCAGATAAGATATTTATTTTAGAAAATTCATTTGCAGACTTTAATTTAAACTTTAAGTTATCTAAATCCATTGAGAATAATGGATATATTCATCCAACTCCTATTCAAGATAAAATTATTTCTTTGATCTTGGAAGGAAAAGATGTAATTGGTTTGGCTAACACAGGAACTGGAAAGACAGCAGCTTTTCTTATTCCTATTATTGAAAAGATCTTAAAAAATCCCAAAGAGCAGGCTCTTATTGTAACTCCAACTCGTGAATTGGCTCTACAGATAGAACAAGAGCTTTATGGTCTTGCTAAGAATATGAGAATATTCTCAGCAACCTGTATTGGCGGGGAATATATAAAAATACAGTTAAGAAAGTTACGTCGCCCTAATCACTTTATTATAGGAACTCCTGGACGTCTTATTGATTTAGCAAAAAGAGGGAATCTAAGACTAGATGGAGTACATACAGTAGTGTTAGATGAAGCCGATAGAATGCTTGATATGGGATTTATTAATGACATTAAATTAGTAATGGCTTTTGTTCCAGAAAAAAGACAGACATTATGTTTCTCGGCAACAATGTCAAAAAAGATTGAACTCCTTGCTTCAGACTTCTTAAAGAATCCAAGAACAGTTTCTGTAAAGACTACGGAGACTCCAAATACTATCGAGCAAGATATTATTAAAGTTCGTAGCTCAAATAAGATAGATATTTTGCATGACTTACTTAAAAAGAATGAATTTAAGAAAGTTTTAGTATTTGGACGAACAAAACATGGAGTAGAGAACTTATCACGCACACTAACAAAACGCGGAATGAAAGTAGAGTCTATTCATTCAGACAAATCACAAATTCAGAGAAAGAGAGCTTTAGAAAATTTTAAGACTAATCGCGTCCAGACTTTAGTGGCTACTGATATTGCTGCTCGAGGAATACATATTAATGATGTAACACACGTTATTAACTATGAGGTTCCAGAAACCTATGATGATTATGTACATAGAATAGGAAGAACTGGACGGGGAACTCAAAGAGGAAAGGCTTTAACATTTGTTGATTAAAATTGTAGTATTTTAATTTATATACCACTTGACTTTTTTTATATAAAAGAAGATATTTCTCTTATTTCTTTCTTAATACTAATCCAATCCAGAGTTCTGAACTTATCCAGTTGGGGGAGCAATCTCTTGACGATACCATAGAAATTGATATCGTACCTCAAACTTCATGTCCAGGTTTGCTTGCGTGAGACAAAGCGGGCGTTTTTTGTATCTCGCTTTTTTGCAACTTTATCCCAGAGCTGGTCTTCTTCCAGCTCAAGAGCGAGTTGTAGGAGGTGAGCCGCTTTTGTGGCTTGTGGAACCTGGTCTCGCTGTGCTACCAGGCGCAGTACACGCTCAACAGTTTTAGGGATACTGATATTAATTCTCTTTTTTGCGGTGGCCATATAAACTTGTTATGAGTTATTAGTGTATCATTACAACTTTCCTTGTTAATTGCATTTCTTTAATGCCCCTTGACTTATTTTGTGTCTTGTGTAAAATAGCAAATTAGCAGTCGAAACGCTCAAGTGCTAAAAATAACATATCATATATATAACACCAATGACTATTAAGCCATTAGCTGACCACATATTAATTGAACCCCTCAAACAAGAGGAGAAGACAGAGTCTGGAATTTTGCTTCCAGATACTGCAGAAAAAGACCGTCCAGAACAGGGTCGGGTTATTGCGGTGGGTCCTGGTAAGGCGCAAAAAGACGGCAAGCGCACTCCAATAGATGTAAAGGAGGGAGACATTGTTCTCTTTACCAAGTACGCGCCTACCGAGGTTACTGTTAGTAACAAAGAATACTTAATTGCCAAGGCAGATGATATCTTGGCTGTTGTCACTGATGGTTCTCCTATGACTGCAACGAATGCAGAGGATATCACTAAAGAGGGCGAATTAGAATAATCTTATGGCTAAAGAAATTATTTATCAGGAAGATGCAAGAAAGCGCCTAAAGGATGGTGTAGATAAGGTTGCCAATGCAGTAAAGGTAACCCTGGGTCCAAAAGGCAGAAACGTTGTATTGGATGAGGGTTTTGGATCTCCTACCATTACTAATGATGGAGTCACCATAGCTCGTAAGATTGAGGTTGAGGACAAGGCAGAAAATATTGGAGCGGAGATCATTAAAGAGGTGGCTTCAAAGACAAATGATGCTGCAGGGGATGGAACCACAACAGCTACCCTCTTGGTCCAATCTATTATCGTAGAAGGGTTAAAGAACGTAACAGCTGGAGCCAATCCTTTGGCCTTGAGAAGAGGTCTGGAAAAGGCATCAGCTCACGTAATGGAGTTTCTTTCTTCTTTGGCAAAGCCGGTCTCTACAAAAGAGGAGATGATGCAGATTGCGACCATTTCCGCTGAGGATGCTGAGATTGGCACCTTGATCGCTGAAATTATGGAGGAGGTTGGAAAGGACGGAGTTATTACAGTAGAGGAGTCCCAGACCTTTGGTATTCAAAAGGAAATAGTAAAGGGACTGCAGTTTGACCGCGGATATATTTCTCCTTACATGATCTCAAACCCAGATAGAATGGAGTCAGTTTTAGATGACCCTTATATTCTTGTAACAGACAAGAAGTTGTCTTCTATCCAGGAGCTCTTGCCAGTACTTGAGGCAGTGGCAAAGTCAGGAAAGAAGGAGTTGGTTATTATTGCAGAAGATGTAGACGGAGACGCATTAGCTACCTTAGTAGTAAACAAGCTAAGGGGAATAATGAATGTACTTGCTGTGAAAGCACCCGGCTTTGGAGACAGAAAAAAGGAGATGCTAGAGGATATTGCTGTGGTTACGGGGGCTTCCTTAATCTCAGAAGAGCTTGGTGTCGCATTAGACAAGGTAGAGTTGAGCCAGTTGGGTTCAGCAAGACGCGTGGTTGCAACCAAGGATGATACAACCATTGTAGAAGGAAAGGGAGATAAGGCAGCAATTGATGCAAGGGTAGCTCAGTTAAAGAATCAGCTTGAAAACACTGAGTCTGAGTTTGACAAGGAAAAGCTGCAAGAGAGATTAGCTAAGTTAACTGGCGGCGTGGCTGTAATTAAAGTTGGAGCTGCAACCGAGGTGGAACAGAAGGCCAGGCAGCACAAGACAGAGGATGCGCTTGCTGCCACTAAAGCCGCTGTAGAGGAGGGTATGGTTCCCGGAGGAGGCGTAGCTCTGCTTAGAAGCGCAAAAAATCTTGCAACCTTAACGCTTGAGGATCCAGAAGAGCAGCTGGCAGTTCAGATTCTCAGAAGGGCTTTGGAAGAGCCCATCCGCCAGATTGCAGATAACGCTGGAGTGGACGGCTCTGTGGTTGCCGCTGAAGTTGCAAAGACAGAGAGTGAGTTTGGATACAATGCCGCAACCAACAAGTATGAGAACTTAATGGAGGCTGGAGTTGTGGATCCAAAGAAGGTGGTGCGTGTTGCTTTAGAGAACGCCGTATCTGCCGCAGCCATGCTTCTGACTACAGAGACTCTGATTGTAGATCTTCCAGATAAGGAAGACAAGAATCCAGGTCCCGCTATGCCTCCAATGGGTATGGGAGGAGGGTACTAAGCCTCTCTTGAATATATACAGACTCCCCTAAGTAGGGGGAGTTTTGTGTTGTAATTAGAGATAAGAGATGTTATGCATGTTTATAGGGTGGGATGAGGAAAATACACGCTTCGGTGTGAAGGCGTCAAGATTGTATCAACATGCTCATAGAGGGGATGCAGCCCTCGGCGCTTCTTGTCCCATCCGTTCATTCCTTAGGCGCTTTGTCGCCTGCAATAGCTCTTTGGGGGTGTATCTTGACAACAAGATCTACGACTGCGACCATGCAACTTGAGATCAAGTTTGGCGTGGTATTCGACATCTACGCAGTGCTCAGGAAGTTGCGGCTTGTTGGACTGTACGAGTTGAGGGTTTCGGTGTCCGGAGAGAACAATCTGCTCCGTTTCTTCGTGCAGGTCCCCGCAGACGACGAGGTCGAGCATTGGCGCCAGGAAATCATGAGGGTGACTCGCGCAACAGATGTCATGGAAGTGCTGCGCAGTGTGGACTGACGGTACTTGGGGTCTTGCCTATAGAATCTTGGCGAGACCCCCTCTTTTTTATTGTAAGAAAACAAGACCTTCGCACTCTTTTTAAAATGGGGGTATAATATACACATGAAGCACTGCCCTACATGTAATGTTCCTTTAGAGCAGACACTGGTTGCCGGGGTTGAGGTGGATCACTGTCCGCGCTGTTATGGTATTTTTTTTGAGGAGTATGAGTTGGCAGAAGCCAAGGATGCAAGAGACAGAGATCTTAGGTGGTTAGATATTGAGCTTTGGCGGGATGCTGAACACTTTCATGTGGCCTCAGGCCATAAGCTGTGTCCCTCAGATCGTATGCCAATGTATGAGGTACGTTATGGGGATTCTTCCATTCGCGTCGATGTATGTAATGTCTGTAAGGGCATATGGCTTGACCGGGGCGAATTTAAGGATATAATTGGGTATCTGAAGGAAAAGGCGGATGAGAAGGTTCTGCAGCATTATCTTTCTTCGGCAGCAGAAGAATTGTGGGAGGTATTCACGGGTCCTGAGATACTTCGCGAAGAGTTGATGGATTTTATTGCCGTGGTAAAGCTAATACAGTATAAGTTTGCCGCGCAGCATCCAGCATTAACCGAGCTCATTCTTTCTTTGCCAAAATAGATTTAGGGAGGAGTCGGATAGCGGTTTATTCCACACGCTTGGAAAGCGTGCAAGCGTAAGCTTACGTGGGTTCGAATCCCACCTCCTCCGCCAATTATAGTTACATGAAGATTGATTCTTATTCTCGTAAAAAGAGTTTTATTGGCATAATTATTGTTTTAGCTGTAGTTGGTGGTTTGTATCTTTATTCACAAAGAAATTCGCTTGAAGTAATTAAAGAACCAACTCTAAACGAAAATGGTCTTTCTTCTGTACCACAGGTTTATATTTCTTCTGATGTATTACAACAGGGAGATACTCTTTTAATTAACATTAATGGTGATGGTTTAGAGTCTGAAATTAGTGGAAAATTGGGAGCAACAAAGATAGATTTTTTAAAACTCAATGATTATGAGGGTTGGGTCGGTATCACGGGTATTGATGTAAAAAAAGAACCTGGAAAATATAATTTAGTTATTGATTTTCCTGACAGAGATCAGTTTGAAAAAGAGATAGAAATCATTTGGAGGAAATTTCCTATTACAGAACTTTTCATTACCGAAGAACTTAAAAGAAAGGGTTACACCGCTTCAAAAATTGTAGAAAACATTACTACGGAGGAGAATGTAATCTTAAAAGAAATCCTTAGCACTTATATCCCTAAAGCATATTTTAATGCGATTTTTATCAATCCTCTTGATGTAATTGAGATAGTAGGGGCTTTTGGAAATATTAGAAAAAGCGAAAATATAAGAGCGCAACATTTAGGAGTAGATCTTGATGTCTTGGTTGGCACACCGGTTTATGCTGTTAACGATGGCATGGTTCGATTTTCCCAAAATTTAACTACTTATGGTAAGACCTTAATAATTGACCATGGTCTTGGAATTTACTCTCTTTATTTACATTTGAATGAATTTGAAGTCTTAAATGGAGCAAAGATTAAACAGGGAGACATTATTGGTCTTTCAGGCAATACTGGATATTCAATAGCGCCCCATCTTCACTTTTCAATAAAAGTTAATGGTTCAAGCGTAGATCCACTGAGATTCATTGAAACAATAAAAAAGAGATGATAAAAT
>SDBV01012415.1_pt1 | contig 10923 bp, 9 predicted proteins | sample 2277081 | NCBI WGS metagenome assembly SDBV01 (sample SAMN10402039, study PRJNA504765) | marine sediment metagenome | isolation source: marine sediment core GS10_PC15, 223 cmbsf | place: Arctic Ocean: Southern Knipovich Ridge | collected 2010
GATGAAGGTTTCATAGAGCCGTCCGGTGGCCGTTTGCAGGGCTTGCGCGAGCGGCTGGCCGGTGAGGCTGGTAATCGTGTGGGCCGTGCTCTGCAGCGTGTCGTTGTAGTTTTGCGAGAGTGTCGACATATGCCCGGAAAGTTGGGCCATGCGCGCCTGGGTACGCTCGCGGATCAACGCGGTAGACAAGGAAATGCCGATCGACCCCGCAACGTTACGGAACATCGTAAAGAGCGCCGATGCATCGTCATTGAGTTCGCGTGGCACGGTCAGATACGCGAGCGTCGTGATCGGCACGAACAGAAAACCGATCGCGAGCGACTGCGCGCTGCGCATCTTGACGAGCGTGCCGTAGTTGATATCCGGCACCAGCCTATGCGAATAGACGAGGGCGAAGGTCAGCAGCAGGAAGCCGGTTGCCACCAGAAAACGCGTTTGCACGTGCGGCATGGCGCGGCTGATCAGCGGAATTTCCATGACGATCAGCACCGCGCCCGGCGACAGCACGAGCCCCGCCAGCGTCGCCGTATAGCCGAGCTGCTGCTGCGCCAGTTGCGGCACCAGCACCGCGCTGCCATAGAGCATCATCGCGAAGCCGGCCATGGTCAGGCAACCGAGCGCGAAATTGCGGTCCTTCATGCAGGCCAGGTTGACCACCGGCTTCTTCGTATAGAGCAGCCAGTAAATCGCTCCCACTATGCCCGCTACCGCCAGTACCCCGAAGGTGCGGATCACCGGCGAGGAAAACCAGTCGTCGTCCTCGCCGCGATCGAGCATCACCTGCAGGCAGCCGAGGCCGACCGCGATCAGCGTGATGCCGATATAGTCGATGGATACCTTGCCGCCGTTCTGGTTGCGCCACGGCGGGTCTTCGACCAGTTGCATCACCGCCAGCGAGGTCACGATGCCCACCGGCACGTTGAGCAGGAAGACCCAGCGCCACGAAAAATTGTCGGTGATCCAGCCGCCGAGCGTGGGGCCCATCACGGGCGCCACGACGATCGCGATGGCCGAGATCGAGAAGGCGCGGCTGCGCTGCTCGGGCGGAAAGGTGTCGAGAATGATCGACTGCTGGTTCGGCTGCAGGCCGCCGCCGAAGAAGCCCTGCAGCAGCCGGAACACGATCAGCTGCATCAGGTTGGTGGCGATCCCGCACAGCAGCGAGCAGATCGTAAACGCGACGATGCACACCATGAAATAGCGCTTGCGGCCGAGCACCCGGCCGAAAAAGCCGGAGATCGGCAGCACGATGCCGTTGGCCACCAGATACGAGGTGAGGGTCCACGTGGCCTCGTCGTAGCTCGCCGACATGGTGCCGGCAATATGCGGCAGCGCCACGTTCACGATGGTGGTGTCGAGCACCTCCATGAACGCCGCCAGCGTGACGACGATCGCGATCAGCCATGGATTGGCCGCGGGCTTCCAGGCAGCGTCCGTCATTTCAGAAAGACCTTGGGCGTCACGGAGAGCCCGAGGCCGAGCGGCTGGTCGTGCGGCAGGGCATCGTCGATCACGATCTTGACCGGCACCCGCTGCACGATCTTGACGAAATTGCCGGTGGCATTCTCAGCCGGAAAGGCCGAGAAGCGCGAGCCGCTGCCAAGCTGCACGCTGTCGATATGTCCGTGCAGGTCGAGCTTCGGATAGGCATCGACTTCGATATCGACCTTGTCGCCGGGGCGCATCCGTTCGAGTTGCGACTCCTTGAAATTGGCGGTCACCCAGACCTGTGGCGTAACGATCGAGAAGAGCGACACGCCGGCCTGCAGGAAGCTGCCGTATTGCACGTTGCGGCGCGTGATCCAGCCGTCGGACGGCGCCCGCACCTCGCAATAGGACAGATTGAGCCGCGCCTGTTCAAGCTGGGCTTCGGCCTGCTGGACCTGCTGGCGGCGTTCTTCGACCGTGGCGGCCGTTTGCCTGATCTGCTGCGGCACGAGGCTGGCCGTCTGCAACTGGGCCTGGGCCTGCTGCACATTGGCGCGGGCGGTTTGCTGCTGGGCGTCGGCGGTGTCGATGTTCTGCTGCGAGGTGGCGCGCTGGTCCACCGCGTGCTGGCGCACGTAGGCCGCTTGCGCCTGCTTGAGCGTGGCCTCGGCCGAGGAGGTCTGCGCTTTCGCTTGCAGGTACTGCGCCGGATACTGCACGCGGGCAATGTCGAGCTGCACCTGCGCCGCATTCAACTGCGCCTGCGCGAGACCCAGTTGCGCCTGGGCGGCGTCCACCTGCGCCTGGTAGTCGCGCTTGTCGATCACGAGCAGCAGGTCGCCTTTGTGGACGTAGACGTTGTCGTTGATCGCAAGCTGGACCACGTAGCCCGAGACCTGCGGGGCGATGGTGATGGCGTTGCCGTCGGTGTAGGCGTCGTCGGTGCTCTCCTGGTTGCGCGTTGAGAACCACCAGAGCAGCGCGCCGATCAGCAGCACAAGACTGACCACCACGAGGATGACCAGCGGCTTCTTGCCCGGAGGCTTGCGGGCCCCGGAATTACCGCCGTTTCTTGCAGGATTGCTGTTTTTACCGTCTGGGCTGTGATTGCCGCCGGGTGCGCGGCCGGAATCGCCGGCCGTGCCTTGCTGAGATTGATCACCTTGGGAAGAAGCGGTCGAGTCAGACATTACGATTCGTTCCGAGTGAGCGATGACCCCGTGTGGGAGCAATCCGCGTGCCCGAGGTTAGCACGGCTCGCTGCCGCCAGGGAAAATCCGTAAGCATTCCTTATGCGTTGAAAGCTAAACATCTGATTTAAGCGCTTTGCATAGGGCGCCACGCCACAGCTCGCCTCGCAAGGCAGCGCCATTGAGCCTGCCGATCACGCCAGATGTTTGTGTTGCTGCACGGGCTGTCGTACAGTCAGGCGGAACCAAACCCGTCCGGTTCGGCCTACACTGAATTCATCTTCCCTCCCAGGAGATCGCCACGTGCAACATGCGGAGCGTGCCGCCGTCGACCTGCCGCTGCCGTTGCGCAACTTCGCTGCGACGCGGCGCATCCTGCTCGTGGTGCTCGTCGTATCCATCGTGTTTCCGCTTGCCTGCCTCGCGGGCTATGGCTACCTCGACTATCAGCGCCGGGTGGCCGATTCGGACAACGCGATCGACCGCCTCGTGCGCGTGACCGAAGAGCAGGCCGTCAAGGTGCTCGACCTCAACCAGCAGATCGGCGCCCGCATTCTCGAGCTGCTCGACGACGAGGACGAGGCCGCGATTCACGCCCGCGAGGGCGCGTTGCATCAGCGCTTGCGTGTGATCGGCGGCGACTTCCCGCAGGTGGCGACCATTGCGGTCTTCGGTGCGGACGGCAAGCTGCTGGTCAATAGCCGCGCCTATCCGGCACCGGCGCTCTCGATCGGCCAGCGCGACGATTTCATTGCGGCGCGGGCGATTCGCCCCGAGCCTTACTTCTCCTTGCCGATGTACGGCCCGGTCTCGCAGACCGATGTGTTCACCACGACGATAGGCCGCTCGGCGGCCGACGGCCGCTTTCTCGGCGCGGTGACCATCGCGCTGCGCAGCGCCTATTTCGCCAATTTTTACCGCGACCTGACGGGCGGCGACCCCTCGCTCGCGCTCGGCCTGTACCGTCAGGACGGCCAATTGCTGGTGCGTTATCCGGGCTGGCCGCGCGGCACCTTGCTGTCGGCCCGCACGCCGTTTACCGATGCGCTGCGCGACAGGGAGCTGTTCGGCCATGTGCGCATGACCTCGAGCATCGACGGCATCGAGCGGCTGCTGGCGTTCAGGCGGGTCGGCGACTATCCGCTCTATGTCATGAGCGCCTATGCCACGCAGGCGATTTTCCAGCAATGGTGGAATCACTTCCTGCTGATCGGCGTCATCACGGTCGCGCCGTGCATTGCCGTCTGGCTGCTGGTGTTCTTCTCGCTGCGCCAGCTCGACACGGAGCGGCTTGCCTGGGAGCGCTGGCAGGGCGAAGTGGCCATGCGCCTGTCGGCTGAAGCATCGAGCCGGCAGTTGCAGCGCATGGGTGCGCTCGGCAACCTGGTCGCCAACGTCGCGCACGACTTCAACAACCTGCTGATGGTGGTGTCGTCGAACATGCAGATGGCGCGCCACAAGGGCTTCAGGAATCTCGAAGACGAGGTCAAAGCGGTGGAGCGCGCCACCGCCACGGCCGAAGCGCTGACGCGGCGCCTCCTGAGCGTGGCGCGCAAGCAGCCGCTCAAGCAGGAACCGGTCGATCTCGCGAAATGGCTGCCGGGCGCCGCCACGCTGATCGATTCGGCGGTGGGCGACAAGGTGCAGGTGAGCGTCAATCTGGTCGCGGATATCTGGCGGGTGCTGGTCGATCCGACCGAACTCGAATTCGCCATCATGAATCTCGCGGTCAACTCGCGCGATGCGATGCCGCGCGGCGGGCGCTTCGTGATTCGCTGCCAGAACGTGCGGCTGGTCTCGAGCGACACGCTGCTGCCGGACGGCGAATACGTGTTGATCTCCTGTTCCGACGACGGCGAGGGCATGGCCGAGGCGGTCGCGCGGCGCGCCTTCGAACCGCTCTTCACCACCAAGCTGAAGGGCTCGGGCACCGGGCTCGGGCTCGCCCAGGTTCTCGCCATGTGCGAGCAGTCGGGCGGCACGGCCAAGATCGACAGCGTGGGGGGCAGCGGCACCACCGTGCGGCTCTATCTGCCGCACCTGCGTGAAGCCCGCGCAGTCTCGGCGGTGAGCGCGGACGCGTCGTTCGACGAGCATGCCGGCGCCCAGGGCGTGGTGCTGCTGGTGGAGGACAACGAGGACGTCGCGGCGGGCATCGCCGCGGTGCTGCATACCTTCGGCTGCGAGGTGCATCACGAGGCCACCGCCGACCGGGCGCTCGACGTGCTCAACGCCGGCGAACGGTTCGAGCTGGTGCTCTCCGACATCCAGATGCCCGGCAAGCTGAACGGCGTCGACCTTGCCGAACGGGTACGCAGCGAGTGGCCGGCGCAGAAGATCGCCCTGATGACCGGCTATGCCGACGAGCTCGAACGCGCCAAGCATATCGGCGTCGCGATTCTGGCCAAGCCGTTCGATATCGATGAACTGCATGCGCTCGTGACCTGCTAGCGCGGCCGGCCGGGCGGCACACCTCGACCGTGACGGCGCGGCGGGCTGCCGACGCGATTCGCACGACCCGCGTAGACTAGGCCCGCGCAGGCCATTCGCAACACGTCTTGTCAAAAAGCCGCGGTAATTCCGTGGCAACCCGATGACAACCTGAAACAACGCGACGACAACCTCATGGAGGACATTCGATGGAATACAGACATTTGGGCGCATCCGGTTTCAAGGTGCCGGTGCTGAGTTTCGGCACCGCCACGTTTGGCGGCAAGGGTGAATTCTTCCAGGAGTGGGGCGCCACCGATGTCGCCGACGCACGCCGCCTGATCGATATCTGCCTCGACGCGGGCGTAACGATGTTCGACAGCGCCGACATCTATTCGAGCGGCGCCTCCGAAGCGGTGCTCGGCGAGGCCATCAAGGGCAAGCGTGACAAGGTCATCCTCTCGACCAAGGCGACCTTTCGCTTCGACGACGGACCGAACAATGTCGGCTCATCGCGCTTTCACCTGATCCAGGCCGTCGATGCCGCCTTGAAGCGGCTGCAAACCGACTATATCGACCTGTTCCAGTTGCACGGTTTCGACGCCAGAACGCCGGTCGCCGAAGTCCTCTCGACGCTCGACGACCTGGTGCGGGCCGGCAAGATCCGCTACACCGGTGTGTCGAATTTCTCGGGCTGGCACCTGATGAAATCGCAGGATGTCGCGGACCGCTATGGCTATCCGCGTTACGTCGCCAATCAGGCGTATTACTCGCTGGTGGGCCGCGACTACGAGTGGGAGCTGATGCCGCTCGGCCTCGACCAGGGCGTGGGCGCGGTGGTGTGGAGCCCGCTCGGCTGGGGACGGCTGACCGGCAAGATCAAACGCGGCCAGCCGCTGCCGGAAACGAGCCGCCTGCACAAGACCGCCGACATGGGGCCGCCGGTGCCGGAAGAATATCTGTACCGCGTGCTCGACGCGATCGACGAAGTGGCGGCCGAGACCGGCAAGACGGTGCCGCAGATTGCCTTGAACTGGCTGCTGCAACGGCCCACGGTTGCCACTGTGCTGATCGGCGCGCGCAATGAGGAGCAGTTGCGGCAGAACCTCGGTGCAGTCGGCTGGAATCTCTCGCCCGAGCAGATCGCGAAGCTCGATGCGGCGAGCGCGGTGCGGCCCGCTTACCCGTACTGGCATCAGGAAGGGTTTGCCGAGCGCAATCCGGCGCCGGTTTGAGGTTCAGGCGCAGGGCGCTCGCGGCTGCGCGGCTCCGCGGTTGTTATCCCGCCAGCATCTCGATCACCGCTACGACCAGCGTGAATACGCCGATGCAGCCACCGAGCGTCACTGCGCCTTGCATGAAATGCGACATGAAGAGGTCTCCAGACGTTTAACGAGGAGTCTCATTTAACAGCAACAGAAAGAATATTGAAAGTAAAAAGAAAGGTTTTGCGGGCTACCCGATGTCAGGGATAACCCGCAACGCCTGCGCTTGCCGCGGGTCGGGCACGGAGAACAAAGACCGCGCAAACACCTCGCAAATGCCGCACAAACGCCCCTGCGCGACCGGTAGCCGCGGATATACTCACAAGCGTTGTCAATGCTCCGGAATGGGACTCCTCATGCGCTTGTCACTGCGGCGAATCTTGGCGTCGATCGTCCTGCTGATCGCCTCACAGTCCGCTACACAGACCGTTTTCGCGCAAACGCCGAAAACCGTGTTCCTCGAAAATCTCACCTGGACCGAAGTCCGCGACGAAGTTCTGGCGGGCAAGACCACCATCATCATTCCGATCGGCGGCACCGAGCAAAGCGGCCCGGATGTCGCACTCGGCAAGCACAACGCACGTGTCGCGGTGCTCTCGCAGCGCATCGCGCAGGGGCTCGGCAATGCGCTGGTCGCACCGATCATCGCCTATGTGCCGGAAGGCGGCTACGCGCCGCCGACTTCGCATATGCGCTTTCCCGGCACCATCACGATTCCGGACGACGTGTTCGAGAAGCTGCTCGAGTCCGCCGCCAACAGCTTTGCTGTGCATGGCTTCAAGAACATCGTGTTTCTCGGCGACCACGGTGGCTATCAGAACGACGTCAAACGAGTGGTGGCGCAACTGAACAAATCGTGGGCCGGCACGCCGGCGCGCGCGTTCGTGCCGCCCGAGTACTACGGCACGAGTTCGGACGGGTTCAACGCGATCCTGCGCGAGCACGGCTTTCACGACGACGAAATCGGCACCCATGCGGGCCTCGCGGACACCTCGCTGCTGCTGGCGGTCGCGCCGCAGATGGTGCGCCTTGACCGGCTGCGCAGCGGGCCGAAACGCGGCCCGGTCGATGGCGTCTACGGCGGCGATCCGCGCCGGGCGACGGCGGATCTTGGCCAGTTGGGCGTCGACGCGATCGTCGCGCGCACCATCGACGCCATCAAGCGGGATACCGCCGGGCGCTGAGTGGTCCGCTTGTAGTTCCGTTTGTCGTTCGTCTGTAGTCCGCTTCCAGCCGGTTTGCTTCACTCATTCATGGAGTTCATCGCTATGGCTTTTCGTTCCAGCCGCTGGGTGCGGCTCGCATCGTCGGTCGGCGCCGTGCTTTCGGGTTTGTGGATGGCGGATTGCGCCGCGGCTGCCTCCAGTGTGACCACCGTTGCCGGCATGCCGCCGGTGGTCAACGCCGCCAACCTGTACAGCGAGGCCGGCGTCAATCATCTGAGTCCGGCGGTAGCCGGGGCGTTGCAGCGGGTCTATGTGCCCAACCTGCGCTCGAACGACGTCTATGTGATCGATCCTGCCACCCTCAAGGTGGTGGACAGGTTCAAGGTCGGCTACAGCCCGCAGCATGTCGTGCCATCCTGGGATCTGCAGACGCTGTGGGTGGCGAATAACGCGGAAGGCCGGCCCGACGGCAGCCTGACGCCGATCGACCCGAAGACCGGCAAGCCTGGCACGGAGGTGAAGGTCGACGATCCGTACAACATGTATTTCACGCCGGACGGCAAGGAAGCAATCGTGGTCGCCGAGGCCCGCGCACGCCTCGACTTTCGTGACGCCCACACGATGGCGTTGAAGACCAGCCTCGATGTGCCGGAGTGCAAGGGCATCAACCACGCGGACTTTTCGATTGACGGCAAATACGCGCTCTTCACCTGCGAATTCGGCGGCAAGCTGGCCAAGATCGATATGGTGAACCGCAAGGTGGTCGGCTATCTGCAACTCGAAGCCAAGGGCATGCCGCAGGACATCCGCATCTCGCCGGACGGCAAGGTGTTCTACGTGGCGGACATGATGGCCGACGGCGTGTTCCTCGTCGACGGCGACAGCTTCACCAAGATCGGCTTCATTCATACCGGCGTCGGCACGCATGGGCTCTATCCGAGCCGCGACGGCACGAAGCTGTATATCTCGAACCGTGGCTCGAACCGCGTGCACGGGCCGAAGCACGGCAAGGGCAGCGTGTCGGTGCTCGACTTCGCCACCCGCAAGGTGCTGGTCACCTGGCCGATTCCCGGCGGCGGCAGTCCGGACATGGGCAACGTCAGTGCCGACGGCAAGATGCTGTGGCTCTCGGGCCGCTTCGACGACGTGGTGTATGCGATCGATACGACGACCGGTAACATCCAGTCGATTCCGGTCGGCATGGAACCGCACGGCCTGACAGTGTGGCCGCAGCCGGGACGCTATTCGCTCGGGCATACGGGCAATATGCGCTAAGGCGCGCCGGGGGCACTCGTGAAACTGCTCCGCCTGCTGCTGGTACTGGGCGCTTGCCTCGCGCAGGCAGCAGGGGCGGCCACGCTGCGCGACGAATCGGTGATGGTGCCGAAGGGCCACGGCCTTTTTCATGTCGAACTCGAAACGCACATCTACGCGCCGCCCGGCGACGGGCCGTTTCCGCTTGTCGTCATCAATCACGGCAAGGAGTTTGGCGATCCGCATTTTCAGCAAAGCGCGGACTACTACGGTCAGGCGCTCGAGTTCGTGCGCCGTGGCTATGCGGTAATCGTGCCGATGCGGGAAGGTTTCGCGAAATCGGGCGGCACGTACCGCTCCGACAGTTGCAACGACGAAGACGACGGCCTCACCGGGGCCGCGGACGTGTTGGCCGCGATCGACTACGCGAAACACTTGCCCTACGTGGACCCCACGCGCATCGTCGTGATCGGCCAGTCGCACGGCGGCCTCGCCACCATGGCGCTGGGCTCGCTGAATCCACCCGGGGTGGTGGCGCTGATCAACTTCGCCGGCGGCCTGCATTTTCTCAACTGTCCGGGCTCGGAGCGCAGCCTGGTGGAGGCTTTCGGCGCGTATGGCAAGACTGCGCGCATGCCGTCGCTGTGGATGTACGGCGACAACGATTCGCTGTTTCCGCCACCGCTCGTCAAACGCATGCTCACCGCCTACGAGGATGCAGGGGGCCACGCCCAATTCATCGATTACGGCACGTTCGGCAGCGACGGCCACATCATGTTCAGCCAGTACAACGGCATGCCAATCTGGTTGCCGGCCGTGAGCCGCTTTCTGACTTCGTTAGGACTGCCGTTCGAGGTTCGCTACGATCTGCGCGCCCATACGGATGGCCCGGACATCGAGGATGTCGACGCGGTGCCGTATCTGAAACCGGCGGGCCGCGAAGGTTACCGGCGCTTCCTGTGGTATGCGCCGCCGCGCGCATTCGCACTCTCTCCGGATGGGCACTGGGCCTACCGTTTCGGCGAAAACGCCGGGCAGCAGGCGCTTGCCGAGTGCGCCCGGATCGGCGGGGCGCACTGCGAGCTTTATGCGGTCGGGCAGGAACTGGTCAGGCATTGAGCGGTAGCGGAGGAAGGCGCTGCGCCGCTGCGCTGTCTGGTGGAGGCGCTGGTGCGAGCGATGGTGCAAGCGATGGCGCAAACCTGCACCGCCAGGCGTGTTACGTCTTGTCCTTCACCCACTGCTTGGTGGCGTGGTACCCGTTGCTGGTGGTGTGCGCAATGGCATGGCCGGCGGATTTCGCGCCGTGCGCCACCGCGTGACCGGCGCGCTTCGCCCCATGCCCAACCGCACGTGCTCCATTGGCAATCGCGTGCCCGGTTTCCTTGCCGGCGGTCTTCACGTCGCTCTTGAACTGATGCGCGCCTTCGGAGAGGTCCGCATGCGCCAGCGGCGCGAGCGTCGTGAACGTGAGTGCGGCAAGCGCAGTGGACAGCAGCCTGAACTTCGTCATAACTCGGGTCCTGAAGTGGCGCCGGTGCTCAACGCGAGCCCGGCTGTTAGGGTGACGCCGCCGGCATCGAGCATGACGGCGGCGCGGCCGGTCAGCAGCACGCGCGCGCCGCAGCTCAATGTGAAGCGGTACAGAATATTATTGCCATTGCCGCTCAGGCGTTCGGCTTCGATGCTCAACGGCCCCTCGAGCGTATCCAGCCGCGCAACCTGTGCCTCGACATCGCGCACGCTGGCAAGAAACCCGGCGCGCGGACGCTCGTCTCCGGCGTCCAGCAGCGCGCCATGCACCGCCATTGCCTGGGCCGCGTATTCGACGCCGCAGATGGCGGCAAGCCGTCCGTTCGCGCGTAGCGGATTGTGCGCGTCGAGATGGCTCGTCGCGGTACAGCGAATGCGCTCGGCGTCCCACTCGGCGACCTCGTCGAGCAGGCACATCGAGCCGCTATGCGGGATATGCGCGGCAATCCACGCATGGTCGAGCGGCGGGGTCAGCGGAAAACCCAGGTTCATGGCATGCCCTCGCCGGAACGCTTCGACAGCGTGATGTCGACTTGCAACTGCGTGTCCTGCAGGTAATCGAGCACCACGCCTGGCCGTTGCTCGCCCGCGAGCGCCGCGAGCAACGGCAGCGCCCGCGCCGCGGGATTGCCCAGGCGCAGCGCGTCCAGCCCCGCC
>SDBV01012416.1_pt1 | contig 10922 bp, 9 predicted proteins | sample 2277081 | NCBI WGS metagenome assembly SDBV01 (sample SAMN10402039, study PRJNA504765) | marine sediment metagenome | isolation source: marine sediment core GS10_PC15, 223 cmbsf | place: Arctic Ocean: Southern Knipovich Ridge | collected 2010
AAAATCTGATTTTTCATATTCTCCAAAGGCACTTATTACTGCCTGATTCAGATCTTCCGACCCTGAATTCACGGCAAAATCGATACCGCATCTCAATGCTATTTCGAGACGAAGATCATTCACATCACACACCATTACAGCAGAAGAACCCTGTGCCCTGGATACCTGGGCTACCAGGTTCCCGATAGGTCCAGCACCCAAAACCAGCACTTTTTTCCCTTCTATTGCTCCCGCTTTTTTGACAGCGCTTACTGCAACCGACAAAGGTTCGATCATCGCACCGTGAGAAAAATCCATTGAAACCGGAAGTTTCACAAGTTTTTTCGCTGGTACCGGAAAATAGTCCGAAGCTGTACCTGTGGTTTGAAATCCAAGCACTTTCAGCGAGTCACATATATTATACAATCCATGAGTACAAGGATAACATTCACCGCAGGATACCTGGGGTTCTATCGTAACACGATCACCAGTTATAAATCCCTTTACCCGGGACCCGATTTTTTCAACAACACCGGCGATTTCGTGCCCCTGTACAACCGGATATGAGGTGTAAGGATGTTTGCCATGAAACACATGAATATCACTTCCACACACACCTATACGCATCACCTTTACCAGAACCTCATCATCTTCTATATCCGGAACCGGGACCTCATTGATTTCAATACTACCAGGGGAGATCATTACCGCTTGTCTCATTTTAACACTCATTTCAATCTCCTAGTCTACTACGCTGAGCCATCCGCCATCGACATAATAGGTAGACCCCGTAGTATAACTTGCCTTTTCTGATGCAAGAAAGACATATGTTTCAGCCAACTCTTCAGGTGTAGCGAAACGTGCAATCGGCGCATTCTCACGGGCCACTCGATCCAGATAAGCTTCAGGAGTGATTCCTTCTTTTTCTGCGAGCTTTCCCGCGGTTTTCCACCAGTCCGATGTCAGTATCAGGCCGGGGCTGATAGTGTTGACGCGAATATTATCTTTGATAACCTCATTTGCAAGACATTTTGTCATCATCGACAATGCGGCTTTTGTTGTATTATAAATCGGTTCATACCAGAGGGGCTGCCGTGCACATATGCTGGAGGTATTCAGGATAACACCCGCACCGCGCTTTTTCATGTATGGTACAAATGCTTTAGCTGTTCTCACAGCCGCCATTACATGAAGATCCCACACCTGATACCATTTCTCATCAGGGGCTTCCAGAATTGTCTCTTCGGTACCTGTACCGGCGTTATTTATCAGTATATCGATACCCCCAAATTCAGCTTCTATTATTTCGCGCGCCTTTTCTATATCGGAAGGGATAGTAACATCCATGGAGATACCAATTGCCTTTATATTGTATTCCCTGTTGATATTTTTCGCTTCCTTTTCAACCCTCTCTTTCGCCCTTGCACCTATTGCTACTTCAGCACCTTCCCGCGCAAAGGCTTTGGCAATAGCCAGGCCGATCCCTACGCTCCCGCCTGCGATAAAAAGCTGTTTACCTTGTAATCCTAAATTCATTTTCATCCCTCATGAACTGATAAGTTTTGAATTAAGCTCATCCCCTCTGCAAATAAGACTTATAGGGCACCTTATCAACCAGGGAAAGACCTTTCCACGCTGCAATTTCGTAAAGCTCGGCGTGTAAATCTCCAAAAGCCGTTGGATAGTGATGATTGACCTTCCCAACAGAAATAGTATTTATCAAATCCTCAATTTCGATAGGTCTATCACCGAGTTTCAGGTCCGTCACCCATCCGCTTCCGCCGTAATATCCGGATTTATCTTTCATAATATTTCCGGTTAATATAAACAAATGATCAAAACAATTGTTCAACGCACAAACAGTAACTTTACCGGGTTTCATCTGTAGATTCGCAATAACTCCTTCACCTTTCCATGCTTCGCCTTCATATGTGCCGATGTTAAAATGAATGTCCCATCTCACGCCGCGGTTATCAGCCCAGCATTTTGCAGCAACACCGCAATGCCAGAGATTGATACTCTGGTCATCCCTGTCAAGGGCTACCAGATCGTTCAGTGCCGACACTTTCCCGTTAATCCCATTCAGCATAAGCATACTGACAGCTGAAGTGAGATCGGCTTCACATGGAGCAACGATACCCGCCTCATTAATCCTGCTCATTGGAGCGCACACAGCAATGTCATACACTTCCTGAAACCTTGACCAGCAGCTGATGGCCAGGGCGTTATATTTATTCTCTTCGGCAAAATCCAGAAGGGCTTTGTTAACCCGGGCGGCTTTTTCCATTGACGTATTAGTTACCTTGTTGTCAGCCCACGTTCCTTCACGTGCATATTCGGCAAGCGTCCCGGCAACCTCTTTCTCTGAATACTTTTTTGCTCGTGCCACAATCTCTTCAACCGTATGTCTTGACTGGACATACGTTCCGAATTTTTGTTCCAGCTCCCGCTCATCGGAATACATATTTTCAAAACCATTTGCCAAATCACCGACAATTCCGATCCGGGATTCCCTAAGGTATTTTATTGCGCGTAATGCATTCACCGTTACACTGAACCTATCCCTGAAAAGTTCAGTTTCCGGATAGTCATAAAACCATTTGTAAGGAATATTATAATCTTTAAGATAATTACCTATTATCGATCCCAGCAGGTTAAGTCCGCAGAAACTGTTAAGCTGTAAAACACCTTCTTTAACAGGTTCCGGTACCGACCAAATTCCAATGTAACTGTTTACCCTGGCAAGAGGAAGAATAATCCTTCCAAACGGAAGAGAAGGGCACACTACCATTGTCAGATCAACATTATGATCATCCATGAACCTGCGGGCAATTTCTGCATCATTCTCACTCCGAAGCACGTCGTGTATCACTACAAGTTGGAATCCATAATCGTCCTGCATTTTCATCGTGTCAGCTACAATTTGTCTGTATACGCCCAAATCATCTCCCGGCATATTTGGATGGACTGCTCCCGTAATACCTATTTTAATTTTCACAATCATTGCACGACCTTTTAGCCAATTTTTTTTCTTCAATCCTGATCATCGACAACTTCGGAAATATATCCCTCATAGAACTGTAACCATTCATATTGCTGTTAAGAAGGTCTCCATACAGGGTAAATAGCGCAGCCTTATTTCCCGAAGTGCCCAAGTCATGAGCAAGGATATATTTTGACACTCGATACTTCATTTTATGATCGTGACTTTTTCCCTATTGAACGTTACAGCCACTGCAATGATTATCAATACCCCGAGAAATGTCTGCTGGGCATAGACATCAATACCTATAATCATCATACCGTTGTTAATCATACTCATGATGAGGGCTCCCACCAGGGTGTTCACCACACCCCCGACCCCTCCTGTCATTGCCGTACCCCCTACTACAACCACCGCGATCGACTGGAGAACATATACATTACCCAGGGTTGGGTATCCGCTGTACAAGGTACTGGCTAATAGAACACCTGCAACTGCTGCACCCAGTCCGGAGAGCATAAAGGCAAGGATTTTGGTTTTTTCAACATTGATTCCCGACATCCATGACATCTTTTCATTACTGCCTACATAAAATATGTTTCTTCCCAGGGAGGTGTACTTCTGGAGAATAAAAAATGCCGAGAAAATCACTATTCCAAATATCCAAATACTTTTAATGTTACCTAGCGAACCATTAACGATGTCCAGGAGATGGTATATCTCGGCAGAAGCCGCCAAAGGCGCGGGGGCAATCAGATACGTAATACTCAGGACAATTCCCCCTGTTCCCAGCGTTGCTATAAAGGATGGGATCTTGAACGTTGTAACGATAAATCCATTGACTATACCAATCAGGCATCCGATAAGAATACACAAAATATAAGCCCACGGACCGAAGATCTTTAGTGTCAAAAGGAATGAAACGGAAATAAGCGACATAATACTGCCTACCGACAGATCGACTCCTCCGATTAAAATTACACAGCATTGCCCAAGACCAACTGCTAACAGTATCACTCCCGCGTTCAACACAGTTCTAATATTGTATGGCGAAATAAACGTTTTGTTTCCAATGGAAAAAAAAATGACAAAAAACAACAGCATTGACAAGGATATAAAGAGCGACGGTACTTTTTTGCCATCCTTTCTATCGACACTCTGTCTTTTTCTTTTAAAATAACTTATAAGTTTATCAGACCTCGATTGAGGCATCTACTTCTCCTTGCCCTATACAATGTATTCAATTATATCCAGCGGCGTTGGCTTATTTTTAGCAGAACAATCGATTTCCTTTTCAATCTTCCCGTCTTTCATGATAATCATCCCGTTTGAAAGCCCGATATCTTCTTCGATCGTATCGGACATTATAATGATGCTCATCCCCGATTCAGCCAACTGACGAATTTTTCTATATATTTCTTCCTTTGCTCCGATATCGATGCCGCGGGTAGGATGATCAAGTATTAATATATCTACGTCCGCAGCCAGCCACTTACCGATGACAACTTTCTGCTGATTACCGCCACTCAGGTTTGCACATAATGACATAATCGAAGGAGTTCTTATTCTGCACTCCTTTATCCAGTATTCAGCATTTTGTGTTTCCCGTTTCAAGCTAATAAATATTCCCCGAACAAACTGATTAATCACAAGAAGATTAATGTTTCTGGCAACATCCATATCAGTCGCCAGACCCTCTTTCCTCCTGTCGATAGGTACATAACCGATCCGAGACTTTATCGCTGATTTCGGTGAAATGAGATTAACCTTCTTGCCGTCTTTTATTATGGAACCGGATTCTGCCCTACGAAGACCCATTAAGCATTTACATACTTCTTCCTTTCCGGATCCGATCAGTCCTACAATACTTATGATTTCGCCATAATGAAGACTCAAATTGAAATTATGAAAAAAGGGTTTCAAACACAAATTTTCCACCTTAAGCACCACTTCCTCACCAGGATCTGACTGAAGTGATTCTTTATAGTGATCTTGAGATAGTTCCCTGCCAACCATAAGTCGCTCGATTTTTCTTACCCGTGCTTCTTTCCTGTTCAGGCTTGCCATATGCTCACCATTTTTCAAAACAACAATTCTATCTGAAAGCTCGACAACTTCTTCAAGTCGGTGCGAAATAAAAATAATCGATGTCTCTTCCTTAAGTTTAATTAAAATCCGGAATAGTGTTTTTACCTCACGTTCAAGGAGAACAGTTGTAGGCTCATCAAGAATAAGTACCGGATTCTCAACGTGATACAGACTTGACATCCAAAGTAACCTGGCGATCTCTACCATCTGCTTTGCCGCCGGAGAAATAGTACTCATTCTAATTTCAGGATTTAATTTTATATTTACCTTTGAGAGCACTTCCTTTGCACTACTAATCATTTTTTTTCTGGATAGAATACCGAACCGGGCAAAACTTTCTTCATGACATAAGAACAGATTTTCCATAATTGACAGGTTGGGTATCATACAACCTTCTTGAAAAACCATCCCTATGCCGTTCTTAATTGCATCACGGGGATTGGATATTATTGTTTCCTTCCCCCCCAACATCATACTACCCTCATCGTATTGGTACAAGCCGATTAGTATTTTCATGAGTGTGGATTTTCCGGCTCCATTTTCTCCCACTAATCCGAGTATTTCATTCTTATTTACAAAAAAATCCAGGTTTTTAAGTGCATGAACACCAGGAAACTGTTTATTTATACCTGAAAGCTGTATAATTGGCACATTCATTTCGGGGCTCTCCCAAATTGCTTGGTTAAATGTTTATTTGATTATCCCTATCTTCTTACGGTCTATTGTAAGCGCTACAGCGGATATCAACACAGCTCCGTTAACTGCACTTTGGATATAAGGATTGATTTGCATGAGTACCATACCATTATTAATCGCGGTTACGATCAGAGCTCCCATAACCGCGTTAAATGCTCCTCCTATTCCACCGGTTAAAGCCGTTCCCCCAACTGCTACGGCCGTCATCCCCGGGAAAAGTAGGTCTTTTCCAATTCTAGGATTAGCACTACTGAGCCGCGATACCAGGAACAGGGCTGCCAATCCGTAAATGGAACCAGTTATAGCAAAGGCAATAAGCTTGGTTCTTTCAATTTTTACACCAGCCTGCTTTGCAAGGGCTTCATCTCCTCCGATAGCGAATATGAAGCCTCCAAAGCGTGTGCGCTTGTGTAAAACCTGCAGAATAATAAAAATGAGAAATGCAATAATTGTAATATTCGGGATCCCAAACAGAGTTCCATTCACCAGATTTTGAAATCGTAAATCAAGGATCCTTACCGTATTTCCTCTTCCTATGATTACAGCCAGACCCAAGGTTATATACCACATTCCCAATGTTGAAATGAAAGAGGGCATTTTCAGTCTGGTATTCACAAGGCCATTGGCCATACCCGCACTTCCGCCGATAACTAAAATGACAGGTATTATCCAGAAACCGATACTGAATTTCGTAACAGGATTCTTTAATAGAAAACCGGCAATTACCCCACATAAAGCTATAATACCCTCAATCGACAGATCTATTGCACCTAAAATAATAATCTGACTCATTCCCAAGCAAATGATAATTGGAATTCCCGATAGAGTCAGAATAGTTTTAATATTGGTTCCGGATAAATAGGAACCCTTGGTACCGATAGAAAAAAACATGATCACAAGAGCAAGAGCGATAATTTGTCCGGATATTCCACTGCGATCCAATAGGTATTTTGCTTTATTTAACATTTGACGTAGTCCCAAAGTTGTATGATGAACTATTCGCACTGGTAACAAACTTCCAATAGACCTATATTCAGAGTTGAATTTATGTCAAGATGTTTCGCCCAAAGCCGTTTCCAAGAGTCGGGATAAAACACTTTATGTACAACTACCTTCAGCCAGTTCATAAGTCCTCACTCACTCCATCGTTTGCCAACAAGCCCTGCTGCTAATGTCTTTTTGTCCTCCTTCCGGAAAATCATACCACCTTGGGACAAAGCCTAAAATTTACATGAACCATCAAGAAATGATTACGGGAAAAGCGGATTAATCCACTTTTCCCGTAATAACATGCGCATTCCTCTATAAAAAGGAATGTATTAAATTATTCCATAGCCCGCACCCAGGCACTGTCAAAATCATTCCAGTCATAATCGGGTTTGCTGTCGATATAATTAGCGATAAAATCTTTTACACTATCCTGGTTGACTTCTACAGCGCGAGCAAAAAACTGTCTTTTACTCTTTGGCATTGATGCTACATCAAGTTTACCCTCTTTTGCGGCAAGGGCCATGGAAAGGCCAATCCCTCCCTGCCAGTAAGAATCATTATAAACTGTTGCAGCTGCTTCACCAGCATCAATGGCATTGATCATCTCTTCAATTCCGTCAGCCCCGGTAACAAGTACCTTGCCGGCCAGACCGGCAGCACGCAGAGCTTCCAAAGCTCCCAGAGCCATATTATCGTTTGCAGTCCAGATTCCATCGATATCCGGATGAGCAACCAGCATATTGGTTGTTTTTTCAAAAGCTTTCGTCCTATCCCATTCAGCGGATTCATAGGCCGCCAGTTCTACTCCAGGATTCTTATCAAGCACATTCAATAATCCCTGAAAACGATCCTTGGCGATAGAATTAGCCAGCATTCCCTGCAGCGCAATTATTTTACCTTTTCCCGGGGTATCGAAGGTTTTAAACAGCTCCTGCGCAGTGTATTCACCAGTACTTATCCCGTCAAAAGCGATGTGAGCTACCCAATGAGGATAATCCCAGACTTTAACTTCTTCAGGTTTGTTCCACCAGGTAACATAATAGATCCCTGCATCCTCTAAAGCTTTCGCGATGGGTATGACGTTTGGTGATTCATTGGGATCGATGTTGAATATCGCATTTCCGCCTGATTTAGCAATAAGAGCTTTAATGTCATTCACTTGCTTTTCACTGCTCCCTTCGCATGTCTGAACAACACCTATACCCCCCGTTGCTTCCGCGAAAGCATCCGCTCCTTTCGCCCAGGTGGCATGATACGGATTCTCGAGAGTTCGGATAGCTGTTCCCATTGAGACAGCTTCCTTTTCATCCTGGCCGCCTGCAAAGACCATCACCGACCACAGTGATAGAACGACCAGAACCAGTACGATTTTTGTTGTGTTTCTTTTCATCAAGAAACCTCCCCTGTTTAATATATGCCTTTTAAAAGGCATTTATCCTGACAAGGTCTTAATCAGATTCCTGTCAGGAATATTTACACCGTAACCAGTGACTACTTTTTGGTCACCTATTGCACCACTACCATCTGAGCATAGTTTTTATCGCAGAACCATTTTTCACATTAGTAAAAGCATCCTTAAAATTAACGATGGGATATTCCGCACTGAGAAAGTCTTTATAATCAAGGTCACCGCTTATTATCCAGTCGCATAACGGGTCCTGTGCTGCTGCCTCACGTTCTCGTGTTGGCCATTGATGAATGAGAAGATTGAAATTATAAGGAGCTTTGAACTTATTAATAGTAATTTGTGGTTTCCCGATGACCCCATATACACACATACTTCCAGCCATCTTCAACATTTCCAGACCACTATTGATTATCGCTTCACTCCCTACGGCATCGATAACTGCGTCAAGTTTTTTCGCTCTTTTTGAAATCAGATTTTTCAGATCTTTTGAATTCGGCGAGAAGGTTTCATCTGCGCCCATTTCCTCAGCTTTTTCTCGCTTTTTATCAATTGGATCAACACTGGCAATGTAAGGAAATTTAAGATTGCTTAATAATTTTACAAAACTTAAGCCAACTGGTCCGGCACCAAAAATAAGAACTTCGTTATCATTCGTCAGCATGAAATCCTGGATACCGGCATAGACTTCTCTCCAGGTACAGAGTAGCCCTGCGGCTTCGACCGGGATTTCGGAAGGTACTTTTTTCATTATCTTCCATAGGTCATCATAGCCATCTTCAATAGTAGTCTTTCTGTCTGCTAACATGGCTTTTTCGTCAACCGCAAGGACATATTCCGACATTCCGCCCCATCCGCTGGTGAATTTTTTATCAACAGGAGAAAGGAGGAGGCCACCGATTACACGATCGCCGGGAATAAAACTTCGGACCCTGTTTCCAACAGATTCGACAATTCCGGCGGTTTCATGCCCCAACAGTAAAGGATAGTTTTGTTTTCCCTGTAAACCCGGGAAATGACCTTCTATCAGTTTTCTGTCTGTTGCATTACAGATGAAAGATACTTCTGTTTTTATAAGTGCTTCATAATTGTGGGGTTCCGGTTTTGGGATATCAACAAGATCTAATTTGTCTGGTTGAATTACCGCTAAAGCACGCACAGTTAACCTCTTAAATCTATCCCTTTCGAATAATAGAATGAAGAATGGGCGTTCATACAACGTCCTTCCTGGCGGGTTTACTTCTGTAAACATGTTCCTGTTCAAAATAATTCCAACATACAAATGCTGTTCCACCAAGAACACCTCGTTCCCAACCCAGGCGTGAATATTCTATCTCTGTCTTTTTGCTGACCTCGGGAAGTGAGTATTCTTTTATTTTTTTTCGTAATTGTTCAAGAAAATAGTCTCCTGCATTTGTATAAATACCCTGAATAATTATCATTTGTGGATCATATATAACAATGATGTTCAACAGTCCAATAGCAAACCAGTGTATCACATCATCAATAATCTCTAATGCAAACTCGTCGTCCTTTTTTAAAGCTGTAAAAATATGTTCAATTCTCACAGAATCCGGCGTTCGATTTTGAAAAATTAAAGAATCTCTGTTCTTACTGAAACTCTCTTTGACTTTTTTCAAGATGCGTTTAGTGGACACAAGAGCCTCAAAACAGCCTTTAGCACCACAGATGCAATCAACTCCACTTTCATAGCTTAGGATCATATGCCCGATTTCACCGGATAGATTCTGGAACCCCCTTTTCATTGTTCCTTTTACAATAATTCCGGCACCTAGACCCTCTTCAATAGCGTCTACAATAATGAAATTGTCTTTTCCCCTGGCAATACCTTTTTCCCTTTCAGCGAATGCTTGATATCTATTAGTACAATCCATGAATATTTCCGTATCCAAGTTGATTCTTTTAAGTAATTCATCCTTGAGCGGATAATCATTCTCCCATGCATGGTAATGCGGGGAGTATATAGATACTCCACGTGCCGGATCTACTATGCCAGGCATGGCTATTGCTAAACCAACGAACTCTTTCCCTTTTACTTCGATTGAATCGAGATAGTCACGAATGATTTTTGCAATGTAATCTAGTATATGTTCCATCTTTGCATTATGTTGAATTGGAAACTGACGGAGTTCATGCAGGTCACCCCTCATGTTCGATATTGCCGAGTAGAGTGAGTCAGGTGTTAGATGAATACTGATAATAAACCCGAAATCTTCATTAAATCTGAAAAGCTCCGCCTTTTTCCCGCCACCATCGGATGATTCTCTTTTGCCTGCAGATACGATGATATTTTTAGTAGAATAGTAATCGATAATTTTTTTAATTGTTGTCTTACTGATTCCTGTAGCTTTTTCAACATCCGCTATACTGATAATCCCCGTACGTCTGAACAGATCAAGAACCTGTTTCCTATTTGAGCCTTTGATTGATTTAATAGGTGTGCTAGTCATCATTCTATGTAGGCATAATAACATAGAATTCAGTTATGTCAACTATTTTCTTAACTATTTTCTTAACTACTTGTAAAATCTATAAAAGCCCCCCATAATGTTGTTTTCAAAGCACTCTGCCAGGACGAGTCTCATATAGTTTATATGATTTGCTTCCCTAAGGCTTGTTTAGATTTATGACTATTACTATCATTCATCTCCTCGTCAATGGTGCCGACCGCTCGAGATAACATCATCCCGAAGTTGCGCTACCGGATTTAGTCGTACGGTGAAACAGTCATCCCACTATTGCTGTTGTACCCTCCAGGAT